>Ga0208819_1000147_pt1 | contig 68716 bp, 63 predicted proteins | sample June2015DPH_11_1_3_FD_184707 | JGI IMG/M metagenome (GOLD analysis project Ga0208819, IMG submission 184707) | Peatland microbial communities from SPRUCE experiment site at the Marcell Experimental Forest, Minnesota, USA - June2015DPH_11_150... | ecosystem: Environmental > Terrestrial > Soil >...
TGGTATTCCGTCCGATACACACTGTGTCCTGATACTCGTGTCTCCATGCATACATTATACCCTATCGCCGCCGCTCTCATTCACCCACGGGCAAGCCCGTGGAACTCTGCCCTACGGGCCGATTAGACAACGTGAAAGCCTACTAAAATAGTAGGATGAAGTCAACAAAGATTTGAGATTAAAATTATCCCCCAAAAACCAGAAAATCGATGGATATTGCAAAAACAGTTATTTTAGGGTAAAAAACATCAAGGATGGAGAGCAAAGATTATTTAGACCTTAAAGCCGTTGTCATCCTGATCATTGTGACTTTGCTTTGGGGTTTTAATTATCCTGCTATCAAATATTCGAATCAAGGTGTGTCGCCAGTCTTTGCATCAACCCTACGATCCATCATCGCTTCAATCTGTGGATTGATCTACTGTCTCAGAAAGGGAGAAAGGTTATTCCACACGGACGTGATGCTGTTCCACGGGATCATGGTGGGTCTTTTGTTTGGAGCAGAATTCGCCTGTATCTACTTCGGATTGCTCTACACAGATGCCGCCCGCTCTGTGCTCTTTGTCTACCTGAGTCCTTTTGTCGTGGCCATTGGAGCTCATTTCTTTCTCAAGGGGGATCGATTGACTTTTCTAAAGATTCTAGGTCTCGTCTTGGCTTTCACTGGCATCTTCGTCGTCTTTGGCGGCAGACCCAAAACAGCCAAAGCAACCATGGTCTTAGGAGATATTTTGCAAATCACGGCGGCTGTCTTGTGGGGAGCCACAACGCTTTACATCAAGAAGTTTTTGGCGAAAGGGGTTGAACCTATACACACCTTCCTTTACCAGCTTTTCTTCTCGATTCCCATCCTGTTCATGGTGAGCATCCTCCTTGAACCAAAGTGGATTTACAAAATTGATTCTTATATCGTCGCCTCTCTCTTCTATCAATCGGTCATCATTGCCTTTATCACTTATTTAGTATGGTTCAAACTCATCCACAAATATTCGGTTAGCAGGCTCTCTGCTTTCACCTTCTTCACTCCAATCTTCGGTGTTCTTTTTAGCATCCTTTTCCTCCACGAGGAGCTGACTGTTTCTTTAATAATAGGCCTTCCCATGGTCTCCATGGGGATTTTTCTGGTGAACTGGAGAAGAAGGATAGCAATTTGATGTGAGGTTTTTCTATGCCCATCGGAATTTTCATCGCTCTCTTTGGTTATCTTTTAGGTTCGGTCCCCACCGGACTGATCCTCACCAAACTCTTTTCCAAAGTTGACCCAAGAAAGATAGGAAGTAAAAATATCGGGGCGACCAATATCTTTCGAACGGCAGGAAAGGCATTGGGTATCCTGACATTGGTTGGAGACCTATTAAAGGGGGCTGCTCCAGTAGTGATCGCCATCCAATGGGGTGAATCAGACCTGTGGATCGCTATCTCAGGGCTGAGCCCTTTTCTCGGCCATATCTTCCCCATCTTTCTTGGATTTAAAGGCGGGAAAGGAGTTGCCACGGCCTTGGGCGTCTACATGGTGATCTCACCCATTGCAGTCTTTATTGAATTTTTAATCTTTGCAGGGATCGTATGGAAATGGAGGTTTATCTCTCTCGGATCCATTATTTGTGCTACAACCATTCCCATCCTGATTGCCTATTTTAGGAGCGATTCTCAGGCCTACTTCATTGTCAGTGTGATGATGGCCGCTTTAATCCTCTATCGGCATCAGTCCAATATCTCCAGGCTTTTACAAGGAACGGAAAAAAAATGGAAAACCTAATCTCAAATGTCAAGGATCAAAGTTCAAAATCCCCTCACCCCTTCCCTCTCCCCACTGGGGAGAGGGAAGGGGTGAGGGGCTAAAGTTTTTTCAGGGCCGTTCTGGCTCTTTTTTCCTTTTTTGAAAGTCTTCTTGCGAGTCCCTTTTTCTTAATTCCTTTTTCCTCCTCCTCTTCTTCGAGGTTTTCTTCAAGCTTGTTGGCAGATACTTCTTCTAGCTTTTCTTGAAATTGTTCAGATGGAATGACTGCAACGGCCATTCTTTCAGCAAATCTTGAGACCTCTCGATCCGAAGTGACGACAATTGCTCCGGAACCTTTCTCTTTGGCCAGTCGTTTAATCACCTCATCCGCCTTTTCTCCTAATTTAGAGAAGATTAATTCGATTCCCCTTTTTTCCTCCCTCTTCTCCGTGTTCCATCCTCCCTGCCACCCATCCCAAACAACAGTGATCCGACAGGGTTTGAGTTTTTGATAAGCTAAAAGTTGGTCAATGAGGCGGTCCCGCTCCCATTGAAGCTGGATGGAATTGAGGCGGATCAAAGAACGGCTAACATGAAGGAGATTATAACCATCGATGATAAGATGCATCTAATTTCGTGAATCGCGAATGGTGATTGGTGATTCGTGAAAAAAAATAATTTTAATGAGTTTAACGAATCACGTTTCACGATTAAAGGTAGTCCAGCCACTCCTTATATTCCGGGTTTTTCCCTTTTACAATATCGAAAAAGGTGGCTTGAAGTTCTTTGGTCATCGGGCCCGGTTTTCCATCACCGATGACCCGGTCGTCGACTTCCCGGATGGGCGTCAGCTCAGCTGCTGTCCCTGTAAAAAAGGCTTCTTGAGCTGTATAGAATTCATCACGAGTAAATCGCTCCTCCAATATGGTGATCTTTTTTGCCTTGGCGATCTGAATCACAGAATCCCGGGTGATCCCGGGAAGGATGGAGGTGAGAGGCGTCGTTTTCAACACTCCGTTTTTCACCATGAAGATATTCTCTCCACTGGCCTCTGAAACATAGCCCTCGGTATCGAGCATCAAGGCCTCATCGTATCCCATCTTCATCACTTCTCTCTTGGCTAGAACGGAGTTCACATAATTGCCGCAAATCTTCGCTTTGGTCATCATCACATTGACGTGATGACGGGTGTAGGAGGAAACCTTTACCCGGATTCCCTTTTCCAAAGCCCCTTCTCCCAGATAAGCTCCCCATGACCAGGTGATAATCGCTACTTGAATCGGATTATCTCCAGGATAAACCCCCATAACCCCTTCTCCAATGAAAACGATCGGCCGGATATAACCTTCTTTCAATTGATTCACCCGCAACGTCTCTTTACAAGCCTCTGAGATCTCCTTCTTAGAATATGGGATTTTGATATCTCCGATCTGGGCAGAATCAAAGAGTCGGTCCACATGCTCCCTTAATCTGAAGACTGCGGATTTCCCGTCTTGACAAAGATAACATCGGATTCCTTCAAAGACAGCCAAACCATAATGAAGACTATGCGTCAGGATGTGGACATTGGCCTCTTCCCAAGGGATCAATTTCCCATCCATCCAGATCTTCGATACCTTCTGTACCATAGGTCGAATCCTCCAGAATAAATTCAATTCTATATGGGTATCATTTTTTATCCTATTTTAGACCAATTGTCAAAAGAAAGTTTACAAAGAAAGTTTACGGGTTCACAATGGAATGTTTACAAGTCCTTTCGGCTATGGTAATGATTAGATCTCCATTAAACCATTGGCAGGAGGAGCAAAATGGAAAAGACTTTGATCACAGGAGGAGCAGGATTTCTCGGCTCTCACCTCTGCGATTTTTTTGTTGGACAGGGACATGAGGTTATTTGTATGGATAACTTGATTAAAAAAGAGAATATCGAAAACATCGCTCACTTAATGGGACATGAAAGATTTAAATTTATCAAATACGATGTGACCGAATATCTTCATGTCGAGGGAAGGCTCGACAATATTCTCCACTTTGCATCCTTAGCCAGCCCAAAGGACTACCTGGACTACCCCATTCAAACATTAAAGGTAGGATCATTAGGCACCCATAAAGCACTCGGTTTAGGCAAAGAAAAGAAAGCAAGGTTCCTCCTCGCCTCGACCTCAGAGGTGTACGGAGACCCCACAGTGCATCCCCAACCAGAATCGTACCCGGGAAATGTTGATCCTGTTGTACCAAGAGGGGTCTACGATGAAGCGAAAAGATTTGCTGAAGCCATTACGATGGCTTACCATCGAACCCACGGTCTCCAAACTCGAATTGCACGGATCTTCAATACCTATGGTCCACGCATGAGACTTGATGATGGAAGGGCCTTACCCAACTTTATGGTTCAGGCATTGAAAGGAAAGGATATCACTGTCTATGGCAACGGTACTCAAACCCGCAGTTTCTGTTATGTGGATGATTTAATCGAAGGAATCAAAAAACTTCTTGATTCCGATGAGGCTGAACCTGTCAATTTGGGAAACCCTGAGGAGATCACCATCTTAGACTTCGCAAAAGAGATCGTTAACTTGACAGGAAGTAAAAGTTGTATCAATTTTTGCCCCTTACCTCAAAATGATCCCAAAGTGAGACAACCAGACATCACTAAGGCAAAAACGATATTAGGGTGGGAACCTAAAATAAGTCGTCAGGAAGGACTGAGGAGAACGCTTGAGTATTTTAAGAAGAAACTATCAGGAGCTTAGCAGATTGCTGAAAAATTATTTTTCCGTGTCACCCTGAACCCTTCGCTTGCTGTCATTCTGAGGGAGCATAGCGACTGAAGCTTGTCTCAGGCATGCTGAAGGAACTCTGAGATCCTTCACTTCGTTCAGAATGACGAATCCCGTGCGTTCGTACTTTTTCAGCAACCTGTTAGATTTTAATCCGGGAACTTGGATTAGAAGTATCTTCTGAGGGAGCGAAAATCCTGATTTGAATTCGTTCTTCTAAAATGGACTTGGCGGTTTGAACTCCCAAAAGAATTTCAAAGAAATTCTCTTCTCCCTCGGCGAAATAAAGCCGAAGATTCTTGATCCATTCTCCATTAAATGGATATCCACTGAGATCTAAGCAATCTGCGATTCCTTCGATGAGAACCTCTGCCAATTTACCACAATCCACATTGTAGCTTTCTTCGTAGGGAAGGGAAAGGCAGACATTTAAAGCGCCCAGTTTCTTGAGGGTCTCTAAGAGATGGGGAGGGAGTTCCCTGAGGTGAAGATAACTGTATTCTTTCACTTCTCCCAGACCAAGGAGAAGGATCATCCGGGGCATGACCCTTCCCTGTGAAGGGATTAAAGTCGTCTCCTTCCAATCACCGGTCAATTTCTTTTCCATCAAAAACCGAGATAACATTCCATTGAGCCTCCAATCGATCCAGCCACTCGTTCCCTTAAGAGGTCTCTCGTCCTTAAAAAATCCAGTGACCAGGACATCGCACTCCTGAGCATCAACCCTTTCTTTGGAGAGGATTACATCCATCGTGAACTCGATTCAAATACTAATTAAGGAAGCGAATATCAAATAAAAAAGTTGAATATGCAAAACGAATTGCTATTTGCCTACCTGCCCTTCCTGCCCTGTTTACCTCAGGCAGGGACCCTAACGTTTGGATTTCAACTTTCTTTGATTTTTCAAATTTGCAACAGACTTCGGTTGGATGGGTTTCCGAACAACCTCATTCTGGATTTGGTCTAAAATACCATTGATGAAACTTCCAGAGTCCTCGGACCCATATCGTTTTCCGAGGTCAATGGCTTCGTTGATGGTAACTTTAGGAGGAATCTCTTCACAGTAGAGAAGTTCAAAGAGAGCCATGCGGAGGATATTTCGGTCGATAATATTGATACGATCTAAACGCCAATTTTCAGAATATTTCTCGATAAGCCGATCCAATTCAGAAAAGTGCTCTAAAACGCCCAGGACAAGACATTTCAGAAATTCATCTGCCTCTCCATGGGATAAAAAATGTCCCTCAAATTGAGTAAGGACCTGGAGGGCGTCCTGCTTCGTAATATTCAATTGATAAAGAACCTGGAGGGCAAACTCCCTCGATTTTCTTCTTCTCCCCAAACTATCCTTTACCCTTTCCTATCTCCTTCATGAGATTAGCCATCTCGATGGCTGACATCGCCGCATCAAAACCTTTATTCCCGACTTTGGTCCCTGCCCTTTCAATCGCCTGTTCGATGGTGTCGGTGATCAAAACTCCGAAGGAGATGGGAACTTCACTCTCCAAGGTGAGACTGGCAATTCCTTTGGTGACTTCATTAGCAATATAAGCAAAATGAGGAGTGGCTCCACGGATTACAGAGCCTAAACAGATGATGGCATCGTATCGACCGCTCTTGACCATCTTTTTTGCAATCAGGGGAATCTCAAAGGCTCCTGGAACCCGAGCCACCGTGCAATCCCCTTCCTCTGCCCCGCTTCGCCGTAGGGCATCCATTGCCCCCTCCAAAAGTCGCTCTCCAATAAAATCGTTGAACCGACTCAATACAATCCCGAACTTGAGTCCCTTGGCCATCAGTTTGCCTTCGAAGGTCTTCACCATCTTCTTCTCCTTTCCCTTATAAAAAAATGACCTGATTCGTGCTGGTGATTCGTTAATTTTCCCTAATTCTTTTTACAGGGCCCCTCGCTTTATCATTCATAACTCTCAATTCTAAACTCTTAATTTTATTCTCCTGATTTGATAGAGAGCAGGTGACCCATTTTCTTTGCCTTGGCCTTAAGATATTCAATATTCTCCTGATGGGGTTTTGTCTCGATAGGAACCCTCTCGACCACCTCAATGCCATACCCCTCCAGACCGATGATCTTTCGAGGATTGTTCGTCATCAAGCGAATCTTATGAAGACCGAGATCCGCCAGAATCTGTGCCCCGATTCCGTAATCCCTCATATCGGCTTTAAATCCCAGTGCCTCATTAGCCTCCACCGTATCCTTCCCTATATCTTGGAGACAATAGGCTCTTAATTTATTGACCAATCCGATCCCTCTTCCTTCCTGCCTCATGTAGACAATGACGCCCTTCCCTTCTTTTTCTACCATTGCCATGGCGGTATGAAGTTGTTCTTCGCAGTCACATCTCTTTGACCCGAATACATCACCGGTTAGACATTGTGAATGGACCCTCACCAGGACCGTGTCTTCTGGTCCAATCTCCCCTTTCACCAAGGCGATATGGTGATAGGGATCCACATCGTTTTCATAGGCAATGGCTGTGAATACACCCCCATATTTTGTAGGAATGGTAGCGGTGACAATCCTTCGGACTAAGGATTCTTTATTGAGGCGATATTTGATCAGATCGGCGATGGTCACAATCTTTAGCCTATGTTCTTCAGCAAAGGTCTGGAGATCAGGCATCCTTGCCATGGTCCCATCATCTTTCATGATCTCGCAGATCACCGCTGCTGACTTCATACCTGCTAATCTTGCCAGGTCAACCGAACCTTCTGTCTGACCGGTTCGGACCAACACTCCGCCCTGTCTTGCTCTTAATGGAAATACATGTCCGGGTGAGACCAAATCTTCAGGTTGGGTGTTTTCATCCACAGCAGTCAAAATAGTTGTTGCCCGGTCAGCGGCTGAAATACCCGTGGTCACCCCTTTACGTGCATCGATGGAGACGGTGAAAGCGGTCTGGAATCGTGAGGTATTTTCAGAGACCATCATTGGGAGACGAAGCTCATTGAGCCTTTCATCTGTTAATGAAAGACAGATCAGCCCCCTCCCGTATTTTGCCATAAAATTGATGGCCTCAGGTGTCACCTTCTCAGCTGCCATGGTGAGATCACCTTCATTTTCCCGATCTTCGTCATCGACCAGGATCACCATCTTCCCCTGGCGAATATCCTCTAATACTGCTTCAATTTTATGAATCATTCAAACCTCTCAATCCTCTTTGATAAAACCGTGTTCCTTTAAAAAGGACAGATCCACTTTCCCAGATTTTTTATCCCCCTGGCTAAACAGTTTTTCTACATATTTCCCTAAAATATCAGCTTCCACATTGACTCGATCCCCCACTTTTTTATCCATGAGTGTAGTCTTTTCAATCGTGTATGGGATCAGGGTCATTTGAATCTCGCTTCTCTGATATTCATTCACCGTCAGGCTGATCCCGTCAATGGCGATGGACCCTTTTTGTACAACATACCTTGATGCCGATTCAGGAATTTTTATCCTCAATTGGAGGAAATCCCTTTCCTTCCTTTTTTCTACAATCTCCCCAATCCCATCGATGTGCCCTGTTACAATATGCCCACCCAAGCGGTCAGTCAGCTTTAGGGCTCTTTCCAAATTGACTTGGTCCCCTTCTCTCAATTCCCCCAATATAGTTTTTTGAAGAGTCTCTTGGGACAGATCAAGCTCAATGGCCTGTTCCTTCTTCTGAACAATCGTTAAACAAACACCATTTATATTAATACTATCACCAAGTTGCATTTCTGTCAAATAAGGTGGCAATTCTATGGTCAACCTCTTTTCTTGCCCCCGATATTCTATCCTCAAAACCTTCCCTTTATCTTCAATAATTCCAGTGAACATTACTCTTTTCCTCATTCCAAATAGCCTTCTAAAAGAATATCATCTCCAATCCTTTTTGTTTTAATTTCTTTTAAAGCAATTGCCTCTTGGAGGTTGGATATTCCTCTCCCGCCAAAGATTCCCGGGGCCTGGTGATCACCGATCAATCTCGGGGAAAGAAAGAGAAGGAGTTTATCTATCAAACCTTCGTCCAGGAAAGATCCATTGACCTGACTCCCTCCTTCCACCAGAAGGCTCATCATCCCGATTTCCCCAAGTTTGGAGAGGCATGATTTTAAATTAACCTTTCCCTCTCTGGAATCAAGAATCAAAATCTGAACTCCTCTCTTTTCAAATTTTTCTATTTTATCTTTAGGGGCTAACTCTGTTGTAGCGATGATGGCTTTTGAAGGAGTGGTTCCGATCACCTTAGCTTCTTCTGGAACCTTCAATCGACTGTCAAGAACAATTCGATAGGGATCTCTCCCTCCCCTGATCCTGGCTGTGAGCAAGGGGTCATCTTTTAATACCGTCCCAATGCCCACCATAACTCCATCTACTTGATCCCTCAATTTGTGGACGAAACGTCGCGAGGCCTCTCCAGAAATCCATTTGGAATCGCCATTTCGGGTTGCCATTTTACCATCCAATGTGGCGGCAACCTTTAAAATAATGAATGGCTCTTTTTTCAAGATATATTTGCAAAAAGCTTCATTTAATCTCCGACATTCCTTTTCCAAAATCCTAATTTCAACATCGAGGCCGGCCTTTCTCAGAATTTCGATCCCTTTCCCTTTGACCAATGGGTTGGGATCTTCCATACCAATGACCACGCGTTTCACACCCGCTTCAATCACTTGGGGGGCACAAGGAGGGGTCTTTCCATAATGTGTGCAGGGTTCCAGATTGAGATAAAGGATGGCTCCTCTGGCTTCTTCCCTTGCCTGTTGGAGTGCGATGATCTCAGCATGAGCCTCTCCTGCTTTCGCATGGAACCCTTCCCCAACTACTTTGCCATCTTTCACGAGAATGGCCCCCACCATGGGATTGGGTGAAGTTCTTCCCCTCCCCTTTTCTGCGAGATGGAGAGCTCGTTTCATCCATTGCTGATCATCCATACTACATTCTAATCCAATTCAAAATGCAAAATGAAAAATGGTCAATGAAAAATGTTTTTCTTTTAATTTTGCAATTTGCAATGTTTACTTTTTCTTCGCCTCTTCCCTATTCCCAAGGAGGTCCTTCAGCTCATCCATGAATTCTTGAATATCTTTAAACTGGCGATAGACAGAGGCAAAGCGAACATAAGCCACCCCATCCAAACGGTGGAGTTCCTCCATCACCCGTTCCCCGATCTCAGTGCTTTTTACTTCTCTTTCTCCTCTTTCCTGAAAATGGAGTTCGAGGCGATTAACGATCTTTTCAATCATGTTGATACTGATGGGCCTCTTCTCGCAGGCTTTTTTCAGTCCGTTGAAGATTTTAAGACGATTGAAAGGTTCTCTTCTCCCGTCCTTCTTCACGACCAATGGAAGGGCATCCTCTGCCCTCTCGCTGGTGGTAAATCGTTTATGGCAGCCGAGACATTCCCTTCTCCGCCGAATGGTGTCTTTATCTTTTCCCAGGCGGGAATCGACCACTTTACTCTCAGGATGATTACAGAAAGGACATTTCATAGGGCTTCGCCACCTATTTCAAGTTTCAGGTTGAAGGTTTCATGTTTTTGGTTAAACACCTTGATCTTCAACTTTAAACCTCAAACTTTAAACTTGTAACTTTTAGCCTTAAAGTCTTTATTTTTTTTCGGTTAAATTTCTCAATTTTAATTCCTGATTCTTTTAACATCTCTTTGGCCAAGGCATCGGCATAGCCATCTTCGTAAACGACCTTCTGAATTCCTGCATTGATGATCATCTTTGAACAGATAATACAAGGGTGGTTGGTACAGTAAAGGGTGGCTCCGAGAATCGCCACTCCATGGTAGGCGGCTTGGATAATCGCATTCTGCTCAGCATGAAGACCGCGGCAGAGTTCGTGTCGCTCTCCAGAAGGGATGCCTTGTTTCTCGCGTAGGCAACCGATGTCCAAGCAGTGTTCCAGTCTGGAAGGAGCCCCATTGTAACCCGTCGCTAAAATCTTTTTATCTTTGACGAGAACAGCTCCTACCTGTCTTCGTAGACAGGTCGATCGCTTGGCAACGAGATGAGTAATATCCATGAAATACTCTTCCCAAGAGGGTCGATGGAAAGAAACCTTTTTTTTCTCTTTCTCTTTCAAGGGAGAGCCATTCAGAGGATGGGTAAACCTCTTTTAATAGATAGGTCTAAGATCGAAAACAACCTTTTTGATTATGCATGACTCCTCGGCCATACAGAGAAACCGAACACCACTGATCATTAAAATTCCAAATTCAATTCTTAAATTTTTCACGTTCCAGGGCCTCTATTTTTTCTAATCGCCTTCTGTGTCTTCCTCCAGCAAAAGGGGTCTCCAACCAAACCTTCACGATTTCTTTTGCCAGTTCCTTCCCTACAATTCGGCCACCGATAATTAAGATATTGGCATCATTATGCTCTCGACTGCAACGAGAAGAATAAAGATCGTTGGCCAGGGCAGCTCTGATTCTCGGAAATTTATTTGCTACGATGGACATTCCGATGCCAGTGCCACAGATGAGGATCCCCTTTTCCAGTTCTCCCCGAGAGACCTTCTCTGCCACTAAGACTCCAAAATCTGGATAATCCACTGAATCTTCATTGAAGGTACCCATGTCAATGGGTTCGACACCAAGCGATTTCAAAAAGGCATTCAATTCCTCTTTGAGCTCGAAGCCGCCATGGTCACAGGCCAACCCAATCTGCATGCTTCTATCCTTCAAATTTTTTGAAAACGAGTGTGGCATTGGTTCCGCCAAACCCGAAGGCATTGGACATAGCAATCTTTAAAGGTTTTCGTCTTGCCACATTGGGGACATAATCTAAATCACATTGTGGGTCGGGTTCCTCATAGTTGATGGTGGGTGGCATGATCCCATCCCGAATGGCTAAGAGGGTAAAAATGGCCTCTGTGCTCCCGGCTGCCCCTAATAGATGACCGGTCATCGATTTGGTCGCACTGATGGGTATCTTTTTGGCATAATCACCGAATACTGTTTTAATAGCAATTGTCTCCGTCAAGTCATTTAGTGGAGTAGAAGTTCCATGGGCATTAATGTAATCCATCTCTTCAGACTTCAGCCCAGCATCTTTAATAGCCATCCTCATACATCGTACAGCACCGTCGCCATCCGGGGAAGGAGCAGTAATATGATAGGCATCTCCCGTGTAACCATAGCCTATCAATTCCCCATAGATCTTTGCATTTCTCTTTAATGCAAACTGCAATTCCTCTAAGATAACAATTCCTGCACCCTCTGCTACGACAAAACCATCCCGATTCTTCTCAAAAGGCCTGCAGGCCTTCTCGGGTTCGTCATTTCTCGTAGAAAGGGCCTTCATCGCATTGAACCCACCAATGGTGAGGGGTGTGATATTGGCTTCGGTCCCCCCGGCAATCATTGCCTCCGCATCTCCATAAACAATGGCGCGAAAGGCGTCTCCTATACAATGAGCCCCTGTAGCACAAGCTGTGACCACACAAGTGTTTGGCCCTTTGGGACCAAATTGGATAGCAATCTGTCCAGATGCCAAGTTGGCAATGAGCATCGGGATGAAAAATGGCGAGATTCGGCTAGGCCCTCTCTCCAAAAGGACCTTGTGATATTTTTCGAGGGTGGGTAATCCTCCTAACCCCGTCCCCACGATCACACCGATCTGTTCGCAGTTCTCCGGTGCGATGTTCAACTGGGCATCTTCCAAAGCCTCCTTGGTGGCGGCGATGGCATACTGAACAAAGAGATCCATTCTCTTAATCTCTTTCTTATCAATGTATAACTCTGGGTTGAAGTCCTTCACCTCCCCTGCAATCTTCGTCTCAAACCCGTTTGTATCGAACCGTTTGAGGACGCCAATCCCTGACTTTCCCTCACAGACATTCTTCCACACTGTTTCGACTCCGATTCCAGTGGGGATCACCAACCCCATCCCTGTGACAACAACCCTTCTTCCCAAAGCCTCTTTCCTCCTTCAATAGGTACTGAGCGAAGTACCTTACTGAGTTACATGGGCTTGGATATATTCAATCGCATCCCCAACGGTTAGGATCTTCTCTGCCTCTTCGTCGGAGATCTCTATATTATACTCCTCCTCCAAAGCCATGACCAGCTCCACTAAATCGAGTGAATCCGCTCCTAAATCGTCAACGAATTTAGCTTCTGGAGCCACCTCGCTTTCATTGACGCCCAACTGCTCTACAATAATCTCCTTGACCCTCTTCTCAATGGACATGTAATCACCTCCTTATTTTGATTCGTCACATATAGATACCACCATTCACATTCAACACATGACCGGTAATATAATTGGATTCTTCTGAAACGAGAAAAAGAACAGCTTCTGCCACATCCTCCGGTTTCCCTAATCGCTCCATAGGAATTAATCGCTTTAATTCCTCCTTCACTTTTTCTGGAAGGACCTCGGTCATCGGGGTTTCGATATATCCCGGAGCGATGGCATTGACATTGATCCTTCTCTGGGCAAACTCCCGCGCAATGGTTTTGGTCAAACCGATCACCCCGGCCTTCGAAGCAGAATAATTCACCTGCCCTGCATTCCCCATTTCTCCGACCACCGAGGCGATACTGACGATCTTCCCGCTTCTCTGTTTCGCCATGTGTCTGACGACTGCTTTGGTACAATTAAACGTCCCCTTCAAATTGACATTGAGGACCGCATCCCAATCCTCTTCGGTCATCCTGAGGATCAGTTTGTCACGTGTGATTCCAGCGTTGTTGATTAAAATATCGATCTTGCCAAATTTTTCTAAGATGGCCTCCACCATTCGCTCTACATCATTCAAATTAGCCACATTCACTTTAATCGCTATGGCTTTGGGTCCGATCGACTCAATTTCCTTTGCTGTCTCTTCGGCTTTTTCAAGATTGATATCTGAGACCACAATATCAGCTCCGTTTTGAGCCAGAAGCAGGGCAACCGCTTTCCCAATCCCCTGAGCTGCACCCGTGACCAAAGCCACTTTCCCCGTCAGTTTCAATTCCGCCTCCGCCCTTAAGAGATCTTTTTGAGAGTTTGGAGATCTTCTAAATTCTTAGTTTCAACACGGCTATCAATCCGCTTCATCAAACCGGAGAGAACTTTTCCCGGTCCTATTTCGAAGAGGTGTTCAATTCCCTTTTCGATCATCTTCCTCATGGACTCTTCCCAGCGGACAGGACTCGATACCTGAGCCACCAATAGTCCTTTCACCCTATCTTTCGAAGTATTGACCTCTGCCTCTACGTTCGTCACCACCGGGACCTTCAGATCACTAACAGAAATCTCCTCCAGTGCCTTCTCCAGACGCTCCCCTGCTGGCTTCATGAGGGGGGAATGAAAGGGAGCACTGACTGGAAGGAGGACCGCTTTCTTCCCTTCCTGTTTTATTCTTTCGATCGCCCGTTCGACCGCTTTCGAATGACCAGCGATGACGATTTGACCTGGACAGTTAAAATTGGCAGGGGTAAGAACCTCTCCGTATGAAATTTCTTCACAAAGCTTTTCAACCTGCTCCCGCTCCATCCCGAGGACAGCTGCCATCGCCCCTTCTCCCACGGGGACAGCCTCCTGCATGAATTTCCCACGGAGACGGACCATTTTCACTGCCTCGGAAAAAGTGAGCGCTCCAGAAACCACCAAAGCACTGTATTCTCCGAGGCTATGTCCAGCAGTGAATTGAGGAGTGATCCCTTTCTCTTCTTGGAGCACTTTGAATGCGGCAATACTCGTCGTCAGCACGGCAGGTTGAGTATTTTCAGTCAGCTTCAACGCCTCTTCAGGACCTTTAAAACAGAGGGCCGAAATAGAAAGATGAAGGGCATCATCCGCCTCTTCAAAGACCTTTTTCGCCACACTGAAATTTTCGAAGAGTTCTTTTCCCATCCCCACATACTGGGATCCTTGCCCTGGGAAAATAAAGGCGATCGGCTTCATCGGGGTCCCTTCTTCCCAGCGTATTCCTTGCTCAATTCTAAACCGATAACATTCCGCTGGATCTGATTCGTCCCTTCATAGATCTGGAGAATTTTTGCATCCCGCATCATCTTCTCAACGGGATAATCTCTCATGTATCCATAGCCTCCGAGGATCTGAACCGCATCGGTCGTCACTTTCATAGCGACATCGCTGGCAAAGACCTTAGCCATCCCGGAGACCTTTGAAATCTCTTTGGGGTTTTCCGACTGATCAATATAACGGGCAATAGAATAGACCAATGCCCTGGCAGCCTCCACGAGTGTAGCCATATCCGCTAAGATGTGTTGAACAGCCTGAAAAGAGATGATCTTTTTTTCAAACTGCTCTCGCTCTCTGGCATAACGAACAGCCTCATCGAGAGCCCCTTGGGCTAATCCAACACCCTGGGCACCTACCCCAGGTCGGGTTCGATCAAAAGTCCTCATGGTAACGATAAATCCCATTCCCTCTTTCCCAATGAGGTTTTCTTTAGGAACAAAGCAATCCTGGAAAACCAGTTCCCGGGTAGCAGAGGCCCGGATGCCCATCTTCTTCTCCTTCTTCCCGAAATTGAAGCCTGGAGTTCCTTTCTCGACAATCAAAGCACTCGCTCCTCTGGGTCCCTTTGACCGATCGGTCATTGCAATGATTGAATAGACTTCTGCCTCCCCACCGTTGGTGATCCACTGCTTGGTTCCATTTAAAACATACCCCTCCCCCTTTCGGGTAGCGGTCGTCCGGATGGCACCCGCATCACTTCCTGCATCCGCCTCGGTCAACCCAAAAGCGGCCAATTTTTTCCCTTTACCAATATCAGGGAGATATTTTTTCTTCTGTTCAGAGTTTCCAAAAAGCAGGATGGGCATAGCGCCCAAGCCACTGGCTACCACACTGGTTGCGATCCCGAGACAGACACGGCTCAATTCCTCTGCTACCAAACAATATTCTAAAATGCCTCCCCCGAAGCCCCCATACTCTTCTGGCATGGAGACACCCATGAGACCCGCTTCTGCGCTGATTTTAACAATCTCCCATGGAAACTCTTCCTTCTCATCCAATTCCGCCCGGACCGGTAGCATTTTCTCGGCGACCTTCCTCGCCAAATCTTGAATCATTTTTTGTTCTGGCGTGAGAAAATAATCCAATATTCTTTCCTCCCCGGCGTCGTAACCGATATTAATGGATCGATTTGACCGACTCGCTCACCTTCTCTGGGTGTTTCTGTCCCAGACGAAGCATGTCTTGCTTTTCCTTGAGCTCTTGGATCAGGTGTTCATTCAGTCTATTCTTGGTCAGGTTCGAGGCCAAAAGGATGGCATTCATGATGGCTTTCGCATTCGAGGCACCATGGCAGATGACACAGTTGCCATTAATCCCCAAGAGGGGGGCTCCTCCGTGTTCCGAATAGTCCAGTCTTTTTTCCAACCGTCGAATAGCCCGTTTCATCAGGAAATAAGCCACTTTCGCCCTGATATTATCCTGCGCCTCCCACTTGAGAATCGCATGGATGGTTTCCCAAAGCCCTTCGCTTATTTTTAATGCCACATTTCCCACAAATCCATCACATACAATGACATCCACCTCTCCGTTATTGAGATCCCGGCCTTCCACATAACCGATATAGTTCAAATCAGTCTCTGATAAAATATCATGAACCTCTCGTGTTAATTCATTCCCTTTTCCTTCCTCCTCTCCATTGCTCAACACGCCAATCCGAGGAGTTTCCTTCCCCATAATATATTTTGCATAGGCATCTCCCATCATCGCAAACTGGACAAGATGAATGGGTTTACAATCCACATTACCACCAGAATCGATGAGGACCGTGTTACCTTTTGTGGTGGGATGGATGGTGGCGATAGCAGGTCGTTCCACGCCTTCCAATTTTTTCAAGATATACATCGCCAAGGCCATGGCCGCACCCGAATTTCCGGCGGAGACCACCCCGCTTACCTGCCCCTCTTTTGCCAAATCGAAGGCGACTTTAATAGAAGTGTCTTTCATCCTTCGGATCACCGTAGAAGGAGAGTCGTGCATGGCGACCACGAATGGAGCATGATGGATGTAGATAGGAAGTTTCGAGGTAGGATATTTGGACAGTTCTTTACTTACCTGATCCTCATCCCCCACCAAAACCACTCTTGCTCCATGTTCTTTAGCAGCTAAAAAGGCTCCTTCAACAATATTTGGGGGGGCAAAATCCCCTCCCATAGCATCGACCGCGATCTTCATCTCACACTTCCCCTAACACCATCTTCGATGATTTACCCCGTTGGAAAGCCCCGCCATTAATGGTAGATCGGTTCGACTCGAGACCGACAATTGACATAAATAAGACTTCCTCCTAAAAAAGGTGGGGTCATCCCCCTCCTTTCTAACGGGGTTTATTTCTCTTCCTCTACCTTGATGACCTCTTTCCCCTTATAAGTACCACAATGAGGACAGATATGGTGAGGGAGTAAGGGTTCATGGCATTGAGGACAAAGGGAGAAGTTAGGAGCACTCAATTTTTTATGGGCTCGGCGTTGATCCCTTCTGGCTGATGATGTTCTCCGTTTTGGAACTCCCATTTGAAAGCATCCTTTCTCATCCGCTGAAATTTATTTCAGATGTTGATTTAAGAATTTGGCCAAATGGCCTTATCTTTTCCACATAACAGATTCGTACGGCATTAATCAAGCTTTAATTTTTTAAGCACAGAAAAACCTAATTTAAATTCCTCCTTCACACATTCACAGGGAGAAACATTGAGGTCTTTTCCACATATCGAGCAAAGTCCTTTGCATCTCTCCTGACAAAGGGGTTGGTAAGGGATTTCTAAAAAGATCTGTTCGCAGGCGATCTCGGAGAGGTGGATTTCTCCTCCCTCAAGGAAATTCGACTCCATCTCCTCGCTGAGCAACTCTGTCTCTTCCTCAGAGGGAGCCTCTCTTAAAGGGTGAAGGGTAAGTTCAAACGTGGAGGAGAGAGGATAGGAGAATTCTTTCAAACACCTTACGCACTGTAATCGAAGAGTGATCTGGACCTTCCCTGTGATTAAAACCGATTGACCAACCTTCTGAATCTTCACCTCTGATTGGAGTGGGCTCTCGAAGTCGAAGTCAATATTTGAAAGGTCTTCCAGGTAGGCCAACAAGGAAGCCCTTTCCTCTTTCCACTTCAGATCTAAACCCTCTTCAAGAATCTCATCCAATTTTAAAGTAAACATTTTGTTTCAGCTTTTAACCATTAAATTTGAAAGATAAATATATAAAAAATATTTTTTTTGTCAAGAAAAATTGGGATGAACTGAAATGTGAAAGTTTTCGTTTGAAAAAAATTCCTTAATATGTTAACAGATTTACAAATCGTATCGCAAGTGATTATCGAAAAAACTCAACCAGTTAACTCAAAATTTTATATAGCGGAGGGAAGAAGATGGAAGGGATGGAAAAGATGGAGAGGAAGCCGATAAAGATCACGGATACGACCTTACGGGATGGGCATCAATCGAGTTTAGCCACACGGATGAGGACAGAGGATATGGTTCCGATTGCCAAGGAATTGGATAAGGTAGGGTTTTATTCGGTGGAGATGTGGGGAGGGGCGACCTTTGATGTGAGCCATCGGTTTTTGGGAGAAGATCCTTGGGAGAGGGTAAGGACGCTTAAGAAACTGATGCCCAAGACTCCCTTTCAGATGCTTTTGCGGGGTCAGAATCTGGTGGCTTATCGGAATCATCCGGATGATCTGGTGGAGGCTTTCATCGAGAAATCGGCCGAGGTGGGCATTGACATCTTTCGTTGTTTTGATGCGGTCAATGATGAGCGAAACTTTGAGACGGCCTTCAGGGTGATTAAAAAGGTTGGAAAGCATATTCAGGGGACCATTTGTTATTCTTTGACCGAGAGAAGGATGGGGGGGCCGGTATATAATCTTGACTACTATCTTGAGAAGGCAAAGGGATTGGAGGGGATGGGAGCGGATTCTCTTTGTATTAAGGATATGGCAGGGCTGCTGGCTCCTTATGATGCCTATGAGTTGGTCAAGGCTTTGAAGAAGGCCGTAAGGATTCCCATTCAACTTCATACCCATTATACGAGTGGGATGGCATCGATGACGTATTTGAAGGCGATTGAGGCGGGGGTGGACATTATTGATACGGCACTTGCTCCCTTTGCACTTCGGTCTTCACAGCCTGCGGTGGAGCCGATTGTGGTGGCATTGGAGGGCACACCTTGGGATTCGGAGTTGGATCTTTCGAAATTGCTTAAGCTGGGAGAATATTTAGAGACCATTGCCCCTAAATATCGTGAGTTCTTAGACACCACCAAGATGGCGGTGATTGATACGAGTGTGCTCAGGCATCAGATCCCTGGGGGGATGATCTCGAACATGGTGAGTCAGCTCAAGCAGCAGAAGGCTTTGCATCGGCTTGATGAGGTTTATGCGGAGCTTCCTCAGACCCGCAAGGATTTGGGCTATCCTCCGCTGGTGACGCCTACCTCACAGATTGTGGGGGTTCAGGCGGTTCTCAATGTTTTATTTGGTCGTTATAAGATGGTATCGATGGAGACGCAGGATTATGTGTATGGTCTTTATGGGAGGTCTCCGGTACCTATTTCTGATGAGATCAAGAAGTTGGTGTTGAAAGGGTATAAAAAAGGCAAGGAGCCGATTACGTGTCGGCCTGCGGATTTGATTGAGCCGGAGATGAAGAAGGTTAAGGAGGAGACGAGAGGATTGGCTAAAGACCTATGTGATACTCTGGTCTGTGCTCTTTTCCCTCAGACAGGGACCCAATTTTTGAAGTGGAAGTATGGATTGGAGCCCATGCCGGACAAGGTGAAGCCCAAGACCTTAGAAGATGTGAAAAAAGAGGATGAAGCCATCGCTAAAGCCAAGGCAGAAGCCCAAAAGAAAACAGCCTAAAAGGGTGGTAGATTTTTATCTTGACAAAAGAAATATGTAAGTGGTAGCGTTTATGCACTATTCTAATATAACAATATAACTCTTTGATTTAATAAGTAATTTCTTATTCAATTGAAAAATTAAAGTTTTTGTGTTACCGTTAACGCAAGAATATGCATAAGAAGATTACCATTAAAGATATTGCCCGAATGGCCAATGTCTCGCACACCACAGTCTCAAGGGCGCTTAATAATAAATCTCGTATCAAGAATGAAACGAAAGAAAAAATCCTCGCTATTGCAAAAGAGTTAAAATATAGGCCAAATTTCATTGCCAGAAGTCTGGTAATGAAAAAAACCAAAACATTGGGCCTTGTCATCACTAATATTGCCAATCCTTTTTATACAGAATTAGCGCAAGGCATAGAGGCGACGGTAAGAGGATTAGGCTATAACATCATCTTCTGTAGTACCCATTCTGATCTTTCAGCTGAGAAACATTATATTGATATGCTCCGAAGCAAAGGGGTAGATGGTATTATCTTCTCCTCTGCCCACATGGACGACCCAAACATCCTTGTCTTGGCAGAAGAAGCTTTTCCTATTGTATTGGTCAATCGAAGGACCTATCATCCCATCGTGAGGGAAAAAGTAGATTACGTGGGAATAGATAATATTCTTGGGGGATTTTTAGCTGTCGAACACTTGATAAGACTCGGGCATCAACGGATAGGAATCATCGGTGGATCTTCAGAGTCCTCTGTTGGTTTTGAACGTTTGGAAGGGGGAAAAAGAGCACTGTCCACCTATGGTTTGGAGGCGATGGGCGACTATTTTTTGGAAGGTGATTTTTTAAAGGGATCAGGTTATCGGGGAGGGAAGGAATTTCTTAAGATGGCCGAACCTCCCACTGCCATTTTTGCCACCAATGATTATATGGCATTAGGGACTTATCAAGCCATTGTTGAAGAAGGTCAGAAGGTTCCAGAAAATATCGCATTAATTGGGTTTAACGACATCGAATTTACAGCGATAAAAGGGGTTGAATTGACAACCATCGGCCAAAAAAAATATGAGATGGGCGCTCTTGCCGTAAAGATATTAGTCGAGAAGATCGAAGGGGGTGAAAGTAAACCTTCGACAAAAGAGATTTTTTTAAAGCCCGAATTGATCATCCGAAAAACCTGTGGTTTTCATTTAAGGGGTTATCAACGGAAGGTGGTAGAGACACAGTTCGATTAAACTTTACTGGGTCACCCCCCTTATCAGGGAGAAAGGATGTCAAAATAGAAGAGAGGAGGGGATTTTATGAGAAGGAAGAAGATCTCCATTATCGGTGCAGGATTTGTAGGAGCCACAGCGGCGCACTGGGCTGCTGAAAAGGAACTTGGTGACGTGGTTTTAGTGGATATCCTCGAAGGGATTCCTCAAGGCAAGGCGCTTGACCTCTTCCAAGCAGGACCTGTCGAAGGTTTTGATGCGAGGGTCAGTGGTTCTAATGGATTTAAGGAGACAAAGGATTCTGATGTGGTCATCGTCACCTCAGGCATTCCTCGAAAGCCAGGGATGAGTCGGGAGGATTTACTGGAGATCAATAAAAAGATCATCGAATCGGTGGTGGCGCAAGTAGTTGAAAAATCTCCACAGACGATTCTCATCATGGTGACCAATCCTCTGGATACCATGACTTATCTGGCTTTTAAAAAGAGTGGGTTTCCCAAACAAAGGGTAATGGGGATGGCTGGGATCCTCGATACAGCACGATTCAAGGCTTTCATTGCGATGGAATTGGGTGTTTCGGTGGAGGATATCCAGGCGCTCTTATTGGGAGGGCATGGTGACGAGATGGTTCCCCTCCCGAGATATACCACAGTCAGTGGTATTCCGCTTTCCCAACTTCTTCCTAAGGAAACGATTGATCGTCTCGTCGATCGAACTCGTAAAGGCGGTGGAGAAATCGTCAATCTCCTCAAGACAGGAAGTGCTTTCTACGCCCCTTCTGCGGCGGCCATCCAGATGACAGAGGCCATTCTCAAAGATAAGAAGAGAATCCTCCCTTGCTGTGTCTATCTCGATGGGGAATACGGACTGAAAGATATCTGTTTTGGCGTTCCCATTAAATTAGGAGCTAATGGTGTGGAGGCAATCATTGAACTCCAATTGTCCGACGAAGAGAAAAAATTGGTTGCCAAGTCCGCAGAGAGTGTAAAAAAGAGCATTATGGATTTGAAGCTATAACTCGTGAATCGTGAAGCGTAAGGGGTAAAGAGTAAAAAATTCTTAACTGTCTGCGAGTCACGAATCACGAGTCACGATTTACTCAAGGTAAGAAAGGCAAAAGAACATGCGAGAGATCAATGTGAACTTGATCACTGAGAAGGTGAGAGACCTTTGCATGAAGGCCAACACCGATCTCGGAGAAGATGTGTTTCAAGCCTTTGATCGGGCGATGGAAAAGGAAGAGTCTCCCTTGGGGGTTGAGATATTAAAGGAATTAAAGGAGAATGCTCGAGTAGCGAAGGAGGAGAATGTCCCGATTTGTCAGGACACAGGTTTTGCTGTGGTATTTGTGGAATTGGGACAGGATGTTCATTTGGTTGGTGGAAATCTGAATGAAGCCATCCAGGAGGGTGTTCGTCAAGGATATCGGGATGGGTATTTGAGAAAATCTATTTGTCATCCTTTCACAAGAGTTAATACCGGAGACAATACACCTGCTATCATCCATACAGAACTGGTTCCTGAGGATAAAATTAAAATTACCGTGGCGCCCAAGGGTGGTGGCAGTGAAAATATGAGCCGAGTAACAATGCTTACCCCATCGGATGGGATCGAGGGTATCAAACGTTTTGTGGTTCAGAGAGTTAAGGAATCAGGATCGAATCCTTGTCCTCCAACCATTATAGGAGTCGGGATTGGAGGAACTTTTGAACAGGCTGCACTCCTCGCGAAGAAGAGTTTGCTTAGATCCCTTGGAAGCAAGAATCCGGATCCAGATTTGGATAAATTAGAATCGGAGATCTTGACTGAGATCAATCATCTTGGTATTGGGCCGCAAGGATTAGGAGGACGAACTACCTCTTTGGCTGTTCATATTTTAATGATGCCATGCCATATTGCTAGTTTCCCTTTAGCAGTGAACATTCAGTGCCATGCACAAAGGCATAAAGAAGTAGTGATATGAAAAGGAGCGGCCAAAGGTCTTGAGGATAGAGGATCGGAAACTACGTTTCCTTGGGGCATTTAAACCTTGAGCGAAGCGCTCCTCGAGCAGAGTGTTCCTCAAACAAAGTGCTCCTTTTGCGGAGGTTATATGAGTGGACCCATTCGATTGAAACCGCCACTAAGCGATGAGGATGTGGAAAAATTAAAAATTGGTGACCGGGTCGTAATCAGTGGAATCATCTACACAGGAAGGGATGCTGCCCATAAGAGACTTTTCGATCTATTGAAGGAGGGGAAGGACCTTCCCATTGATATCAAAGGTCAGATCATCTATTATGTGGGTCCCACACCTGCTAAACCAGGGCAGGTCTTTGGATCAGCGGGTCCCACGACCAGTTATCGTATGGATGCTTACTCCCCTTTGTTGATCGAGAAAGGACTTAAAGGGATGATTGGTAAGGGGATGCGATCTGATACGGTGAAAGAGGCGATGAAAAAGTTTAAAGCAGTCTATTTCGCTGCAACAGGAGGGGCTGGGGCCCTTCTGGCCAAACGGGTGAAAAGGGCTGAGATAGTGGCCTATGAAGATCTAGGACCAGAAGCGATCCGGAGATTAGAGGTGGAAGACCTTCCAGTGATTGTCGTCAATGATATAAAAGGAAATGACCTTTATATTGAAGGGGAGAAAAAATACCGGAAAGAATAAATCTAAGCCGACAGGTTTGCATTTTATAGTTTAATTCGTCAAAAACGGGTGGGGAAAATATGGAAGTTATTAAACCGGGGTCATTGAAAGCATGGCTAATGCTTCCTCGTTTCCAATTTTTACCTCTTACAGTCATCCTCGTTTCTTTAGGAACAGCCATTGCTTCCTATGAAGGTTATTTCCATTTTGGTCATTTTCTCTTGGCCATGATTGGCTCCATCCTTGTTCATATGACAGTCAATGTGATCAATGATTACCACGACTTTGTGGATGGGATTGATCTGAACACTCAAAGGACTCCTTTTAGTGGAGGGAGTGGTGTGCTTCCTTCAAATCTTTTACGACCCAAACAAGCCTTCTGGTTTGGGACCATCTGTTTGCTCCTTGCGATGGTGATTGGGTTCTATTTCGTGATGATAAAGGGGTGGCTACTTTTCCCCCTCCTTCTCCTAGCAGGATTCTCTGCCTACTTTTACAATGTTTACCTTTCCAAATGGTTCATGGGCGAAATTTTTGCAGGTCTAAGTTTCGGGCCTTTACTCATCCTGGGCTCCTATTATGTGCAGACAGGAAGATATAGCTGGGAGACGTTATTTGCATCTCTTGCGCCAGGGATACTCACCTCGAATCTTCTTTTTTTAAATGAGTTTCCAGACTGGGAGGCAGACCAGAAAGGAGGGAGAAGGCATTTTGTCATCTCCCTGGGGAAAAAGGATGCAAGTTACCTCTTCGTGGCTTTGCTCTCTGTATCTTATCTCTGCATTATTGCCGGAGTTCTTACAAAGATGATGCCGGTGTTGACACTCATTGGGCTTGGAACAATAGGGTTTGGATGGAAGGCCGCTAAGGGAGCGTTGAAATATTATGATAATAGCGAAAAGCTGGTTCCGATATTGGGCGCGAATGTCATTACGATCCTTGGAACACAAGCCCTTTTGGCTGTTGGATATGTGATTGCCATGCTCGTTTTGTAATAAAAAGTATTTTATTATTAATATATAAGATTTTTTTCATCCCCGGAGATTAATCATGAAAATTGAACTGACAAGACAGAAAGTTCACAATGAATTTGCAAAGAAGGTAGAACTAATCAGCGGACAAAACCTATTTGCCTGTTACCAGTGTGGGAATTGTACAGCCGGATGTCCAGTTGCCTTTGCCATGGAGGTTGGTCCCCACGAAGTCATTCGATATACGCTGCTGGGTTTGGAAGAGGAGGTTCTTGGAGTCAATACCTTCTGGCTATGTGCTTCTTGTCTCCAATGTACATCGAGGTGCCCTAAAGGAATTGATATTGCCAGGGTGATGGATGCGTTGAGAATGGTGGTTCTGAGAAAGAAGGAGAGAAAGGATCATATTCAGATTCCAGAATTTCCAGAGGGATTTTTAGAAAAACTCCCCCAGATTGCGTTTGTCAGCGGATTCAGGAAGTTTCTTTCATAAAATTTCTTCTTCTGTCATTCCCGCATAAGCGGGAATCCAGAAATGGATGGGGAGGAGATGGATTCCTGCTTTCGCAGGAATGATACAGGCAGAATAGATAGAAGATTAATGGATGGAGCTTAAAATGGATTATCTTTATTTCCCAGGGTGTACCCTTTATACCAAGGCGAAGAATTTTGATCAGACCGCTCGAAACTGTTCCCTTCTTCTTGGATTTGAATTAAAGGAACTCAAAAATTGGACCTGTTGCGGGGCTACTTTCCCCCTGGCCACCGACAATATCATGGCTCTTCTCCCGCCATCAAGGATTCTTGCGACAGCGAGGGAGGAGGGAACTGCTCTGACTACTCTCTGCTCCGTCTGTTATAACGTGATCAAAAGGACGAACCGATTGATTCAAGGGGATGGGGAGAAAAGGGATAAGATCAACAATTTTATCGAGAAGAACTATCAGGGAGATCTTCAAGTCCTTCACTACTTAGAAGTCCTAAAACAAAACATTGGGTTTTCTCAACTCAAGGAGAAGGTGAAGAAACCGTTGGCAGGGCTCAAGGCGGCTGCCTATTATGGATGTATGCTCCTCCGACCCTTTGAAGAAATGGAATTTGATGACAAGGAGAGGCCGACGATCTTTGAGGACTTCCTGGAGACCCTGGGAGCGACGGCGGTTGATTTTCCTTATAAGATCGAGTGCTGCGGATCCTTCCAATCCGTGGGCTCACCCGATGTGGCCACAGAATGTGCTTACAAAATTCTCGGCTCGGCCATTAAAAACGGAGCAGAGGCGATGGTTTCCACGTGTCCGATGTGTACGTTTAACATCGATCACAAACAATCTGATATCAAACAAAAATACTTGGATTTTAAACCGATCCCAGTATACTATTTTACGCAATTGCTGGGGATGGCAATGGGACTTGATTATCAAACGTTGGGATTTGATCAGAATGCCGTTGACCCCATACCCCTTCTAAAAGAGAAAGGACTTCTATAAATGGGAGATAACGGAGTATTTGTAAAAAAGGCGATGGTGATCGGTGGAGGAATTGCTGGGATCTCTGCATCGATTGACCTGGGGAATGGAGGGTATGAAGTGGTCCTGGTGGAGAAACTTCCTTCTATCGGAGGACGCATGCTTCAGCTTTCTGAAACCTTTCCAACGCTCGATTGTGCACAGTGCACCTTAACTCCCAAAACCGTGGAGACAGGTCAACATCCTCATATCAAACTTCTCACCTATTCTGAGGTCGATAGCGTTGAGGGAAAGGCTGGAAATTTCAAGGTTAAAATTCGAAGAAAAGCAGCTTATGTGGATTGGGATAAATGCAATGGTTGCGGCCTCTGCCAGCAGAAATGCCCATCCAAGAATCCATCTGAATTTGATCGGGGCATGGGATTGGGAAAAGCCATCTATACTTTGTCGCCCCAGGGCGTCCCAAATAAGCCTGTGATCGATCCAAACCATTGTCGTTATTTTCTGGAAAAGAAATGTAAGGTTTGTGAGAAGATCTGTCCGGTTGGAGCGATTGACTATGAACAGCAAGATCGTTTTGTTGAAGAGAGAGTAGGGGCGATTATTACTGCAGTGGGTTTTGATTTGATCCCTAAAGAACGTTTTGGTGAATATGGGTATGGTGACGTTGCGGATGTCATCGATGGGCTTGCCTTTGAAAGACTCAATTCTGCATCCGGACCCACCACGGGTGAGATTCGAAGACCTTCAGACGGCAAAATCCCTAAAGAAGTGGTTTTTATTCAATGTACAGGGTCAAGAGATCCTGAACGTTATATGCCTTACTGCTCCAGGGTTTGCTGTATGTATACGGGCAAGCATGCCCGACTTTATAAACACAAAGTCCACGATGGGCAAGCTTACATCTTCTATATGGATATTCGCTCAACAGGAAAAGGATATGAAGAATTCATCCAGCAGGGGATGGAAGAAGAGGGGATCCTTTATTTGAGAGGAAGAGTTTCTCGAATCTTTCGAGATGGAGAAAAGGTCATCGTCTGGGGTGTGGATACATTGACGGGGAAAAAAGTTGAAATTTCTGCGGACATGGTGGTATTGGCGACAGCGATTATTCCTCAGAAAGATACGAAGGATCTGGCCAGCAAGCTGGGTATTAAGACTGATGAATACGGATTCTTAACAGAAGCCCAGAGAAAATTAAGACCTGTTGAAACTGATATTGAAGGAATTTATATTGCAGGTTGTGCCCAAGGACCAAAGGATATTGCCGATGCAGTGGCCCATGCCAATGCAGCAGCAAGCAAAGTCCAGGGTTTGTTTGCACAACACTGAAAGCCGTAAACCGTGAGGTGTTAGGCGTAAAGTGTGGAAGTGAAAATGATTTATATTTAACACCTTACAATTTACGCTTCACGCCTTACGTATTTTGGATGGCATTATGAGAAAGCTCGGTGTTTTTATCTGCCATTGTGGAGTCAATATTGCTGGAACCGTAGATGTCAAATCGGTCGCTGAAAAGGTAGGCAAGATCGAAGACGTGGCCCACAGCACCGATTACATTTACATGTGTTCCGAGCCAGGACAGCAGATCATCCGAGAGGCCATTCGTGAAAAAGGTTTGGATGGGGTGGTGGTTGCCTGTTGCTCACCCAGTATGCATGAGAACACCTTTCGTAAGGCTGTCAAATCTCAAGGGATGAATCCCTATCTGTGTGAGATTGCCAACATCCGAGAACAGTGTAGTTGGGTCCACCAGAAGGAGAAGGAGGGGGCAACTCAAAAAGCAGAAGAGATCATCAAGGCTACCCTTCAAAAGGTAAGAAAGAATGAAATGTTGGAGGCCATCGCTGTGGCCATCAACCGAAGGGTGTTGGTGGTCGGTGGCGGAATTGCCGGAATCACTGCCTCCCTCGATCTGGCCGAAGGTGGTTACGAAGTTTTTCTTCTGGAGAGAGAAACTGCTCTGGGTGGTCACATGGCCCAATTGTCAAGAACCTTTCCAGATCTCGATCCTGCCTTCAGTGGTCTCCTCTCAAAGGCATTGGAGGTGGAGAGGCATCCAAAGATCCATCTTCACTGTTATTCAGAATTAGAAGATGTGAAGGGCTATGTGGGAAATTTCGAATTAGTCATCCGTAAAAAAGCAACTTCTGTGGATGGAGGAAGGTGCACAGGATGTGGCCTCTGTATAGAGAATTGTCCTGTGGAATATGTTTCAGAGTTTGAGAGGGGGATGGGTATGCGAAAAGCGATTGATACCCTCTACCCTTCGAGTGTTCCAAACAAGCCTGTGATTTCTCGTGAACATTGCCGATATTTCATAGATGGGAGTTGTCATCGATGTGAGGAAGTTTGTCCTGAGAAAGCCATCAATTTAAAACAGGAAGATGAGCAGATTTCAGAGAAGGTCGGAGCTATTGTGGTCGCAACAGGATACGAACTTTATCCCAAGGAACAATTAGGCGAGTACGGATACGGTGAAATCCCGGATGTGATCGATGGCCTCGCCTTTGAACGAATGCTTTCGCCCAATGGTCCCACGAAAGGGAAAATCATTCGGCCATCTGATGGGAAAGTGCCCAAGGAGATGGTCTTTATCCAGTGTGTGGCTTCGAGGGATCCAGACCGGTACATGCCATACTGCTCTCGAATCTGCTGTATGTATACGGCCAAGCATGCAAAAATTTATAAAGAGCAGGTTCCAGACGGGCAGCCCTATATTTTTTATATGGATATTCGCTCAGATTGCAAAGGCTACGAGGAGTTCCTTCAGAAGACCATTGAGGAGAAAGGGCTTCTCTATCTCAGAGGCCGTGTCTCCAGGGTTTTTCAGGACGATGGAAGAGTGAGGGTTTTAGGAGTTGATACGTTGACAGGGAAAATGGTTGAAGTGGCGGCAGATATGGTCGTCCTGGCAACCGCCATTGTTCCGAGCAATGGGGTGAAAGATTTGGCAGCCAAACTGAGAGCCACAGTGGATCGACATGGTTTCTTGACAGAGGCCCATATCAAACTCTATCCGGTGGAGAGTTCGACAAAAGGGATCTACCTTGCGGGTTGCGGTCAGAGTCCAAAAGATATTTCAGACACGGTCTCTCAGGCCTCGGCCACAGCAAGTAAAATTCAGGCTTTACTTTCCACGGATAAACTTCTTCAAGATCCTTTAATCGCTTTTGTCGATGGGGGAACTTGCAGTGGATGTGGGATCTGTGTAGAAATCTGTCCCTATGAAGCAAGGGAGATGGATCCTCATCGTGGGATTTCAATCGTCCACAGTGCACTCTGTCAGGGATGCGGGGCTTGCATTGCCTCTTGTCCCAACAATGCCTGTGAGTTAAGAAATGGATCAGCAAGTCAGGTCCTTCGAATGGTCGATACGTTTAATTTATAAAACGCTAAGCGCCTAACGCTATGCGCATAGCGTGTTTTTTAATAAGAATGGAGGAAATGAAATTGGAATTCTTGACAACCATCGAAAAGACAGATTCCTCTTTTTTAGAAGAGGCTAAACAGAAATGTGGAGAAGATCTCAGCCTCTGTTATCAGTGTTTGAAGTGCACAGCAGGTTGCCCCACTGCACCCTATATGGATATCCGACCCAACAATATCATTCGGATGATCCAAATGGGGATGAAAAAAGAAGTTCTGGGAAGCAGTGCGATCTGGCTTTGCGTCTCCTGTGAGACTTGCGGAACACGATGCCCAAATAAAATTGATATCGGTGTTCTCATGGATGCCTTAAGAGAAATGTCCATTGAAGAGAAAGTCCCTGCCAAGGAGAAAAATATTCACCTCCTCCATGAGGCTTTTGTTCAGAGCGTTAAGAGGGGAGGGAGGGTTCATGAGGCCACAATGCTGATCGATTATAAACTCAGAAGCAAAGACTTCATGACAGACCTTGTCCCTGGAATGGTACTTTTTCTAAAAGGGAAGATTCCTTTATTTCCCAGTTTGATCAAGGGAAGAGGGGAGATCAAAAGGATTTTTGAGAGGTGCAAGAAATGAAATTCTCTTATTTCCCAGGTTGTACGGATCACTCCACATCACTGGAATATGGATTATCGACCCATGAGGTTTTTAAAACCCTGGGTGTGGAGTTGGTAGAGATTGAGGATTGGAACTGTTGCGGAGCTGCAGCGACTCACAGCATCAATCGCCTCCTTTCCCTCTGCCTTCCAGCCAGGAACATCTCCAAAGCTCAGTCTTCTCAGGCAGGGCCTCTGGTCGTTCCCTGTGCCGGGTGTTTCAACATGCTGAAAAGGACCGAACATGTCCTGAAAAATGATGAGACGGAGCGAAAGGAGATTGAAGAGATCGTTGGGTTTACTTATCAGTCATCTCTTGAGATTTTGGCTTTAATGGATGTCATCCTCAATCGAATAGGCCTGGAGAAAGTTCAAGAAAAGGTGAAGAAACCTTTAAAGGGATTAAAGCCTGCCTGTTACTATGGATGCGCTTTGGTCCGACATCCTAAGATTACCCAGTTAGATGATCCAGAGAATCCTCAATATCTGGATCGGTTGATGAAAAGCCTCGGCGCTGAGCCAGTTGAATGGTCTTATAAAATTGATTGCTGCGGTTCAGATCTGGCCCTGACTTATGGCGGAGTGGTTAAAAAACTGGTAGGAAGAATTGTGTCGATGGCAAAGGAGGCAGGGGCTCAATGTATTGTGACCTCCTGCGGCCTCTGCCAGGCCAATCTGGAGATGAGACAGGAAATTGGCCTCCCCATTTTTTATTTTACTGAATTGATGGGAGTAGCTTTTGATGTTGAAAAGAGAGAGAACTGGTGGAAGAAACATATGATCTCTCCCAAGGGTTTGTTGGAATCTTTGAAGCTAGCATAAAATAATCCCCCCTCCCCCCTTAGGAAAGGGGGGAGGGGGGATTTGAGAGGATGAGCATGGCGCAAGGAAAAACAAGAGGTGACAAAGGGTCAGCGTTGGTGATCGGTGCAGGGATTGCAGGAATGCAATCTGCGCTTCTGTTAGCAGAGATGGGGACGAAGGTTTTCCTCTTAGAACAGGGACCAGCGATTGGGGGCTATTTCCCGCTATTGGATAAAACCTTTCCAACCAACTCCTGTGGAGTCTGTTTCATGAGCCCCACACCTCCTGCCTTCTGTCCGATTTATGAATGTCACCTTCATGACAATATTGAATTGGTGCCCTATTCTGAAGTGGTGAAGGTCGAAGGAAAAGAAGGAGATTTTAATGTTTCTGTCGTTCGGAAACCTCGATTCGTCGATCCCAAACGTTGTACCCTTTGTGAGGCCTGTATAAAGGTTTGCCCCGTGGAGGTTGAGAGAGAGTTTGGTGGTGGTTTGGAGAAACGAAAGGCGATTTACCTTCCCTATCCTCAAGCCATTCCACACAGTTTAGTGATTGATCCAAAAACATGTACCCGATGTGGAGAATGTGTGAAAGTCTGCAACCCAGGGGCGATCGATCTCGATATGAAAGAAGAGGAAGAAAATATTGAGGTCGGAGCCATCCTTTTGGGATTTGGGTTTGAACCCTTCATAGCTCAGAGAAAAGGGGAATATGGTTTTGGCCGATATGAGAATGTGATGACAAGCATTCAGTTTGAGAGATTACTCTCCACATCGAGTCCAACACAGGGATTACCCATACGGGTTTCCGATGGGAAAAAGATGGAGAAGATTGCGTTTATCCAGTGTGTGGGATCACGGGATCCCTCCTGCGGTCAGGATCACTGCTCCACCATTTGTTGCATGTACGCCACCAAGCAGGCCATGATTGCGAAAGACAGATCTCCTGGTCTCCGAGTTACCTTTTTCTATATGGATATTCGCCCCATGGGGAAGGATTACGAACGATATTATGAGAGGGCTAAGACCGAGTATGGGATTGAATATATCCGGAGTGCCATCTCTTCGATTAAAGAACTTCAGCAGAAGAAAAATCTTCTGATCACTTATGTCAAAGAGGATGGAACCTTTGAAGAGAGGGAGTTCGATGCTGTCATTCTTTCTGTGGGTTTCACCCCCCCGCAGACCATAAAAGATTTAGCCCAAAGAATGGGCCTTCAATTGAATCAGCAGGGGTTTTGCCAGACTGAAGAATTTAATCCAGCTCAAACCTCCGTGAAAGGAATTTTTGTAGGAGGGGCATTTCGAGGCCCCAGAGACATTCCGGAGACAGTCGTAGAAGGGTCAAGTGCTGCGGCATCGGTAGCATCCTTTCTTATCCCCCATCGCCTTCCTCAACCTCTCAAAGAGTATCCCGTGGAAGGAGTTTTAGGTGAGGAGATTCCAAAAATAGGGGTCTTCATCTGCCATTGTGGAGAAGAGTTGAAGAAGAACCTATCCATCTCTGATCTCATCAATGGGACAAAGCAGTTGAGAGAGGTGGTCCATGTTGAAGAGGTTGGTTTGGCCTGTCTTCCGGAAGATTTGGATCTCATCAAAAAGAGAATCGGAGAACAGGGTCTTAACCGAATCGTCATCGCTGGTTGTTCCCATCGGGAGATTCGAGGGGCCATGGAAGAGATGGCTAAAGGGATGGGTTTTAATCCCTACCTTATCGAATATGCCAATATACGGGAGCAATGTGCCTTCGTCCATTTAGATTATCCAAGATTAGCTACAGAGAAGGCGATAGCTCTCATCAGGATGGCGGTGGAGAGGGCGAAGCGATCTCAGCCCATTCGAAAAGGGAAAGAGAAAATTGACAAAAAGGGATTGGTGGTGGGCGGAGGTCTCGCCGGCATGACAGCATCTCTTCAACTTGCCCAACAGGGATACGAGATTTATTTGATCGAGAAAGAGAAAGAACTGGGAGGGAACTTAAGGGAATCCTTCTATACCTTAAAAGGATCAAATCCTCAAGACCTTTTAAATAAACTCATCAAGCAAGTTGAAAGCAATGGATCCATCCATCTCTATTCCGAAGCAGAGATTCTGGGATTTGAAAAGAAGAATGGGCACTATCAAACAAAGATTCGTCATCAGAATGAGGAGAAGATCCTTGACCATGGGGCACTGATCCTTGCCACCGGCGGAAAGGAGATCACTCCCAAAGAATACCTCCATGGAGAAGACTTGCGGGTGATCACGCAGAGACAGTTGGAGAAAATGATACATTTAGACGATGAAAGGTTGAAGGATGTTCATTCAGTGGTGATGATTCAATGCGTGGGCTCTAGGGATGAGGATCATCCCTACTGCAGTCGTATCTGTTGCGGCCATGCGGTGAAGAATGCTTTGAAGTTGAAAGAAAAAGATCCAGGGATGAATGTCTATGTGCTCTACCGCGATGTGAGGACTTATGGATTTTATGAAACTTATTACCACGAAGCAAGAGGGAAAGGTGTCATCTTCATTCGATATGACTTGGAGAATAAACCGAAGGTTGCTCTTCAGGATGGAAGCCTTCGGGTCTCCCTGTTCGATCCTGCAATGAATGGCCCTATCATTCTTCCGGCAGACCGTGTCATCCTGAGCACTGGGATTGAACCGAACGACCATCAGGAGTTGGCGAAGATCTTCGATGTGGACCTCAATCCGGATGGTTTTTTCATGGAAGCCAATCCCAAGTCCGCTCCCCTTGATTCAGTGGACCGTGGAAAATTCTTCTGCGGACTCTGCCATTCGCCCAATTTTATTGAAGATGCAATCTCCCAGGGGAATGCGGTAGCTGCGAGGGTGGGTGCGCTTTTGTCCAAGGAGGCAGTGGAGGAAAAGGCCTATTTGGCTTATGTGATCAAAAGGCTCTGCTGCGGATGCGGCCTCTGTGTCACGGTATGTCCTTATGGGGCAAGGGTCCTGAATGAAGAGGAAGGTAAGGCTGAAGTGATTGGATCGCTCTGTCAGGGTTGCGGCTCCTGCGTCATCGCATGTCGGAATGCGGCCTCTCAGCAGCGGAACTTTGAGAAAGAATTGAATCTGGCCGCCTTGGATGCGGTCATCGATTAATAGAAAGTGGAAAGTGGAAGGTAAAAAAGAATTTGGGTTAGGGACACGAAACACCAGACACGGACACGTTATTTGTATTAAATAAGGAGGATCAAAATGGCTGAATTTGAACCGAGGATTGTAGCCTTTTTATGCCACTGGTGCACCTATACTGGAGCAGATCTTGCCGGGACCACTCGACAACAATATCCTCCCAATATCCGCATTATCCATTTGATGTGCTCGGGAGCTGTAGACTCCATTTATGTGCTGAAAGCCCTTATTGATGGGGCGGATGGCGTGTTGATCGGAGGTTGCCATCCAGGAGACTGCCATTATCAGACAGGAAATTATAAAGCTCGGAGAAGGGTAGCCATTCTAAAGGGTATTCTTCAACATATGGGTTTTACAGAGAATCGCATCTGGCTTAAATGGATCAGTGCCAGTGAGGGAAAACTCTTCGCAGACACAGTGACCAAAATGGTGGATGAATTAAAGAAGATGGGTCCAAATCCAATGAAAGAACTCTGGAATGCATAAAAGATGCAAAGCGCAGAGAGCATAGCGCATAGCGTTAAAGATATTAAAAACTACGAGTAAGGATAAACATTACGGACACGAGACACGGAGACGGTCACGTTATTTAATAAAGGAAAGGAGAGGCGCTGAACATGGCCAAGAAGGCAGTGGTAAAAGTTGTAGAAGGAAAAACAGATGAGACGATCATTGGCTTTTTGAAATCCCTTTTAAAAGAAGAAGTGGTGGAGGCGATTGTCATACCCAAAGCTCTTCCTTCACAGGATGGATTCGTACAAACATTAATACGAGATCCAGAAAAGTTGAATGGAGTGTGTGTCCTTTCACCTACCATGCCAGTTCAGTCTGCGAGAGTCATCTCCAATCTCAGCGTTAAAAATCTGGGGAAGAAAGTCGCTGCCGTATTAAAAGCGTGCGAGATACGGGCCGCTGTCGAATTGGCAAAATTTCTTCAAGTCAAGCTGGATAACCTGTTCCTCATCGGTATCGATTGTCCTGGAACATTTGAAGTGACCGATTATGCAAAGATGGTACCGGAGGGAAAAGGAGGGGAATCACTGACGAAAGAATTGCTCAAAGGTATGGAGAAAGGTGAAATTTCCCCACCCTCCGGTTATGCCTTCCGGACAGCTTGTCAGATGTGTGAATACCCTGTTCCACAAGCCGATATTATTCTTAAACTATTTGGCTACAAGGCAGATCAGGAAATCGGCATTGAAATCGGGGATAAATTGGCCAAGGAGATCGAAGAAAAGAATATTCTTTCTTTCTCAGAAAACGAACCGGCATTGAGGAACGGAGCGGTCAACCAAGTCATCGCTGAGAGGACGAAGAAACGAGATGCCCTTTTTCAAGAATTCAAAGGTATCGTCAAGGATCTCCAAGCCTTTTTAGACCGCTTTTCCACTTGTGTTCGATGCCACAATTGCATGGTGGCCTGTCCGATTTGTTACTGTAAAGAGTGTGTTTTCAGGACAGCGGTCTTCGAGCATGACGGAGATCAGTTTCTAAGGTGGGCAGATCGAAAGGGTGGAATTCGAATGCCAACCGACACTCTCATCTTCCATCTCATCCGGATGTCGCACATGGTAACTTCTTGTATTGGCTGCGGACTTTGTGATAGTGCCTGTCCAAGCCGATTGCCGGTGGCCACACTCTTCCGGAGCGTGGGAGATAGAATACAAAAAATGTTCCAGTATGTTCCAGGAAGAAATGTAGAAGAGGTACCCCCTGTGGCAAGCTTCAAGGAAGACGAATTGAAGATTGAATCAGGAGCAATTTGAAATGCCAAATTTCAAAATCCAAATGTCAAATGAATGTCAAATTCCAAAATCCAAAACTTTTTAAATTTGAACTTTGGATTTGATTTGTCATTTGAACTTTGACATTTGACATTAGAAGCATTCGGATTTTTAGATAATCCGTGTATCAGGAGGACGTCGATGCCAACAGAAGAAATCAAAAAGGAAGAAGTCGTTCCCATCTTCATCATGGGAAAGAGATATGAAGTTCCTTCCTCCATCACCATTCAAAAAGCGTTGGAGTATGCTGGATATCAGTTGATTCGGGGCTGTGGGTGCAGAGGAGGGATATGCGGAGCCTGCGGAACGGTTTACCGATATCCAGGAAGTTATAAGATTGAGGTAGGCTTGGCTTGTCAGACCGTTGTTCAACCCAACATGTATCTGACACAGATTCCCTTCTTCCCGGCTACCAAAAGCGTCTATGACATCGAGAAGATAAAACCTGCTATCGAAACACTGGTGAAGGCTTATCCTGAACTCTTGCGATGTCTCCAATGTAATACCTGTACCAAGTCCTGTCCGATGGATATAGAGGTCATGGATTATATGGCAGCGGCCATGAGAGGAGATGTGGCACGATTAGCAGAACTTTCTTTTGACTGTGTGATGTGCGGTCTCTGCACCGCCCGATGTCCTGCGGAGATCTGTCAATACAATATTGCGATTTTAGGTAGGCGGCTCTATGGAAAATACATTGCTCCCAAGGCCGAGCATCTTGCCGCAATGGTTAAAGAGGTCGAGAAGGGAAAGTATGAGCAAATGCTCAGGGGACTCATGGATACGGATGAAGACGAACTGAAAAATCTTTATAACGCAAGGGAGATTGAGCCTGAACAGGCTGACGAAGATTGGACACCAGAGGATAAAACATTTCTTTAAATGAGAAATGGGAAACAGGAAATGAAAAGTTTGTTATGGACATGCATCACGGATACGGACACGTAATTAGGTTTTGGAGGGTTTTATGCCGTATACAAGTGAATTGAGAGAGTTGATTAAGAGGGTTGAGGCAACACGAACCGCCAGAATTGAAAAGAAGAGAAGAGGGGAGGAGTTTCCCCTGCTATCTTTGAAGGAAAGGGAGGAGCGGCTGAGAAAGTACCATCCCGATTTCATGGAGGGTGCGAGAAAAGAGATACGTGTTGGACCCAATAAGGGTTATGCCATCTCCCCGGAGATCGTGGATCTTCTTGAGGCCAGGAGTCGTGTCAACCCTGATGTGATTGATTTGAATAAAGTGGCTTATGAAACGGATATCCTCGTTCTTGGCGGAGGAGGTGCAGGAACAGCAGCGGCGTTAACGGCTCATGAAAATGGAGCCGGGGTATTGATCGCCACTAAATTGAGACATGGAGACGCCAACACGATGATGGCGGAAGGCGGTATTCAAGCAGCATCCAAAGGAACCAAGGACTCTCCCTATTACCATTACCTCGATGTCTTGGGAGGGGGTCATTTCAAAAATGTTCCTGAGCTGGTTTATACCCTTGTGACAGAGGCCCCGAAGGTTCTTGCCTGGTTGGAAAATCTTGGTTGTATGTTCACAAAATTTCCGGAAGGAACACTCAGAACACTCCATGGTGGCGGGACCTGTCGGAAGCGGATGCATTATGCGGCTGATATCACGGGTGCTGAGATTATGAGAACCCTGAGGGATGAAGCGAGGAATCGGGCTGGTGATATTAAGGTGCTGGAATTCTCTCCAGCTGTAGAGCTGATCTTGAATGAATATGGCCATTGTGCAGGTGCGGTTCTTTATAATCTCGAAACCGAGGAATACTTCATCGTCAAGGCAAGAGCAGTGGTCCTGGCCACAGGAGGTTCAGGAAGGCTTCATATCCAGGGATTCATGACCACCAATCATTACGGTGCCACAGGAGATGGTCTTATTCTGGGTTATCGCGCAGGGGTGAAATTGTGTTTCCTCCATACAGTCCAGTACCATCCAACGGGCGTTGTCTTCCCGGAGCAGGCGGAAGGTCTTCTGATTACAGAGAAATTTAGAGGTGCAGGAGCCAATGTCCTCAACATCGGTGGAGAACAATTTGTCAATGAACGGGAACCGAGAGATGTCGAATCGTCTTGCTTCATCCGGGAGTGCACTGAAATTGGAAAAGGGATCCCAACGCCTACCGGGAAGATAGGCATCTGGTTAGACTCTCCCATGATCGATGCTCTCATGGGAGAAGGCGCGGTGAAGAGGGAATTCCCGGGTAAATTCATTCTGTTTAAACGATTTGGGATCGATATTTCAAAGGAGCCCATGCTGGTTTATCCCACTCTTCATTACCAAAATGGAGGGTTGGAGTATAACAGCCGTTGTGAAACCTCGATTCCTGGTTTTTTTTCTGCTGGCGAGGTTTCAGGCGGAGTCCATGGGGAGAATCGTTTGATGGGAAACTCTCTTCTCGATGTCTGCGTCTTCGGAAGGATCGCAGGAGCAAATGCATCGCTCTATGTGAAAGAGAGAGCCAAAGAAGGGAAATTGAACCTGGATCATGTCAGGAGATATCATAAAGAGTTAGAGGAGACGGGAGTCATTACAGATCGCGTTGCTCCCATGCTTCTTCCCGATTATTCCAATCCTAAAGTCCGGGAGCGTCAACTAACCGCTCACTATGTGGGAACGATCCGATGAACCTCATCGCGCATAGAGCATAGCGCATAGCGTTTCCACTTATCCTTCACTTCACACTCAATAACGAAAGATCCCTCCCCCTTGATGGGGGAGGGTAAGGGTGGGGGTGAATTTGATGTAGTGGTACTTTTATCTGTTGGCAGGTAGGTATTGCCAATGTATTTTTTCTTTCTTGCCGCCATCTGCTGCGGGATCATGGAGAGTTGACGAAGAATCCATACAAAAAATGTTAACCTGTTCGAGCTTATTATTTGTCAAGACCAGTCACAAAAGAAATGATGGGCGACTCAGAACTATCCTTGGTTACCTGTTACACCTACAAGTCTACAGTCCGGGATAATACTGAAGGTTAATGATTATCGATGGAAATGTGCATGAGCCTGCAGCTCACTAAGACGTGTGAAAACCTGTTATGAAAGTGTGGCTATGATAAGGGGCCGTATCTCAGAACCTTTAATAACGATCCGCAATCTCCAATTTACTGCCACATTGGCTACAAAATTTAGCTTCCTCAAGAATCTCAGTTTGACACTTTGGGCATTTCATATCAAAGGCCCTTTAAAAATTGACTACGCCCCCAATTTTTATTTTTTTATAAAAGCAATTTTCATATCAAATTCTTTCCAGAATTTTTCATCGACCTTTTTCCAGTTCTCTCCCCAGTAGGCATTAAAGAATCCTTTCAGGTTCTCAAGAAGGTGGCCCCAACCGGTTAAATTTTCATACTTCAGTACATCCTCTATGAAAGGAACAATTTCACCCAACTTTTCTTTAGGAAGGTATGCCCGAGCACCCATTTCAATGGAGCGTTTCAGGGCCTCAGGATTCAAAGCATGGGCTGTCAGCATGACAACGGGAAAGTGATGGACAACAGCCTGTTTCAGCAGATCGAACCCACGGACACCCATAATGTCAAGGATAATCAGGTCATAAGTCAATGTTCCTATGAATTCGCTTGCTTGAGCGTAGGTGCTTGCCTTATCGAAGGTGCATCTTGGGCAAGCAGTCAGAATTTCCTCCTCCAAAATAGCTAAAACATCTGGTTCATCATCTACAGCCAGGATACTCTTCCCGTTCAGAATGGATTCTGCCATGATGTTTCCTCCTTTCGGGTGCAGCTTTAGGTCGGTCCATTCAATAGCTCGACATCCTTTAGATTTTTAAATTGAGACTTTGAAAAATAGGAACCCGTCCTCAATTACAGCGAAGACAGTTCTTTCTCAGCTTTCGCTACCCAGCCGTCGGCGCCGCATTCTTTCAAGATTTCGATCGACTTGCCGAGATTTTCCTGGGCTTTTAATCTATCACCTTTTCTTCTGAACAATTCTGCGTAAAGGGCGTAATCTTTCCCCAGGTTGAACATCATGCGGTTCCTTTGGTCTGCTTCGATGGCCTTCTGAATCCAGTGTTCAGCCTCAGATGTATGTTGATCATCAATATTGAGCAGAATTTCCCCGATATATCTTTGAATCCAGCCTTCGGCTGCCTTTACCTTATTATTTCGTGAATGGGCATATAAAGATTCCAAATTCACATCTTTTCCTTTATTCATCACCTTTGATCTTGCTGAACCTGCTCTTCCAAAATTCGCCCAGGAAGGGAATAACCGATTGCGTTCGAAACCTCTACTCCCTTTTTCGTAATGTTCTTTGGATCATCCTATGTGTCTCCCGTCCCCAGTTCAGTCTCTTTACCTCCCAGCAGTTCTCGGGGATCGGCTTTGTGACTATTTTAGAAGCCATATTTTCCCTTACGCAACTTGAATGCCTCTTTACCCCCCTCCATGACTAAGATAAATCCTTCTAAACCCCCTTTCTCTCCCCAATCGGAAAGGATACGCAAAACGTGCTTCCACCGGAGGAGAGACAATCCTCAGGCCTTTCACAATGAGGGCATGCCGAGATTCTCCCTGGACAAAGATCCCGGTCTGTTGGGATATAGATGCACCGCTTGCTCTCTAATGAGAAAACGAAGCCAAACCGCTGTCCATAGACCTTCATCCGAAGGAGATCGAGACCTTTCCCCCCTGCACCGAAGTCGTAGGGTTTCTTAGATGTATATAGTCCAGTGTCCACGGTGTGAAACAGGCCGTCAAATATCTGCTTTTGATTCTCCTCAGTGATTCCAATGCCAAAATCCTGAACTTTCAGAAGTAGCCTCCCATCCTTTTGTTCCAAAATTATCCGGATTGACCCTTCATCAGGAGTGTTTCCTATGGCGTTTTTAAGGAGACCGCCCAGAATATCTTCGAGGACCTCCGGAGTCATGAACAAAGAAAGGTCTCTTTCTCCTTGCAGTTGAATATGAAGTTCCCGATGATCTGCGCTCTGTTTTGCCTTCTCAAGGATTCGCTCCATAAAAGAGAAGAGAAGAATGCGTTCTCCCTCCAAGCCCTGGGAGAATCTGATAATCTTATGGGTCTCTATCTGGATCTCATTCAGGCGGTCCAGTTGCTTTTTCATTGGTTCATAGAATTTTTCCCATTCCATAGGAGACGTCTGCTTCTGAAACTTGCGTTTTAAAAGGCGGAGGTACCCCTGGATCACTGAAAGGGGTGTCCTGAGCTCATGAGAAAGATGGTTTATAATTCTTTCTCTAGCTTTTTCCAGGCTCTTACGTTCGGTTATATCCCTGGCAATGCCACGGAAACCAATGGTTTTCCCTGAAACATCGCAGACAGGGGACACAGATATTTCGACATACCTGATCTGCCCGTCTTTCATGACGAGCTCCCATCCAAAGGCCTTGGTCGCCTTGCCTGTACAATAGACATTATTGAAGGTCTCGAAGACCTTATTGGCAGTCTCCTTGGTCATGTATTGCCTGTTGTTCATGCCTATCATTTCATCTCGGGAATACCCCAGCATTCGAAAAAGAGAATCGTTAAAGGAGGTGAAATTTCCTGCAATGTCCACCTCATAGTAGCCATCTTCTATGGTCTGAAGAATCGTCCTGTACTTGGCCTCACTCTCCTGCAGGGCATCCTCAGCCCGCTTCCATTCAGTGATGTCGCGGATAATACCCTGATATCCTAAAATATTTCCACCATTGTCTAACCATAGAGAGGAAGTAATCAGACAGTCTATTACTGTATTATCTTTTTTGCGTAGCTTTACTTCAAAATCTCTAACAAACCCTTTTTGTTCTATCTCCTTTTGGAATCTTTGACGGTCATAAGAATTCACATATGTATCTTGAGAAGTTATCCCGGCCAGTTCTCCTTTGGTATACCCCAGGAGGTCTAAAAAAGCTTTGTTGACATCGATAACCTTTCCTCCCAGGGTAGTAATGTAAACCGCATCTCTCGAATCCTCGAAAAGGGTTCGGTATCGTGCTTCACTCTGCCGTAGCGCCTCCTCCGCCTGACTGGATTTGTTTTCCAATGCTTCCAATTCAGTAATCCGTTGGCGCAATTCCATTAATTCACTGATTAGTTGCTTCTTTGTCTTATTTTGATCTTTCATTGTGTCTACCTAATAAAATGAATATAAAACCTTGTTGCACTGGACTTCCTCTGGAATTAAAAGTCAATTAAATAAAAAAGCCAAACCTACCAAAGTTCATCCTTCGCCCGCTCGGCCATATTAACAAAAAGACCCACCGCTTTCCGTTCCCTCCTCACAAAGGGGTTGGCTTTCTCAGGATTTAGGCCATTTACCATAGCAGATCACTTGAGCAACTGGGCTATCACCCTGTCATATTGGAAGCTTTTCTTATCTTCCTTCTTTATGAATCCGAAGCCTCCGCAAACCCTACAAACATTGACCCCTTGAGCATCATTACAAACCCTGCCAGACCCACTACAACCTTGGCAAAAAGTCATACCATATTTCTCTGGATTAAACCTTTCAGCTATCTTTGTTTTGTTCACCGACTTCACCCCCCTTTACTTCTTAAATGCCAAACCAGTCCAAATGGCTCCCAGTAAATCCACAACCCCAAACATAATAAGTGGTGGGCTGGCAATGCCTAACAGCACAAAAACGGCAAAGAAGATAATGACGGTGGAACGGAGGTACACCGTCCATCTGAAAAAGTCGGTCATTTCTTTACGTGCCGCTAACGACTGCCTTCGCCCCTAATTCTTTAGTTAACCTTAGTGCCTCGGAAGTCGGAGAGCGAGATGCGAGTATGGTAACAGGAACTGGAAAAGGTCTGTTAACAGCAAAGTCTAGAAGGTCGCGGCTTCGAGAAAGTGCGATGTCTAAGACGACCAAGTCATAAGTAAAGAATACCAAATACTCGAATGCTTCTTGATAGGTGAAGGCCTTTTCAAAATGACAGCGTGGAGCAGCCTTCAGGATTTTTTCTTCCAGGGATTTTAGGACATCCTCGCTTCCGTTTATACCTAAAACCCATTTGTTATTGAGAATGGATTCTCTCATGACATCCTCGATTTGTTTCGTTTCTTAGTCTTCGCGGTCGCTGCTTTCGACGAATTCAGGATGGTCCAGAGTTCATCGAGGTTGCTAAAGGCCTTGTTTCCCTCAACTCCAACTTCTTCAACCACTCCGACAAGTATTCGCGGATCGTTCTTCTGACGGCGATAGATTCTAAGAACGTAGTCTTTCAGAATTGTCCCTCTTTCTTATATTGATTTTTCACCGTGAATATTTGAGAGCCATTTATTGCGACTCCACGAAAATTGACATTACTTATGGCATATGATATGGTTCCTGACGGTTCGAACCGTCAGATTTTTTTACTTATTTTTGGCCCTGGCAAAATCTCCTGTGTTTTCAATAAGATTTCAGGAGATGAAAAAATGACCGAAAGTGCCAAACACCACCCCATAAGAATCGACCTGAACCAGTTCAAGCTTCACATCGATCTAAAAAAGAAGATTGAACTGACTCTTCATTTCAACTCCCCCTCCCGAAGGTTTTACCTCTCCCTGATCGCCTTTGTCGTTAACGAAATGAAAAGACTGGGGAAAATTACTTCCATTCCCCTGGAAGGACACCATGAACTCCTTGCCCTGCTAAACGACACAGTTGGAGGTTCTGTTGGATCGTCAGATGACGAGCACTTGTTGCCAAGGATCTACAGAAAATGGAAGGATGCCCTGCCCAATCTGGAGGAAGCCCCGCTCTTCAAAGTCCTTGGAAAGAAAAAGGAATATGATGAAGGAACCAGCAGGACCTATTCTTTTACGGAAGATGAGAAAGATCGCTGGGCAAACCTATTTGAGTACATAGGGAGCGAGGAGAATGTCCGGCTGAAATTTGCAATCGACAAAATAGGAGCAGGCTTAGATGATGTTGATATTATTTACGAGGACTCGCTAAATGCTGATGCATGGGAGAAGTTTATCTCCAGTCTTAAAGGAAAGGTCGAAATTGCACCTGAAATAGAGATAACCGAATCGTCATCGGAAGTGCCTGAAGCCCCGTCGGTATCGCCGCCAAAGGAACATGGGGCTGCCTGGCAGAGCCGGTCCCGCTGGATAGCTCTTGTTGCCATGGTTGTCATAATTGCAGGGGCTGCCACATTGGCCATCTGGAAGCTCTCTTCGAAGCCCGCCCCGGTCAAAAGTTCTCCGGAGAGGATGGCCTTTCCTCTGCCCGACAAGCCCTCGATTGCCGTGCTCCCCTTCGTGAACATGAGCAAAGACCCCGAACAAGAGTTTTTCAGCGATGGTTTGACAGAGGAGATCATTACCGCTCTCTCCAAGAGTCCGTACCTCTTCGTGGTTGCCCGCACATCCACGCTCGCTTACAAAGGGAAATCGATCCCGGTGGATCAGGTGGCGCAGGAGCTAAGGGTACGCTACGTACTGGAAGGAAGTGTACGCAGGGACGGCGACCAGGTACGGATCAGCGCGCAGCTGATCGATGCCAAAACCGGGCATCACCAGTGGGCGGAGCGGTACGATGGCAACATGAGAAATGTCTTTGCCATTCAGGATCAGATTGCCTCAAAGATTATGAAAACCTTACAAGTGAAGCTGCGGGTGGGGCCAGACTCGGGCGAGACAAGGGGAGGCTCAAAGAACGCGGAGGCATACCTCAAATCAGTGGAGGCCACCCAGCAGCTCCTTCGCTGCACGGAAGAAGGGAGCGCACAGGCCCAGAGGCTCTTCGAGGAAGTCATCGCTCTGGAACCAGATTTTTCCAGGGGGTATTCGGGTCTTGCTCTTTGCTATGCAATAGAGGCGAACAGTCGAGGGCGAGGGTCTGCATTCTATAATGAGCAAAGGGCACGGGCGATCGATCTCGCGCAGAAAGCCCTTTCCTTGAATGAAACGGACGCCATCAACCATGCTGTTCTGGCCTATCTTTTTGCCATAGCAAATCAACACGACAAGGCGGTTGTTCGGGCGGAGCGAGCCTTGGCCCTCGAAGCGAATTCGTTTTTAGCTCTTAGCTTTTCGGGCTGCGCCCTTATGTATTCGTGCAGGGGCAAGGAGGCACTTGCAGTGTTCGAGAAGGCGGAGCGACTCAATCCCTCATATCCCTTTATGCCTATATATTTAAGCTGGGTTTACCTCCTTCTTGGCCGCTATGAAGAAGCGTTTGAACAGGCACAAAAGGCGGTGGAGCGGAACCGTCAGAGTGTATTTGGCCAATTTGTTGCCCAACTTCTCCTCGCCGCTACATGTAATTTAACCGGCCGCGAAGCAGAGGCACGCGCCGCTGCGAGAAAGTTTCTCGATATCTACCCTAATTTTTCGGTAGAAAGGTTCAGAAACAATCTTGCCTTCAAAGATAACGATCAAATCGACCTCACGATGAACGCCTTGCGGAAAGCGGGACTGAAGTAAAAGAAGTCAAATGCTTACATTTTGTTAATGGTTCCTACCGGAAATTCCCAAATCCTCATCTACACATATCTTGCTAAGATACTACCCTTCCCAAAGGGTGCGATACGAAAGACATTTCAAAAGGTTTAATTAAAGGATAACGTCTACCTATCGATTACTAATTACAATCGAGCATGCTTTGCCAAATTGGTTCCTCGTGGATTACAGGAAGTACTCCTCGGGGGCAAGATATTCAATTTATAACCCCAAAATACTCCTTTTAATATGTCCATCATTTTTCCCTTTTTTAGGTTGATGAAATCCGTTATAATAAGCCCGCTTAATTTTAGGAGGGGGAGGAAATCGAATGAAGATTCATGAATATCAAGCCAAAGAGATTCTGAAAAGTTATGGCGTTCCTGTTCCAAAAGGGAAAGTCGCCGAGAATTCAGAGGAAGCACGAAAGATTGCTGAAGGGATTGAAGGAAAGACAATCGTTGTGAAGGCACAGATCCATGCAGGTGGAAGAGGAAAAGGAGGAGGTGTCAGATTAGTGAACCATCCCAAAGAAGCGGAGAAGGCCGCCAAGGAGATCATTGGAATGACATTGGTTACTCATCAGACTGGACCAGCAGGTCGAGTCGTCCGAAAGGTTCTGATTGAAGAAGGGATGGAGATTCAAGAGGAACTTTATTTAGGAGTGGTGATCGATCGCTCGAAGGCCTGTCCGGTGATCATGGCCAGCCGAGAAGGAGGTGTGGAGATTGAGAAAGTTGCAGCGGAGTCTCCGGAAAAAATTGTTAGGGAATGGGTGGATCCCAGCGTTGGGCTCAGGGTTTTTCAGGCGAATAAAATCGGCTACGGGCTTGGACTCGAACCTGCTCAGGTAGGGAAGATGAGAAATATCATTTTTGGCCTCTATAAGGCTTTTTCTGAGAAGGATTGTTTACTTGCTGAGATTAATCCTCTTGTCCTGACGAAAGGAGGGGAATTGATTGCCCTCGATGCCAAAATGAATTTCGATGACAATGGTCTTTTCCGACATAAGGAAATTGCTGTACTCAGGGATCTCAATGAAGAAGCCCCTCTCGAGGTGGAGGCTTCCAAGTACAATTTAAATTACATCAAATTGGATGGAAATGTTGGTTGCATGGTAAATGGAGCAGGTCTTGCCATGGCCACGATGGATATTATTAAAGTGGTGGGGGCTGAACCTGCTAACTTTCTTGATGTGGGAGGTGGAGCCACGGTTGAAATGGTGAAAAACGGGTTCAATATTCTTATGTCCGACCCTGGGGTGAAGGTGGTGTTCATCAATATTTTTGGAGGAATTCTCCGATGCGATACCCTGGCAAAGGGCGTGACTGAGGCGGTTCGAGAGGTGAAGGTCAATGTTCCCATCGTGGTGAGATTGGAAGGGACAAATGTGGAGGAGGGCAGAAGGATACTCAATGAATCAGGTCTCAATTTCACTGTCGCCATCGGAATGAAAGAAGGCGCTGAGAAAGTGGTTGGAGCTCTGAAGAAAGCTCAAAGCTGAAAGCTCAAAGCAAAATAGATATTCACGCTATGCGCCATGCGCTCTGCGCTTTGCAAAAGATGGAGGTTTTATGAGCATTTTAGTGGACGAAAGAACAAAGGTGGTGGTCCAGGGGATCACAGGAAATGAGGGGATGTTTCATACGCGGCAGATGGTGGAGTATGGAACGAAGGTCGTGGGGGGTGTGACCCCGGGCAAAGGCGGACAGAAAATTGATGGGATTCCGGTCTTCAATACTGTGTCGGAAGCGGTTAAGAATACCGGTGCCAATGCCTCTGCGATCTTCGTTCCCCCTGCTTTTGCAGGGGATGCCATCCTGGAGGCATCTGATGCGGGCATTTCCATCATTGTCTGTCTGACCGAAGGGATCCCAACACTGGATATGGTGATGGTGCGGGAATATCTCAAGGGGAAAGAGTCAAAATTGATTGGTCCAAATACTCCCGGCATTATTTCCCCAGGCAAATGTAAAATCGGTGTCATGGCAGGTTATATTCATAAACCCGGGACGATTGGGATCATCTCTCGAAGTGGAACACTTACCTATGAGGTCGTGGATCAGTTGACCAAGAAGGGGATCGGACAATCGACCTGTGTGGGCATTGGAGGAGATCAAATCATCGGGCTAAACTTTGTTGATCTCCTGGCAATGTATGAAAAAGATCTTGGGACAGAGGCAGTGATTATGATTGGCGAAATTGGTGGCACAGCAGAAGAGGAGGCAGCTCAATTTATTGAGAATTACTTTCACAAACCAGTATTGGCTTTTATCGCTGGATTGACCGCCCCTCCTGGAAGGAGGATGGGGCACGCTGGTGCGATCATTGCAGGAGGAAAGGGAACAGCCAAAGAAAAGATGGAGGCTCTGGAGAAGGCAGGCGTCCGTGTCGTCAGAAACCCGGCATTGGTTGGAGAAGAGATTGCTACCATTATCAAAAGAGGTTAAGAGGATGCGTTAAAAAACATTTTAATTCCATAAGTTATTTTAAGAGGTTTATCTTTTTCTTGATTTATGTTAGCATAACTATCAAGGCTTAAAAAGAAAGGATGATTGTATGTTGGTTGAATTGAGAGACAGATTGAAAGAATTGAGGGGCCGGTTAGAATCCCTCCGAGGTCCTCTTTGACGTCGAAGGAAAAGGGAAAAGACTGGACGAGATTGGGAAGATGATGGTAAAACCTGATTTTTGGGAAGGGGGTGAGGTCGCCCAAAAGATTTTGAAGGAGAGAACTTCTCTCATTGAGAGTGTGTCGCCTTGGGAAGAAGAACGTAAGGCTTTAGAGGAGATGGAAATCCTCCTCCAATTGGTTGAAGAACAAGGGGATGAGAAGGAAGCTCAAGAGTTATTAGAGAGGGTGCAAAGAAGCGAAGAAGCCATTGAACAGATAGAGTTTAGGAGAATGCTGGGAGGAGAGCACGACCCGAGCAATGCGATCGTTAGCATCAATGCAGGAGCTGGGGGGACAGAGGCTCAAGATTGGGTGGAAATGCTTCTGAGGATGTATCTCAGATGGGCAGAAAAAAAGAAATTTGAGACAAAAATAATTGATATTCTCACGGGTGAAGAAGCTGGTTTAAAGAATGTTACTTTTATGGTCAATGGCCGTTACGCTTATGGATATTTAAAAGCAGAGAATGGGATCCATCGACTGGTTCGAATATCCCCGTTCGATGCAGGAGCAAGAAGGCATACCTCCTTCGCCTCGGTTTTTGTCATTCCCGAAGTCTCTGAGGATATTGTGGTCGAGATCGATGAAAAAGATTTAAGAGTGGATACCTTTCGGTCCAGTGGGGCAGGGGGGCAGCACGTCAATAAGACAGATTCGGCAGTACGAATCACTTACCTTCCCACAGGCATTGTCGTTCAATGTCAGAACGAACGCTCCCAGCATAAAAATAAAGCAACGGCTTTGAAGATATTAAGGGCACGCCTTTATGAGAAAGAGATGAAGGAAAAGGGAGAAAAGCTGCAAGAACTTCACAACTCGAAGAAGGAGATTGCCTGGGGGAGCCAGATTCGTTCATATATTATGCATCCTTACAAAATGGTCAAAGATCACCGTAGCAACAAGGTGATTCATCAAGTCGATCGGGTGATGGACGGGGAGATCGACGAATTGATCAAAGCCTATTTGCTCAGCACTTCATAAAACCAGGCCTACCTTCCACAGGCAGGGCAGGCAGGAAGTTTCGAAAAGAGTTTGACTTTTTATGGCAGGAGAAATATCATTAGACAAACACGCGGATGTGGCTTCAGAAGAAGAACAGGGATTGCTTGGGAATCTGGAGGAGAAGATCCGTCATCTTTTAACAAAATTCCATGAACTGAAAAAGGAGAGAGACCATTTAGCCGTTGCCCTGGAGGAAGAGAAGGAGAAGGTGATCCAATTGGAGAAAAAATTGAAACTCCTCTCCCAGGATAGAGAAAAGGTTAAGACCCGGATTGATCAACTCCTTCATCGTTTTAAAAGCATCGATACTTAATCTGTCTCAGGAAGTTGTTTAGAAGGTTGAGAAGGAATGGGAAAAGAGCGATTGGTTGAGATCAAGGTATTTGGCCAAACCTATACGGTCAAAACAGATGCAGAGGAGGATTACATTCAGGAAGTGGCCAAATATGTCAATGAAAAAATGGAGGAAGTTTTAAAAAAGACAAAGAGCGTTTCCACATTAAACGTGGCGATTTTAACAGCTCTTAATATTGCAGATGATCTTTTAAAAGAAAAGGAAAAAAGAATCGCTCTGCTCCGAGAGGTCGAAGCAAAATCGAAAGACTTGGTTGAGAAGATTAATATCAAGATAGGGGGAATGGAGTTCGAGAAACCCCCCATTACCGGTTGATGTTCCCCTGCTCTGTTCAAGGTGGCCGGAAGATTTTTCATGGACAACCTTAAACAGGGAACCCTTTCCGAACGGTTGCTTTAGATCACTGGCCATGGGACATCGAGCGGGGGATTTGAGATCAACACCATCGTCAGAAGATGAAAGGTGTGGTGGAATAGAGGGAAGGGATTTCATTGGTCCTGATATGAGAAGAGAATGGGTTCGATACCTATGATCGTTTGGAAATTGATCGAAATCCTACAGAAATTTCCAAGGATAAGGAGTCGGTTGGGAGAATGGTTGGAAGTCTCCATGGAATCTGATCATTCATCGCTCTATCGTTCTGCTCTTGAAGCTGGTCTAAGTTTGGAGAAGAAGACCATTGACTCCTTTTTTTATAGGAAAGTAGGGTTTCCTAATATAATGAAGTCGAAATGGAAATCAACATCGGGGTCCCCCTCATTTTTTCTTCCATGTCAGGTTCCGTTGAATCTGTCTTTTTCTCTATTCCGTCTCGGATCTAATTCTTTTCTCAACTGACGATTCTATTTTTTTTGATTCGTGTGGGTAACTTGTGTTACTGAGTCGTGTTACAAATCACGAACCACGAATCAAATTATTTCCTACCTAAGGAGGTGAATAGGCCGTTGAAGCTATCCATTGAGATGTATATTATCGTCGTTTCTGCGATTGCATTTCTCGGAGGGGTTGTTGGATTCCTTGTCAGAAAGAGGTTTTCTGAAGCCAGGATTGTTTCCGCAAAAGAGGTCGCCAAACGCTTGATCGAGGAAGCTGAGAAAAAGGCTGAGATATTAAAAAAGGAAGCCCTCCTCCAAGCCAAAGATAAATTTTATCAAGAAAAGGCCGAGTTTGAAAAAGAGACGATGGAGAAACGTCAAGAGCTTCAGAATCTGGAGAGAAGGCTCATCCAGAGAGAATCGCATTTTGATAAAAAGATCGAGCTTCTTGATACCAAAGAAGCAGATATCACTCGTCGGGAAAAAACTTTAATCCAGCAGGAAAAGGCAATTCAGGAACAGGATAAGAAGGTGGCGGCCCTTCTCGAAAGACAACGCATTCAATTGGAAAACATTGCGAGAATGTCTTCGGAAGAGGCAAAACGATTGTTAATGGAGTCCATGGAGAATGAGGCAAAGCATGAAGGAGCCAAGAGGATAAAAAAGATTGAAGAGGAAGCCAAGGAGCTTGCCGATAAAAAGGCGAAAGAGATTATCAGTCTGGCCGTTCAACGTTATGCTGGAGAATATGTCGCTGAGAAGACGGTTTCTGTGGTCAATCTACCGAATGAAGAAATGAAGGGCCGCATCATCGGTCGTGAAGGTCGAAACATCCGGGCTCTCGAAGCGGCCACAGGGATTGATCTGATCATCGACGACACGCCAGAGGCCGTGATTCTTTCAGGATTCAATCCCGTTCGAAGGGAGATTGCCCGTATTGCATTGGAACGTCTGGTGAGCGATGGACGCATCCATCCTGCACGGATTGAAGAGATTGTTCAAAAAGTGGAGCAGGAAGTAGAAACATCCGTCCGCGAAGCGGGTGAACAGGCGACTTTTGATGTGGGGGTCCACGGCATGCATCCGGAGTTGATTAAACTCATTGGACGGCTCAAATATCGAACGAGTTTTGCCCAGAATGTCTATCAGCATTCTTTGGAAGTGGCATTTCTTTGTGGGGTCATGGCTGCAGAACTGGGAGGCAACGTGAAACAGGCTAAGAGGGCAGGCCTTCTTCATGACATTGGAAAGGCCGTCGATCATGAAGTCGAAGGCTCCCACGGAAAGATTGGAGCAGACTTAGCAAGGAAATATGGGGAGTCGCCTATCATTGTCCATGCTATCGCCTCTCATCATGAAGAGGAAAAGCCGGAGTCCGTTCTTGATATTTTAGTGGAAGCTGCAGATGCCCTTTCAGGGGCGAGACCAGGGGCAAGGCGTGAGATGCTTGAAACTTATGTAAAACGATTAGAAGATTTGGAAAAGATCGCCCAGTCTTTCCCAGGAGTGGAAAAATCTTATGCCATTCAAGCGGGCAGGGAAATTCGTATTATGGTTCAGCCCGATCGTCTCTCAGATGAGGAATCTGTTATTCTTTGCAGAGATATTGCCCGAAAGATCGAGAAAGAAATGACCTACCCCGGCCAGATCAAAGTGACGGTGATCAGAGAAACTCGATCTGTCGATTATGCGAAATAGAAGAATAAAAGCTCAAAGCTTTGAGCTATTTCTCTTCTCTTAGTGATTTAAGCTATGCGCGATGCGCTTTGCGTTTTTTAACTAACAGACTTTAGTAGGGTTAAAGGGAAATGCGGATTCTCTTCATCGGGGACATTGTAGGCAAAGCGGGTCGGCAAGCCATCGATGGGGTTTTACAGAAAGTTATCGCAGATCATAAAATCGAATTTACGATTGCTAATGGAGAGAATGCAGCAGGAGGGATGGGAATCACACCCGCTATTGCAATAGAGATGTTGGACCAAGGGGTAGATGTATTAACTTCTGGAAATCATATCTGGGCAAAAAAAGAGATTGTTCCTTTTTTAGATGAGGAGCTTCGGATTTTAAGACCTGCTAATTATCCGCCCAAGGTCCCGGGAAGAGGAGGAGGTGTCTTCCACACACGGGATGGTCAAAAGGTGGGTGTCCTAAATTTGGAAGGCAGGGTTTTCATGAAGCATCTGGATTGTCCATTCCGTGTTGGAGAAAAGGAAATTGAATTATTGAGGAAAGAGACTAATATCATTCTTGTCGATTTCCATGCGGAGGCCACTTCAGAGAAAATGGCGATGGGTTGGTTTTTAAATGGAAAGGTGAGCGCTGTACTGGGAACCCATACCCATGTCCAGACGAGTGATGAGAGAATATTGGATGAAGGAACGGCTTACATCACCGATGTCGGGATGACAGGCCCCTTAGCCTCTGTGATCGGAATTCGTAAACAGGTTGCCCTGGAGCGTTTATTAACCCAAATCCCATGGAAATTTGATGTAGCCACAGAGGAGATTGAACTTCAAGGGGTAGTGATTGAAGTCGATTCGAAAACAGGGAAATCCCAAAATATTCAAAGGATCAAGGTTCCGTTATATGATGGGAGTTAAAGGGCATGGAGAGGATGAAAAATAAGACAGTCTATGATGTCTTTATAGAAAGGGGCTTTATTGAAAAGGTGACCGATGAGGAAAAGGTCCCCGAGATATTAGAGGGAAAGGTTACCTGTTATATCGGCTTCGACCCTACCGCTTCAAGTTTTCACGTAGGGAATTTGGTGCCCATCATGTCACTTGCCCACATGCAAAGACATGGACATCGACCGATTTCCTTAGTGGGAGGTGGTACAGGATTGGTTGGGGATCCAAGTGGTAAAGATGAAATGCGACAGATGATGACCTATGAAGAGATTAACCGGAACGCTGAGGCCCAAAAAAAGCAGTTCGCTCATTTTTTAGATTTTTCAGAGGATCGAGCTCTTCTTTTGAACAATGCCGATTGGTTGACCAAACTCAATTATATCGAGTTTCTCAGAGATATCGGTGTCCATTTTAGCGTCAATCGCATGCTCGCTACTGAATCGGTGAAGATCCGTTTAGAGACTGGGCTTTCCTTTATCGAATTCAATTATCAGCTTCTTCAGGCTTATGATTTCTGGTATCTCTTTAAATATCACAACTGTTTGATTCAAATGGGAGGAAGTGATCAGTGGGGCAATATTGTGGCAGGAATTGATCTCATCCGTCGCCTCGAAGGAAAACAAGCCTATGGAATTACCTTTCCACTTATCATGACTGCAGATGGGAAAAAGATGGGGAAGACTGAAAAGGGAGCAGTCTGGTTAGATCCCCAGCGCACTTCTCCCTATGAATATTATCAATTTTGGATCAATACCGATGATAGAGATGTTAAAAGATTTTTGGCTCTCTTCACATTTCTTCCTATGGAGGAGGTAGAGGAATACGGAAAATTGGAGGGAGCTGATCTAAGAAAAGCCAAGGAAGCTTTAGCCTTTGAAGCGACGAAGATTGTCCATGGAGAAAAGGAAGCCACAAAGGCCAGAAATGCTTCGAGGGCTCTTTTTTCAAAAGAAAAATCAGATGAAGATTCCATTCCAACAACCTTCATTGATAGGAAGAAAATAGATGAAGGAATTCCACTATTTAAGTTATTTGAAGCAACTGGTCTTTGTTCATCCAGCTCAGAAGCGAGAAGGTTGATAGAGCAGGGGGGTGGGTATTTAAATAATAAAAAAGTGGATAAATTTGATATTCTTATTAAGTTAGATGATATTGACAAAAAGGATGAGATTTTATTGAGGGCGGGGAAAAAGAAGTTCCATCGGATAAAGATTGTTGAAAAGAACTGAACTTCTTGAATAGGTTATAAATTTTATGAGAAAGTTGGGATTGGCCTTTTAAACACCGTCAAATTCAGTTGTGACTTGTTCCTGAATCCGCACTTCCGAAAAGTTTAAATGTGGTGTATATTATGAACCGTAATTGATACTTGACAACCCTGTCCATGACGGCTAAATAATTTTATTTATCAGTTTTGAGGATGCGATATAATGTTGTTAATATAAATATTTTCTTTGAGGAAACGACTGCCCGCAGGGTATTTTAGAATGCATGGGGGGGTCTCTAAAAACGCCGAAAGGTTTGGTCATTAAGGAAAATATAGGGTCAACACAAATATTATAATGTTCGATACAGGAGAATGAAATGCGGAAACTCACAGTTGACCTTCTTAAAGCAGAGGCCAAGGCTTTTGCCGAAAAGGAATCAGGGCACAGAGAGAAGTCACTCTATGGTGTGACGGACGGCAAAGCGGTAGGTACTTATCTGGAACACAAGTTCCAAGAAGGGCTCCAGAGGAAGTACGAGTACACCCGAGGTTCCTCAGCGAAAGGGATTGACTTCCCGAGAATGGGCGTTGACATCAAGGTGACAAGCATGCGGCAGCCACAGTCGTCTTGCCCTTTCAAGTCAGCGCGCCAGAAAATATATGGCCTCGGTTATTCTTTGCTGGTATTCGTTTATGACAAGAAGGACGACCGAAATACGCGAACTGCCACCTTGGACATCAAACATGTCATCTTTGTTGAGAGCAGTCAGACCGGAGATTTTCAGACTACGACAGGAATCCTTAAGATTCTGGACAACAAGGGGAACGTGGATGACCTTGTCGCATTCATGACGGAGCGGTTCCTACCGGTGGACGATATTCAGGCCCAAAAATTGGCGGAAGAAATCTTCAGGACCCGACCACCGGTTGGTTATCTGACCATTTCAAATGCACTTCAGTGGCGACTTCAGTACACCCGGGTGATTGAACAGGCGGGTAAAGTCGATGGCGTTCAGCGCATAGTGTGATGTTAGCAAAGAGCAAAATTGAATACGGAGATTTCCAGACGCCACGCGGTCTGGCCGACTCGATTGTGGCCTTCCTCCTCAACGCTGGTATTTCCCCATCTGTTATCGTCGAACCGACATGCGGGCTTGGCAGTTTTGTCTTGGCTGCGATCGAGGGCTTTCACGCTGTCAGCCAAGTGTTCGCATACGACATCAAAGCGGAATACGTCTCCGCCTTGCGGAAGACGGTTCATGATGCGAACGGAGTTCGTTGCCAAGTAGCCCAACAGGATTTCTTCACTTTCAACTGGAAGGAGTTCTTTGCGGCGTTTCGGGGGGAAATCCTTGTCCTCGGAAATCCCCCGTGGGTAACCAACGCTGCCCTCGGGGCGCTTGGAAGCGACAATCTTCCCAAGAAAACGAACTTCCAAAAGCATTCCGGTTTTGCGGCCAAGACGGGCAAAGCCAACTTCGACATTTCGGAATGGATATTGATCAAACTCCTCGAATCCCTTAGTGGGCAACGCAGTTGTGTCGCTATGCTCTGCAAAACAGCCACCGCACGGAAGGTGCTGCGGCACGGATGGGTCAACCGCTTCAACATCGGTCGGGCAACCATCCATCTCATCGACGCAGCCGCACACTTCGGCGTTTCAGTTGACGCATGTCTTCTCATCGTCCACACGGGCATCCCCGACCTATCTCCAACGGCGGGAGTTTACTCGGATCTGACCTTCGACCACAAAGTAACCACGTTCGGTCTTATAGGTAGGGAACTCGTCGCGGACATTGACGAATTCAACCGTCTTAGAGACCTCGACGGGCTTGCCTATTATACATGGCGATCCGGTGTTAAGCATGATGCGGCTTCCGTGATGGAATTAAAAAAGGAGGGCACTACTTTTATCAACGGAATTGGTGAACGCGTTGAACTCGAACCGACCTACATATATCCTTTGCTAAAGTCATCCGATCTTGCCAATGGCAGGCTCACGCCAAAACGCTATGTTCTTGTCACACAGCGCAGGCCTGGCGACGACACAAAGACTATCTCAAAAACCGCTCCAAAGACTTGGTCTTATTTACAGCGCCACGCGGGTGTTCTGGATCGGCGCCAGAGCATTATCTATCAGAAGCGGTCAAGGTTCTCGGTATTCGGTGTGGGGAACTACACATTCTCCTCATGGAAGGTCGCGGTATCCGGGTTCTACAAGAACTGCCGATTCGAGGTCGTAGGTAGGTACCAGAACAAGCCGGTGGTTTTAGACGACACATGCTACTTCATCCCCTGCAGTTCTGAGCAAGAAGCATCCTTCGCGTGCCTCCTGCTTAATTCAGACCTAGCCAAGCGGTTTCTTCATGCGCTCGTGTTCTATGATGCAAAGAGACCGGTTACCATCGATGTGCTTAATCGAATCGACCTGAAACGAGTCGCGGAGAGACTCGGCTTGGAGAGCGATGCACGCAGATATTTCCGCGACGCTGCCTTGTTTGAGGGAGGTCAAGGTCTCCTGGTCTTTGATGGAAAAGAGAAGTATCGAACAAAGGCATCCAGCGGACGTCGTGGTCCACGTCGCCGCTGATACCTATCGTAATTCTCTCTTTCAACTGTAAATCAACAACTCTTTAGGAGTTTAATTTTCACACTATGGAGTCGTTACCCAAGGGGTAATTTGACAGTGTCTGCCAGATCAAGTATCGTTCATGATAATAATAGGTTACACATAAAAATTTTGATTTGCAATTTTCCCTCTTGACAAAAATGAAAATTTAGATTAATAATATAAAGTTCTAAAAATTTCGTTCTTTGACAAAAGAATAGGGGTTACTGTTTCTGGGTCTTTATATATTTTCCTTTGAAAAGGATCATTTTCAGATATAAACTGGAGAGTTTGATCCTGGCTCAGAACGAACGCTGGCGGCGTGCCTAACACATGCAAGTCGTACGAGAAATCCTGGGCAACTGGGAAAGTAAAGTGGCGCACGGGTGAGTAACGCGTGGGTAACCTGCCCTTAAATTGGGGATAACTCTTCGAAAGGGGAGTTAATACCGAATAATATTCCAATTCCTCCGGGAGTTGGAATCGAAGGTGGCCTCTGCATGCAAGCTATCGTTTAAGGATGGGCCCGCGTACCATTAGCTAGTTGGTAGGGTAATAGCCTACCAAGGCAACGATGGTTAGCTGGTCTAAGAGGATGGTCAGCCACACTGGAACTGAGACACGGTCCAGACTCCTACGGGAGGCAGCAGTGGGGAATCTTGCGCAATGGGGGAAACCCTGACGCAGCAACGCCGCGTGGGTGATGAAGGCCTTCGGGTCGTAAAGCCCTGTCAGGTGGGAAGAAAATTGTGGATGTTAATACCATCCGCACTTGACGGTACCACCGGAGGAAGCACCGGCTAACTCCGTGCCAGCAGCCGCGGTAATACGGAGGGTGCAAGCGTTGTTCGGAATTATTGGGCGTAAAGCGCGTGTAGGCGGTTAGGTAAGTCAGATGTGAAAGCCTTCTGCTTAACAGAAGAAGTGCATTTGAAACTGCTTGGCTAGAGTACGGGAGAGGAGAGTGGAATTCCCGGTGTAGAGGTGAAATTCGTAGATATCGGGAGGAACACCAGTGGCGAAGGCGGCTCTCTGGTCCGATACTGACGCTGAGACGCGAAAGCGTGGGGAGCAAACAGGATTAGATACCCTGGTAGTCCACGCCGTAAACGATGGGCACTAGGTGTAGGAGGTATTGACCCCTTCTGTGCCGAAGCTAACGCATTAAGTGCCCCGCCTGGGGAGTACGGCCGCAAGGCTAAAACTCAAAGGAATTGACGGGGGCCCGCACAAGCGGTGGAGCATGTGGTTCAATTCGACGCAACGCGAAGAACCTTACCTGGGCTTGACATCCGCTGACCGCTACGGAAACGTAGTCTTCCCCGCAAGGGGACAGCGAGACAGGTGCTGCATGGCTGTCGTCAGCTCGTGTCGTGAGATGTTGGGTTAAGTCCCGCAACGAGCGCAACCCTCATCTTTAGTTGCCATCATTGAGTTGGGAACTCTAAAGAAACTGCCTCGGTTAACGGGGAGGAAGGTGGGGATGACGTCAAGTCCTCATGGCCTTTATGTCCAGGGCTACACACGTGCTACAATGGGCGGTACAAAGGGTTGCAATCCCGCGAGGGGGAGCTAATCTCAAAAAACCGCTCTCAGTTCAGATTGGAGTCTGCAACTCGACTCCATGAAGGCGGAATCGCTAGTAATCGCGGATCAGCATGCCGCGGTGAATACGTTCCCGGGCCTTGTACACACCGCCCGTCACACCATGAGAGCTGACTGTACCAGAAGTCGCTCGGCTAACCCTAAGGTTCGCCTTAGGGAGGCAGGCGCCTAAGGTATGGTTGGTGATTGGGGTGAAGTCGTAACAAGGTAGCCGTAGGGGAACCTGCGGCTGGATCACCTCCTTTCTAAGGAGTCTTCCGGTCCCGGGTAAACGGGATTCAGACACCTAGGTCAATACCCAGATCGGTAACCCCTTTTAAAAATAAGGGAAGACGGGTTTGAGAAGGCCCGTTAAAGAGGGTTTAAATATCCCCTTTAAGGGTCTATAGCTCTACGAAACTCCCAAGGGCTAAAAAGCTATAGGCCATTAGGTTAAAGTGAGGGCCTATAGCTCAGTTGGTTAGAGCGCACGCCTGATAAGCGTGAGGTCGATAGTTCAAATCTATCTAGGCCCACCAACAGAGCGTAGGTCTGAGTTTAGAGTTGTTAGTTTTGAGTTTGGAGTTAACTAATAACTAAGAACTCAGAACTAAGAACTCAAATTTGCCGAAGCAAATTTGGATGGGGATGTAGCTCAGCGGGAGAGCACCTGCCTTGCACGCAGGGGGTCGGCGGTTCAAATCCGCTCATCTCCACCAGAATGAGATGAGGGATCGGCCGTAAGCAATTCCCGTCTGAAATAAATATGTTGAGTTTTTAATTTGTTCTTTGACAATTGAATATGGATGAAGGGATGATGGCATCATTTTTAAAGGTTAAGGTTTAGGTTAAGGTTAAGAAAAAAAGTCTTAACCTCAGCCTCAGCCTAAACCTGTAAAGTTTTATGGTCAAGCTACTAAGGGCATACGGTGGATGCCTTGGTGCCAGAAGGCGATGAAAGACGTGGTAAGCTGCGATAAGCTTCGGGGAGCCGCTAAACAGGCTTAGATCCGGAGATCTCTGAATGGGAAAACCCATCCCGAGTAATTTCGGGATATCCCGTCATGAATTCATAGTGGCGGGAGGCGAACGAGGGGAACTGAAACATCTCAGTACCTTCAGGAAAAGAAATCAATCGAGATTCCCTGAGTAGTGGCGAGCGAAAGGGGATGAGCCTAAATCCCGTATATGTTAAAGCCTGTGAGCGTTGTATACGGGAGGTAACGGGTTCTTATTGGAAGTCCTCACAGGGGCTTCGGGGAGAATCCACTTCCATAGTCGAAGGAGCTGGAAAGCTTCGCCGTAGAAGGTGATAGACCTGTAGACGAAATGGAATTGGAATCCCTGGATAAGATACCCAAGTACCACGGGACACGGGAAATCCTGTGGGAAATCGGGAGGACCATCTTCCAAGGCTAAATACTATCTGGCAACCGATAGCGAACTAGTACCGTGAGGGAAAGGTGAAAAGAACCCCGATGAGGGGAGTGAAATAGTACCTGAAACCGTGTGCTTACAAGCAGTGGGAGGACGATGGGTTAGTTGAAGGTTCGCCTTTAGCTGATCCTGTCTGACTGCGTGCCTTTTGCATAATGAGCCTGCGAGTTACTCTATGTGGCAAGGTTAATTCCTCAAGAGGAAGGAGCCATAGCGAAAGCGAGTCTTAAAAGGGCGATTTAGTCGCATGGAGTAGACCCGAAACCAAGTGATCTATCCATGGCCAGGGTGAAATTCGCGTAATAGCGAATGGAGGCCCGAACCGGTGAAGGTTGAAAACTTCTCGGATGAGCTGTGGATCGGAGTGAAAGGCTAATCAAACTTGGAGATAGCTGGTTCTCCCCGAAATATATTTAGGTATAGCCTCAGGACATTCACTAACGGAGGTAGAGCACTGGATGGGCTAGGGGTCCTACCAGATTACCAAACCCAACCAAACTTCGAATGCCGTTAAGTGTTATCTTGGGAGTCAGCCCGTGGGAGATAACTTCCGTGGACGAGAGGGGAACATCCCAGACCGTCAGCTAAGGTCCCTAAAATGTGCTAAGTGGGAAAGGATGTGGAAGCGCTCTGACAGCCAGGAGGTTGGCTTAGAAGCAGCCATCCTTTAAAGAAAGCGTAATAGCTCACTGGTCAAGTGAGTCTGCGCCAAAAATGTAACGGGGCTTAAGCACATTACCGAAGCTGCGGATTCGTTCTTCGGAACGAATGGTAGGGGAGCATTCCATTGTAGAGCGAAGGGTGACCGCGAGGACACCTGGACGAAATGGAAGGGATCATGCAGGCATGAGTAGCGATAATGCTGATGAGAAATCAGCACGCCGTAAACCTAAGGTTTCCTGAGCAAGGTTAATCCTCTCAGGGTTAGTCGATTCCTAAGCCGAGGCTGAGAAGCGTAGGTGATGGAAAACAGGTTAATATTCCTGTACCACCGGGTTGGCGTTTGAGCGATGAGGGGGTGCAGAAGGGTAAGTCATCCAGGTGTTGGATGTCCTGGTTCAAGCTCGTAGGTGGGAACTTTTGGCAAATCCGGAGTTCCAATTATAAACACCGAGAAGTGATGACGTTCCCGAGTAATCGGGAGGAAGTGACTGAGCCCATGCTGACAAGAAAAGCCTCTAGCAAGTCAATCAGGTGATCGTACCGCAAACCGACTCAGGTAGGTGGGGAGAATATCCCAAGGCGCTTGAGAGAACCCTGGTTAAGGAACTCGGCACACTAACACCGTAACTTCGGAAGAAGGTGTGTCATGATCTGTCAAGGGACTTGCTCCCGGAGCAGATTGTGATCGCAGTGAAATGGGGGTGGCGACTGTTTACTAAAAACACAGGAGTCTGCTAAGTCGCAAGACGATGTATAGGCTCTGACGCCTGCCCGGTGCTGGAAGGTTAAGGGGATTCGTCATGTCGTAGCAATACGGCAGAAGCGTTGAACCGAAGCCCCAGTAAACGGCGGCCGTAACTATAACGGTCCTAAGGTAGCGAAATTCCTTGTCGGGTAAGTTCCGACCTGCACGAATGGCGTAACGACTTCCCCGCTGTCTCAACCAGGGACTCAGCGAAATTGTATTGGCGGTGCCGATGCCGTCTACCCGCGGCAAGACGGAAAGACCCCGTGCACCTTTACTACAACTTGGCAATGAATTTCGGAATAGTCTGTGTAGGATAGGTGGGAGACTTTGAGATCTCGGCGCTAGTCGGGATGGAGTCAACCTTGAAATACCACCCTGATTGTTTTGGAATTCTAACCTGGGCCCGTCATCCGGGTCGGGGACATTGCCTGGTGGGTAGTTTGACTGGGGCGGTCGCCTCCCAAAAGATAACGGAGGCGCGCAAAGGTTCCCTCAGGCTGATTGGAAACCAGCCGTAGAGTGTAAAGGCATAAGGGAGCTTGACTGCAAGACCAACAAGTCAAGCAGGTACGAAAGTAGGCCTTAGTGATCCGGCGGTTCCGCATGGAAGGGCCGTCGCTCAACGGATAAAAGGTACGCCGGGGATAACAGGCTAATTTCTCCCAAGAGTTCATATCGACGGGGAAGTTTGGCACCTCGATGTCGGCTCATCGCATCCTGGGGCTGTAGCAGGTCCCAAGGGTTTGGCTGTTCGCCAATTAAAGCGGTACGCGAGCTGGGTTTAAAACGTCGTGAGACAGTTTGGTCCCTATCTGCCGTGGGCGCAGGATACTTGAGGGGAGCTGTCCCCAGTACGAGAGGACCGGGATGGACGAACCTACGGTGTTCCAGTTGTGACGCCAGTCGCAGCGCTGGGTAGCCGTGTTCGGAAGGGATAACCGCTGAAAGCATCTAAGCGGGAAGCCCACCCCAAGATGAGGTATCCCTCCTGATAGCAATATCGGGATAAGACCCCTTGGAGACTACAAGGTTGATAGGTCAGATGTGTAAGTACCGTGAGGTATTGAGCATACTGATACTAATAGGTCGATCGGCTTGACCATAATTGAATTTATCCATTAAGGCATCTCTTCATCCATCATTCAATTTCATAAATTGAATTTCTTGGTGACCATGGCGAAGGGGAAACACCCGTTCCCATTTCGAACACGGAAGTTAAGCCCTTCAGCGCCGATGGTACTGCATGGGTAACTGTGTGGGAGAGTAGGACGTTGCCAAGATTAAATTTGTCCTCGTGAAAGCGGGGAATGAAAAGCCCATCGATTATGATGGGCTTTTTTATTTTTTGGTTCTATAGTAGATTTACCCCGTAGAAAGCCCTACCATTTATGGTGGGATGCAGAAAAAAATGTTCATTCCTTATTGAGGGTGGGGTTCAAAGCCCCGTTCTTCCTAACGGGGTTTACTCATCCTGTTCAGCTACAGTGCGAAGGAAGGTATTTATGTCGGTCCTTAAGGATTTTGAGCAAACATTAGCCAAGTCCGAGCGACGGATATTGGCACAGATGACTACCCCAATGAGAATCCAGGCTTTTCTTGACAAGCTCCCCTACAGCGTGGAAACGGGTTATCGCTGTCCGCTTCGTGTCTTACGCGAGCATGTGGCGCACTGCTTTGATGGCGCATTGTTTGCTGCTGCAGCACTGCGTCGCTTTGGAAATCCTCCTTTGATCTTCAATATGATTGCTAATGATGAGGATGACGATCATATCCTGGCACTTTATAAGTGTGACGGACACTGGGGTGCTATTGCCAAATCCAATTTTGCGGGCTTGCGATTCCGAGAGCCTATTTATCGAACCTTGCGTGAATTGGTGATGTCTTATTTCGAACAGTTTTATAATGTCGAACGGAAGAAAACGCTTCGCAGTTATACCGTGCCCCTTAATTTGAAAGCCTTTGACAAGTTCAACTGGATGACAAGTGATCCTCCAATCGAAAAAATAGGAAAGCGGTTAGACGAGATTCGAAAGGTCCGCATCCTCACGCGGGGCATGATTGCAGGCCTTTCCCTCATCGATGAGCGTTCATACCGGGCGGGGTTAGTCGGTACGAACAGAGCAGGCCTCTATCAACCTTACAAAAGGGTAACAAGAAAGCCTGAAAAATTTTGAAGAGACTTTTGGACCAAAGAGGTCTTTCTCTGCTTCTAATTTCACCTTGCCTTTCACGCTTTACGCCTTTACGATACTCAAATCTTGACACACTCCTGTAAGGGGCTTATTCTAAGTAATAAAAAACTTTTTGATATGGAGGAAGAGATGGATAAAGATCAGATAGCTGAGATGATACGACGAAGACTAAAATTAGACGATCAAGAATGGGCGATCATCAAACAGAACCCAAAATTTCAACGATTATTTCAGAATGCTATTGAAGCATCTAAATATCGGTTGGTGGCTGAGGTGATTGACTCGAGAGGTTGCCATTCAGGACATGTTATCGGTCAAAAATTGATTTTCGATAATTCAGGAAATTTACTTGCAAGAGAGAATCCGGATCGTGTTTGTTCTTTCTTGATGCCAAACTTAACTGTATTGATCAATGCTTTTTTTGAAAATATGATGAATGGTCGGGATCCGAATGAGGTGATGTTTAACACTACGGGCTGTTTTGATACCGGCCCCTATTGTGGTGGATGGGGCCACGTGGTCATTAAAATGACCGCAGTGAAAAAATAGGTACCATAGCGAGGCAGATATTAACATCACTTAAACAAAGAGGAGCAATCGATGTGAAAATCTTAAGGGTGGACATCAAAGATGAAAAGATCACATTCGAAAACATAGAGGAAGAGTGGAAATTCATTGGAGGGAGCGCCTTCATTGCAAAGATCATGAACAAAGAGGTTCCTCCGGCGACTGATCCACTCGGCCCTGAGAATCTCTTTATTATTGCTGTTGGTCCTCTTGCGGGCACTGGAGCACCACAACTTGGCCGCATATCCGTTGGCGCAAAGAGCCCTCTCACACTGGGAATCAAAGAGGCAAACTCGGGAGGCCCGGCTGCACAAATCCTCGACAGGCTTGGGATACGCGCTGTTATTGTTCACGGCGCACCTCATGATCAACGGTTATACTGCCTGTTTATTTCAAAGGATAAGACAACATTCATTCCAGCAGATGAATACCGGGGCATGAAGAATTATGAATTGGTGAGCAAGCTTCGGAAACAATATGGTGAAAAAATAGCTGTGATATCTACTGGAATTGCTGGGGAGCGGAAATACAAAGGGGCGTCGGTCTCCTTTACTGATATATTTGGCGATCCATCTCGGAACGCTGCAAGGGGCGGACTCGGCGCAGTGATGGGATCGAAGGGACTCAAGGCTATCCTTATTGATCCTTCTCAAGCTGGACAGGTTGATATGGCCAATCCGGAGGATTTTCGAAAGATAGTAAAATCATGGGTGGATATCCTCAAACATGATATCAGCTGCAGTCTATATTCACGATTCGGCACTCCATTTGCAATTTCCAATTCCGCCAGCCAGGGAACTCTGCCATCGAATAATTATCGTTCGGGAAGACCCGCGAACTTCATCGCAGTAAGCGGTAACAGCATACAGAAGATTCTCTTTGAACGCGGCGGTAAGATGCATGGCTGCATGCCCGGTTGCGTTGTCCAGTGTTCGATCATCTATCCTGATAAAGATGGGAAACGGCTCTGTTCTGCCTATGAATATGAAACGATCGCCATGCTTGGAACCAATCTGGGAATTACCGATAATGATGCCATTGCAAGGCTCAAATTTATGTGTGACGACCTTGGGGTCGATGCCATAGAAACAGGAAGCAGTCTTGGTCTTGCTGCGGATGCCGGTAAGATGTCATTTGGAGATTGGAAATCCGCTGCACAACTTTTGGAGGAAATCGAAAAGGAAACGCCCCTTGGTCTTGCCTTAGGTAACGGTGTGGTAGCCACCGCACAATATTTTAACGTAAGCCGTATTCCTGCGTATAAAGGACAGGCCATCCCTGCCCATGATCCGAGATCGGTAAAGGGAACCGGCGTTACTTATTTTACGAGTCCAATGGGAGCGGATCATACGGCAGGTCTCACATACCGGATACCAAGGAGCAGGGATAAACAGGCTGAGAATTCGCTTAAATCGCAAATTCAAGCTGCTACCTGCGATGCCTTTGGCTACTGTTTGAATTCTGTTCCCGGCGGCCGTGCATCCATTTATCAATTTTTTGCAGACCTCATGAATGCCAGATATGGGCTCCGTTTGACTCCTAAGGATATCATTGAGATTGGGAAGCAGACCCTTCGGGACCAACTCGCTTTCAATGAAAAGTCAGAGTTCAGTAAAACGGATTCCAAAGGTGCGGCCTTTTTCCGAGAGGAAACGATTACCCCAACGGGTCAGGTTTTTGATGTTGATGATGCCGAGATAAAAAACGTATGGAAAGGATTGGATTCGTTTCAGGAAAAGGAGAAGGTCTGGGAGGTCCGCATACCTCCCCTGCCGGATATGATGTTTGGCGCTGGTATTGTAAGTAATATAGGCGAGCGGATACGGCAACTGAAAGTAAAGAAGGTATTCCTGACGACCGATCCTGTTATGTTCTCAATAGGAAGGGCTGATGAGGTTCGTAAGATTCTGGAGTCGAGTGGTATATCAACGGTAATCTTTTCAGATGTGGAGCCTGATCCTCCCATCGAACTCATCGAGAGGGCTGGCAAGATCTATAGAGATAATGGTTGTGATGGAATCGTGGGCCTCGGTGGCGGAAGCTCGATGGATACTGCCAAAGCAGTTGGACTCAGGGTGACACACGCCGGTGAAATGAGGGAATATGAAAGCATTGTGGGTGGAACTGCTAAGATCAAACCTCTTCTTCCGCCGATCATTTGCATCCCTACCACCTCGGGGACAGGAAGCGAGGTAAATCCTTACGCTGTGATAACCGATAAGGAGAGAGACCTGAAATTTATGTTAATGAGCAATTATTTAATTCCTAGATTGGCGGTGATTGATCCCATCTACTGTAAGACCATGCCGCCTGGCCTCACAGTCGAATCCGGAATCGATGCCATGGCTCACTGCATCGAGGGGTACGTTTCGTTGGCAATCCCTTATCATCCCTATTTTGAGGCTATGGCGGTCTACGGGGTGAAGTTGATTGGACGAAGCCTCCCTCGGGCCTATAAGAACGGGAATGATATCGCCGCACGTACCGATATGTGCATGGCTGCCATCTGCGGAGGCATTGCCTTCCTAAAGGGATTAGGTATTGGACATGCCATTACGCATGTTCTTGGCGCTCATTACCATATGCCGCATGGCCGGGCAGCCATCTATGGACTTCTCTGCTTTGTTAAGGCCAATGAAGAGACTTGTAAAGAGCAATTTATCGATATGGCGCAACTACTCAATCGCTCAAATGATCTGGAGGAGGGCCTGCTTGAGTTCTATAGAAAGCTTGATATTCCCATTAGCCTAAAGGCTCTCGGTATTCCAAAAGAAGACTTGAAGAAAATTGCCTTTTATACCTCCCGGGATGCAGTGAATATGGCCACCGATCCCACATCCATAAGCGAGCCGAAGATCCTGGAGCTCCTTCGGGAGATTTATGAGTAGGCTCGCGGCAAAGGAGTATGGATGTGAGGGCAAGAGACAGGGGTTACTTATGGAAAGATCCGCGGTCACATTTTACATATTCGATTGTAAATAAATTTGGTATAATATATATAGTAATCATGGAGTTAAAACATGATTTTTTTGAGCAATTGGGGAAAGGATCGGTTGACTGAAGAGTGTACTAAGTTGGATCCTGAATTCGAAAAGGCACTCGCAGAAGAGGGCTTTTCCACAGAAGCAGCTCAATGGCCAGAATACTAAGAGGAGATGTTATGGAAATAAAATTTACTGCAGTGTTTCAAAAGGTGCCTGAGGGGTTCATCGGGTTTGTTGAAGAACTGCCCGGGGCAAATACTCAAGGAGCAACATTAGAGAAGGCACGGGCAAATTTACGTGAAGCCGTTGGACTAGTATTGGAGGCAAATCGAATGCTTGCCGAAGAATCAGTTCAGGGGAAGGATGTAATTCGAGAACCCTTATTTATACGTGGGGCATGAAGCGAAGAGATCTCATTAGGCATCTGGAGGTACACGATTGTAAGTTACTCCGTGAAGGCGCCAATCACACCGTCTACGTGAATCGTTTAAACCGCAAATATCTACAGTTCCGAGACATCGTGAGATTAATGATAATCTTGCCAGAAAAATCTGCCGAGATTTACAAATTTCAGAACCATAGATCAGTTTCCCACATTCAGTAAAAAGGTTCTCATCATAAAAATATAATTTTACTATAATCACTTACTCCTCACGCCTGACGCCTTACGCTCTTAGAATCATCCCATGCTCCATGCTCTTTGCGTTTCCAATTTTATCTTCTCCCTGACTTCTTATAAGTGATGCTATTGATTTTCCGATCTTAAAAAAACGGGTACAGATCACGGATACGTTGCGCTTACTCTTTTCGCTTGACAAAGTGCCACAAAAGGGTATACTTTATATGTAACGAATTAGTTCCATGTAAGGAGAATTCCTATGAAGACAAAAGCTCATCTTGTTTTCCCTCAGAGCATTCTGGAGGAGGTCGATCAAATTGCCGGGAAGAGGAAAAGAAGTCTTTTCATTGTTAAAGCGACTCAGGAAAAATTGGAAAGGGAGCGATTTTTAAAAATACTGGATGAAACCAAAGGCGCATGGACCGACAAGCATCATGCTGAATTGAGAACCGTGCGGGATATGGAACAATATCTGAGAGAAAAAAGGAGCTCTTACCGGAAGAGATTAAAAAGGATCATCAATGAGTAAATACCTTTTAGATTCTGATATTATTATTTGGCATCTGAAAGGACGAAAGGAGATTACCGAAATGCTGAGAGACCTGCAGAGGTCTGGGTTACCCGCCTGTTCGGCAATCTCAGTTCTGGAAGTTCAGTTGGGGGTAAAGACAAAAGACGAGGAGGGGAAAACCAATCGCTTTTTGGAGAGTTTGAAGGTCTTCGATGTTAACATGGATATTGCAAAAATAGCTGCCCAATTGATTCGTGAGTATAAGGCGAAAGGGGTGACGATGGATATACCAGATAGCATTATCGCCAGCACTTGTATATTGCATGACTTAATCCTTGTTACTTATAACAGAAAGCACTACCCAATTTCGGAGCTGAAATTTCATCTTCCTCCACAAATCAAATGAGTGAGAGACCCTAGGGTTACCCGATCGCAGCCCAAAGACCGAACCATTTAATATAGTGTATCGGTTCCTGTGGCCTTCGTCTTAAAGAAGTCATCCCGTTAGGCCTCCTGCCTTGGCCTCCTGGAAAGTGACTATGAATTGGAAAGAAGATCCGTGGTGGGCCTATGTCTTCGTCAATTTGTCTTGCCTGATGTGGGCCAGTAATTTTGTACTGGGAAGGACCCTGCGGGAGGAGGTCGGGCCTCTGATGTTTACGGTCTCCCGTTTTGTGGTGGCCTCCCTATTCTACGCGGTGATCCTGGGTCGTTCTGCCGTCAAGGAGCGACTGCTCCCAGGGCACTGGGCTTTGCTGACAGCCATGGCACTTACAGGGGTGCTGGGATTTCCCCTCCTTCTGTATCGGGGTCTTCAACTCACGACGGCAACAGATGCCGTGCTGATCAACGCCACCGGTCCGCTCATGACGGCACTCATGGCTGCTATCCTGCTAAAGGAGCGATTGTTCCCTCGTCATATTCTTGGTGGACTCATATCGTTTTTCGGCGTGACTCTGATCGTCAGTGGGGGCTCATTCGAAAGTCTCCGGCAGTGGCATGTTAATGTCGGTGATTTATACATCCTTCTTGCTGTTGTGCTCTGGGCGCTTTACTCGGTGATCAGCCGTTGGGCGACGCGATCGCACTCTGTTTTTTCGGTAACGGCCATCTCCACGTGGATGGCCCTCCCCCTTTTCCTTGGGGCAGCAGCGGTGGGGTGGCAGCCTGCACCAACCAACTGGAGCTGGCACCTCGTGTTGGCAGTCGTCTACATCGGTATTTTCCCTTCGGGGGCTGCCTTCCTGTCATGGAACGAAGGGGTGCGCCGGGTCGGGCCGAACCGGGCGATGGTATTCTATAATATGCTCCCCGTTTACGGGTCGATATTGGGGGTGATTCTACTCGGAGAGTCCCTCGGGGC
>Ga0208819_1000150_pt1 | contig 67820 bp, 78 predicted proteins | sample June2015DPH_11_1_3_FD_184707 | JGI IMG/M metagenome (GOLD analysis project Ga0208819, IMG submission 184707) | Peatland microbial communities from SPRUCE experiment site at the Marcell Experimental Forest, Minnesota, USA - June2015DPH_11_150... | ecosystem: Environmental > Terrestrial > Soil >...
CCGGCGACAACGTCGACATGAGAGTCGAGCTCATCACCCCGATCGCCCTGGAAGTCGGCCAGCGCTTCGCCATCCGCGAGGGTGGCCGGACCGTCGGCGCCGGGGCCATCACCTCGATCACCGAGTAGAGAATGGCAAAGGTCGACGCGCGTCCGATCATTCAGCTAGCCTGCACCGAGTGCAAGATGCGGACGTATACCACTCGTAAGAACAAGAAGAACGATCCCGGCCGACTCGAGTTGCGCAAGTACTGCCCTCGCGAACGCCGGCACACCCTTCATCGCGAGGCCAAGTAGGTCGAGCGGCGGGAATCGCAGGCGCCTAGCTCAATTTGGCAGAGCACTGGTCTCCAAAACCAGGGGTTGTGGGTTCGAGTCCCGCGGCGCCTGCCAGCCTAGACAACGTCAGATAGTTAGAGAGCAGCCGTGTCGCGCATCCAGCGCTTCGTTCAAGACTCGTGGCAAGAACTGAAGAAGGTCAACTGGCCTACCCCGCGGCAGGCCCGTAACCTGACGGTGGTGGTGCTGGCCATAAGTGCCGCCGTCGCCATCTACATTTCCGCCTTCGACTACGTCTTTGGTCTCTTGGCCAAGTCGATTAACGCCGGGTGATGTTGAGCATGAAGACGGAGCAGGCTGGGGAAACCGTTCGGCCGCCCGAGAAGCGGTGGTACGTCATCCACACGTACTCGGGCTACGAGAACAAGGTCAAGGCCAACCTCGAGCACCGCATCGAATCGATGGGCATGGACGACAAGATCTTCCAGGTCCTCGTGCCGATGGAGGATGAGATCGAGATCAGGCAGGGCCAGCGCCACACGGTCCAGAAGAAGGTCTATCCCGGCTACGTTCTGGTCGAGATGATCCTCGATCCGGACTCGTGGTACGTGGTTCGAAACACGCCCGGCGTCACCAGTTTCGTCGGCGGCGGCAACATTCCGGGCGTCCGGAGCGAGCCGATCCCGCTCGACGAGGCTGAGGTCAAGCAGATCCTCCGGCAGATGGGCGTCGAGACGCCTCGCTACCGGATGGCGTTTACCAAGGGTCAGAACGTCCGCGTTACCGACGGCCCGTTCGCCGAGTTCATCGGCACCGTGGACGAGGTCAACCCGGAGCGCAACAAAGTCAAGGTGCTGGTCAGCATCTTCGGCCGCGAAACCCCGGTCGAGCTCGACTTCCTCCAGGTCGAGAAGCTGTAAGCGAAAGGAAGCTCGAGCCCCGTGGCCAAGAAGATCCGCATCGTCCTAACCCTGCAGCTCAACGCTGGCAAGGCCACGCCTGCGCCGCCCGTCGGCACGGCGCTTGGTCCCCACGGCATCAACATCGTCGAGTTCACCAAGTCCTATAACGAGAAGACCGCCGACAAGGTCGGCCAGGTGATCCCTGCGCAGATCACGATCTTCGAAGATCGCTCGTTCACCTTCGTCCTCAAGACTCCGCCCGCCCCCGACCTCCTCCGCAAGGCGGCCGGGATCCAGAAGGGCGCGGCGACCGCCGGTCGCGAGACTGTCGGCAAGGTGACCCGCGACCAGGTTCGTGAGATCGCCACCATCAAGATGCCGGATCTCAACGCCACGACTCTCGAGGCGGCAATGGCCCAGATTGAGGGCACCGCCCGTAGCATGGGCATCGAGGTCGTCGGATAAGGTCACTCTGCTACAGGCTCACACACGCAGATCCTCCGAGGACTGAGGCGACGCGGGTGCGAGCCGGCAGTCCGAGGATCGGACGTTCACCCCGCGCCAGGGGGAGGTCGACACCGGGCAAGCCGGTCGGGACCGATGGAAGGAGACCGAGATGCCGGAGCGCGGCAAGAAGTATCAGGAAGCAGCAAAGCTCGTCGACCGGACCAAGCTCTACTCGCCCGAGGAGGGCGCCGAGCTCGTCCGCAAGACCAGCTACGTCGGTTTCGACGCCAGTGTCGAAGCCCATCTTCGGCTGGGCGTCGACCCGCGCCACGCCGACCAGATGGTTCGTGGCACGGTCGTCCTCCCTCACGGCACCGGCAAGAAAGTACGCGTCGTCGTCTTCGCCCAGGGCGAGAAGGCTCTGGAGGCGCTTCGCGCTGGAGCCGACGAGGTCGGAGCCGAGGATCTGGTCAAGAAGATCGAGGCGGGCTGGACGGACTTCGATGTGGCCCTCGCCGCGCCGGACGTCATGGGCATGGTCGGTCGCCTGGGCCGCATCCTGGGCCGCAAGGGCCTGATGCCGAACCCCAAGTCCGGAACGATCACTTTCGACCTCGAGCGTGCCCTCAAGGAAGTCAAGGCCGGGCGCGTGGAGTTCAAGGTCGACAAGGGTGGCATCATCCACGTCCCATTCGGCAAGGCCAGCTTCGAGTCACAGCAACTCGTCGACAACCTGGCGACGCTGCTCGACGCCATCAACCGCGCCCGCCCGAGCGGCGCCAAGGGTCAGTACCTCAAGACCCTGACCATCACCCCGACCATGGGGCCCGGCATCCGGATCGACATCCCGGCCGTGCTCGCGGTCGCCGCGGCGTCTTAGGGCCGCCACCATATGTGGCCCGGCCGCGGCAACGCGGACCAGGCCGGCGTCGGGCGCGTCGATGACGCACCGTCGCCCGACAATCGAATACGACGGACCGCCGCAGACAGCATGCGTCGTGAGTAGCAGCTACCGAGCGATCGGGGTTGCGAGACCGACTCAATTCGCCGGCTTCACGGCCGGCGGGCACGCCGAGGCAGGGACCAAGCCTCCATCCGCGTGGGTGGGAGCGCCCCTGTGGCGAAAGGCCGTCGCAGGGGCGTTTTGGTCGGTGGCGAATTCCGTCGCCGGCCGGCCCACCGTCGCGCGCCGGCTGCGCGCAGCAGTCCAAGGAGGTCAACATGCCCACCGAGGCCAAGCGCGAGACCGTCGCGGAGCTAACCGAGGAAGCTCGGTCCAGCTCGGCGATGATCGTCTCCGAGTACCGCGGCCTCAAGGTCTCTGAGCTAGGCGAGATCCGTCGAAACCTGCGCAAGCAGAACGTCGCATACCGGGTCGTCAAGAACCGGCTGATGAAGATTGCCGCGCGTGACGCCGGGTCGGAAGCCCTTGGCATCCTGCTCGAGGGTCCGACCGCGGTCGCTTTCATCAAGGGAGACGAGGGCGCAGCCGCCAAAGCGGTCCTGGATGCCTTCCGGCCCTATCGCGTCATCAAGGTGACCGGGGCGGTCATCGGCGATCAGGTCGTGAACCCAGATGGGGTCCAGCGTCTGGCGCAGCTCCCCGGACGCGACGTGCTCCGGGCCCAGGTCGCCGGTGCGATTGCCGCACCGATGGCCACGATGGCCGGCCTGTTCGATGCCCCGCTCAGGGACATCGCCGGGCTGGTAGCCGCCCTCGCCGACAAGCAAGGCGCCTGAGCGGCGCTCCGACTGACACAAACCCGCTCGGGCCGAGCCGGTTCGGGCACGAAGGAGTAACTACCAATGGCAAAGCTCACACAGGACCAGCTGCTCGACGCCTTCGCGTCGATGACCGTTCTCGAGCTGTCCGACTTCAAGAAGGCCTTCGAGGACAAGTTCGGCGTCACGGCTGCCGCCCCGGTCGCAGTCGCGGCCGCAGGCGCCGTCGCCGCTGCGCCAGCCGCGGCCGCCGAGGTCGAGGAGCAGACCGAATTCACCGCGATCCTGGCCGAGATCGGGCCCAACAAGATCCCGGTCATCAAGGTCGTCCGCGAGCTGACCGGTCTGGGCCTCAAGGAGGCCAAGGACCTGGTCGACGGCGCGCCGAAGCCGGTCAAGGAAGGCGTGAACAAGGACGAAGCCGCGAAGATCAAGGCCGCCCTCGAAGAGCAGGGCGCCAAGGTCGAGATCAAGTAACCGAGTTCTCGTCAGGCCGAGCCCGCCCGTCGACGCCTCCGACCTTCGGGTCCTATGGCAGCGACGGACGGGTTCGAGCCCGGCCGGGCGGGGTTGGATCCCACTCCGCGGCCCGGTCTGCGCAACAGGGGTGCGGGAGAAAGCGTGGTTCTTCTGGTGGGACCATTTGACACCAGCGGAATCCGCGGTATCCTACTCCTTCTGTGAGCGCGGCCTTCCCCTTTCTCCTCCGTCAAGGAGCGGTTCATGCTGTCTGTCGCTGAGTCCTCTCGCGCTTCCGCGATCACGCCCCGCCGGCGCTACGCGCGGATCCCCGAGGTCCTTGAAATCCCCAACCTGATCGAGCTCCAGTTGAGCTCATTCGACTGGTTCGTGGAGAAGGGGCTACGGGAGCTGTTCGACGAGATCAGCCCGATCAAGGACTTCACCGGCAAGGTGATGGAGCTCCATTTCCTCGACTATGAGTTCGGCGCGCCCAAGTACGCCGAGCTCGAGTGCCGGACCAAGGACCTCACCTTCAGCCGGCCCCTGTACGTGAACGTCGAGCTCCTGATCAAGGAGACCGGCGAGATCCAGCGCCAGCGGGTCTACATGGGCGACTTCCCGTTCATGACGGACCAGGGAACCTTCATCATCAACGGCGCCGAACGAGTCGTGGTCTCCCAGCTCGTCCGCTCGCCGGGCGTCTACTACAGCGCCGTCGAGGACCCGACCAGCGGTCGAACCCTGTTCTCGGCCAAGGTCATCCCGAACCGCGGTGCGTGGCTTGAATTCGAGACGAGCAACAAGGACCTGCTCTCGGTCAAGGTCGACCGCAAGCGCAAGATCGCGGCTACGACTCTGCTGCGCGCCGTCGGCTACGAGCAGAACGACGAGATCAGCGGCCTCTTCGCCACCGTCGACACGGATCCCGAGCACCAGTACGTCGCCTCGACGCTGGACAAGGACCTGACCAAGACCCAGCAGGACGCCCTGATCGAGGTCTACAAGAAGCTGCGCCCGGGCGATCCGCCCACCGGCGACAACGCCCGCCAGCTCGTCGAGAGCCTCTTCTTCAACTTCCGCCGCTACGACCTCGGCCGTGTCGGCCGTTACAAGTTCAACAAGAAGCTCGGCCCGGTCGTCGATCGCATGGGCATCGAGCTGGACCGTGAGCAGCGGATCATCACCCGGGAGGACATCGCCGCGATCGTCGGCCACCTCATCGAGCTGAACCGCGGCCTGGGCACGCCGGACGACATCGACCACCTCGGCAACCGCCGCATCCGCGCCAACGGCGAGCTGATCCAGAACGCCTTCCGGGTCGGGCTGCTCCGCATGGAGCGGGTCGTCCGCGAGCGCATGACCATCCAGGAGATCGACAAGGCCACGCCGAACGCCCTCATCAACATCCGGCCCGTCGTGGCGGCGATGAAGGAGTTCTTCGGCGGCAGCCAGCTGAGCCAGTTCATGGACCAGACCAACCCTCTGGCCGAGCTGACCAGCAAGCGACGCCTCTCCGCGCTGGGCCCGGGTGGCCTCTCCCGCGAGCGCGCCGGGTTCGACGTCCGCGACGTCCACCACAGCCACTACGGCCGCATCTGCCCGATCGAGACGCCGGAAGGCCCGAACATCGGCCTGATCGGCTCGCTGGCGACGTTCGGACGCATCAACAGCTACGGCTTCATCGAGACGCCTTACCGCAAGGTCAAGCGAACGATCGCCTGGGACGACCCCGAGATCGCCCGGCACGAGGCCGGTGCGGACCTGGCCGGCAAAGACGGCAAGGTCATCGTCAAGGCCGGCGAGAAGTTCAACGACGCGGCCCTCGCGGAGCTCAAGCGCCAGAAGGCTCAGGCCTTCCCGATCCGCCCCGTCGTGACGGCCGAGATCGAGTACCTCGCCGCCGACGAAGAGGAAGAGCATCACGTCGCGCAGGCCAACGCCGAGCTCGACGCGCAGGGACACTTCGTCCGCGACCGTATCCCGTGCCGCTACCGCGACCAGTTTCCCGAGGCTCGGCCGAGCGCCATCGAATACATGGACGTCTCGCCCAAGCAGGTCGTCTCCGTGGCCACGGCTCTCATCCCGTTCCTCGAGCACGACGACGCCAACCGAGCCCTGATGGGCTCGAACATGCAGCGCCAGGCCGTGCCGCTTCTCGAGCCGGAGTCGCCGATCGTCGGCACCGGCATGGAGTGGCGCTCGGCGCTCGACTCGGGCCAGGTCGTGGTCGCCCGCCGGCCGGGCGTGTGCACGAGCGTGACCGCCGACCGCGTCCAGGTCGAAACGGACTCGGGCGACCTCGACGAGTACCTGCTCCAGAAGTACGTGCGATCCAACCAGGGCACCTGCATCAACCAGCGGCCAATCGTCGACGTCGGTCAGCGTCTCACGAAGGGTGAGCCGATCGCAGACTCGAGCTCGACCGACCACGGCGAGCTGGCTCTCGGCCGGAACGTCCTCGTGGCGTTCATGAGCTGGGAAGGCGGCAATTACGAGGACGCGATCGTCATCAGCGAGCGCCTCGTCAAGGAAGACTTCTTCACCAGCATCCACATCGAGAAGCACGAGCTCGAGTCGCGCGACACCAAGCTCGGCCCCGAAGAGATCACCCGCGACATCCCCAACGTCGGCGAGGAGTCCCTCAAAGACCTCGACGAAGAGGGGATCGTCTACATCGGCGCCGAGGTCCAGCCGGGCGACATCCTAGTCGGCAAGATCACGCCCAAGGGCGAGACCGAGCTGACGGCCGAGGAGCGGCTCCTGCGAGCCATCTTCGGTGAGAAGGCCCGTGAGGTTAAGGACTCGAGCCTGCGCCTGCCACACGGCGAGCGCGGCAAGGTCGTCGACGTCCGCATCTTCAGCCGCGAGGAAGGCGACGAGCTCATGCCGGGCGTGAACCGCCTGGTTCGAGTCTCCGTCGCTCAGAAGCGCAAGGTCAGCGTGGGCGACAAGATGGCCGGTCGCCACGGCAACAAGGGCGTCATCGCCAAGGTTCTCCCGGTCGAGGACATGCCCTACCTGCCGGACGGCACCCCAGTGGACATCGTGCTCAACCCGCTCGGCGTGCCGAGCCGAATGAACATCGGCCAGATCCTCGAGACGCACCTCGGCTGGGCGCTCCACGAACGCGGTCTCAAGGCCGCAACCGCCGTCTTCGACGGCGCGACGGAGGAGCAGATCCGCCAGGAGCTCCGCGACGCAGGGTTGCCGGAAGACGGCAAGGTCGTCCTTCGCGACGGCCGATCAGGCGAGGCCTTCGACCGGCCCATCACGGTCGGCTACATCTACATGCTCAAGCTCCACCATCTGGTGGAGGACAAGATCCACGCTCGATCCACCGGGCCCTACAGCCTCATCACGCAGCAGCCACTGGGCGGCAAGGCCCAGTTCGGCGGCCAGCGATTCGGGGAGATGGAGGTCTGGGCCCTCGAGGCCTACGGCGCGGCGAACATCCTGCAGGAGCTCCTCACCGTGAAGTCAGACGACGTCATGGGTCGTGTCCAGACGTACGAAGCGATCGTCAAGGGCGAGGAGATCCAGGCGCCGGGTGTCCCCGAATCGTTCAAGGTCCTGATCAAAGAACTCCAGAGCCTCGGGCTCAACGTCGAGATCCTCAACGAGAACGACGAAGAAATTCGCTTCGCCGAGGACTCCGGCACCTATCCGATGCCGGATCTAGGCGGGATCAATCTCGCTGGGTTCGAAGACTGATCTAGCTGCACGCATGAAGCGGCGCCCGCGCCCGGCCAGCCAGGCGTCGCCGATCCACGGTCCGAACTACGCCCCCGAGCCAGGCGGTGGCGTGGAGGAGAGGAATGCTCGAGGTCAACAACTTCAACGCGATCCGGATCTCGCTCGCCAGTCCCGAGCAGATCCGGGACTGGTCGTCGGGTGAGGTCACCAAGCCCGAGACGATCAACTACCGAACGCTCAAGCCGGAGAAGGACGGGCTCTTCGACGAGCGCATCTTCGGTCCCACCAAGGACTGGGAGTGCTACTGCGGCAAGTACAAGCGGATTCGGTACAAGGGCATCATCTGCGACAAGTGTGGCGTCGAGGTAACTCGCTCCAAGGTCCGCCGCGAGCGCATGGGCCACATCCAGCTTGCCAGCCCGGTCAGCCACATCTGGTATTTCAAGGGAACGCCGTCGCGACTGGGCATCCTGCTCGACATCAGCCCCCGCAACCTCGAGCGCATCCTCTATTTCGCCCTCTACATCGTCACCCACGTCGACGAGGACGCCCGGAAGCGGGCCCTGGTCGCGCTCGAAGACGAAGCCGAGGGTAGGGGAGGCAAGGGCGGCCGGGCCCTCAGCGACCTGGAGGACGAGCTCAAGAGCCGCTTCCACCGCCAGAAGGACGAGCTGAACGCGGCTCTCGCCACCACCAAGAGCGAGCTCGAGCTGCAGCGCACCACTCGAACCGAAGAGATCGTCGAGGCCGCCCAGCAGGTCGAGAAGCTCCTGAGCGCTCTCGGCAAGGACGCGGCCGCAGAGGCCATCGCCTTCCCCATCACCGGTGAAGTCGTGGTTGCCGCCGGCGACTCGGCCGGCAAGGAAGCCACAGCGGCCCTCCGCAAGATCGTCGCTGCCGAATCGGAGCGGCTTACTGCCGAGATCCAGCAGCGCGAGGCCGACGAGGAGCGCAGCGTCGCCCAAAAGATCGGCGACCTCGAGCTCGCCAACGACGCCGAGATCGAGACGGAGCGCGAGCGCCTCCGCCGCGACGCCGACGGCGCCAAGGACGAAATCCGCAAGCAGCGCGATGAGATCGAGTCGATCAAGGCGCTGGCCACTCTGTCCGAGAACGACTTCCGCTACCTGGACGAGCGCTACGGCTCGGGCAGCCGTGGTGGCCGGATCTTCCACGCCGCGATGGGCGCAGAGGCGGTCCGCGACATCATCGGCCGGATGGACCTCGAGGAGCTGGCTCGCTCGCTCCACGTCGAGGTTCGGACGACCTCCGGACAGCGCCGCAAGAAGGCCATCAAGCGGCTCCGTTTGATCGAGGCCTTCCGCCGCTCGGGCACGCGCCCGGAGTGGATGATCCTGTCGGTCATCCCGGTCATTCCGCCGGATCTGCGGCCGATGGTCCAGCTCGACGGCGGCCGCTTCGCGACTTCCGACCTCAACGACCTCTACCGGCGCGTGATCAACCGCAACAACCGACTCAAGAGGCTGCTCGAGCTCGGCGCCCCGGAGATCATCATCCGCAACGAGAAGCGGATGCTCCAGGAAGCCTGCGACGCCCTGATCGACAACGGTCGGCGCGGCCGGGCCATCGCCGGCACCGGCAACCATCGCCTCAAGAGCCTGTCGGACATGCTCAAGGGCAAGCAGGGCCGGTTCCGCCAGAACTTGCTCGGCAAGCGCGTCGACTACTCCGGCCGGTCTGTCATTGTCGTCGGCCCGGAGCTCAAGCTGCACCAGTGCGGGCTGCCCAAGAAGATGGCGCTCGAGCTGTTCAAGCCGTTCGTCATGCGCCTGCTCGTTGAGAAGGGCTTCGCCCACAACATCAAGAGCGCCAAGCGCATCGTCGAGCGCGTCCGGCCCGAGGTCTGGGACGTTCTCGAGGAAGTCATCAAGGACCACCCGGTTCTACTGAACCGCGCCCCCACGCTTCACCGTCTGGGCATCCAGGCGTTCATGCCGGTCCTCGTCGAGGGCTCGGCCATCCAGATCCACCCGCTCGTCTGCACCGCCTTCAACGCCGACTTCGACGGCGACCAGATGGCCGTCCACGTCCCGCTTTCCACCGCCGCGCAGGAAGAGGCGCGGACGATGATGCTGTCGACCGCCAATCTTCTGTCGCCCGCCGACGGAAGCCCGGTCGTCGCCCCAACGCAGGACATGGTCCTCGGCTGCTTCTACCTCACCATGGAGAAGCCTCTGGCCGAGGGCAAGAAGATGCGCCTCTTCTCCAGCGAAGGCGAGGCGATCCTGACCTATCAGCTCCGCGAAGTCACCCTTCACGAGCCGGTCATCGCCATGGTCAAGAGCTGGGATGAGGAGGCCGGAGCGGCCGTCGACGTCCGGGTCCAGACCACCGTAGGTCGGGTGATCTTCAACCAGATCGTCCCGGATCGGCTCCGCTTCAAGAACGTGAACATGAAGCGGACCGAGCTGCGGCGCCTGGTCGATGAGTGCTATCGGATTCTCGGCCCCGAGGAGACGGCCAACGTCGTCGACGGCGTCAAGGGTGTCGGCTTTGAGTACGCAACCCGCGGCGGCATGACCATCGCCGTCGGCGACATCGTGATCCCGCCCGACAAGGCTCGCCGCCTGAAGGAAGCCGACGCCTCGGTCGACCAGATCGATCGCCAGTTCCAGCGCGGCCTGATCACCGACGACGAGCGTTACGAGCAGGTCGTCGACGTCTGGCAGAAGACGACCAACGACCTCTCCACCGCCATGATGGACGGCCTGGATGCCTTCGGCTCGGTCCGGATGATGTCCGACTCGGGCGCCCGAGGTAACAAGGGCCAGATCAGCCAGCTCGGCGGTATGCGCGGTCTGATGGCCGACCCGTCGGGCCGGATCATCGACGTGCCGGTGCGGAGCAACTTCCGCGAAGGCATGACCGTTCTCGAGTACTTCATCTCCACCCACGGCGCCCGCAAGGGCCTCGCCGACACCGCCCTCCGCACCGCAGACTCGGGCTATCTGACCCGCCGTCTTGTGGACGTGGCTCAGGACGTGATCACCCGCGAGGAAGACTGCGGCACCCAGGAAGGCTCCTGGATCACGCGGTCCGAGTCGGCCGAGATCACCAGCAACGAGAAGGGCGCCTACCAGAAGCGAATGGTCGGCCGCCTTTCCGCCGCGGATCTCTTCCACCCCGTGACCGGCGAGCTCGTCGTAGAGCGCAACCAGGAGCTCACCGAGGCGCTCGCGGCCGCGGTGGACGAGTCGGGGATCGACGAGGTCCTCGTCCGCTCACCGCTCTCCTGCGAGGCCCGGCACGGCGTCTGCCGCCTCTGCTACGGCCGCAACCTTGCCACCGGTGCGCTGGTTGGCATCGGCGAGGCCGTAGGCATCATCGCCGCCCAGTCGATCGGCGAGCCTGGCACGCAGCTGACGATGCGGACGTTCCACACCGGCGGCGTCGCCGGCCTGGACATCACCGCGGGTCTGCCGCGAGTCGAGGAGCTCTTCGAAGGCCGCATCCCCAAGGGCAAGGCCGAGATGAGCCACATCGACGGCATCGTCGAGATCGTGCGCAGCGATACCGGGACACGCGTAAAGGTGACGAGCCGGGAGCAGTACGACACCCACATCGCCCTGACCGCAGGGTCGGAGCTGCTTGCAGCGTCCGGCGACATGGTCGAGGCCGGCCAGGTCATCGCCCGTGGCGAGGGCGGGGACAAGACGGCGGACGTGACCGCTCCGGCCAAGGGCTTCCTCCTTCGCGAGGGAGACGACATCGTGGTCCGGTCCGAGGACACGGTCGAGCGCGAGTACGCCATCCCCCACAACGCCAAGCTCATGGTCGAGAACGGCGCCGAGATTCGAGCCGGCGACGCGATCACCGACGGCCCGATCAACCCGCAGGAATACCTCGAGACGCGGGGCAAGGATTCCGTCCAGCGCTACCTGGTCAAGGAAGTCCAGAAGGTCTACCGCAGCCAGGGCGTGACCATCAACGACAAGCACATCGAGATCATCGTCCGGCAGATGCTCCGCAAGGTTCGCATCGACCAGCCGGGCGACACGGATCTCCTCCCGACCGAACTGATCGATCGCCTCGACTTCGAGGAGGTCAACAACCGGGTTCTGGCAGAGGGCGGCGAGCCGGCGACGGCTCAGACGGTCCTGCTCGGCGTGACCAAGGCCTCCCTGAACACATCGTCGTTCCTCGCGGCGGCCTCCTTCCAGGAGACGACCCGGGTGCTCACCGAGGCGGCCATCAACGGCGCCAAGGACCACCTGATCGGCCTCAAGGAGAACGTCATCATCGGCAAGCTCATCCCGGCTGGGACGGGCGCGCCGGCCAACATCGCTGCCGCCCGCGAGCGCGCGCGGCGGGCCGCCGAAGAGGCGCTCGCCGGCGAGTCGCTCGAGAGGCTGCGCGGTCCGGAGTACGAGTACAACCCGTTCCTCGAGGAGGCCGGAGCCCGGCCCTCCGAGGAGACCGCGGATCTGGCCTCGCTACTGTCCGCCAGCACGGGCGCCGGAGCCGAGCCTCGCGAGGACGAGGACGACTTCGTCAACCCGTTCCTGGCGGCCATCGGCGGCGAAACCAAGGACGACGACGTGCCCGGGATCGAGGAGATTCTGGGCGAGAAGAGCAAGAAAGACGAGTAGCCGTCTCGACGCCTTGGCGGTAATTCGAATCGGAACACTGAATGCGGGCGACAGCGATGCCGCTCGCATTCTCTTCTCTTGGCCGCGCTGGGGGCAGGTGGTGCTGCTCCCGCTCAGGGACTCATCGCGAACTGATTGCTCATTCCGCCTCTTCCCTGGGTGGTGGCGCCCACCATTAGCGAGGCACTCTTAGGTTAGGTCGTGGGTGCCCTGCTGCGGGGCTGTTGGCGGGCTTCGCTCGACCGGGCATTCCCGCGCGCTCGGGCGAACCTGTCCCCACTCAATGTCGCCAGGCCGGCCGGCGAGCCACTCATCGAGTCGCTGCGCCACGTCGTTGCCGACAGCCTGGCCCTCGTCAACGAGAGCGACCGGGAGGTACTCGTGCCCCGGCTGAAGCTCATCTACCGAACGCCGTCGCTTCGTGGGCGCCGCTGGGAGTATCAACTCAGGTTCGGACGAATCGCGGGCGCGGCACTGGCGGCGCGACTAGGTCTGCCGCCCGACGACCTCGGCTCGCGCGTCACCGCCACAGCGGCTCTCATCGCAGTGGAAGTCGCCATGGACCGGTGGCAGGAGCGCGACGGGCGCGACGATCTCGGCGAGCTGCTCGAGGCCGCCGTCTCCTCCCTCGGCGACGCCTTCGGAGGCTGACCTCAGCCGCGCTCCACCTCGGGGCCTTGCGCAGACGTCCTGACCATCACGACGAAGAGGTGTTGCAGGCGCCTGTGTACCGTTGCGGTGGTCGGGAGTAGCTGGACCCAGGAGCGGGCAGTGCATCAGAAGATCGAGCCCGGCGATGCATATACCGAGGGACAATGTCGTTTGACGTGCCCGTGGGCCCACTGCTAAACTCCGCCTTCGTGGCTTCACGGGAAGCCGCGGTTGGTATGTGCCAATTGCGGCCTTCGGGAAGCCAGGACAGCGGCCGTTCACTGGGACCGGATGCTGACCGGACTCGGAACGACCAGCCCAGACCATAGAAGCGATTTGCGCCAGTCAGATCGCCTCCATGTCGCGACCGGTGCCGCAGCGGCGGCCCATCGGACGCCGGAGGCCACCGCGGCGGCGCAGTTCCCCGTCGATTGGACTCGGACTGGGGCCCAACCCGGCTCGGGTTCCGTATGGGCGGCGAGGTCGCCTGCAGAACCATGACCATCTAGCAGCAGAAAGCGAAAGGAGCAGCGTCTCCGTGCCGACGATCAGCCAGCTCGTGCGGCATGGCCGCCAGCCTAAGATCTCGAAGATCAAGGCGCCGGCCATGCGCAAGAACTGGAACAGCCTTCGCCAGCGCCAGGTCGCCATTCCAGGTGCACCCCAGAAGCGCGGCGTTTGCCTGCAGGTGCGCACGATGACGCCGAAGAAGCCGAACTCGGCTCTTCGCAAGATTGCTCGCGTCCGCCTCACCAACCAGATGGAAGTGACGGCCTACATCCCCGGGATCGGCCACAACCTCCAGGAGCACTCCGTGGTTCTGGTTCGCGGCGGTCGAGTGAAGGACCTCCCTTCGGTCAAGTACCACATCATCCGCGGCACTCTCGACGCCGCCGGCGTCAAGGACCGCAAGCAAGGTCGTTCCAAGTACGGCGCGAAGGCCGCCCAGCAGAAGGGCAAGAAGTAACCATGCCCCGTCGACCGACCATCGCCCGCAAGACCAAGTACCAGGGCGCCCCGTCCCCGCGCCTCAGCAGCCGCTTCGCGACCAAGCTGATGACCGACGGCAAGCGCCACCTGTCGGAGCGCATCCTGAGGGAGGCCCTGGCTCGCGCCGAGGCCCAGGCTCGCCGGCCCGGCGTCGAGGTTCTCGAGTCGGCCATGCGCAACGCTACGCCGATCATCGAAGTCAAGCCGCGCCGCGTCGGCGGCGCAACGTACCAGGTCCCGGTCGAGATCCGGGGCGACCGCCGCATGTCGCTCGGCGTCCGCTGGCTCGTCCAGGCGGCCCGCAAACGAAGCGGCAAAAGCATGTCGGAGAAGCTCGCGGCCGAGCTCGTCGATGCCATGAATGGCCTCGGTGCGGCAGTCAAGCGTCGCGAGGACACCCACAAGATGGCCGATGCCAACAAGGCCTTCAGCCACTTCAAGTGGTAGTCAGTCCCAGTAGGAGATACGAACCGTAGTGGCACGTCAGGTTCCGCTCGCCAAGACGCGGAACATCGGAATCATCGCCCATATCGACGCTGGGAAGACGACTGTCACCGAGCGGGTCCTCTTCTATACGAAGAAGATCTACAAGATCGGTGAGGTCCATGAGGGCGCGGCCACCATGGACTGGATGCCCCAGGAGCAGGAGCGCGGCATCACGATTACTGCCGCGGCTACGACGTGCTTCTGGGACGATCATCGAATCAACATCATCGATACGCCCGGGCACGTGGACTTTACGGTTGAAGTCGAGCGGAGCCTGCGCGTGCTCGACGGAGCGGTCGTCGTCTTCGACGGCGTAGCCGGCGTCGAGCCCCAATCCGAGACGGTCTGGCGCCAGGCCGATCGCTACCGGGTGCCGCGCATCTGCTTCATCAACAAGCTCGATCGAACGGGCGCCGACTTCTGGCGCTGCGTCGGGATGATCCGCGACCGCCTCGGCGCGCGGGCGGTGCCCATCCAGCTCCCGATCGGGAACGAGGACAAGTTCCGCGGCATCGTGGACCTGATCACCATGAAGGCGATTGTCTACAAGGCCGAGGACCTGGGGGCCGAGTCCGAGACGATCGAGATCCCCGCCGAGCTGGTCGAGGCCGCCAAGGCGGAGCGCGAGAAGATGGTCGAGGCCGTCGCCGAGATGGACGACGAGCTCACCCACAAGTACCTCGAAGGCCACACCCTCAGCGACGCCGACATCAAGCGCGGTCTGCGACTCGGCACGCTCGAATACCGCATAGTGCCGGTCCTGGCCGGCTCGGCGCTCAAGAACAAGGGCATCCAGCCGATCCTCGACGCCGTCATCGACTACTTGCCATCACCCCTCGACGTGCCGCCGGTCATCGGCGAGCACCCAGTGACGCATGCCGAGGTGCTGCGCACTGCGAACGACGACGAGCCGTTCGCCGCCCTCGCCTTCAAGATCGCCGCGGATCCATACGTCGGCAAGCTGGCCTACTTCCGGGTCTACTCGGGCACTCTCAAGGCCGGTTCGTACGTGTTCAACGCCTCGAAGGGCAAGCGGGAACGGATCGGCCGCATCCTCCAGATGCACGCCAACCACCGCGAAGAGATCGACATCGTCTACGCCGGCGACATCGCCGCGGCCGTCGGCCTCAAGGACACATTCACCGGCGACACGCTGAGCGATCCGGATCATCCGATCGTTCTGGAGTCGATCGTCTTCCCAGAGCCGGTCATCGAAGTCGCCATCGAGCCCAAGACCAAGGCGGATCAGGACAAGCTTGCGCTGGCCCTGCAGCGGTTGGCCGAGGAGGACCCGACCTTCCGCGTTCACACGGACGAGGAGAGCGGCCAGACGCGCATCGCCGGCATGGGCGAGCTCCACCTCGACGTGCTCGTCGACCGGATGGTCCGCGAGTTCAAGGTCGCGGCCAACGTCGGCCGGCCGCGCGTCTCCTACCGGGAGACGATCCGCCAGACCGCCGAGGGCAACTACCGCCACGTCAAGCAGACCGGCGGCAAGGGCCAGTACGGCCACGTCGTGATCAAGGTCGAGCCGAACACGCAGGGGGCGGGCTACGAGTTCGTCGACAAGATCGTCGGCGGCACCATCCCGCGCGAATACATCAAGCCCATCGACATGGGCATCCGCGAGGCGCTCGAGACGGGCCCGTACGCCGGCTATCCGATGGTCGACGTCAAGGTCACGCTCTTCGACGGGTCGTTCCACGAGGTCGACTCGAGCGAGATGGCGTTCCGGATCGCCGCCTCGATGGCGCTGAAGGAGGCGACCCACAAGGCGTCGCCGGTGATCCTGGAGCCGCTGATGCGGGTCGAGGTCACCTTGCCCGAGCAGTTCCTCGGTGACGTCATCGGCGACATCAACGCTCGCCGCGGCCACATCGAGGCAATGGACTCGCGAGCCTCCACGCAGGTGGTTCGAGCGCGGGTCCCCCTGGCCGAGATGTTCGGCTATGCCACCGACCTGCGGTCGATGACCCAAGGTCGGGCCAGTTACTCGATGGAGTTGTCGCACTACGCCGAGGTCCCCGCCAATCTGGCGGCCGAGCTCATCCAGAAATCCCGTGTCTGATCAGTCCACCCAGCCCGCAGTAGGAGCGAGGGAGTAGCCGCGATGGCGAAGAAGAAGTTCGAGCGGACCAAGCCGCACGTCAACATCGGCACGATCGGCCATATCGACCACGGCAAGACGACGCTCACCGCGGCGATCACCAAGTACCTCGCCCTAAAGGGTGGGGCGGAATTCCGCGCCTTCGACTCGATCGACAACGCCCCCGAGGAGCGCGAGCGCGGCATCACCATCGCGATCGCCCACGTCGAGTACGAGACCGCCAATCGCCACTACGCCCACGTCGACTGCCCCGGCCACGCCGACTACATCAAGAACATGATCACCGGCGCCGCGCAGATGGACGGCGCGGTCCTCGTCGTGGCCGCCACCGACGGACCCATGCCCCAGACGCGCGAGCACATCCTGCTCGCCCGTCAGGTCGAAGTCCCCTACATGGTGGTCTTCCTCAACAAGTGCGACGCCGTCGACGATCCCGAGCTGCTCGATCTCGTCGAGCTCGAGGTCCGCGAGCTGCTCACCAAGAACCACTTCCCGGGCGACGACATCCCGATCATCCGCGGCTCCGCCCTAAAGGCCCTCGAGACCACCGGTGGCGTCGACGATCCGGCCTACGCCTGCATCCAGGAGCTCCTCGATGCGGTCGACTCCTACATCCCGACTCCGGAGCGCCCGATCGACAAGCCCTTCATCATGCCGATCGAGGACGTCTTCGGCATCAAGGGCCGCGGCACCGTCGCGACCGGGCGCATCGAGCGCGGCATCGTCAAGGTCGGCGACGAGGTCGAGATCGTCGGCATCCGCCCGACCCGCAAGGTCGTCGTGACCGGCGTCGAGATGTTCAAGAAGCTCCTCGATGAGGGCCGCGCCGGCGACAACGTGGGTTGCCTGCTGCGCGGCATCGAGCGCGACGACATCGAGCGCGGCCAGGTTCTCGCGAAGGCAGGCTCCGTCAAGCCGCACACCAAGTTCGTGGCCCGTGTCTACGTTCTCAGCCGCGAGGAAGGTGGCCGCCATACCCCGTTCTACAACGGCTACCGCCCCCAGTTCTACCTGCGCACGACGGACGTCACAGGCGCCATCGGTCTACCCGAGGGCGCCGAGATGATCATGCCCGGCGACAACGTCGACATGAGAGTCGAGCTCATCACCCCGATCGCCCTGGAAGTCGGCCAGCGCTTCGCCATCCGCGAGGGTGGCCGGACCGTCGGCGCCGGGGCCATCACCTCGATCACCGAGTAAAGCGGAGTCTGTGATGGCAAGGCAGCGGATCAGGATCCGCCTCAAGGCATACGACCACCGACTGCTCGATCAGTCGGCGGCGCAGATCGTGGAGACGGCCCAGCGGACCGGCGCGGATGTCGTCGGCCCCGTTCCGCTTCCGACGCGCATCGAGAAGTTCACCGTCCTGCGCTCACCGTTCATCGACAAGGACAGCCGGGAGCAGTTCGAGATCCGCACCCACAAGCGGCTCGTGGACATCCTGGAGCCCTCCTCGAAGACCGTGGACGCGCTGATGCGACTCTCGCTCGCCGCGGGCGTCGACATCGAAATCAAGATGTGACCCGGATGAGCATTGGATTGATCGGCCGCAAGGTCGGCATGACTCAGGTCTTCCAGGACGACGGGACCATGATCCCGGTCAGCGTCGTCGCCCTGGAACCCAACACCGTGACTCGCCTTCGGACGACCGAGCGGGACGGCTACACAGCCGTGCAGCTCGGGATCGAGGAGTCGGGCAAGCTCAACAAGCCCCGGACCGGGCAGCTCAAGGATCTGCCCAAGTTGTCCGTCCTGCGCGAGTTCCGACTCGAAGGCGCGGATAAGTCCTCCTACATAGTCGGTCAGAAGCTCGACGTGACTCTCTTCGCCCCGGGCGACGTCGTCGACGTGACAGGCGTGAGCAAGGGCAAAGGGTTCTCGGGCCATATCAAGCGCCACCACTTCAAGCGGGGTCCAAAGACCCACGGTTCCGACCATCACCGCGCCCCCGGTTCGATTGGCCCCGGCACGACACCGGGCCGCGTCTACAAGGGAATGCGCATGGCCGGCCACATGGGCGACGCTCGCGCCACCGTCAAGCAGCTGCGGGTCGTCCGTGCGGACGCCGAGCGCAACCTGTTGCTCGTCAAGGGCTCCGTTCCCGGCTCCCTCAACGGGCTGATCCTCGTGAAGAAGGCCTAGTCATGCCGACGACGACCCTGTACTCGAGGACGGGCGAGAAGATAGGTGAGGTGGAGCTCCCCGAGGAGCTCTTTGCCGCCCCGATCAACACGGCCGTGCTCCACCAGGTGGTGACCGCCCAGCTGGCCGGCCGCCACCTAGGCACCCATGACACGAAGAAGCGCGGCGAGGTCGAGGGCGGCGGCAAGAAGCCGTATCGCCAGAAGGGCACCGGTCGGGCTCGCCAGGGTTCGATCCGGGCGCCGCACTACCGAGGCGGCGGCGTGGTCTTCGGACCGCACCCCCGCTCGTATGCGCAGCGTCTGCCCCGCCAGATGAGGCGTCTCGCGCTCGTCGGCGCGCTTACCTCAAAGCTCGACGACGACGCGATCCGCGTCATCGACGCCTTCGGGCTCGAAGAGCCGAAGACGCGCGACCTGGTCGGCGTCATCGACGCCCTGGGACGGTCCGAAGGCCGAGTCCTGATCGTGGCCCCGGCCACGGACGAGACGCTCATCCTGTCCGCCCGAAACCTGCCTCGTGTCGAGGTCATCCGGGCCGACTCGCTCAACGTCGTCGCGCTGCTGAACGCGGACACGGTCCTGATCGAGCAGCCGGCCCTGAGCAAGATGGAAGAGGTGTACGCGTGAGCCTCTCCGCCCACGAGATCATCCTCCGCCCCGTGATCAGCGAGAAGTCGATGGACGAGTCGCAGCGTGGCAAGTACACGTTCGCCGTCCGAGACGACGTCAGCAAGATCCAGATCGAGGCCGCCATCGAGGAGATCTTCAAGGTGAAGGTCGCCGCGGTGAACGTGCTGACGACCAAGTCAAAGGAGAAGCGCGGTGGGACGCGCCGGAGCCGGATCGCCGGCCGGACGACTCCCTGGCGCAAGGCCATCGTGACTCTGGCCCCCGGCCAGAAGATCGAGTTCTTCGAGGCCGTCTGAGATGCCGCTGCGTAGCTACAAGCCGACCTCGGCGGGGCGCCGGTTCATGACCCGGTCCACGTTCGAGGAGGTAACCACCAAGGAACCGTACAAGCCGCTCCTCGAACCGCAGAAGCGCGGCTCCGGCCGCAACAACGTGGGCCGGATCAGCGTTCGCCATCGCGGCGGCGGAGAGAAGCAGCACTTCCGCATCATCGACTTCAAGCGCGACAAGTTCGGCGTTCCGGCCAAGCTGGCCACGATCGAATACGACCCGAACCGGTCGGCTCGCATTGGTCTGCTCCACTACGCCGACGGCGAGAAGCGCTACATGCTTCTCCCGCATGGGCTCAAGGTCGGCGACGTGGTCGTTGCCGGAGTAGAGGTCGAGGCTCGCGTCGGCAACTCGCTGCCGCTGGCCAACATCCCACTCGGCACCACGATCCACAACATCGAGCTGGTCCCGGGCAAGGGCGGCCAGATCGTCCGGTCTGCCGGCGTCTCCGCCCAGCTCCTCGCCAAAGAGGGCGACTACGCCGCGGTGCGGCTTCCCTCGGGCGAGGTTCGACGGATCCCGCTGCGGTGCATGGCCACGATCGGCCAGGTCTCGAATCTCGAGCACGAGAACCAGAGCCTCGGCAAGGCAGGACGCGCACGGCACATGGGCCAGCGGCCCGAAGTCCGCGGCGTCGTCATGAACCCGAGGGACCATCCGCACGGCGGCGGCGAAGGCAAGTCGCCGACAGGTATGCCACCCAAGACGCCGTGGGGCAAGCCCGCCATGGGCTATCGCACCCGGCTTGGCAAGAAGTCGTCGAGCAGACTGATCATCCGCTCGCGACACGGCAAGCAATAAGGCAGAGGAGAGAGAGGCATGTCGCGTTCGGTCAAGAAGGGGCCGTTCGTCGAGTCGCGGCTCCTCGGCCGCGTCCAGACGATGAACAAGCGTAACGAGAAGAAGGTCCTCAAGACCTGGTCTCGGGCGTCGGTCATCTTTCCGGATTTCATCGGGCACACCGTTGCCGTCTACAACGGGAGGAAGCACATCCCGGTCTACGTGACCGAGAACATGGTCGGCCACCGTCTCGGTGAGTTCTCCCCCACCCGCACCTTCCGCGGGCACGGGAAACACACCGAGCGCTCGTCCGCACTCAAATAGGAGCCGAGGACGTGCGCGTATCTGCAACAGCCAAGTACCTGATGGGCTCTTCTCGGAAAGCCCGTCTCGTGACCAATGCCATCAAGGGCAAGCGGGTCGAGGAAGCCGCAGCGCTCCTGCGGTTCATGCCGCAGGCGGCCGCGCGTGACGTCGCCCGCGTGCTCAAGAGCGCGACCGCGAACGCTGAGAACAACCACAACCTGTCCGCCGAGGATCTGGTCGTGGCCGACGCCCAGGCCAACATGGGCCCAGGCGTCCACAAGCGCTGGCAGCCGCGGGCCCAGGGTCGGGCCTTCCCGATCCACAAGCCCATGACCCACATAACCATCGTCGTCGAAGACCGGGAGGCCTAGATGGGTCACAAGGTTCACCCGTACGGCTTCCGGCTGGGTGTGTCGCGCACCTGGACGGCGAAGTGGTACGCGGACAAGGACTACACGGATCTCTTGAAGGAAGACATCGCGATCCGCCTGCTGGTCACCCGCCGGCTGGCGAGCGCGAGCGTCAGTGGGGTCGAGATCGAGCGTGGCATCAATCACGTCACGGTCACGATCCACACCGCCAAGCCGGGCATCGTCATCGGCAAGGGCGGCGCCAACGTCGAGCTGCTCCGTCAGCAGGTCGGCGCGCTGACCAAGCGCAAGGTCAAGCTCGAGGTCAAGGAGATCCGCCAGCCGGAGCTGGACGCCGCCCTCGTTGCGGCCAACATCAGCCAGCAGCTGGCCCGCCGCATCGCCTTCAAGAAGGCGATGAAGCAGGCCGTGCAGCGAACCATGAAGGCTGGTGCGAAGGGCGTGAAGATCGCCGTAGCGGGTCGCCTCGGCGGCTCCGAGATGGCTCGACGCGAGTGGGACAAGGAAGGCCGAATCCCGCTCGGAACGCTCCGCGCGGACATCAGCTACGCCCAGGTGCACGCCCTCACGACGTACGGTCGGATCGGCGTGAAGGTCTGGATCTACCGCGGTGAGGTCGCCGGCGAGAAGCCTCGCCGCGAGGCCGTCGCGGCTCCGGCCGTCGTGGCCCCGGTGGTGTAGCGATGTTGATGCCCCGACGCGTAAAGCACCGCAAGGTCCAGCGTGGCCGGATGTCCGGCCCCGCAAAGGGCGGCACGACCGTGGCTTTCGGCGAATTCGGCCTTGCCACTCTCGAGCCGGCCTGGATCACCAGCCGCCAGATCGAGGCTGCCCGACGCGCCATGACCCGCTCGGTCAAGCGCGGCGGCAAGATCTGGATCCGGATCTTCCCCGACAAGCCGGCGACAAAGAAGCCGGCCGAGACCCGAATGGGTTCCGGCAAGGGCGCGCCCGACCACTGGGTGGCCGTGGTGAAGCCCGGCCGGATCCTCTTCGAGATGGCCGGCGTTGACCAGGTCGAGGCCGTCGAGGCAATGCGCCTCGCCAGCCACAAGCTCCCGGTCGCTACCAGAGTCATCGTCAAGGAAGGCCTGGCAGATGGACATCGATAAGGTTCGAGCACTGTCCGACGGCGAGCTCGACGAGCAGCTGAAAGAGGCCAAGCAGGATCTCTGGCAGGCCCGCTTCCAGCTCAACACGAGACAGCTCAAGGACTACAGCTCGATTCCTCAGACCAGACGAACGATCGCGCGGATCCTCACCGTGCAGCGCGAGCGCCGCGATGAGCGCTCCCGGACGGCGTAGGAGATCACGCGATGGCAGGAGCAGCAGTGCAGGGCAAGCGGAAGACCAAGGTCGGCCGCGTCGTCAGCGACAAGATGGACAAGACGATCGTCGTGTCCGTCGAGCGCATGACGCGGCATCCGCTGTACAAGCGGGTCATCCGCTTGACCAGCAAATTCAAGGCCCACGACGAGGATAACGAGGCGCACGTCGGCGACACCGTCCTGATCGAGGAGTCGCGGCCGCTCTCAGCCACCAAGCGATGGCGGCTGGTCAGCGTCGTCTCCCGAGCGGGCGAGGGCGCCACGGACCGGCCCATCGTCGAAGACGAGGCGACCGACGAGGCCATCCACGGCGCGGCGCATCCGGGCAGGCACACCGCTGAGCGGGAGACCGCCCAATGATCCAGCAGTACACGCGACTTCGGGTAGCCGACAACACTGGCGCCCGGACGATCCAGTGCATCCGGATCATGGGCCGCTCGCGCAAGACCACGGCCGGCGTCGGTGACGTGATCATCGCCAGCGTCAAGCAGGCGATCCCGAACGCCCCCGTCAAGAAGGGCGACGTGGTTCGAGCGGTCGTCGTTCGAACGGCCAAGGAATACGGCCGGCCGGACGGCAGCTACATCCGTTTCGACGAGAACGCGGCGGTCCTCATCAACAACCAGGGAAATCCGCGCGGCACCCGCATCTTTGGCCCCGTGGCGCGCGAACTGCGGGATCGCAATTACATGAAGATCGTCTCGCTCGCGCCGGAGGTGCTCTGATGGCGCAGCTCAAACCGACTCAGCCGAACAAGGTGCCCGAGATCCGGACCGGCGACACCGTCGTCGTGCTGCACGGCAAAGATGCCGGCAAGCGCGGCAAGGTGGAGCGCGTCTTGCGCAACCCGGTGGGCGTCGAGAAGGTAGCCATGGGCTGGCGCAGCGTCTCCAGCCGGCCGCTGTCGGTGGTGATCTCCGGCGTGAACATCGCCAAGCGTCACACCAAGCCGCGCCAGAAGATGCAGAGCGACCGCGCCCCGTCGATGCAGACGGGCGGCATAGTCGACAAGCCGATGCCGATCGACGCCAGCAACGTGATGCTCGTCTGCCCGCGCTGCGATCGCGTCACCAGAGTCAAGCACGAGCGGCTCGGCAGCGGCCAGAGCGTTCGCGTGTGCGGCCATTGCCGCGAGCAGTTGGAGGCAGGGGCATGAGCGGCGCCCTCCATCAGCGCTACAGGGACGAGGCCATCCCGGCGCTGCAGAAGCAGTTCGGCTACACGAACCCAATGGATATCCCGCGGCTTTCCAAGATCGTCGTCAACATCGGTCTGGGAGAGGCGCTTCAGAACCCGAAGGCAGTGGACGCCGCGGTCGGCGACCTCGCCGCGATCACCGGTCAGCACCCGGTGACCACCAAGGCGAAGCGCTCGATCGCCCAGTTCCGGCTTCGCACCGGCAACACGATCGGCGCCCGCGTCACTCTCCGCGGCGATCGCATGTGGGACTTCCTCGAGCGGCTCACGCGGCTCGCGCTGCCCCGCATCCGCGACTTCCACGGCGTGCCAGCCAGGTCCTTTGACGGGCGCGGGAACTTCTCACTCGGGCTTCGGGAGCAACTCGCGTTCCCGGAGATCGATTACGACAAAGTGGACCGTCTCCGCGGGCTGGAGATCAGCATCGTGACGACGGCGAAGACCGACGAGGAATCGAAGCGTTTGCTCGAACTCCTCGGCATGCCGTTCGCCGTCTAGGCGCGGGGAGGAGAAGCAATGGCCAAGAAGTCGATGATCGCCAAGGCAAAGCGACCGGCGCGGCACAAGGTTCAGGCCTATCACCGCTGCTTCGTCTGCGGCCGTCCGCGCGCGTACATGCGGCGCTTCGGTTTGTGCCGCATCTGCTTCCGCGAGCGGGCGCTGCTCGGCGAGCTGCCCGGCGTCACCAAGTCGAGCTGGTAGGTAACCGATGAACGTCTCCGATCCGATTGCGGACATGCTGACTCGCATCCGCAACGCGTCGCGGGCGCGGCACGCGGACGTTGTCGTCCCGGCCTCGCGGACAAAGCGGGAGATCGCCCGAATCCTCGTGGAGGAGGGCTTTATCGCCGATGTCAACGAGGAGCACGAGGGCGCTCGCCAGGTGCTGCGCGTCACGCTCAAATACGTCGATGGCAAGGCCCCCGTCGTTTCGGGGCTCAAGCGCATCAGCAAGCCAGGTCTGCGCGTGTATGCGCGCAAGACCGAGATCCCCCGGGTGCTCGGTGGGCTCGGCCTCGTCATCGTCAGCACCAGCCAGGGCATCATGACCGGCGCTCAGGCCCACAAGGCCCAGCTCGGCGGTGAAGTCCTGGCGTACGTCTGGTAGGCCGGCCGTGTCGCGAATTGGTCGTCTGCCAATCCAGGTCCCGCCGAGCGTCGACGTATCGATCGATGGCCGGGACATCACCGTCAAGGGTCCAAAAGGCTCGCTCCACCGTTCTCTCCATCCGGACATGCACGTCTCGATGGAGGGCGCGACTCTCACCGTGGAACGGCCGAGCGAGGCCAAGTATCACAAGCAGCTGCACGGCCTGACTAGAACGCTGGTCGCCAACATGGTGACCGGCGTGACCGCCGGCTATCGCAAGCCGCTCGAGATCACCGGCGTCGGCTACCGTGCCGCGAAGGTCGGCGACAAGCTGCAGCTGAACCTCGGCTACAGCCACCCGATCGAGATCGTGCCGCCGGACGGCATCAGCTTTGAAGTCGAGAACCCGATCCGCCTGACGGTCGTCGGGATCGACAAGGAGCTCGTCGGCCAGGTCGCCGCCCAGGTCCGAGCCACCCGCAAGCCCGAGCCCTACAAGGGCAAGGGCGTCCACTACCTCGGCGAGAAGATCCGTCGCAAGGCCGGCAAGGCCGGCAAGATCGGCGGCAAGAAGTGAGCCAGTCCGTGACGAAGGGATCAGCACGATGACGCAGGTCGCCAGCCGCGGGGCCGCGCGCCAGAAGCGGCACGAGCGGATCAGGCTTCGCCTCTCGGGCTCGCCCGAGCGCCCTCGCCTGGCCGTGTTCCGCAGCAACAACCACATCTCTGCCCAGGTGATCGACGACGCGACCGGTCGGACGCTGGCAGCCGCCTCGAGCCTCGAGAAGGAGCTCAAGGCAGCCGGCCAGAAGAAGACCGACGAGGCTAAGGTCGTCGGCCGCCTGGTGGCCGAGCGCGCCCGGAGCGCGGGGATCGAACAGGTCGTCTTCGATCGAGCCGGGTTCAGGTATCACGGTCGCGTCAAGTCTCTGGCTGACGCTGCCCGTGAAGCCGGCCTCGACTTCTGACCCGAAGGAGCTGATCAGTTGGCCAGGATCGATCCAAACAAGCTGACGCTCGAAGAGCGCGTCGTCCAAATCAACCGAGTCGCGAAGGTCGTCAAGGGCGGCCGTCGCTTCAGCTTCAGTGCCATCGTCGTCGTCGGCGACGGCAATGGTCACGTCGGCGTCGGCCTGGGCAAGGCCGGCGAGGTGCCCGAGTCCATCCGGAAGGGCGTCGAGGACGCGAAGAAGAACATCATCCGCATCCCCATGGTCGGGACGACGATCCCGCACGAGGTCCGCCAGGACTTCGGGGCCTCACGCGTGATGCTGAAGCCGGCATCGCAGGGGACGGGGGTCATCGCCGGTGGCGCCGTTCGAGCAGTCGTCGAGATGGCCGGCATCCGCGACATCCTGGCCAAGGTCTTCGGCTCGACCAATCCCGTCAACGTCACCCGAGCCACGCTCGAGGGCCTGCGCAGCCTGCATTCGGCCGAGGAGATCAGCGCCCGCCGTGGCGTCCAGGTTCGGGCGTACGTGGCGGGCCAGCCGGTCGTGGAGGTGGGCAATGGCAGGTAAGCTCCGCGTAACCCAGACCAAGAGCACCATCAGCCACATCGCCCGGAACCGCGGCACGATCCGGGCGCTCGGGCTGAAGCGGATAGGGGACACCGTCGAGGTTCCCGACAACGAGGCCACGCGAGGAATGGTCCGCCAGGTCCGCTTCCTCGTGTCCGTCGAAGAGCTTCCCGAGGAGAAGCTATGAAGTTGCATGACCTTCGCCCGGCCGAAGGCAGCCACCAGGCGAAAACCCGCGTCGGTCGCGGCATCGCCGCCGGCAAGGGCAAGACGGCCGGACGTGGCACCAAGGGTCAGAAGGCCCGGACTGGCGGCACGATACAGCCGTGGTTCGAGGGTGGCCAGACCCCGATCCACGTCCGCATTCCGAAGCTCCGCGGGTTCAAGAACCGGTTCCGCATCGAATTCGAAGTCGTAAATGTGGGCCGGATCTCGGACCTTGCCGAGACCGGCGTTCTGGACATGCCCGAGATCGAGGGTAAGGCCGCGAAATCGGCCAAGCCGGCTCCGGTCACGGTCACGCCCGATATCCTCGCCGCGGCCGGGCTCGTCCGCACCCTCGACAAGCCGCTCAAGGTCCTGGGCCATGGCGACGTGACCAGGCCGCTCTTCATCGTGGCCGACGCGTTCAGCAAGAGCGCCACGGCCAAGATCGAGGCAGCCGGTGGCACCGCCCAGGTGCTCGAGTTCCCGACCCTCGGCGACGGCCAGGACGGGTCCGAGGTGGTTATCGCTCCCGTGGCACCCGCGGCCGCTAGAAAGGCTCCCAAGGCCAAGACCACCGCGGAGACCCTCCCCCCGACGAGCTCGGCCGGCGAGGCCGACTCGGAAGCATAGAAGGGCGCCTGAGCAATGCTCGAGTCGATGCTGAACGCGTTCCGCGCGCCGGACATCCGGAAGCGGTTGCTGTTCGTGCTGGGGATTCTCGTGATCTACCGTCTGCTTGCACACGTGTTGATCCCGGGCATCAACCCTGCGATGTTGACCTCGCAGACGCCGGACAACGGCTTCTTCGGGCTGTTGTCGCTCTTCTCGGGCGGCGACATCCGGCGCATGTCCGTCGTTGGACTCGGGCTCAATCCGTACATCAACGCCACGATCATCATGCAGATCCTGCAGTCGACCATCCCGTCGCTGCAGGCTTTGAGCCGAGAGGGCGAGTACGGCCGGAACAAGATCACCAGCTACTCGCGCTGGCTGTCGGTTCCGCTCGCCGCTCTGCAGGCCTACGGCATCCTGGCCTACGTCCAGGCGACCGAGGCGCAGAACAACGTGACCGCCTACACGACGCCGTTCAGCTTCGAGAAGTACGAGAGCCTGACGATGATCCTCGCTCTCACGGTCGGCTCAGTGGTGCTGATGTGGCTCGGCGAATTGATCACCGAAAAGGGCATCGGCAACGGCATCAGCTTCATCATCTTCGCCGGCATCGTGTCGCGCGTTCCGGCGACGGTCGGCTCGTTCCTTGCCAGCCCGGACTGGCTCGAGCTGTTCCTCTTCGGCATCGTCGGCCTGGTGATCATCTTCGTGATCATCTTCGTCCAGGAAGGACAGCGTCGGATCCCGATCCAGTACGCCAACCGCGTCCGCGGACACCGGATATACCAGGGCGGTTCCACGTTCTTACCGCTGCGCGTGAACATGGCCGGGGTCATCCCGATCATCTTCGCAATCAGCATCCTGCTCTTCCCTTATCAGATCGCCCAGTACTTCACCGCCTCGCAGGTCGGCTGGGTGAAGGACTTCTCCACAGGTCTCGTCTCCTGGCTCAATCCGCAGGGGGTGCTCTATCTGAGCCTGTACTTCCTGCTCACGTTCGGCTTCGCCTTCTTCTACACGTTTATCGTCTTCAAACCTGACGAGACCGCAAACAACCTGCGGAAATCCGGCGGCTTCATCCCGGGTATTCGCCCCGGTCAACCCACCGAGGAGTACCTCCGGCGCGTTGCGCTCCGGATAACCGTCGCCGGCGCCATCTTCGTCGCGTCCGTGGCGGTCCTGCCGATGGCAATCGCCGCGCTGCCGATGTTCAAGAACCTGTCCAATGCCGGTATCGGCGTGGGGCTGGGCGGCACCAGCGTGCTCATCGTCGTCAGCGTCGTGGTCGAGACGATGAAGCAGCTCGAGGCCCAGCTCATGATGCGCAGCTACGAAGGCTTCATTCGATGACGGCCAAGATCGGCCGCGTGGTCGTCCTGCTGGGCGCCCCCGGAGCCGGCAAGGGCACGCAGGCTCAGATTCTCTCGGAGCGTCTGGGCCTCGCCCATGTCGCCACGGGCGATCTGTTCCGTGCCGCCGTGCGCGATGGGACGCCTCTCGGGCTGACCGCCAAGGGCTACATGGACAGCGGCGAGCTCGTGCCCGATGCGGTGACCATCGAGATGCTTCTCGAGCGTCTGGCCAAGCCCGACGCCGCGGCCGGCATACTGCTCGACGGCTTCCCGCGCAACACTGCTCAGGCCGAGGTTCTGGACAACGCGCTGGCCGAGGCAGGCGGGAGCGTGGACGTCGCCCCGTACATCGAGGTCCCTGAGGCGGATCTCGTGGCCCGCCTTGGCGGCCGCTGGATCTGCCGAGCCGCAGGGCACCCCTACCACGAGCAAACCAAGCCGCCGAAACAGCCCGGCATCTGCGATGTCGACGGATCCGAGCTCTACCAGCGCACGGACGACCAGCCGGCTACCGTCCAGGCCCGACTGAGCCAGCAGCTCGGGGCGCTCGACGCGGTGGTCGACCACTATCGGGGCCACGGCGTCCTACGAGTCGTCGACGGCCGGCGCGGGATCGAGCAGGTCACCGACGACCTGCTCGAGGCCATCGTCCCGGCAACCGGCGCAAAGGGCTAAGGGGCACTCGCGATGGTTCCCCACAGGACACGTCAGGAGATCGATCTGATGCACCGCGCCGGGCGCGTGGTCGCCGACGTGCTCGCGCTGATGGAGCAGGAGCTGCGGCCGGGGGTCACCACTGCCCAGCTCGACGCCATCGCCGAGGGTTACATCCGAAAGGCGGGCGCCCTGCCATCGTTCAAGGGATATAGAGGCTTTCCGGCGAGCATCTGCGTTTCGATCGACGATGAGGTCGTCCACGGCATCCCCGGGGGCCGTGTGATCGAAGAGGGCCAGGTCGTCTCGGTCGATGCCGGCGCCATCTGGCAGGGTTACCACGGCGACGGCGCCCGGACCTTCTTTGTCGGCAAGCCGCCGGCGGATGTTGCTCGGCTGATCGACACCACCCGCCTGGCGTTGATGGCCGGGATCGCTGCCGCCGTGCCCGGCGCACACATCGAGGACGTGTCCGGGGCGGTCCAAGACGTCGCGGTCGAAGGTCGATGCGACATCGTTCGCCCGTTCGTCGGCCACGGCATCGGCACCAAGATGCACGAAGACCTTCAGGTTCCGAACTACCGGACAGGACGCGCCGGAGTGCAGCTCGAGCCGGGCGTCTGCATGGCCATAGAGCCGATGCTCGCCCTCGGTAGCGCGGATGTTGTAACCCTCGACGACGGCTGGACCGTCGTCACCAAGGATCATTCATTGGCCGCCCACTTCGAGCACACGATTGCTGTGACGGAGAACGGTCCGGTCATCCTGACTACGGCATGAACGACGTTTATGCACCGAAGGCCACTCGCCGGGCGATTGGTTCTGAGGCGCCGCGTCGACGGCAGAACCGGCGGGTTGCCGGGCTCGGGGTTATTTGGTAACCTATTCGTTCGTGTGTCGGCCGCGACGGCCGGCATTCGTGTGAGAAAGGGACGACACACAGAACGTGGCAAAGAAGGACGCAATCGAGGTCGAAGGAACGGTGCTGGAGCCATTGCCCAACACCATGTTCGCCGTAGAGCTCGAGAACGGCCACCGCGTTCTGGCGCACATATCAGGCAAGCTGCGAATGAACTTCATACGCATCCTGCCGGGTGACCGAGTCAGAGTGGAGCTTTCGCCCTACGACCTGACCCGCGGTCGAATCACTTATCGGCTCAAGTAACGCCGCCGAAGGTCTCGAAACCATCGAAAGCATCGGAGATATCGAGGATCCCTTGAAAGTCAGAGCTTCCGTCAAGGCCCGCTGCGACAACTGCAAAGTAATCCGCCGGCACGGGACCGTGATGGTCATCTGCGCCAATCCCAAGCACAAGCAGCGGCAGGGGTAGGGCATGGCACGCATCGCAGGTATCGACATTCCCCGCGAGAAGCGGGTCGAGGTCGCCCTTACCTATATCTATGGGATCGGTCTCCCGACGAGCCAGAAGATCCTCGTCCAAGCGAACGTCAATCCGGATACGCGCGTCCGCGATCTGACCGAGGAGCAGGTCAACCGCCTGCGCGAGATCATCGACCGACGTCACAAGGTTGAGGGCGACCTCCGCCGCGAGGTTGCTCTGAATATCAAGCGGCTGATCGAAATCGGCTCCTACCGGGGCACGCGCCATCGGCGCAACCTGCCGGCCCGGGGCCAGCGAACCAAGACCAATGCACGGCAGCGCCGCGGACCCAAGAAGACGGTCGGCGTCCGACGCAAGGCGACGAAGTAAGAGGAGCCGGACGCAGGAATGGCCGAACGAAAGCGGGCTACCAAGCAGCGCCGCCGGGAGCGGAAGAACGTGCCTCAAGGGCACGCTCACATCCAGGCGAGCTTCAACAACACGATCATCACGATCACGGACCCCAACGGCAACGTGATCAGCTGGGGCTCGGCCGGCGTCGCCGGCTTCAAGGGTTCCCGCAAGAGCACGCCCTACGCCGCGGCGCTCTCCGCCGACCAGGCCGCCAAGAAGGCCATGGAGCATGGCATGCGCCAGGTCGAGGTCTACGTCAAGGGTCCCGGCGCCGGTCGTGAGCAGGCGATCCGCTCGCTTCAGGCCGCCGGTCTCGAGGTGAGTGCCATCACGGATGTGACCCCAGTCCCCCATAACGGTTGCCGCCCGCCCAAGCGGCGCCGCGTCTAAGGAGGACGACCGATGGCCCGTTATACCGATCCTGTCTGCCGGCTGTGCCGACGCGAGGGCGCCAAGCTCTTCCTCAAGGGCACGCGCTGCTATTCCAAGAAGTGCTCGTTCGAGCGCCGTCCGGCGCCCCCCGGACAGCACGGCGTCCGCCGCCGCAAGGTCGGCGACTACGGCATGCAGCTGCGCGAGAAGCAGAAGATCCGCCGCGTCTACAGCGTGCTCGAGCGCCAGTTCCAGGGCTACTTCGAGAAGGCCAACTCCACTCCGGGCGTCACCGGCGAGAACCTTCTGCGAATGCTCGAGCTCCGCTTCGACAACGTCGTCTACCGGCTCGGGTTTGCCACATCTCGTGCCGAGGCACGTCAGATGGTCGGCCATGCCCACTTCGCCGTGAACGGCCGCGTCGCCAGTATTCCGTCGCTGCAGCTCAAGCCCGGCGACAAAGTCGAAGTCCGTGAAACCCATCGAACCCGTGAGCCCTTCAAGGAGGCCGCTGAGGTAATCAAGTCGCGGCAGGTCCCAGAGTGGCTGAGCATCGACCCGGCGAAGCTCGCCGGGTCAGTGCTGACCGCCCCGCGCCGCGACCAGATGCCGCTCGACCTCAACGAGCAGCTCGTGGTCGAGTACTACTCGAGGTAAGGCCCACGATGATCGAACTTGAGAGCCCGCAGATCGCGCCGGTCGAAGAGCTGGGCTCGTACGCCAAGTACGAGGCGAGCCCGCTTCCGGCCGGCTACGGCGTCACTCTGGGCAACGCCCTCCGACGGGTACTGCTGTCCTCGCTCGAGGGCGCAGCCGTTACGGCGATCCAGATCCGCGACGTCTACCACGAATTCACCAGCATCCCCGGCGTGAAAGAGGACGTGACTCAGATCGTCCTCAACGTCAAGAAGCTCCGCCTCAAGAGCTTCGCCACGCACCCGGTCCAGCTCAAGCTCATCAAGAGCGGCGCCGGAGCAGTCACTGCCGCCGACATCCAGGAGTCGGCGGACGTCGAGGTCATCAACCCCGATCTGCCGCTCATGACCCTGGATTCGGACGACGTCACGATCGAGATGGACCTGACGGTCGAGAAGGGTGTCGGCTACCTCGCCGCCGAGCGAGCCGAGTCGAACCCCATCGGCGTGATCCCGGTCGACGCCATCTTCACTCCCGTTCGCAAGGTCAACTACTCGATCGAGAACACGCGCGTCGGGCAGATGACCAACTACGACAAGCTCACGATCGAGCTCGAGACGGACGGCACCATCTCCCCCGAGGAGGCGCTTGGTCGAGCGGCAGACATCCTCGTCCGTCAGTTCTCGCTCTTCGCGAACATCGGGCTCGTGGCCGCCGGCACCGATCGCGTTGCCACGAACGTCCCACAGCTCCCGCCGAACATGCTCGACATGCCGATCGAGGAGCTGGACCTGCCGATGCGAGCCTACAACTCGCTGAAGCGCAACAACATCGTCAAGGTCGGGCAGCTGCTCCAGCTCTCCGACGACGACCTGCTGCGCATGCGCAACTTCGGCAAGAAGTCTCTCGATGAGATGAAAGAGCGGCTGCGAATGCGCGGCTTCATCCTCCCCGACAGCGAAGAGTCGTCGCTCGGCGATGACCTCGAAGATGTCGACGAGGAGGAGCAGTTCGACGACATGCCCCCCGAGGAGGCCTGAGCCATGGCCCATCGAATCGACGGTCGGAAGCTCAGTCGCAAGCAGGGACCGCGGCTGGCCCTCTACAAGAACCTCACCGTGTCGGTGTTGCGCTACGAGCGGATCCAGACCACCGAGGCCAAGGCCAAGGAGATCAGGGGCCGAGTCGAGCGGATGATCACGCTGGCGAAGCGTGGCGACCTGTCTGCACGTCGAGCCGTGATAGCGGAGTTCCCCAACGAGCCGCTCGTCGTGACGAAGCTCTTCGATGAGATCGCACCCAAGTACGCCGATAGGACCTCCGGGTTCACCCGGATCGTCCATCTCGGCCAGCGGTACGGCGACGCGGCTCCGATCGTACAAATCGAATTGGTCTAGCCGACCACGTCAACGAATTGCCGCCCCGGCAACGCAGCAATGCGCCGGCAGGGTGGCGACGAATGAGTGCTCGAGAGGGCACGCCGATGCGTTACCGCGCAACGGTCGAATATGACGGCACGGACTTTGCCGGGTTCCAGGTCCAGCCTGGAGCGCGGACGGTCCAGGGAGAACTCGAAGCCGCGCTGGCAACGGTCTCCGGCGGAAGCCGGGTCCGGGTCGTCGCGGCGGGTCGAACCGACGCCGGGGTTCACGCCATCGGGCAGGTGATCGCCTTCACCGACCCGAAGGGCAGACCGGCGAAGGAGCTGGCCAGGGCGCTCGACGCCCTGCTGCCGGAGGACGTGGCAATCCGCGAGGTGCGGCGCGTCCCGGCCGGGTTCAACCCTCGCTATGCGGCGCGATATCGGGAGTATCGCTACACCGTTTGGAACGGGCCGCGAAGCCCGCTCCGCGAGCGTCTTGCGCTCGGGGTGCGGGACCCGCTCGATACCGCCGCGATGGCGCGGGCCGGGTCGGTCCTCGTGGGCCGTCACGACTTCAGCGCTTTCGGGGCGGCGCACCGGCAGCCGATCCGGACAGTTCACTCGGTCCGGGTTCGGAGGACGGGATCGCTCGTGACGATCGACGTCGCGGCGGACGCCTTCCTCCGCGGCATGGTGCGAAGGATCGTGGCCGTCCTCATCGAGGTCGGACACGGAAGGACAAACGAAGAGGCAGTCGCAGAGGCGCTGGCGTCGAAGCGGCCGGCCTTCAACGGGTCCACGGCCCCGGCGAATGGCCTCTGCCTCAGGAAAGTCAGTTTGGGGCCGATGAGGGCCCGGGCGACGCAGGAAAACACGACTGCCAGATCGAACGGAGAACGATGACCGCGAAGACATATACGGTCCGTGAGAGCGAGATCGAGCGACGCTGGTACGTCGTGGACGCGACGGACGAGACGCTCGGCCGTCTGGCGTCGCGCATCGCTCGCGTGCTCGAGGGCAAGAACAAGCCCACGTACAGTCCGACGATGGACTCCGGCGACCATGTAGTCGTCGTCAACGCCGGCAAGATTGCCGTGACGTCGGACAAGAAGGAAACCAAGCTCTACATTCGGCACAGCGGCTATCCGCACGGGCTCAAGGAGGAGACCCTGGGCCACCTCCTGGAGCGCCGGCCCGAAGAAGTGATCCGACGAGCGGTAAAGGGAATGCTCCCGCACAACCGCCTCGGAGCTCAGCAGATAACCAAGCTCAAGGTCTATGCCGGCCCGGAGCACCCGCACCAGGCCCAGCGGCCTGAGCCGCTCGCCTGACGAGGAGCATGATGACCACCCCTGCGTTCTACTACGGGACCGGTCGCCGCAAGACCGCGGTGGCTCGTGTCCGACTCGTGCCGGGCTCGGGCCAGATCGTGGTCAACGATCGAAGCCTTGACGCCCACTTCGGCAACGCCATCGACGAGGCCGACGTCCGCATGCCGTTCCGCGTCACCGGCACGGAAGGCGCGTACAACGCCCAGATCAAGGTCGAGGGCGGCGGCGTGACCGGACAGGCCGGTGCCATTCGCCACGGCATCGCCCGAGCGCTTCTCCAGCTGGACCCCGAGGGCTATCGGCTGCCCCTTCGGCAGGCCGGCCTCCTCACCCGCGACCCGCGGATGAAGGAGCGCAAGAAGTACGGGCTCAAGCGCGCTCGCAAGGCGCCGCAGTACACGAAGCGCTAGTCGCGGTTTCGCGCTGCACATCGCTTACGTTGGAGCCTGCGCTCCTCGCTCACGCACTTTCGAGTGCGCTCGCTCCGGCCCTCGGCTCCGCCTGGCGCTGCGCTCGCCGGAACCCGACTCAGGAGAGTCGATACGGGCCAGGAGCGTTGACTTGAGTCGAATTGGGCACCTGGCGTAGGACGAAGCGCCGAGCACGTCCGGTTCCCGTACCCGAGACGGGTGACGCGTCGGAAGTCATGATGTGCTCATGACCGACGATCTCTACGAGCGGTACAAGGAAGCGCTGCGCCTTGGCCACGTCGCGGTCCTGCGCGGCGCCCCAGATGAGGCCATCGACGCCTACCGCAATGCCGCCTCGATCGCTCCGTCGCGCGCCCTTCCGCATACCAGCCTGGGCGGTGTCCTGCTTCGGCTCGGTCGTCTCGAGGAAGCCCTCGTACAATATGCAGCCGCCGTCGCGAGAGCGCCACACGACGAGGGGGCGCTCCTCGGTCAGGCTGAGGCGCTGACGATCGCCGGCCAGCGAGTCGAGGCGGCGCAGGCGCTGGAACACGTTTCGGAAATCCAGGAGGCCGCAGGCCGTCTGCCCGAAGCCGCCGACACGCTTCGTCGGGCACTGGAGCTCGAGGAAGCTCCGGAGCGAAGCCGGCGTCAACGCGGGCTCATGCGCGAGATCAGGCTATCCGCCGGCGACCAGGCCGCTGAGCAACTGCTCGCCCGCGCTCTTCGAATCCGCGATGAGCCGGCAGATGCGATCTCAGCACCAACTGGGGCTTCGGCGGCATCGGCCGGCGTCGACTTCAAGCCGGACCGGCGCGACGCCGCGAAGCCGGCCCAGTCGGTCCGGACGGACCTCGGCTACTCGCGGGCACCTTCTGCTGCCCAGGCAACGCCGGCGGAGCCGGTGGCCGCCGAGGCGGAAGGGACGGTCGCCGAGGCCGAACCGACAGGCGAACCCGCGGTGGCCGAAGCCGAACCGGCGCTCGAAGCCGCTACCGGTTCTGAGCCGATAATGGCGGAACCCGCGGTGGCCGAAGCCGGACCGGAGTCCGAGATTGCACCCGAGGTGCCCGTGCCGGTTGCCGCGGAGGCCGAACCGGCGCCCGAAGCCGCACCGGCGACGTCTGAACCGGCGACTGAGGCCGAACCGGTTCCTGTGGCAGTCGGGGTGATGGAGGGCTCAATCGACATCACTCCATTGGCCGGGACAGTGACGGAGAGCGAGCATCAGCCGACGGGCGACGAGCTCCTCGCCGCAGCCGAGGCAGCCGACCTGGCCGGCGATAGCGCCGAGTTGCGATCGCTGCTCTTGGGGACCGCTCGAGCGTACGCCAGTGAAGGGCGTTTCGACGCCGCGCTGGACGCGACTCATCGGCTGCTGCAGCGCGCCCCCGGCGACGTCGATGCTCATATCGTTCTGGTCGAGCTATACGTCGCCCGCGATTGGAACGAGCTCGCTGCAGAGAAGCTCGTGCTGCTTGGCCGGCTCGCGAATCTCAACGACGACGCGGAGACGCGCGAGCGCTTGTGCGCCGTCGCAAGCCGGGCTTTCCCGAAGGACGAGCGGCTCGAGGCGCTCTGCTCCTAGCGCCTGTCAACCAGACGCTGACCAGGGTCCGAACCCGTCCAACCGGGCGGCTAATCGGCGGTAGGCGGCGCATCCTGCGCGCCCAGGCGTCGCGGCTGGTCGAGACGGCCAGGCTGGACGTACCGCCCAGCGGTATAGACTTAGCTTTCGATGCCACTTATCCAGTCGGCGCTCGACCAGGTCAGCCCGAACGTCGTGGCTGATGTCGCGATCACGGCCCTCCTGATCTACTGGCTCTTCAGTCTGATCAGGGGGACGCGCGCGGTCCGGCTCGTCATCGGCGTGTGCCTGCTGCTGCTGGTATATGCCGCCGCCCTGACTTTCGATCTGAAGCTCCTCAAGGTGATCCTTCAGACCGGCGCGTACGTGGGTCTCTTCGCCCTTGTCGTCGTCTTCCAGCCGGAACTTCGCCGGGCGCTCGATCGAATTGGGCGACTCGGCTCCCTCGGTTGGTTGATTTCGCCGGCCGAGCAGTCGCTGGCTGTCCACGTCGCAACCGAGGTTGCGAGCGCCGCCGAGCGGTTGTCGCACGAAGGACACGGCGCCCTGATCGTGATGGAACGGGAGACGGGTCTCCAGGAGATCGCCGAAAACGGAGTCATGCTTCACGCGGACATCTCGGCCGACCTGCTCGTCACACTCTTCTCGCCGAAGACGCCGCTTCATGATGGCGCCGTCGTCATCCGCGGCGATCGGATCCTCGCCGCCGGAGCGCTGCTGCCGTCGGCGGAGACGACGATCCCGCTCGAGCGCTTCGGTACACGCCACAAGGCGGCTCTGGGCATGACCGAGCAGACCGACGCGATCGTCGTGGTCGTCTCCGAGGAGACCGGCCAGATAAGCCTCGTCGAGCGGGCGCGCATCGTTCGCAACCTCGACGAGCCGAAGCTCGCCCGCGCCCTGGCGGCGCTCTTGCGTCCAGAGACGGCCGGAGGCCTCTTCCACCTCGAGCGAACGCCGCCGCGCCGCGTAGGGCCAAGCGTGCGAGAGCTGGCCCGGCGCGCCCGATTCGGGGGTCTGAGCCGAGCGGCCGCAGGCTCGCGCAAGAACGTCGAGGAGGTTGGGTCGACTCCCGAGAACGATTCCAAGGGGCAGGAGAACGCGTCGTGAGGGTGCTGCGCTTCATCGTCCGGAGCTGGCCGCTCAAGATCGGCGCGGTCGTGCTCGCCGTGATCCTCTACGTGGCCATGATCGCGCTTCAGAGTACTCAGCAGTGGCCAGGGCAGATCGCGATTGCGGTGGTGAACCAGCCCGCCGACTCTTACCTGACCAGCACCTTGCCGCAGGTGGAGGGCATCAAGTACATCGCCGCGTCAGACGTACCCATTTCACAGTCGAGCTTCCGAGCTACCGTCGACCTGACCGGCGCCAAGGTCAGCGAAAGCGAATTCACTCTCGTGAAGGTCACGCTGCAGGTCGACGACCCGCGGGTCCAGATCATCGATTACCAGCCACAGCAGATCAAAATCACGCTCGATCCGATCGTCCACAAACAGGTCAATGTTCAGGTCGACACCGGCGCGGTGCCGTCCGGACTCCAGCCCGGAACGCCAAACCTGAGCGCGAATTCGGTCGACGTTTCCGGAGCGGCCTCCATCGTGCGACGAGTGGCCTACGTCCAGGCTCAGGTTCGTATCGACGCGTCCGGCCTGGACGTCAACCAGGAAGTGGACCTCGTGGCCCGCGACTCAACAGGCGCGCAGGTAGATAAGGTCACGATCAGCCCGCGGACCGTCCACGTCCAGATGCTGGTCGGCAGCCAGGTACGATCCGAGACCGTGCCCGTCGATCCGATCACCAGCGGAACGCCGGCCGCGGGTTACGTAATCACCTCTGTCGACATCACGCCGCCGGTGGTGTCCGTCCGGGGCCAGGCGGATGCTCTCGCCCTGCTCAAGGGCAAGGCCAGCACGAAGCCGATCTCGATCGCGGGGGCCACGGGCGACGTCTCGGTCAAGGTGAACCTTGATCTGCCGACAGGCGTGACCTCGGATACCACCGGGACCATCGCCGTCGTGATCCATCTCGAGTCGCCGCCGTCCACCCGGAGCGTTACGGTGGGCATCGCCCCGGACGGCGCCCGCCCCGATCGCATCTACACTCTGTCCGCCCCCAGCGTGATCGTGACCCTGGGCGGAGCCACGGCTGCGCTAAACGCCCTGGACACGTCGACCCTCGTCGGAAGCGTCTCCGTCGGCTCTCTCGACATCGGGACCCACACGGTCAACGTCTCGATCACGGTGCCAGCCGGGATCAAGGCCGTCGCCATCAGCCCATCCCAGCTAACAGTGACCGTCTCGCCCGTCCCCACGCCGTCGCCTGTGGCGTCCCCAACCTGATAGGAGCCCCGCTTGCCCCGTCTCTTTGGCACGGATGGTATCCGTGGCACAGCCAACGTCGATCTGAAACCAACCCTGGCCTATTCCCTCGGCCGGGCCACGGCCTATCGCCTGGCCGGCCCAGGGCGGCCCATCGTGGTCGGCCAGGACACGCGCCGCTCGGGTGACATGTTCGCGGCCGCGCTCGTGGCCGGAGCGACGAGCATGGGCGTCGACGTCCATCTCGTTGGGGTCGTGCCTACACCCGCCCTCGCCTACATCACGGGTGCCGGCAAATTCGCGGCCGGGATCATGGTTTCGGCTTCGCACAACCCGGCCGACGACAACGGCTTGAAGGTCCTCGACGAGCGTGGCTTCAAGCTGGACGAGGATGTCGAGGACGAGCTCGAGCAACTGATCTGGACTGGCGAAGAGCTGCCCGGGGCGCCTGCCGACGCGCTCGGTCTCGCTATCCAGGATCGTGCGCTGTTCGACCTCTACGTGAACCACCGGCTCATGCTGGCCTCGGCCATCTCGACGGGGCTCCATCTGGTGATCGACTGCGCCAATGGCTCCGGCGGCATCGCGGCGGCGCGGATCCTCGAGGCGACCGGGGCCCGCGTAGATGTGCTGTTCAATAGTCCGGACGGTATCAACATCAACGACGGCTGCGGGGCGACTGCCCCCGGCGCGCTCGCCCGAGAGGTCGCTGCCCGCGGCGCGGACGTCGGTTTCGCCCTCGACGGGGATGCCGACCGGCTGATAGCCGTCGACGCGGCCGGCTGCGTGGTGGACGGCGACGCCGTGCTCGGCGTCCTGGCACTCGACCGACTGGCGCGGAACCGCCTCCCCAACCGTGCCCTCGTCGTCTCGATCCTCTCCAACGGCGGTCTTCAGAAGACCGTCGAGGAAGCGGGCGGTCAGGTCATCCGGACGCCGGTCGGCGACAAGTACATCCTCGACGGGATGCTCGTCAACGGGGCGGGTCTCGGGGGCGAGAAGAGCGGCCATGTAATCATCCTTGAACACACGACCAGCGGGGATGGCGTCGTCACCGCGCTCGAGATACTGGCCGTGATGGCCCGCAGCGGTCGCGGGCTGGCCGATCTCGCCTCGCAGGTTCCTATGCTGCCGCAACAGCAGCGGGCGATCCCGGCCCGCCACAAGGATCAATGGGAAGGCGATCCGGCTATCCGAAGGGCCATCGCCCGAGCCGAATCCCGTCTCGGTTCGTCCGGCCGGGTGCTCGTTCGACCGTCCGGCACAGAGCCCGCGATTCGAGTGATGGTGGAGGGCCCGGACGCCGGCCTCGTGGCTGAGCTGGCGGACGAGTTGGCTGCCCTGGCCGGAGAGCGGCTAAACTAGCGACCTTCGCGGGGGCCTTGGTCTCGGAGACCTGGAGTGGAATTGCATGTGTGGAATCGTCGGTTACACGGGACCTCGAGAAGCCGGGCCCATCCTGCTCGATGGGCTGCGCCGCCTCGAGTACCGGGGCTACGACTCCGCCGGCATCGCCCTGGTCACCGATGACGGCGATCTCTTCGTCGAGAAGCGGGCCGGCAAGGTGGCCGTCCTCACCGACGCGCTCGGCGGCGAGCCGCCCAGTGCCGGAATAGGACTCGGCCACACCCGCTGGGCAACTCACGGCCGCCCCAGCGACCTCAACGCCCATCCGCACAGCGATTGCACCGGCCGGATCACGGTCGTCCACAACGGCATTGTCGAAAACTTCCGCGAGCTCCGAGACGAGCTCGTCGCTGGCGGCCACACGTTGAAGTCCGAGACCGATACCGAGGTCGTGGCCCACCTCGTCGAGGATGCCTACCAGGGCGACCTCGCCGACGCGGTGCGCGTTGCCCTCGGCAGGCTCGAGGGTGCCTACGCGTTGGTCGTCATGCATCGCGACGAGCCCGAGCGGCTGGTCGGTGCCAGGCTGAACGCCCCGTTGATCGTCGGCCTGGGCGACGGCGAGAGCTTCCTCGCCTCCGACGCCGCGGCCATCGTGGCCTACACGAAGCGTGTCATATTTCTGGCCGATGGCGACGTCGCGGACATACGGCCCGGGGGCGCCACGATCACCGACCGCGCCGGCAAGACGCTGGATCGCCCCATTGACCTGATCCCCTGGTCGGCCGAGGCGGCCGAGAAGGGCGGCTTCGCCCATTTCATGCTCAAGGAGATCCACGAGCAACCCGCCGCGCTCACGTCCTGCATGACGGGGCGGCTTCGCCGCGAGGCGGTGCACCTCGAGGAACTCGATCCGATCCGTGACCGGCTCGCCGGGATCGACCGCGTCGAGATGATCGCCTGCGGAACCGCCTACTACGCCTCGCTCGTCGGGGCGGCGCTCTTCCAGGAGTGGCTCGGCGTCCCGGCCCGGTCCACCGTGGCGTCCGAGTTCCGCTACAGCCCGCCGCCGATCAATGCGCGGACGCTGGTAGTGGCGGTGACGCAGTCGGGCGAGACGGCGGATACGATCGCCGCCGCTCGCCTGGCCGGCGACCGCGGTGCGGTCGTCGTCGCCGTCACCAATACCGTCGGTTCAGCCATCACGCGCGAATCGCACGCCTCGGTCTTCCTGCAGGCGGGACCTGAAGTTGCGGTCGCGGCGACGAAGACGTTCGTGACCCAGGTGGCGACCGTGGTGATGCTGGCGGCCGACGTGGCCGTCCAGCTGAAACGCCTGACGCGGGACAAGGAGCGGGACCTGGTCGCCGCGCTGCGCCGTCTCCCGGAGCAGGCCGCACGAACGATCGAGCAGGCCGCGGTCACCGAGGAGATGGCGGCCCGCTACGCGGATGCGGCCGGGTTCATGTACATCGGCCGGTCGTTCGGGTACCCGGCGGCGCTCGAGGGCGCGCTCAAGATCAAGGAGATCAGCTACCTTCACGCCGAAGGCTACGCGGCCGGGGAGCTCAAGCACGGGCCGATCTCGCTGCTGGACGCGACGGTGCCACTGGTCGCCGTGGCGACACGGTCGGCGGTGTACGAGAAGCTGATCAGCAATCTCATGGAGGGCAAGGCCCGCGACGCCCGCGTCCTGGCCATCGCCACCGAGGGCGACACTCAAATCGAGCGGCTGGCAACGGACGTGTGCTGGGTCCCGAACACCCTGGAACCCCTGAGCACCATCCTGGCAGTGATACCGCTCCAGCTCTTCGCCTACCACGTTGCGGTCAGGCATGGACGCGACGTCGACCAGCCGCGCAACCTGGCCAAGTCGGTGACGGTGGAATAGATGGCCGGCCCGCGCCAGCGATCGATCCCTGAAGACGAACGCGGCGCGCCGGGCGGCAGCCCTCGAGTCGAGATCAGCGGTGGCTCAGAGGCCTTGGTTGCGGCTGTGCCGGTCCCCCCGCCGGAGACCACCGAGCTGGGCATAGACATCATTCGCGTCTCGCGGATAAGGGATTCGCTGGCGAAGTTCGGCGACCGCTTCACGCGGCGCGTCCTGACTCCCACCGAGATGGCCTACGTTCGCGGGCGCCCCGAGACGATGGCTGGGCGGTGGGCGGCCAAGGAAGCCGTGTCCAAAGTGCTGGGGCTCGGCGTCCGCGGCATCGGCTGGCGCGACATCGAGGTCGAGCGGCTGCCGACCGGGCAGCCGGCGGTGAAGCTGCACGGTCGCGCGGCCCGGCGAGCGGAGCAGCTCGGGATGGGTCGCATCGCTCTGTCGATCAGCCACGAGTCGGAGTTCGCGGTGGCGATCGCGTACGGCATCCGCACCGCCGGCGGACGCTTCCTCTTCCCGCCGGACATAGAGGAACGACTCAACGACCGCGAAGTGGCGCTGATGCGCCGCTTCGAACGATTGCGCGTTCTCGCCCGAGATGTCGCCAATACGGAGGCGCAGCTGGCCGCCGGGTCATCGACCCCGGCCGAAGTTACCGCGCGCCAGGAGGGGACCGATGCCTAGCCGAGTCGTCCCGGAGACGATCTTCCTCGACCACGCCGCGGCGGCCTCGCTGCTCCCGCCGAGACCGTCCAGGGGCCACAAGGGAACCTTTGGGAAGTTGCTGGTGATCGCGGGCTCGATCGACTACGCCGGTGCGGCGCTGCTCGTCTGCACGGCGGCCGGCCGAGCCGGAGCGGGGTTGGTCACGCTGGCCACGCCCGAGTCGCTCCAGCCGCTCTTCGCGGCGAAGGTCGTCGAGGCAACGACGTTGTCGCTGCCGGAGGACGATGTCGAAGAGGTGGATCCCGAAGAGGCTCTCGCCCGAATCCTCGACCACGACCACGACGCCCTGGTCGTGGGGCCGGGCCTGCGACCCAGCCTCTCGATGACCGAGCTGATCCGCGGCCTGCTTGCCCCGGACGAGGACGGCGAGCCGATGCCGGCGGTGCTCGACGCGGAGGCACTCCGGTCGCTCGCGACGGTCGACGGCTGGGCCGCGGACGTGGCCGCGAGGTGCGTTCTCACGCCACATGTCGGCGAGTTCCTGCGGCTTCGTGCCGCCGACGGCGTGGATCCGCAGAAGCACGGCGACCTCGTCTTCGACGACGGGCGGCGGCTCGCCGCTGCCCGCGATGCGGCCCGCGAATGGGGTCAGGTGGTCGTCCTGAAGGGCGCTCGAACCGTCATCGCCGATCGCGATGGGCGGACCGCCGTCTCGCCGTTCGAGAACCCGGCGCTGGCGAGCGGCGGCACGGGCGACGTCCTCGCCGGAACGATCGGGGCGCTGCTGGCCCAGGGCCTGGACACCTTCGAGGCGGCGCAACTCGGCGTCTATCTCCACGCCATGGCGGGCGAGGCGGTCCGCGAGCGTCTTGGCGACGCGGGGCTCCTGGCGTCCGACCTTACGGGCGAGCTGCCACTGGCACGCAAGCGCTTGGCTGCCATGCCCGGTGCCGGCTCCGCGATCGTTTCGAGCGCCGACTCTGCCCCGGCGCGCCGCTGATGGACCGCGCGGCCGTTCCCGCCGGCGCCACGACGCGAGTCACGGCCACGCGCAATCCATTGATCGAGGCCGGGCCCGACGGAGCGTTGCCCCCGCTGCCAAAGACGGCCTGGCTGGAGATCGATCTCGATGCCCTGGTCTCCAACGTGCGGCTTCTCCGCGACCTGCTGCCTCCCGGCGCTCGTCTCGAGCCGGTAGTGAAGGCGGACGCCTATGGGCACGGCGCGGTCGCCGTGGCCCGTGCGCTGGTCCGCGACGGCCTCCAAAGCCTCAGCGTCGCGACGTTCGATGAGGCGCTCGAGCTGCGTCAGGCGGGCCTCGAGGTCCCGATCTTCGTCCTCTTCCCGATACCGCCCGAACTGGCGCCCGACGCACTGCGACATTGCATTTCGATCACGGTGGGCGACGAGGCCCTGCTGAGCCGAACGCTCGCGGCCCTCGACACGGCGCTAGACCAAGGCGGCGGGACGCTGGCGATCCACCTCGAGGTGGAGACCGGACTGGGTCGTGGCGGGGTCGCACCGGCTGAGGTCGTTGCGGCCGCGGCGGCTGTGGCCGCCAGCCCGCGCGCTCATCTCGCAGGCCTGTGGTCCCATCTCGCCGCGGCCGGAAACGCCGCGGTCAGCGGGCGTCAGAACGCCCGGTTCGACGGAGCCGCCGCCTTCCTCGAAGCGGCCGGAGTCAACCTCCCCGAACGCCACATAGCGGCGAGCGGCGGCCTTCTGGCAGCGACTGCGGGAGCGTACGACGTGGTGCGCATCGGCCTCGCCATCTATGGCATCGTCCCGGACGGCCTAAACGCCGCCGAGCAGAACCGGGTCGCCGCCGCGGGGCTTCGACCCGTGATGTCCCTCCGGGCCCGGCCGGTCCGCGTGGCCTGGCTCGAGCCCGGCTCGGGCATCAGCTACGGCCCGACCTTCACGACGGCCCGGCGCAGCCTCATCGCCACGCTGCCGCTCGGGTACGCCGACGGATACCCGCGCAGCCTCTCGAATCGGGCCGAGGTACTGGTCCGCGGAGTTCGAGTCCGGCAAGTGGGAACGGTGGCGATGGATGCGGTCATGGTCGACGTGACGGACGTTCCCGGATCCGAGGTCGGCGTCGACGACGTGTTCACGCTGATGGGGGAGGCGGGCGGAGAGCGGATAAGCGCGCTTGATATGGCGCAGTGGGGCAACACCATCACACACGAGGTAATAGCCGCAATGTCGGGAAGGTTACCCCGGGTGTACTATGCGGCAGCCGAGGCGGTCGGGATGCGTGTAGTTGCGTACGACGCGGGTCGAGGCTGGGGAAGGCTCGAGGACCGGCCGATCGAGGCAGCCGCGGAAGTACCCGGTCCGCCAGGCTGCGAGTGATGCACTCGTCAGCGACGACTACGGAGAGCATTCGGATTTGATCGAGATGCATGGCCGCTCGGAAGAGCAGCGAGACGACCTCGTCGAGCAGGCCGCCCGCGAGATCCAGCTGCGTGGCTTGACCGCGCCGGCCGTTCTGTTCCTTCAGGCCAGTCGCCCGTATCGTCCCCTTGGCAGCAGCGCGATGGTCTTCTTCGACCCCACACTGCGCCGCGTCTTCGGTGGAGAGCTGCCGGTCGCGTCCGAGATCCTCGCCGACGACCTGGGCATCGAGCAGCTGATAGAACGACTGCTCGACCCCGATGAGGAGATCGCCTGGGACGCCTGAGGGCGAACAGCGATCAAGCAGCCGGGTAGCATGACCAGGTGACCAGCCAGCCTCGAGCGTTCTTTGCCCTCGACCTCGGCTCGGCCACCACGTCCGGTGCGGTTCTCGGCTACATCGGTGGACGCTGGCGCCTAATCGCGCACAAGGCGGTGCCGAGCTACATCGATGTCGACGCCCTGCTGGGCGGCATGCTTGCTCAGATCGGGCTCACGGACGCGGAGATGCTCGCCGATCTCGCCGCCAGCGACCGCGTGGAGATTGGGACCCTCGTGTCTTCGTGGCCACGGCTCGTGGCCAGGACGACTCCAGCGCTTCGGATAGCGGTCCTCGCTGGTTCGCGCCGGCAGCGGCGGAGGCTCGAGGATGCCGCGCTGAAAGCCGGATGGCTCGTGGTCGGTGGGAGCGCCGACGAAGACGATCCGATCGCCCTCAGTCGCCTGGTTCTCTCGTCGGAGACCGATGCGGTGCTGCTCGGAGCCGACCGTTCTCCGGCGGGCGACGAAAAGCGCCACCTGCCCGATCTGGCGGCGCTCGTCGCAGCGGTCGCGATGGTGCGACCCGAGCTGACGGTCGTACTGGCCGGCGGAGCGGAGAGCTACGAATCGTCATTTGCGGCCCTGGAGCAACCGAGATCGGGACCCGAGGTCGTTGGATCGAATGGGGCGCTTTCGACGGGGGGCCACGTCGCCACCGTTGCAGCCGAACCGACGGCCGACCCTGCCACTCCTCAATCGAAGAAGGTCACGCGTGAGGCGGCTGCCACCCAACCGCCGGCGTCAGGGGTAGAAGGCATCGAAGCGCGGGGCTCGGAGGTCGATGGCGTCCCCGCGATCCCGACCGGAACCGGGCGAGGTCGAAGGCATCGCGCGGCCGGCAAACCCGGCTCCGTCGCCGCGCTCGTGTCGGCGGCCGGCCCATCCGCCACCGCCCCGTTGACTCTTCCCGCGGTTGCTGCTGACATCGCCGCGCCGATGGTCGAGAGCCCGGCCGAGGCTCGCCGCGTTCTCCTGGCTCCGGACGCGGAGGCCGGCCAGCCGCCAGGGTCGTCCCTGCAGCAGGTTCTAGAAGGGCTCCGCGTCGCGGCCGACGACAGCCGCGTCGGCGTGGCGCGGTCGATCGCCTCGCTCGCGGATGTCCTGGGGAAGTCGATCGAGGTCGTCGAGATCGGCCTCCAGGGCGGCCTGCGAGCCAGATCGGAGCCACTCGCTCGGGACTCCTTCGCGAATTCTTCGACGCGCGCGTGTCTCGCCGATGCCTCGTTCGCGCCCCCGAGGCCGTCCGAAGAGGTAATCGACGATCTGCTCGAGTGGTCCACGATCGCCCTGGATCGGCACCGGGCGATCGACCGGCTGAACGACTTGAGGCTCTCGCCGTGGGGCGAGGCCGACGGCGACGGCGCCGTCTTCCGACTTGCGGCAGCCAAAGGCGCATTCGCCCGTCTGGTGGCCGCCACGCCGGAGATCGACGCCCACCCGATGCCTGAGTTGCTGGTTGCGGCCGGCGGCATTTTCTCCGCGCTGCCGCCGTCGGTGGTCGCGCTTGCGATGGCGGATCTGGTGCGGCGTGCCGGAGTGACCCATCTCGCCTGCGACCAGGCGCGGTTGCTCGGACCGCTCGGGGCGATCGAGGAAGAGGGAGAGCGGCGCCTGATGATGGCCAACCTGGCGGACGACATACTGATGCCGCTCGGCAGCCTCATACTCCCAGCCGGCATCCGGCAGGGTCGCGTTGCGGGCCATCTTCGGCTGAATGGTGCGTCTCCGGTGATCGAGCTCCATCCCGGCGCGGTCCAGGTCGTCGATCTGCCGCCCGGCCGATCGGCCAACGCGGCAATCGACTTCCGCGATGCGATGAGACTCGGCGCGCGTAGCCGCCATTTTGCGGTCGACGTCCGGGGTGGGCTGGGCGGCCTCCTCGTCGACATGCGCGACATCCCGATGCGGATCTCCGACCGGCCCGACTCGCGTCGATCGGCGCTGGAGGCCTGGCAGCGAGACCTGTGGCCGGAGCTCTACGAATGAGCGCGGTGGAGCCGCCGGTGGCCGCGGACTCGTCGGACCTCGCCCGCGTGGCCGCCCGGCGGATGCTCATCTTCTCGCCGACGATCCGATTCGCGCTTGGCCCGGGCGACCGCGCGCTCGTCGCAGCCGGCGACACCGTCGTGCCGGGGATGCCCATCGTCGAGCGGACTCCGGAGCCGGAGCTGGTGGACGCGGGCCGGGTCGGTCCCGACGAGACCAGCCGACCGGCGAGGCTCGAGCCCGGCGCGAAATCGACCGCGGACGAGGAGCTCGCCCCGCTCTGGAAGGAGCGGTCGGACGTGACGGAGTGGGGCCCAACGACCCGCGGTCCGATGGCGATCAAGCCCGAGGCCATCCCAACGGCGCCCAAACGGGAGCGGCGCCGCCCGCCGGAGCCCGGGAAGTGGTGGGTCGGCGGGAACGATCGCCGCGGCAAACCGGAAAAGGGCAAGCCGTCTGTGCGAGTTGGAGGAACGCTGCTCTTCGAGACGCACGGCCACTGGCGGGCCGCCGCCGGCGAGCGCCACGAGATCGTCGGGTCGCCCGTCGCGGGGGTCATTCGAGCCGCCCGCCATTGCGTCGAGGTCACCATCGAAGTGGCCGGCGCAGCGCTTCCGGCGGCCATCGCCGCCGGCGAGCCGTCGCGCGGCTATCTCGACCTCCCTCGCCTGACCGACGGCAACCTGTGGCCAAGCGCCCTGGACGTCGGCCGCGCCGGAGCGGTGGTCGTGGCCGGCAGTCGCATCTCCGCTCAGGCCATCAGCCGCGCTCGGGCCATGTCGATCCGGGGCCTCATCGCCGGATCGGTGGGCCAGGGCGAGCTGCGCGACCTCGCGGCCTCGGAGCAGCGCCAGAAGGCCAGCCTCGCCCCTTCCGCGCCGTTCGGGCTCATTGCCCTCGATGGCCACGGGCGGCGTCCGATCGCCACGCCGGTGCTGGCGCTCCTCGCGGCGCTCGCCGGCCGGCCGGTCGCGATCGTCACCGACCCGCCGCTGCTGGTCTTCGACGCCGCCGAGGTGGCGCTGCCCGAAATCCCGCCCGAGTGGGTTCGCGCACGCAGCGGCGCCCATGCTGGCCGGGAAGGTCGATGGATCGGGCCGGCCGGGCTATACCGGTTCCGCGGCGGCATCCACCTCGAGGCAGCCATCGTCCGCTTCGCCGAAGAAACCGAGACGACGGTCGTCCCGGTGGCGGACCTCGAACGTTTCATCTTCTAGAGGTACGGTCGAACTTGGACTCCGACCCGCACGATGCTTCGGCGCCGCCGAAATCGATGGAGAACCGGACCGACCTCGAAGGCGCCGGCCAGGGGCCATCGTCGAAAGCCGCGCAGCCGCGAGCGAGCCTCAACGATTTCGAGCGAGGGTTTCAAGGTCCGCTCTACGGGCCGAAGGGCGCGGCCTTCTTCGGTGCCGTCTGCGCGCTCCCGTTCATCTCCAAACTCTCCGGGGCTGCGCCCTTTGCAACGCTGGCGCCGCCCGTCGTCGCGTTCCTGATCGGTTCTGGCTGGATGCTCGGGATCATGGCCCTGATCCACTGGCTTGGCGAGCAGCCGGCTCTGTCGCTCCGCCTCAAGCGGAGAATCCTTCTCGCCTCGTTCGTGGTACCGGCCGTCGCCGCTCTGATCCTCCTCCGGATCGTCGGGGCCGGCTGATACATATGCGCCGGTCCGCCGGCCGCGCGGTATTTCCGCGTTCGGAGCGGCGAGCGGCCCGTTTCGGGTAACCTCGCGGGGTGATTGCGGGACAGGACCTCGAACGGATAGTGGTGACGCGAGACCAGACGGAGACGCGCGTCCTGGCGGCGGCGCTGGCCGTGGCCGCGCGGCCCGGTGACCTGATAAGCCTGGTGGGCGACCTCGGCGCCGGCAAGACGCAGTTCGCCAAGGGGTTCGGGGCGGGCCTCGGAGTCACCGACACGATCGTCTCGCCGAGCTTCGTGCTCATGGCCGAATATCGCGGGCGGCTGCCGCTCTTCCACGTCGACCTGTACCGGCTGGCCGATGCGGCCGAGGCGCTGGCCGGCGGGCTGATCGACGAGCGCCAGGCCGAAGGCGTAACGATCATCGAATGGGCCGAACGACTCGCCGATGCGATGCCCGACGAGCGGCTCGATGTGGTGATCGACGGTTCGGGCGACGAGCCGCGGCGGATCGCGATCCGTCCCGGAATTGCCGACTACTCCCGGTATCTCGACGCGCTGCCGGCGACGGCCGAGATAGGCAAGTCCCTGGCCGAGGCCGACCGATGACCGGGCGATTGCTGGCAATCGACACCTCCGGCACGAATGCCCTGGTCGCCCTGGGCGAGGCCGACGGCACGCTCGTGGACGAACGTCGTTGGGTCGCCGGGTATCGCCACGGCGAGGAGCTCCTGGCCCGAATTGACGAGATGCTCACCGCTGCCGGTGTCGCCCTGGCCGATCTCGGCGGGATCGTCGTTGGAACCGGACCGGGAGCATTCAGCGGGCTGCGAGTTGGCCTCGCGACGGCAAAGGCACTCGCCCATGGGCTTGGCGTTGCCATCGCCGGCGTCCCGACGTCAGAGGCGCTTCTCCGTGCAGCAAGCGTGGCAGGCGCGTTCGAGGGGACGCGGGCGGTTCTGCTGCTGCCGGCCGGGCCTTCAGATAGAGTCGTCGTCGCCGGAGGCGGAGCCAGCCTCCTCCGGGGGGGCGAAGAGCCAGACCTCGATTCGGGCGCGACGCTCGTCGCCGTCGACCTTCCGGGTCGTGCTCCGGAGGAAGCGATCGCCCTCGGTGCGCAAGCGGAAGCCGGCCTCTCGACCGCCCTGCTTGTTCTCGGCGTGGCCAGGCTCGCCGCCGGTGGCGACGACGTCGCCAGGCTCGTGCCCGAGTACGTGTCGCTGCCGCGCGGCGTACCGGCGCTCAAGGGGGAGGTTCGATGGTCGCACGACCACCGGTGAGGATCGTCGTCGACCGGATGAAGGTCGAGGACCTGCCCGCCGTCCACGTCATCGAACGGGAGAGCTTCAGCACGCCCTGGCCGGCCCACGCCTACCGCCAGGAACTCGAGAGCAACCGGCTCGCCCACTACGTCGTGGCCCGCTGGGGCGACGAGATCGTCGGCTTCGCCGGCATGTGGATGCTCGTCGACGAGGCTCACATCACCACGTTTGCGACGCGACGGGCGTGGCGGCGGCAGGGGATAGGGGAGCGGCTGCTGCTCGCGATGCTCGACCTGGCCCGGGCCCGCGGCGCGGCCGAGGCTACGCTCGAGGTCAGGCCGTCGAACACGCCGGCCCGGCGGCTCTACGAGAAGTACGGTTTCAAGGTGGTCGGCGTCCGACCGCGCTACTACAGCGACAACAACGAGGATGCCCTGATCATGACCACCGAGGCGCTCGACGGGCGCGCGATGCGAGATCGGATCGCCGCGCTCCGGGCGGCGGTGGCGGGACGGCCGGACATCGCAGTCGGGCCCGACGGTCTGCCGATTTCCTCGAGGGCTGCCGGGCCGCTCGACGACGATGGGGATGGGCGCGACGCCGAGGTCACCGGTTCCGCCGGCCCCGAGGCCGGCGATTCCGCCGAGGAGGGCTCCGCGCCATCGGCCGATGCTTCGGCGGTGCCGCGGATGATCCGTCCGAGCAGCGTAACCAGGAGACGGCCGTGACCGGCAGCCTCATCCTCGCGGTCGAATCCAGCTGCGACGAGACCGGGATCGCGATCGTCGAGGATGGTTGGCGCATCCACGCCAACGTAGTCGCGAGCCAGGTTGCGATGCACGCCGCGTCGGGCGGGATCGTGCCGGAGGTGGCGGCGCGGGCCCATCTGCGCTGGATCGTGCCCGTCCTGGACGAGGCCTGGGCGGCCGCGGGCGTGGGCTGGGACGACATCTCGGCCGTCGCCGTGACCCAGGGCCCAGGACTGGCCGGATCGCTTCTCGTCGGCATCAACTTCGCCAAGACACTGGCCTACGTCCACGGCAAGCCGCTCGTCCCGGTCAACCACCTCGAGGGCCATCTATATGCGGCCTGGCTGTCAGAGCAGGATCGTGAGGTCGCCGAGCCGATCTTCCCGCTCGTCGCCCTGATCGTCTCGGGCGGCCACACGTTCCTCGTCGAGATGCGTGACCACCTGCAGTACAGACTCCTCGGGGAGACCGTCGACGACGCTGCCGGTGAGGCGTTCGACAAAGTCGGCCGGTTGCTGGGTCTGCCGTATCCGGGCGGTCCAGCGATCATGCAGGCGGCCGCCGGCGCCACCCGGCACGACACCGTCTTCCCGCGGGCGTGGCTGGGGGACTCGTTCGATTTCAGCTTCAGCGGGCTCAAGACCGCGGCCCGACGGACGATCGCGGTCGAAACCGACGGCCAGGGGACCGCGATCGGCGAGTCGCCGCTGTCGGCCGATCGCGTCGCCGAGCTGGCGGACGGGTTCCAGGAGTCGGTGGTGGACGTGCTCGTGACCAAGACGCTGCGGGCGGCTCGCCGGGCAGGTGCGCGTTCGATCGTGCTGGGCGGGGGAGTCGCCGCGAACCGGGTTCTGCGCGATCGTCTCGCCGGCGGCGCGAGCGAGGCGGGTATTCCGCTCGTAGTTCCGAGGCCGGCGCTCTGTACGGACAACGGGGCGATGATCGGGGCGGCCGGCGCCCGTCGCTGGGAAGCCGGCGCCAGGGCCGGTCTCGACCTCGACGCCCGGCCGTCGCTGCCACTGGCCCGCAGGTGAGCCGGCCGTCCAACCCGTTGCCGGCCGCCGAGGGCGGCGATCGGCCGGAGCGTGCCAATTCGGCCGAGTCGACCACTCGGTCGAGTCGACGGCCGCGGCTCGATCCGCTGGCCGTCCGCCGGCAGCTTCGCGAGGAGGGACTGCACGCCCGCCACTCGCTCTCCCAGAACTTCCTGGCCGATCCCGATGTACTCCAATCCATCCTCGATCTCGCGGGGCCGGAGCCGGGTCGCCGGATCCTGGAGGTCGGCCCGGGACTCGGCATCCTGACCGGCGGCCTGCTCGATGGCGGCGCGACCGTGACCGCGGTTGAGCTGGACCGCAGGCTCGCATCCCGTCTGGCGCGAATCCGCGCCGACGAGATCGGGAGGGGTACGCTCAGACTCGTCGCGGACGACATCCTCGACCAGAAGATCCCGGAACTGATCGAGCGACCGTACGAGGTCGTGGCCAACGTGCCCTACCACATCACGAGCCCTCTACTCCACCGCTTCCTGGGCCTTCCGCCACGACCAAACCGGCTGGTCCTGATGCTCCAGAAAGAGGTTGCGGAACGGATCGCGGCCGCGCCCGGCGAGATGAGCTACCTGTCCGTGTTCGTGCAATACCACGCGGCCGTCCGGATCGCGTTCGGCGTCCCTCGCCATGCCTTCGAGCCCGCGCCTGAGGTCGATTCGGCCGTCGTCGAGATCACGCCGCACGATCCTGCCGGTAACAGCCCGCGCCTCTCGGCGGTCGACGAGGACGGCCTCTGGCGCCTCGTCCAGGCTGGCTTCCGCGAGCGTCGCAAGAAGCTCCACAACGTCCTGTCGCGTCGGCTGCCGGTCTCCGGCGCGGCGGTCAGAGCGGCGCTCGAGGCCGCCGGCATCGACGGCGACAGGCGTCCGCAGACGCTTTCGGTCGACGAGTGGCTGGGGCTCAGGGTGGCTCTGGGGCCACTCCCCGGCGGGACGGCGGCGTGAGCGCCGAGAACGGATCCGGCGCCCGGATCCACGTCGTCCGTTTCGCGCCCGCCAAGCTGAACCTGACCCTGGCGGTGGTCGGGCGACGCCGGGACGGCTACCACGACCTGCATTCGGTGATGGTGCCGCTCTCCCTTGGCGATGCCCTGACCGTGTCGTCGGCCCCGCCGGGTTCGGCCCGCGACTCGCTCAGGGTCACCGGGCTGCCCATGACGTCCGCGGCGGACAACCTGGTGCTGCGCGCCATCGTCGCCACTCGTGCCGCGCTGGCCGCGGCGCGTCCGGGCGTCCGGGCATCCGCGCCGTGGCTGGCGGCCCGGCTCGCCAAGCGCGTTCCCGTCGCCGCCGGTCTCGGCGGCGGCAGCAGCGACGCCGCGGCGGCAATCGACGCGGCCCTGGCGGCGTGGGGGGCCGAGCTCGACCGGGATGCGATCGCTGCCCTGGCCGCATCGCTCGGCTCGGACGTCCCGTTCTTCCTCGCTCGTGGCGCGGCCCTGGTGACGGGTCGCGGCGAGTTCGTCGAGCCGCTGCCGGAGATCGCCGGCGAGCCACCGGCCGTGCTCCTCGTCACGCCCCAACTGCCGCTGGCCACGCCGGCCGTCTTCGAGGCCTACGTCGGCGGTGCCCGCCAGGCGGATGCCGGGCTCGCCAGGGACACCTCGGAGCGCCTGGCGGCGGAGATGAAGGCAGGGCTTACGGCGGTCCGGCTACTGGCGATAGCGGAGGAGCTGTCCGCAGCCAACGACCTGCTGGCCGCTGCGGCATCGATCGTGCCCGGTTTCCGTGGTTTCATCGACACGCTGGAGCGGCTGGTGAGGCGTCCCGTGTGTCAGTCGGGCTCCGGCCCGACGCTGTGGTCGCTATATCCGAGCCTCGCCGAGGCCCGCAAGGCCGCTCGGTTCGTGCGGCAGGCGGCCATCAACGGGACGCTGCCGCTCGTCGGCATCGGAGAGCCATTCATCGCGGCAACGACCATTGCGGGCGGGACGCCGCTCACTCGAGCCCGGTCGTCGGACGGCGCCACGGATGCGATCGGGCCGCGCACGGTCCACAATGTTTTCGACGCCGATCGCCGGCGACGGGTTGAACCCGCCGTGGACCACGGCGAGACGAAGGGAGAGGATCCTCGATGAGTCGCAGGCAGGTAGTGGTGGCGGGCGCGCCCGCAGCTATCGGTCCGTACAGCCAGGCCATCGAGGTCGACGGCTTCGTCTTCTGCTCGGGTCAGCTGGGATTGGACCCGGTCACAGGCCGGCTCCTCGAAGGCGTCGAGGCCCAGACCGAGCGTGCGCTCCTCAATCTCGAGGCAGTGCTTGCGGCCGTCGATCTCACGACGGCCGACGTTGTCAAGACCACGGTCTTCCTCGCCGATCTGGCCGACTTCTCTCAGGTGAACGCCATCTACGGCCGGCATATGGTTGAACCGACGCCGGCCCGGAGCACTGTTCAGGTCGCCGCACTGCCCCGCAACGCTCTTGTCGAGATCGAGGCCGTCGCACGGCGGTCCAGCTAGTGGTTACGCCAGAAACCGGTTCCACGCTCCATCGGCGCCACATCGCGACACGCCGCGCGGCGCCCGTTCCGTGCTACCGTCAAGCGCAATGAGCGATATCTCCGATAGCGTCCTCCCGGTCGTCCTTGCCGCCGGCCTCGGGACGCGCATGAAATCGAGCAAGCCAAAGGTGCTCCACGAGCTCTGCGGACGCCCGATGCTCGCCTTCGTGATAGATGCGGCGCGCGAGGTGAGCGGCCGGCGACCGCTGGTCGTGTATTCACCCGCAACGGCTGCGATCAAGGACGTCTTCGCCGACACGGTCGACTTCGCCCTCCAGGCCGATCCGCTCGGCACGGCCGACGCCGTTCGAGCCGCGGTCGAGGCGGCGCCGGAGGCAGACGAGGTGCTCGTCCTCTCGGGCGACGTGCCGCTTGTCCAGACGGACGTCCTGGCCGAGCTGATCGATATACGGCGCGCCCGGAACGCGGCCGTGGCCCTGGTGGCCGTCCACTCCGCGGAACCGCAGGGGCTGGGGCGCGTCGTCCGCAGCGCCGATGGCGGCCAGGTGCTCCGGATCGTGGAGCAGAAGGACGCCACTCCCGATGAGCTCCTGATCGAGGAGATAAACGCGGGGGTCTATGCGTTCGATGGCGCGTGGCTGCGGCGTCGGATCGGGGACGTGAAGGCCTCGCCCGTATCCGGAGAGTTCTACCTGCCGGAGGTCGTGAGCCTGGCCAGGGAAGATCGCCGGGCCGTAGTGTCGCTCGAGGTCGAAGACGACGGCTCGCTGGCGGGCATAAACGACCGATCGCAGCTGGCGGAGGCGGAGCTCGAGCTGCGGATGGTGATCAACGAGCGCCACATGCTCGCCGGCGTGACGATCGTCGATCCGATCCGGACGTACATCGACGCCTCGGTCGAGCTGGCGCCCGACGTCGTGCTCGAGCCCGGCGTCATCCTGCGCGGCAAGACCCGGATCGGCGAGGGGACGCGGATCGGGGCCGGCAGTCAGATCATCGACACAGTGGTCGGCCGCGACTGTTTCGTCTGGGCCAGCGTGCTCGAGGGCTCCGAAGTGGAGGACGAAGTCCAGATCGGGCCGTTCTCGCACCTGCGGGCCAAGTCGTCGATCGGCCCGAGGGCCAGGCTCGGCAACTTCGCCGAGGTCAAGGCCAGCCGCCTCGAGGCGGGGGTCCAGCAGCACCATTTCAGCTACATCGGCGACGCCGAGCTGGGCGAGCGCACGAATGTCGGTGCGGGCACGATCACCTGCAACTACGACGGCGTGAAGAAGCACAAGACGAAAATCGGCAAGGGCGTCTTCCTCGGCTCCGACACGATGCTCGTCGCCCCTGTGGAGCTTGGCGACGGCGCTCGAACCGGGGCCGGATCCGTCGTCACCCGCGACGTCCCAGCCGGAATGCTGGCTGTGGGCGTGCCGGCCCGGCTTCGAAAGCCACGCGCCGGAGTCGACTCCACAGACGAGCCTGCTGCGAAGGCCGCCCCTGACGATGCGACCCCGCCCTCAGCCGAGGAGGCCGCAGAGCGAACCGGTCGATGAGCGACGTCGTATTGCAGCTGCTGGTCGTCCTCATCCTCGTACTCATCGAGGCAGTCTTCGTCGCGGCCGAGATCGCCCTGGTAACGCTGCGTCATAGCCGCATCGACCAGCTCATCGACGAAGGTCATCGCAATGCAAAGCGGGTCAAGAAGCTCGTCCAGGACCCGGGCCGTTTCCTGGCCGTGGCTCAGATCGGGGTAACGTTCGTCGGCTTCCTGGCCTCGGCCTACGCCGCGGTCAATCTGGCGGAGCGCCTGGCGGGGGCGATCGCCACGATCGACGCTCTCAAGGGGGTCGCCGGCGGAATCGCCGTCGTCGTCGTGACGATGCTGCTCGCGGCCTTCACGATCGTCTTCGGGGAGCTCGTCCCCAAGACGCTCGCCCTGGCCTACCCCGACCGCGTGGCGTTGACTCTCGCCGGCCCACTCGACCTCGTGGGCCACGTCCTCGGCCCGGTAGTCAATACGCTGACCTGGCTGACGCGCAAGATCGCCGGCGGATTTGGCGCTGGCGTTGCCACGCAGGCGCAGATCAACACAGAGGAGCTCAAGCTCATCGTCGAGCGGGGAGGGGAGACCGGCGTCCTCGAGGCCGAGGAAGAGCAGATGATCAGTGCCGTGATCGAGCTCGGCGATCGCCGTATCCACGAGGTCATGGTTCCGCGGACTGACATGACAGCCCTGCCGGTCACGGCCTCGATGGACGAAGCGATCGACACCTTCATCCGCGAGGGTCATAGCCGCGTCCCCGTCTACAAGAAGTCGATCGACGAGATCGTGGGCGTCCTCTACGCCAAGGATCTGCTGCCATTCCTCAAGGGCGGGCAGAAACCGGACCTGCGAAAGCTGCTGCGGGCACCGCTCTTCGCGCCCGAATCGATGTCGATCGACGACCTGCTCCACATGCTCCAGGGTCGAAAGGTCCACCTGGCGATAGTCCTCGACGAGTACGGCGGGACGGCCGGCATGGTCACGATCGAAGACCTGCTCGAAGAGATCGTCGGTGACATCCAGGACGAGTACGACGTCGAGGAGCCAATGACCGTCCGGCTATCCGACGAGCAGGCCCGAGTCGACGGGCGGGCTTCGGTGGACGACCTGGCCGAGCTGTTCGACCTCGACCTCAGCGGGCTCGAGGACGCGGACGAGTACGACACGGTCGGCGGGCTGATCTACCACCGTATCGGCGGCGTGCCGCGACCCGGCGACAAGGTGGAGCTGCAGGACCACGACCTGACGCTCACGGTCGAGGTGACGGACGGGCGCCGAGTCGGGAAGGTCCTTGCGGTCCGCCACCACGCCGGGGATCGCGAACCCGAGCCGGGCAATACTGGCGGGGAGTCGACCAAGGGCGCGGCTCGGTAAGGTCCCGGATCGCCGCACACGCAGGGAAGGAGGCTTCGTTTGCACTGGCTTAGCCGGCACCAGACGGCCATCCTCTTGCTGGTACTGGTCGTCGGAGTCTGGGGTTCGCTGTGGGTCGTCTACGACTACCGAAGCCCGGTGAGCCAGTTCCTGCGCGGCATCGGCACCGTACAGATAGAAGGCTGGAGCGCCTACGACCTCGACGTGGTGTGCGTCCGACTGGAGCCCGCATCCGGCGCGCCAAAGACCCAGCCCGACGGCGCAACCCAGATCGCCCGCAAGGCGTTCCCAAGCGGCTACGTGCGCGAGGTGGTGCTGGCCTCGCTCAAGGACACCTGCCACGGCGGGGATCCCAAACTGGCCTGGGCCGTGGATGTGGCCTGGGCGGCCGGCGTCTACACGACGACGTCGCCCAGCGCGCAGCCGCGGGCGCTCGTCCTGGTGGATGCTCTGACCGGCAAGCTCATCGCCAGCCACGCCGAGGGTCAGCAGTGAGGAGCAGGGGCTGCGTCGAACCGTTGGGGGTTGCGGCTTTCCCGGCCGAACCCTAGGCTGCATGTGAACCTCGGGGGCCTCGGCGGGGCTCCGGGGCGAAGAGGGTGGGGTGATGCTCGTGCAACGACTCAACTTCAGGCGCGGCACAACGGCCGGACTCGCCACGTCGATCATCCTCTCAGCAACCATCGCCGCAAGATCAGCGGCGCCGCTGCAGGAGTTCGCCCTTCTCCTCGGGGTCACGCTCTCGGCAACGGCCGCGGCGATCGCATTCGCGGCGAACGCCGAGCGCCAATCTGGGGTCGCGAAGGCTGCGGGGCCCGCGCCGGGCATCGTTTTCGGCGGGTTCTTCGTCCGGTTTGCGGCCTACGCCATGGACATGTTCGTGCTCGGGATCGTGGACGTGATCCTTTTCTGGGCCGTTGGAGGGCCGGGGCATGGGATCGCAGGGATCATCCTGATCGCCTACTTCGTGGGTCTCTGGGGGGCGAGAGGCCAGACGCTCGGGATGAAGCTTCTGGGCCTTTGGGTTGTCAGGGGCGGCGACGGCGGGAGGATCGGCTTGGGCAGCGCGGTTGTGCGTTTCGTCGGCCTGTTGGTGGCGTTCGAGTGCCTCTGGATCGGCGTCATCTGGGTCGCCTTCGACGCCCGGAAGCGCGGCTGGCAGGACATGATCGCCGGGACGGTCGTCGTCCAATACGTCGACTGACACTCGCGAAGCCAAGCGAAGTCGCGACCTACGCCTTGATGACCCCGACGATGATCTCGCGGAGTGAGTCGAGAGCCTCCGCGTCGACGACGCCGGCGGCATCCAGCTCGGCTAGCGCGCTGTCGCGGTAGGCTCGCGCTTGGTCGCGCGTGTATTCGCGACCGCCCAGCTGCTCGATGAGCGCGACGGCGTTCGCGACCTGCGCGTCGTCCGGCGCCTTGGTGCGCCACACAGCTTCCAGGCCGACCCGGTCGGCTGCGCCGGCGTGTTCGAAGGCGTATATCACCGGCAGTGTCATCTTGTGGCGGGCTACGTCGGTCGGTTCCTTGCCCGTCGTCGCCTGCTCGCCCCAGATCCCGAGCAGGTCGTCGTTGAGTTGGAAGGCGATGCCGAGAGCCCAGCCGAAGGCGCGGTAGCGGGCGATGATCTCCTCGTCGTCGGTGGCCAGGACGGCGCCGGCCTCGACCGAGGCGGCGATCAGGGCCGCAGTCTTTCGGCCGATCATGTCGAAATAGAGCTCCACGGACATCGGCTCGGCGCGCTCGCTGGCCCAGATGTCGAGGTATTGGCCCTCGCACAGGGCCAGGCATGTGTCGTCGTGGAGCCTCATCAGTCGCAGGACCTTGGCGTCGGAGAAGCCCAGGTCCGTGAGCCTGTGGAGCGCCTTGCGGCTCAGAGTAAAGAGCAAGTCTCCGGCGTTGATCGCCTGCGGGATGCCATGGAGCGCCCATAGGGTCGGCCGGTGGCGGCGCTCGGTGTCGCCGTCCTCGATGTCGTCGTGGACCAGGCTGAAGTTGTGCCCGAGCTCCACGGCCGCCGCTCCGGGCAGCGCGGCGCGGTAGTCGCCCGCGATCGAGGCGTAGGCCAGCAGCCCGAGCAACGGCCGCATCCGCTTTCCGGGGGAGCCGCTGCCGTCGAGCCCGAGGTGGTACCGGCACATCGCATACAACTCGGCAGTCGGGATGTCCCGGTCGGAGACGAGCCGGAGGATCTCCTGCTCGGTATCTGCGAGCAGGTCGGGTAGGGTCACGGGCACTTGCACGCGCGGATCATAGCAACCGTCTTCAGGAATCGGCACCCACTGGCCGCTGGACGACCCCGCTGCCGAGCGACCCAAGGTGTCCGGCGCTCCTGGTGGCCGCCGTCCCGACGACCCAGGCCGCCTCAGACGGGCTGGATGAAGGCCGAGCCCGGGAAGTCGTCCTCCGTGTCGTGCGGACCCATCGGGCCGCCCTGGCGCATCTTGGCCGACGCCTCGTCGATCGTGACGTCGATCAGGTCCATGCGGGTCAAGTCCGTGTCCGCCGCAGGGGCGTAGTCGGCCGGCGTGCGCCGACCCGGGAAGTAGCGGTCGATCATGGCGTCGAGCAGGCGCCGCTTCTCGCTCACGTCCTCGATCAGACGGCCGCGTCCGTACGCCACCACGCTGCGGTAGTTGGCCGAGTGGTCCGGCGCCGTCTTTGACGCGATGAGGTCGACCAGCTCGGTGACCGCGATCGCCACCGAGCGGCCATCGCGCAGCTGCCGGAGCGTGGCGTTGCCGGGAGAACCGTGCAAGTAGATGTGCCCCGATTCGTAGTGATAGAGAAACGGGATGAGGCGCGGCTCACCGTCCTCGACGCAGGCTACGTGGGCAACCATGCCCGAGCACAGAAACTCCTCGATCCGGTCTGGGACGGCTCGATCGGCGTGGCGTCTGATTCGCGTCCGATCGGTTCGAGGACCGGGCACGGCGTAGTCGTTGGGGACGGCCTTCTCTTCCATGCCACAAGATTAGTGGCTGGGAATGGATCGCGGCGCCGGCGGCTCGCCCCGCGCCGTGCCCCAGCGGCCGCACACTGCCTGACCTGCGGTCCATGGCCGGCGCAGCGGCGGCATCGTGGTAGCGTGGTCCCGTGCCCGTTCCGCGCCTCTACGTCACCGACGCGATCGTCCTGTCCCGCTTCGATTTCGGCGAGGCGGATCGGGTCATGACGCTCTTCACGCCCGAGCACGGCAAGCTCAAGGCGATCGCCAAGGGCGTGCGCCGGCCGACCAGCCGCCTGGGCGGAGCGCTCGAACCCCTGGCAGAACTGAGAGTGGCTCTGGCCCGCGGCCGGACCTTCGACGTGGTCACGCAGGTCGAGGTCACCCACGCCTGGCTGCGTCTGCGCGACTCGCTGGAGTCCGCCGCGACCGCCTGGTATCTGGCCGAGCTGGCGGACCGCTCGATCGAGGAACGCCACGAGGCCGAGGGTCTCTATGCGCTGCTGCGCCGCGCCTACGAGCTGCTGGATGCCGGCATGGAGTCTGGCAGGGTCGCCCGCTGGTACGAGATGCACCTGGCCGACGAGCTGGGCGTCCGCCCGGAGGTCGACCGCTGCGTCGAGTGCGACCGCATGCTCGAGCCGGACGAGCAGTTCCGGTGGGTGCCGCCGCTCGGCGGCCTGCTCTGCGCCCGCTGCCCCGGGCCGGCGATGGATCGGGCCGGCATCTCGGTCGATGCGGTCAAGGTGCTCAAGGCATACCAGCGGATGGATGTCGAGGCGCTTGCGGCGCTGCGCCTCCCGCCGGCAGTCGAGCGCGAGGTCGAAGGCGCGATGCGCGACTTCCTGCACGTCTCCCTCGAGCGCGACGCCCGCTCGCTCGATTTCCTCGACGAGGTCAGGCGAGGTTCGCGCTGACGACGCCGGCCGCCCTATCGCTTGCGAGCGCGTCGGCGGCCCTTTGGCGCGCGAGCTCGAGCCCCGGTGCCGGCAACCGCCGGTCCGGTGCCGCGGAACTCGATCAGGTGCCGGCGCATGATGCCCTCGGTCCTGAGAACCGACATGGCCATCCCGCTGCCCAGCACCAGGTCGCCCCGGTTGATCCTGAGCATGATCCGGGCAACGGGGCCGAGGGCCTGCCGGTCGGCGAAGCCGCTGGGATCCTCGATCTGGAGCCTCAGCTCCCGTGGAGAATCCGGATACTTCCCGTCGCCGACGGTCGCAACCTCGTTCCATGATATCGGGCGCCGGCTGGGGAACGCCTCCCACCAGGAGGTCGGGCGGTTACCCGGGAACAGCTCGAACCCCTCCCTCGCGACCAGCAGGCGCACCGGGCTGGCCAGATGCTGCATGTCCATGAGGGAGCCCCTGATCCCGTATAGCACCAGCGTGAAGCCGCCGGCCGCATAGGCCAGACCGATGATCGTGTTTCCCGAGGACAGGTCGCCACTTCCCATGTAGGCGCCGAACAGTCCGAGCGGGACCATGCAGATCTCGAAGATCATCCTCAGCTTTGTCCTGCGGGTGTCGTCATAGATCGCGACCGCCGGCCCGAGGGCCGGGTGGCTGATCTTGGACTCGGCGGGCTGATCCGAAGCCACGGGCTCTTCTCCTGACGATTGACGGGCGCCTCGCGCGCGCTGCCCATCATGACGGGTCAGGCCGGACCGGGTGCCGCGTTCGGCCGAGCCGAGAGCTACCCTCGGTCCGCCGAGATCGGGTCGGCGTCACGGGATGGGTCCTCGGGACCGCCGCCGCCGGCAGAACGAGCATTCGAGGTCGCGGTCTTGCGCGCCAGTGCCATGGCGACGCTGGACGCAAGCTGGTCGGCCGTGAACGGTTTTTGGAGCAGCAGCGCGCTGGCAGTGTGGGGCGCGGAAATCTCGGCGACGAGTTCGGGCGAGTACCCCGAAGTGAACAGAACGGCTGCCTCGGGGTGGCTGCGGTGCACTGCACCGGCGAGCACCGGGCCGCGCATGCGGGGCAGCATCACGTCGGTCAGAAGCAAGTCTATCGGCGTGGTGATTCGCGACGCCTGCGCGAGCGCGTCACGGCCGTCGCTCGAGACGATGACCTCGAAATTGAGGGCCTTCAACCACCTCGTGGTGATCCCGGCCACAGAAGGGTCGTCCTCGACGAGAAGTACCGTCAGAGGCCGCGTTGGCGTCGAAGACCGGACCTCATCCGGATCGGAACCCATGCCGAGTCCATACCTGCTTCACGCGCTCAGCATAGGCCTTCTCTGGGCCGGTTCAAACTCACCTATCGGCCGTGCAAGCTTCTTCGTTGCCAAGGCGGGTCGCACCCACCGGGCTCGCATGCGAGAATTACGCCCCGAGCGTCCAGCCGCTTGGCCGTCTCGAGATCCGAGCGGTTCGATCGCCCGCCCGTCCTAGATCAGCCCGCAGGAGGTTCACAGCCCCTGCCCGAGGAGACAAGAGTGACCGCCGCACAGCCGACACCGCCGGCCGACGACCCGGGGCCTTCCGTCGCCAACCTCGAAACGATCGTCTCGCTGTCAAAGCGGCGCGGCTTCATCTTCCCGAGCTCGGAGATCTATGGCGGCATCAACGCCGTGTGGGATTACGGGCCACTCGGCGTCGAGCTCAAGAACAACGTCAAGCGAGCCTGGTGGCGGACCATGGTCCAGGAGCGCGACGACATCGTCGGCCTGGACGCGGGCATCATCATGGCACCTCAGGTTTGGGTCACCTCCGGCCATGTCGCCAGCTTCACCGACCCACTCGTCGAGTGCCAGACTTGCCGGCGACGCTTCCGCCTCGACGAGCTGCCGGGCGCCGAGAACCTGACCAACACCGAGCTGGCCGACCCGACGGTCGTCGACCGCCTGGGCCTCAAGTGCCCGGTCGACGCCGGCCCGCTCTCCGCCCCGCGCCGCTTCAACCTGATGTTCAAGACCCACATGGGGCCGGTCGAGGAAGAGGGCAACGAGGTCTACCTGCGCCCGGAGACGGCCCAGGGCATCTACGTCAACTTCCGCAACGTCCGCGAGACGAGCCGTAAGAAGCTGCCGTTCGGCATTGCCCAGATCGGCAAGGCATTCCGCAACGAGATCAGCCCCGGCAATTTCGTCTTCCGGATGCGCGAGTTCGAGCAGATGGAGATGCAGTACTTCGTCAAGCCCGAGACCGCGGCGGCTACGTTCGAGGCGTGGATGCCAAAGCGCCTGGCCTGGTACGAGCGCTACGGCGTGACGCCCGAGCGGCTGCGCTTCCGCGAGCACCGCCCGGACGAGCTGGCCCACTACGCCAAGAAGGCCGTCGACATCGAGTACCGCTTCCCGTTCGGCTGGAAGGAGCTCGAAGGCATCCACAACCGCGGAGACTGGGACCTGGGCCGCCACCAGGAAGCCACGGGCGAGAACCTCGAGTACTTCGATCCCGCCACCGAGGAGAAGTACGTGCCCTGGATCGTCGAGACCTCGGCCGGCGGCGATCGGGCGGCCTTCACGTTCCTGATCGACGCCTATCGTGAGGAAGAGGTCCGCGGCGAGAAGCGCGTCGTGCTGGGCTTCAACCCGGAGCTCGCCCCATACAAGGTGGCGGTCCTCCCGCTGCTCAAGAAGCGCGACGAGATCGTCGAGAAGTGCCACGCCATCCGCGACGATCTGGCCCGCGACATCATGGCGGTCTACGACGACACGGCCGCGATCGGCAAGCTGTACCGGCGCCAGGACGAGATCGGCACGCCGTGGTGCGTCACGGTCGACGTCGATTCACTGGAGGACGGCAAGGTCACGATCCGGGACCGCGACTCGATGGAACAGATTCGGGTCGACATCTCGCAGGTGAAGCCGCTCATCCTCGAGCGGCTCGCGGAGGCAAGAGGTTAGCGCGGGGTGGCAGCCATCGTGAGGGCCACCGCCACGACCGCACTTTCTTCTTAGGAGAGGTCAACCGGAGTCGCAACACTGCGCTTCAGCCAACCCAACTCCGGACTTGCACTTTGCCCGCGACCACCCTGACTTCGTAGCGGGCCTGGGGGAACGGGGCCGGGCCGCGTCCTACCGATCCGTCCGCCGTCCGGAAGCGCGAACCGTGCCACGGGCACGTCACCTCGTCACCTCGAAGCGTCCCCTCGTGCAGCGGGCCCCCGGCATGGGAGCAGACCTCGCCGATCCCAGTAACGAGCTCGGCATGGCGAACCAGGAGGACAGGCCGGCCATCCGCCTCGGCGTAGTTGAGTCCTTCGTTCAAATCGGACACGGGCCCGATCGTCACGAAGTCGTCGAGCGGCTCGCGGAAGGCATTGTGGTCGACCATCGATCCGAAGGCGAACGTCATCTCGCCGCCGAGAAATCCCCCGACCATCATCAGCCCGAAGCCGATGAACCCGAGGGCTCGACCGGCGAGCGAGTCTACCGGCCCCGAGAGCCGCACGATGCCGCTCGCGAGGAACAGGATCGTGACGCAAGCCATCACGAGGGCGTGCAGGATTCCGACGCGCTGCTCGAGCCCGTATGTGTCCTTGAAGTCGGTCAAGCCGGAGAGGACGGAGACGGCGGCGGCGGCCACACCCAGCCACAGCGCTACGGCCGCCGCCCCACTCAACCCTGCGCTCGGAACCGCGATCCCGATGGCGTCGAACGCCGCAACGACCGTCCAGGCACCGATCGCGACGCCGGTGATCATCGGATGGATCGGGTGTCCGAGCCACGTCCCGGTGAGAAGGGACTGGAGCGGCCTGGCCCGGCGATAGAACGCGTCCGTCACGTCGGCGACCCAGCGTCCCAATCGATCGAGGCCCGGCACATGGCGGACGACTCGTACCACGACTCGTGATGCCATCCAAGACCTCCGTGCGGCCGTCTCAGCGGCCTGCGCTCTCCACCCGACCGTAGACTCGTACCTGCGCGGGAATGTGAGCCTGTCGGCCTGCGCGTTCCACCGTGCGCGCCGTCTAGGGTCGGGACGATTCGGCGGCGGGTGTGAAGCGCACGTGTGGGCGGGTGACCGCCGCGCTCGGCCTCAGTGGGCCGCAGGAGCCTCCAACGGAACCTCGACCGGAGACGGAAGGTCGCCGCGCAGGTACGCGTCGATGTTGCGGGCAGCCTTCTTGCCGTCGCCCATGGCCAGGATGACCGTGGCCGCGCCGCGGACGATGTCGCCGCCGGCGAAGACGCCGTCCATCGAGGTCTCGAGGTTGCCGTCGATCTCGATGTAGCCCCACTTGTTGATGCGGAGGTCGGGCGAGGTGGAGGTCAGGAGCGGGTTGGACCTGGTCCCGATCGCGACCACGACCATCTCGCACGGGAAGACGAACTCGGAGCCGGGGATCTCGACCGGCCGCCGGCGCCCCGAGGCGTCGGGCTCGCCGAGCTCCATGCGGATGCACTTGAGGCCGGTGACCCAGCCCTTCTCGTCGCCGAGCACTTCGACCGGCGCGGTCAGGAACTCGAAGCGGACGCCTTCCTGCTCGGCGTGGTGGACTTCCTCGCTGCGAGCCGGCAGCTCGGTTCGGGAGCGGCGATAGACGCACACCGCCTCGGCGGCGCCCAGCCGGCGCGCGGTCCGGACCGAGTCCATGGCCACGTTGCCGCCGCCCACGACCGCCACCCGCTGGCCGTGCAGGACCGGCGTGTTCGAGTCGGGGTTGTAGGCGCCCATCAAGTTGACGCGCGTCAGGTACTCGTTCGCGGAGTAGACACCCTTCAGGTTCTCGCCGGGCACGTTCATGAAGACCGGCAGGCCTGCGCCGACCGCCACGAAGACGGCGTCGAATTCGGCGCGCAGCTCGGGCAGGGTGTAGGTCTTGCCGATGATCGAGTTCGGGCGGATCTCGACGCCGTCGGCGACCAGACGATCGACTTCCTTCTGGACGATGTCCTTGGGCAGTCGGAACTCCGGGATGCCGTAGATCAGCACGCCACCCGCAGCGTGAAAGGCCTCGAAGATCGTGACCTTGTGGCCGTGCTTGGTGAGCTCTCCGGCGGCGGTCAGGCCGGCTGGGCCGGAACCTATGATCGCGACCTTCTTGCCGGATGGTGCCGGCTTGGCGGCGGTGAAGACATCGCGGTTGTTGATCGCCCAGTCGGCCACGAAACGCTCGAGATAGCCGATCGCCACTGGCGTGCCGGTCTTGGCGCGCAGGCAGACCTGCTCGCACTGGGTTTCTTGCGGGCAGACGCGCCCGGTGACGCACGGCAGGGCGTTGTCGCCGAGCAGTGAATCGGCGGCCCCCTTGACGTCGCCCTCGCCGAGGAGGCGGATGAAGTTGGGAATGTTGACGGAAACCGGGCAGCCGTCGATGCAGTACGGCTTGGGGCACTGCAGGCAGCGGTCGGCCTCCATGATGGCCAGCTGCTCGGTGTAGCCGAGGTTGACCTCGGCGAAGTTGCGGGCCCGAGCCATGGCGTCCTGCTCGGGCATGGACCCGCGCTGGATCTTCATCCGCTCCTTCTTGGGAAGCGGCTCGGCATGCGCGGCAGCGCGGGCGGATAGGGTCAGGTCGTCCATCAGTGGGCCTCCGCGTGCGAGGCCTGCCAGCGCTCGAGGGCGGCCTGTTCGAATTCCCGGTAGGTAGTGAGCCGGTCGGCCAGCAGCCGGAAGTCGACCTTGTGGCCGTCGAACTCCGGGCCGTCCACGCAGGCGTACTGACTCTTGCCGTCGATGGCGACACGGCAGCCGCCGCACATGCCCGTCCCGTCGATCATGATCGAGTTCAGCGAGACCGTCGTCTTGATGCCGTACGGCCGGGTCAGCTCGGAGCAGGCCCGCATCATCGGCACCGGACCGACGGCGAAGACCTCGTCGATACCGCCGGCTTCGCACAGGTCCTTGAGGGCCTCGGTCACGAAACCGTGGCGGCCGTAGCTGCCGTCGTCGGTGCAGACGATCACGTCGCCTGCGGCCCGCAGCTCGTCCTCGTAGATGACCCACTCCTTCGAGCGGCCACCGATGACGCTCGTCACCTTCACGCCGTTCCTGGCGAGGGCCTGGGCGATGGGGTAGACAACCGCGGTGCCGACTCCGCCACCGACGCAGACCGCATGCCCGGCTTCCAGCAGCTCCGTGGGCCGGCCAAGCGGCCCGGCCACGTCCGTTATCGCGTCGCCGACCTGGAGCGTGGTCAGCTCGCTCGTGCTCGCTCCGATGGCCTGGATCACCAGGCTGATCGTCCCGGCCGACTTGTCGACGTCGGCGATGGTCAGAGGGATGCGTTCCGCTCCGGGCCCGCGACGCACGATCACGAACTGCCCCGGCTGCCGGATCTCGGCAATGCGGGGCGCCTCGACGACGAGGCGGGTGACGTTCGGGGAAAGCTGGGACCTGGCGACTATGGGGTGCATCTCACTCCGGTGGCATGGGGCGGCAAATATCGCTTGCTAAGGCAGTATGAATTACGGCAATGGTGGCCGTTGAAGGCCCTCGCCGGCACGCCCGGTGTGTACCTGTCGGCCGGGCCGAAGGTCACAACGTGAAACCCTCGGAACGGGTGGGCTCCCGGGTCGAGCGGCGGCTACCAGCCTAGCAGCGAACGGGTCATCGCGTGGATCTGGTTCAGTGGGACGGGCCCGAGCGACCCAGGCCTAGGGTTTGACCGCCGCCGGGTCGG
>Ga0208819_1000157_pt1 | contig 66968 bp, 62 predicted proteins | sample June2015DPH_11_1_3_FD_184707 | JGI IMG/M metagenome (GOLD analysis project Ga0208819, IMG submission 184707) | Peatland microbial communities from SPRUCE experiment site at the Marcell Experimental Forest, Minnesota, USA - June2015DPH_11_150... | ecosystem: Environmental > Terrestrial > Soil >...
GCCTCGAGCTGACTCCGCAGCCCATCCAGGACGACGAGCACAACACCCTTACTTTCGGCAAGTCGCTCTGGTTCAACCCAGCACAATCAGGCTTAGGGCAAACGCTACTTTCGTTCGCAGCGGGATCCGGCGACGCGCCGTTCGAGCAGCGATCTGTCAGCGAGCTCCTGATCGGCGGTGGTTCCTTTCACAAACCAGACGTTCTCGAGTCAAACCTCAAACAGTCAGCTTTGCACGACTCAACGCTCTCCGCTTCCGCACAAAAAATCCAACCTCCGCCAGATCCCCCTCCAACGAAAACGATCGACGCGGCGCAGCAGCAGAAAATCGCTGACGCCCTGATGAAAGCGGGCATTTCAAATCCAGCCGCGTGGGCCGCCGCCGGAATTACAGGGCCAAGTCCCGCAGTCGAAGTGACCGGCGCGTCAAGCGGAGGAACTGCTCCAACCGACGGATTCGACACGCATCCGCCCGTCGTTCTAATGAAGGGAAAGAACAGTCCAATCTTCCTAATCTCCTGGCGGAGCCAGCGCGAGATAGGCCGCTCGCTCGGCTGGAAATGCGCGCTCATGATCTGGGGCGGTCCCGTACTCGCCCTGATCTGCCTCTACGGCCTGCTTACCCTCACGCATCTCATCTAGACCGTGTGGAAGAAACATACTCTTCGTCTAGTACAATGCTGGCGTGAGTAATGCCGTTCGCATCGGAATCCTCGGCGACTTCAACCCCGAATTCCGTTCCCACCACGCCACGCCGGACTCCCTGCAGCATGCTGCCCGTAAACTGGATTTCAAAGTCGACTCGGAATGGATCCCCACACCATCACTGGCCAGCCCGGGCTCGGAAAAGATTCTCGAGAGTTTCGACGGCTTGTGGGCTACGCCCGGCAGTCCCTACAAAAGTTTTGCCGGCATGCTCAAGGGCATCGAGTTCGCCCGCCGCCGCGACTGGCCTTTCCTTGGCACCTGCGGAGGCTTTCAGTACGCCCTGATCGAATTCGCCCGCAACGTCCTCGGCATCGCCGACGCCGACAGCGCAGAAAATAATTCCGGATCGAAGAACATCGTCATCTATCCCGTTGCCTGCGCCGTGCCCAATCGAAAAGGGGGCGCTCCGAAACTATCCGGCGTGATGCCCGAGATCCGTCTCCGCCCCGGCTCCTACCTGCAATCCTTTTACGGAAAAGACAAAGAAATTGTCAGCGAAGAGTTTTTCTGCAACTTCGAAGTCAACCCCGAGTACGAATGGGCCACCATGGAGGCCGGCTTCCCCGTTGTCGCCCGCGGCGCGCAGGGCGAAATCCGCGCCATCGAGTCCCCCACACACCGCTTCTTCATCGCCACACTGTTCCAGCCGCAGCTATCGTCCACCGAAAAAAATCCGCATCCCGTGATCCTGGCCTTCGTGCAAGCCGCCGCCGATTGGGGACGCAAGAAACTCGACGACAGCGTACTGGAGTAAACCTCCCACGAAAATTACAAAAGATTAATCTTCCGCCGCATCCTACGACTAAAGTTTTCCCGCGCGTCGCCGATTTATGTCTTCATATGGTGAACCCAATTAGCAGCAGCCACGTCAGCCAAGCCAATGAAGCAACGAAACCGGCAGCGCCCAAGCCTCAGCAAACCCAGCCGAAGAGCAGTCCGCTACCCTCGGACACTGTCACGCTAAAGAGCACGGCCGGCGTCGATCATGACGGCGACAGTCATTAGACCGACACCAACCTCGGCCTCCCGAACGCGTTGCACCACGCCAAGATGGAGAGACGGGCACATCGCCCGTCCTCCATTCTGGTTTGCCGGACCTCTGCTCACCTAGCCGGTCTGACTCACCCCTCTAGCGACTCAGCTCGGCAGTAGTTCGAACACAGGATAGTTCGCAGTCAACTCGACGAAGGTCTCGACAGGCGCACCGGCGGCCACAGAAAAATAGCGTTGCACTTCGCGCCGGAAGGCATCGAGGTAAGCCTTCAAAATCTCTGGCTTCTCTCGTTCGGCAACCAGCCGCAGATGAAATCTCTCTCGCGTTCTTCCCCTCTTCAGCGTCACCTCACCGGCAGCCTCGGCGTTGCGAACCCACTGCGTGCGCCCTCGCGGCGCCACCAGGAATCGCTTGCCCTGCCGCTCCAGCAGGTTGATCGGGGTTGAATAGAGCTTTCCGCTCTTGCGTCCGCGAACTTCCAGCAGATAGGTGTAAGAAAAACCCAGCCCGATCCCCACCAGAAATCCGAAAATGCGGTTAAAGACCTTCTCCGCACGACTCGGCTCACGAAATACCGACCAGTTTGAATTCATGCACCCCAGTGTACGCTGCCCCTACACGGCTTTCGCGAATCGCAGGGACGCGGAATTCATGCAATAGCGCAGCCCTGTCGGCTTCGGACCATCGTCGAACACGTGGCCCAGATGCGCGTCACACTCGGTGCACGAAACCGCCGTGCGCTGCATGCCAATGCTGTTGTCGGAAATCTCGCGTACATTTTCTCTCGCGATCGGTTCCCAGAAACTCGGCCAGCCGGTTCCGGAATCGAACTTCGTTGACGAACTGAACAGTGCGTTGTCGCAGCAGATACAGCGGAAAATCCCCTTGTCGTGCAGATCCCAATACTTCCCGCTATATGCGAGCTCGGTATCAGCGTGCCGCGCAATCTCAAATACTCCCGACGGCAGCTGCTTTCTCCACTCATCTTCCGACTTCACAACTCGCGCGATCTTCACCCTTGCCAGCCGCTTCCCCGCATCGGAGAACTGGACAATCGTCACTTCCGCCGGCTCCGTCTTCCCAGCTTCCGCAATCACATGCGGCCTCCGTAACGAAAATAAGGCCGCGCCTCCCAGCGCCGCGCCCACGCCGGACAAAAACAATCGCCGCCCTAGATTGACTTCGCCTTCACCACGATCGGATTCGAACATAGCTCCTCCGCAAAATTGTCATCCTGAGCGAGACGCTTTTTGTCTCGCGAAGGGTCTGGGCGCGCCGCGCGAATCGCCCACGTTCTTTGCGGGAGAACAACTCGCGCGTTCGGCGCGCTTCCTTACTTGCCGTTATGCTTCCCTACTTCCCGCTATAAAGCTCAGGAAACTCCCGCCTCAAATTCGCCACCTTGGGTGCATCGTTATACACAATGTAAGGATTATCCGGATGCAGTGTCGCATAGTTCTGGTGATAAGCTTCCGCCGGATAAAACGCCTTCAGCGGCTCCACCTGTGTTGCAATCGCTTTCCGAAAAACTTTCGCCTGGTTGAGCTGCGCAATGTAAACCTCGGCAATGTGCTTCTGCTCATCGTTGCCATAAAAAATCACCGACCGGTATTGCGTCCCTTCATCCGGCCCCTGCCGGTTCACTTCTGTCGGATCGAGCGCCACCGAGAAAAACACCCGCAGCAACTCTCCATAGGTAACCTTCGACGGATCGTAAACAATCTGCACGGACTCCGCATGCCCGGTCTCGCCGCTACTCACCGCCTCATAATCAGGACTCTTCACCGAACCGCCCGAGTATCCCGAAGTCGCACTAACCACGCCCTTCACATGCTGGAATACCGCCTGGATTCCCCAGAAGCAGCCGCCCGCCACCACCGCGGTTTCTTTGCCCGGAGCCGTCGCCCTCACTTCATCCGCCACCGGACCCGGAACCGCCGCTCCACTTCCCGCCCGGCAAGCCACCGCGCCCGCCAGCACCGTCAACACCATCGCAACCATCCGCACCGAAGCTCTCGACATAAATCCTCCCGGCGTCACACGCCGCTACCTTCCCTCATTAGAGTTACGAGTCTGGGAGAAGTTTCGGATGGCAGCTCGTGCCAGGACCAAAACGGGTCTGTGGATTTCTGCTAGCGAAAATACTTCGAGTCCGTCTCGGGGAGAGCTAACAGGGCGAGCGAAAAATACCTTCGACTGAATGGCCCTTGAATGGCCGGGGTCCCCCGGTGAATGGCATCCCCCTCCTCCCTCTCTCCTGAAAGTCTCGCTGGGCGCGGGGTTCACAAAAAGTGTCTGCAAAATATAGAGGGCAAATGACTTAGAGGTCAAAATCCAGACAACAAAGGAGTTAGGGCCGTTGTTGTCGGATTTAGCTATACTGCCTTCGCCTTGACCATGATGGGCTGATTTGTTGCCGTGAAATCCCACGTTTCGCAAAGAACGCGAAACATGGGGTACCCGGCTGTCGCCATCCGTGGTGGCCTTCGGAGAATCTGGCAAGAACTTCATCGGAATAGGCAAGAGGCCCAAGCTTCGGGACGCTATGCTTTGGCTTGCGGTGCCGTTGAGGCAGTCAGAATTTCGCAGCGCAGGAGAATGAGAAACAATGCAGAAGCGCAAACTTGGAAAAAGCAACTTGGAAGTTTCGGCTCTCGGCTTAGGCTGCATGGGAATGAGCTTTTCCTACGGGCCGCCCGCCGACAAGCGGGAGATGATCTCTCTTCTTCGGACCGCCGTGGAACGCGGCATCACATTCTTCGATACGGCGGAGGTCTATGGCCCGTACACCAACGAGGAGCTCCTCGGCGAGGCGCTCTCTCCGCTGCGCGATCGGGTGGTGATTGCCACCAAGTTCGGGTTCAAACTCAAGCCGGACGGAAGCCCCGGTTTTGTTGGTCCGAACAGCCGCCCGGAGCGCATTAAGCAGGTCGCGGAAGATTCTATTAAGCGCCTCAAGGTGGATGCCATCGATCTGTTCTATCAACACCGCGTTGACCCGAACGTGCCGATCGAAGACGTGGCGGGCGCGGTGAAGGAGCTGATTCAGGAAGGCAAGGTAAAGCACTTCGGCCTTTCTGAAGCGGGAGCGAAGACGATTCGTCGCGCTCATTCTGTGCAGCCAGTCACTGCGGTCCAGAGCGAATACTCGTTGTGGACGAGAGGCCCTGAAGCGGAAGTGCTGCCGACCCTTGAGGAACTCGGAATCGGCTTTGTTCCATATAGCCCGCTGGGCAAGGGCTTCCTGACGGGAAAGATTAACGAAAGCACCACGTTCGACAGCACCGACTTCCGCAACACCCTTCCTCGCTTTACGCCGGAGGCTCGGAAGGCGAACCAGGCCCTGGTTGATCTGCTGGGCACGATCGCACAACGGAAGAAGGCGACCCCGGCTCAGATCGCGCTCGCCTGGCTGCTCGCCCAAAAGCCATGGATCGTTCCAATCCCAGGCACGACCAAGCTGGGGCGGCTGGAAGAAAACATCGGAGCAGTTGCAATCGAACTTACGTCCGACGATCTGCGCGAGATCGAAAGCGCCTCCGCAAAGATCAAGGTGGAAGGGGAACGCTATCCGGAAGCGCTGCGGCGCATGACCGGCCTCTGAGCAGCACGAATGTTTGCAAAAGAGGTATTCTCGAACGCGTGAAGACCAATGGCAAACCGGCGTCTTCCTGGCGCGCAGACGAACTTGCGGGCCCAAACGAGCCAGACACGGATCAGTTGACCCGTTTGATTGCCGCCTATGCACCTCACGACGGCAGTTTTGAGCTGCGCATCCCTGGCTTGCACGCGAATCGCTTTTCACGACCAAACAAAGAGTGTGTACACGCCCTCCGGTTGCCCTCGTTGTGCATAGCCGCCCAGGGAGCGAAGACCGTCATCGTAGGGGACGAAGTGTATGAGTACGACGCGTCGCGCATGATCGTTTTCTCCGTTGCCTTGCCCGTTGCTGCCCAGGTCACGCAAGCCAGCCATTCCGCGCCCTACCTTTCTCTCAAGCTGGACCTCGATCCGCACAAGATTGCCGAACTGGTCTTGAAGGTGTACCCGCACGGTCTGCCTCCAGTCCAAGAGAGGAGCGCGGTTTACGTCACTCCGGTTGACGCGAGCGTTGTCAACGCCGCGACGAGGTTAATGGAGTGTCTTGCGCATCCCGGAGACGCTGAACTGCTCGCTCCACTTGTGATCGATGAGATTTTGATCCGGCTACTGCGCAGCCCCATTGGTGTTCGCGTCGCTCAAATGGGCTTTGCAGAATCTAGCGTCCACCGCGTTGCCAAGGCCATTTCCTGGCTACGAGACAACTTCTCTCAACCCATGAAGGTCGAGGACTTGGCCGGGCTGGTGCACATGAGTGTTTCCTCATTCCACGAGCACTTTAAGTCCGTCACTTCGATGAGCCCTTTGCACTATCAAAAGATGCTGCGACTGCAAGAGGCGAGGCGCCTCATGCTGTCGGCAATTATGGACGCGGGCACTGCGAGCCAGCGCGTGGGCTATCTAAGCGCTTCCCAGTTCAGCCGAGAATACAGCCGCTTCTTCGGGAGTGCGCCGACCAAAGACATCGCCAGATTGCGTCAAGAGGCAGGACTTTGGGTCTAAACGTCCGGGAGTGATTGGGGAGAACAGCCGATTACATTCATTGTTTCCTCTTGACATTCGCTTTATATTCGCCAACAATGGCGACATGGCGATCACACGCAGGCAGCGCGAAGTGTATGACTTCATCTCCCGCTTTGTGGCCGAGCATGGCTACTCTCCGTCGTTTGAGGAGATCGGCACGGGGCTCCATCTGACGTCGCTGGCAACGGTACACAAGCACATCACGAATCTCGAGAAAAAGGGATTGCTCACCCGCGACTACAACCGCAGCCGCTCGATCGACCTGCTGCCGCCCAAGGGACGGCTGAAGCAGGCCATGAGCGTCAACACAGGCCTGGTGCTGCCGCTGCTGGGGCGCATCGCCGCCGGCCAGCCGATTGAAGCGATGCAGACCAATGAGACGATCTCGCTCGCCGACTTCGTCCGCTCGAAAGAAGTGTTCGTGCTGGAAGTGCGCGGCGATTCCATGCAGGATGAGGCCATCCTCGACGGCGACTACGTGCTGGTGGAGAAGCTGAAGACGGCGCACAACGGCGACATTGTGGTCGCGCTGGTGGATTCAAGTGATGCCACGCTGAAGCGTTTTTATCGTGAAGGCGACAACATCCGCCTGCAGCCTTCGAACGCAACGATGATGCCGATTATCGTGCCGGCGGCTTCGGTGGAAGTGCAGGGGAGGGTGATTGGAGTGCTGAGGAAGTACTGAAAACACCAGAGACCCCTATTGAAGAATCCGCTCATCCAACTCACCTCCGTCCAGGCCCGCCGAATCTGGCTGCATGCCCAGCGCCTGGACACCACCGAACCCTTCGGCTCCGGCCCGAAGGCCACGCCGGCAGCCGTGGCGCACCTGGGCTACTTGCAGATTGAGACCATCTACGTCATCGAGCGCAGCCATCACCACATCCCCTACACGCGCATCCCTACGTATCGGCGCGAGCATCTGCATCAGGCACAGAGCATCGACAAGACTGTTTTCGAGTATTGGACGCCGCCCTATCGTACGTGCCGACGGAGAGCCTGCTTGCGTGTTTTCGAAGGAAATATCTGAAAAAATAAAACGCACGCGACCCGGAAGAGTCAGCGTGCGTTTTGAAGCTTTAGGCCTGAAGCCAGCAGCTAAAAGCTGCCTTATCCTACGTGCTTATCAATCGCTTGCGCGATGGCGTCTTTCGGGCGATAGCCGACGAGCTGTTCCACCACTTGGCCACCCTTGAAAACCAGCAGCGTGGGGATGCCGGTGACTTTGTAACGCATCGGCGTGGAGCTGTTGGCGTCGACATCCATTTTGCCGACTTTGAGTTTGCCCTGGTAGTCCTTGGCGAGCTCATCCACGATGGGAGCGAGGGCGCGGCAGGGGCCGCACCAGGTTGCCCAAAAGTCCACCAGCACGGGTGTATCTGATTTCAAAACATCCTGGTCGAAGTTTGCATCGGTGACTTCGACAATTCCATTGCCTGCCATTTTCGTTTCTCCTGGTTGTAACGTCGCGCTGTCGGCGGACGCTCCATCGAGCGGTCGTAGCCGGGCCCGGCGATCTGTATCGAATAATTGCTTGCCCTGGTTAGGGCATATCCATTATCGCACTTCGGTTGGATGCCTGGGTAATGGCGAAAGTCGCAAAAACGAGCGGGTACTCGTATCGTGCCCTCAAGGCGTGCGGCAGAGTGCCTAAAAGATGAACTTCACCGCAGCCTGCATCAGGCGGGGAGCGGCGGCGCTGACCACCTGCCCGAACGACGAGCTGTTGATGTTGCCATTCACGGACGCCGGTCCGTAGAACTGGGCGTGGTTGAAGACGTTGAATCCCTCGAAACGGAACTGAAGAGATTTGGATTCGGGGAGCGGCAGGTTCTTGATCAGGGCCATGTCGTAGTTGTCAATGCCCGGGCCACAAAAGAAGCGGCGCTTGGCGTTGCCGGACTGCCCCAGCGGCTGGAGGCTGAAAAGGCTGGTATCGAAATAGGACTGGCCGTTGCGAGGATTTCGGTTCAGCCCCAGCGCGCCGGGAGTGTACTGCGGTTCGTCAACGCCATAGTTGTTCACCCCGTTCGGTTCAGTTCCCAACAAAGAATTGTCGCCGTAGTTATAAAGCGTGACCGGAAAACCGGTGCTGAAGCGGGTGATCCCGGAAGCCGCCCAGCCTTTCGTCCAGCGGTTGGAGATAGCGAAAATATGATCGAGAGGAAGTTGGTAGTTATAGCTGACCACGAAATTGTGCTTCACATCAAAAGCTGACAGAGCCTTGCTCAGCGCGGGATTGAGCGGGTTGATCTCTTCTCCAAGGTTGGAAGCCTGGTCGAGAGACTTGCCGTAAGTGTAACCACCAAGAATCTCCAAGGGCCCGCCGGTATGGCGGAGCGTGACTTCCAGAGCGTTGTAGTTGGAATTGCCGATCGTGGCCTGGTTCGTATCGCTGCCAAAGTGTGGGCCGAGCGGACCGCGGGTTCCATTGATTGTCTGGTTGGAAGCTGTGATGTAGGTATTGCCTTCCAGAAACGGCCCGCAAGGGGTTTGTCCGGGGGCCAAATTCGCCGGATTCATCAGCTGCAAGCAAAGAGCGGGATCGCCAGGATTGGCTTCCACAAGCGCGAGAAGTCGATGTCCCTGGGTGCCCACGTAACTCGCGCTGAGTACGGTATTCGATGAGAGTTGGCGCTCCAGCGAAAACGTGTACTCCTCGGTGTAGGGAATGCGGTTGGTGGTGGGATAAGCCGGCAGACCGCTGATAGGCTCGTACTGCGACCAATCGATGTTGGCGTCGGGATGGCTCGCGGAGGAGTTGAGCGGAGCCAGTTGCACCGGGAAGTACTGGCTGCCCTGACCGGTGGAAGCGGAAATGAACGGCGTGGCAAACAGCGGCGGAGTAGGGCTGGTATACGTGGTGCCGTAGGGCGCGTTCGCGCTGAGGACTCCGATGGTGAGAGCTTCAATGGCGGTGTAAAACGTGCCGAAGCCGGCACGCAGGCTGGTTTGGCCAGGACCTCCGAGCATCCTGCCGAAAACAGAATCCGAATCTGCGCTGGGAGAATAGACAAGGCCTACGCGCGGCGCGAAATCTTTGTTGCCCGGCGGCGCCAGTGTGCGTGGGACTCCGGGATCGGTTGGGAAGAGAATTCCTGCGGGCGCGGTTGGAAATACCACGGATTGTTTGCCCGGCTCCAAGGTCGCCACCTGATTGTATTTTTCGTACCAGGGTTCGATCCGGTCCCAGCGCAAACCATAATTCAGCGTGAGATTGGGACGCAGCCGCCAACTGTCCTGCGCGTAGAGGCCAAGATATTTGTTGCGTCCGTAAAAGGGTTGGAGCTGGCTCTGGTTGTATTGGGTGGGAGCGCCGAGCAGGAAGTCGACGAAATCCGATCCGGTCTGGCTCCCGAAGAACAGGAAACTGCCGTTGAACTGAGCGATGGCGTGAGTATTGACCTGGTCGTAATGGAATTCCCCGCCGGCCTTGATGGTGTGCGTGCCGACGACTTTGGAAAAATTGTCGAGCCACTGGAAGGTGTTGTTGCTCTGCCTCAGCTCGTTGGTGTCGGTTCCGATGGAGTAGTTGTTGAAGACGACGTTCTCCAGACCCTCAGTTTGCGGCGAGAGAGGCACGATGCCCGGAGTGTTGGGCCCGACCTGGAAACCCTGAGAGGCTAGGTTGACACCCACTCCACCCTGCGGACGCCCGAGGTCATTGGAGTCCCGCAGGTAACTGAAGCGGAATTCGTTGACCGCGGTTGCGCTCGGAGTCTTGGTGCTGCCCAGGTTGAGCAACTGAGCGCGGCCAAGATTCACTGCGTTGAAGCCCGGAACATTTGCTCCACCCTGCGCGGTGGGGTAAGGATTGTTCTGAGTGAAGTTGTCGAGGAAATAATAAGTGGAGATGAGACCCCATGGCGTGCTGGCATCCAGGCGGGCAGCGCCTTTATTGTCATTGAGGGTCTGGTTATAGGCGGATGTGGAAAAAACATTGCCGGGCTGGTTCGGCGCGGGAATGTATTGCAACAGATGCTGCGCGGGAGCGGACCACGCGCTGTTGGGGATTTGCAGCGTAGGAAGAACACATGCCGTGGTGCTGGTGGCGGAATAGTTTGTGTTCGTGCAGCCGGAAAAATAGTATGGCTCACCCACAGAAATTTGATACCCGAGGTTCTGAGAGAGCGCAGTGGCCCAAGCGGGACCGCTTACTGTCGTAACCAGGGAACTTGCCAGGTCTGCCAAATTGCCAGAGCGATCCTGGATTGAGGGCACCGGAATCAATCCGGTGTCTACACCTTGGGTTTGGCGCGTACCTTGATAATCAGAGTAGAAGAAAATTCTGTTTCGGGTCACTGGGCCGCCGAGAGTACCACCGAACTGATTCTGGTCAAAGGAACCACGGGAGGGGGAGAAGTAGTTACGCGCGTCGAGATTCGTGCTGCGCAGAAATTCAAAAACGTCGCCGTGAAATGCGTTGCTGCCCGACTTGGTAATGACGTTGATCTGGCCACCACTGTATTCGCCATACTCCGCATCGAAATTGTTGGTGAGAATCCTGAACTCGGCGATGGAATCGAGATTGGGAATAATGGCCGTGCCCATGTTGACGTCTTCTTCCACATCGCTGCCATTCACCATGAAGCTGTTGGCGAATTCCCGTTGGCCATTGATGGAAATGTTGCCGGCGTTCAAGTCACCCGAGGGCGAGAAGGCGCTGGCACCGACATCCTGAACCGTGCTGGAGGTGATGGACGTGGCGGGGGCAACGCCGGACTGAAGCGCGAGCAGATCGGTATAGCTGCGGCCATTCAGCGGGACGCCGGTCATCATTGAACCCGCAATGACCTCACCCATCTGGGAACTGGAGGTTTCCACGTGCGCCGCGTTGTCGCTCACCGTGATGGCGTCAGTTCTCTCGCCGACCTGCAGCACAACATCCACGCGAAGCGCGCTGTTGGCGTCAAGCGCGATTCCGGTGCGGCGGTAGGCTTTGAAGCCAGGGTGGTTCACTTCGAGAACATAGTCAGCAATGGGGAGGACCGGGAACGTGTAAGTACCCCGCCCATCGGTGGTAGCAGATTGCCGAGCGCCGGTACCGGTATTGACCAAACTGACGGCTGATTGAGCAATTGCGGCACCCGATGGGTCCTTGATCGTGCCCGAGATACTGCCGCCGACTCCAGCCCAACTTGTCCCTAGCAAACCTAGGAGCAGGAACAGGCGAAGCAGCGACAACTGGGGAAAACTTCGCATGGTATTCTCGCGATTCAGTTGCAAACGAGTCGCAACTATAGTTACGATCAACCTCAGGCTTTCGTGGAATTGGATTGATCGCTAGTTGCAATTCAGTCGCATCTAAGATATAAGCTTGACGGATTCGCCTATAAGCCGTCAAGAATCGGCAGAAGATTCCGTCGCAATACGCTTGCGACCAGTTGCGACAACATGAGGGACGGTTCCGATGCCATTACCACAAACGGAAATGCCGGGCCGGTTGCAGGCCCACTTTGCGGAGCGCGGGATCAGGATGACCCAGCAGCGGCGGGCCATTCTGCGCGTGATGGAGACCGCGACCAAACATCTGGACGCGGCCCAGCTTTTGCGCAAGGCCCAGAAGCTGGATGCCAGCGTCGACCGCAGCACGGTGTACCGAACGCTGCAACTGCTAAAGCGCCATGGGCTGATTGACGAACTCGATCTAATGCACATCCACGGCGAGGGTCACTACTACGAGCGGAAGCTGAATCGGGATCACATCCACATGGCGTGTTTGCGTTGCGGCAAGATCATGGAATTCGTCAGCGATATTTTCGAGAAGCTGAAGGGACAGGTGGAGAAAGACTGCCGGTTCCGGATTGTGGTGTCGCGGTTGGAAATTGGTGGTTACTGCGCGGGGTGCCGAGGAGCCAAGTAGCCGTTTGGCGAATCATTGATGGAAATTCGATTTCTTAATGCAAACGACGCGAGCAGGTACTGGAAGATCCGCCTCGAAGCACTCGAATGTGAACCGGAGGCGTTCGGAGCATCAGCGGAAGAACACCGCGCATCGACTGTGGATGATGCGGCGGCGCGATTATCCTCCGATCCGGCGAACAATTTCGTTGTAGGCTCCTTTCTGGGCGAGCGGCTGGTAGGCACTGCCGGCTTCTTTCGTAACAAAGGTTTCAAGGAACGCCACAAGGGACACATCTGGGGCGTTTATGTGACGCGCGCGGCGCGGGGCAAGCGAGCCGGGCGGGATATGTTGCGAATGCTCTTGGAGCGCGCCATCAGTATTGAAGGGATTGAGCAGATCATGCTCTCGGTGGCCACCACTCAAGATGCCGCAGCCAGCCTGTATCGGTCACTAGGATTTGAGTCCTTCGGCTGCGAGCGCCGGGCGCTGAAGCTCGGCGACCGGTATGTTGACGAGGAGAACATGGTTCTATACCTTAAACCGCTCGCATCAACATAACCTTGGCGATCAGAATACGTAGGACCACCCGGCAATAAAAAAGCGCCCCGGACTTTTCAGTCCAAGACGCCTCGGCAGCCCTCCCCCAGAACTGCCAAACCACTTCTGGATGGTAGGATTGGGGCTTTTTCTTGTAAACGGCACTTTGGTAATTGGCTGTCAGCGGCTCATGCTCTGCTGTTGAAAGGTGCTTATGTACGCGTGGCAAGACCACACTGGTCACAGCGCTGCGAGTAGATCTTCTCAGAGGGTGAGGAATTACTGCTGCCTGTGCCAGGTTTGGCCGGCGTCGAAGGTGGTCCAGATTTCGCCGGTCGAGGTTGCAATTTTTCCATGCTGCGGATCAGAGAACTGGATGCTGGTAATGTCACCGGTAAGAACCATGCCGGCTTCAGAGGGGGCCACGAGACCCCAGCGATTGCCGCCATCCGAGCTGTGATACAAGGCGCCCCCGGAAGCGCCCGCCCAAACTTCAAGTCCACTTGCCGCCACGGCACGGAATACGGAGCTGGAACGCGACGCAGCTTCGACTTTCTGATTCTTCTCCTGAGATCTACCCCGATCAGCCGTGCCGAGGGAGGTAGACGGGGCGACATTCTCCCAAGTATGTCCTCCGTCGAAGGAACGCTGCAAGGCGCCAACAGGGGTCACGATCCAACGCGGCGACGCGCGGAGCATAAGTGTCTGCGAGGTTTGCAGAGGCATGCTGCCGGAAACAACCGTCGCCGCAGCCGCGCGATTGGACGCGGCTTGTGCAGGCACAGGATCTTTGGCTTTGACTACGTTGAGATCGGTAAACGCCCGGCCTTGAAGCGGCAAGTCAGCCTGATTCTGAGCGAGTTGGTTCTGACCGGTCGCGGCGGTTTCTGTGTTGAGTGCTGTAGCCTCGGCCTGCACTTCAACCACCTGCGAAGCGGCGCCGACCTTAACCTGTTGGTGGATTTCGGGAGTTGGATTCCGCGGTTGACCAGGCGTAGTCGTTGGGCTTTCTGAGGCTTGCGCAAGAACTGAGTCACGGCGAGGCGAAGCTCCCTGTCCAGCTCCCGCGCCACCTGGCGGTTGAGCTAGGCGGTTGGGTTCGAGAGCAAGCTTGTGTGCGGTCAATATCGGAGGGCCCGGCGCGGCCAATTCCCTTCGCATCTCACTTTGCGGAACTGTTACCTGGCGGGAGGGCGATTGATGCAAAGCGGAAGGACCTGGCGCGGCGTCCTTTCGTAGGAAGTTCGAGGCCACGCTCCTTGCCTGGTTGCGATGCGAGTATTGCAGAACCCCGACCGACGTGACGACGAGGATTCCCGCCGCCAGGGCTGCCCAACGAAGCGTGGGCCAGGTTAGCCAGCCGATTCGAGCGGCGCTGCCGGCACCGGGCAAGGCAACTCTCTCTGTCGCCGGCAAAGCAAGTGCGACTACATCTCGACAGTCGCCACAAGCCGCAAGGTGCTCCATCACGAGGGCGCGTTCGCGCCCATCAAGAGACTGCTCCGCGAACGCCGTGAGAAGATCGGCGTCGGGATGCGATTCTGCGGTTGCCGGGCGTTCCTGCAACCGCTTGATCACGAATTTGGGGACGCTGTGCATTTCGGTTTCTAAGTTTCCAACTACTAGCTTCTCGCTTTCGTTCAAGACTTCACTCCTGACCCTCCCGGAGTGCCTCTACCCTTGTTTCTCTCTTTCTAGGGAACGCTGGCGACGACGATTCTTGCGCCAGACTGCGACGAATATCCAATCTTAAGTCACGTACGTCAACCTCCAACGCTTCTTCGGCCTGGCGGCGAGCCATGCCCTGCTGAATCATGTTAGCCAAGATTTTCTTGCGCAATGACTTGGCCAGCTTGTCCACTTTGCGGCTGATGGTGGACTCGTGTACCGCCAGCAGACGGGCGATTTCCGCCAGCGTCCGGCCGTCAAGAAAATACGCGGCCAGCACCATCCGTTCTTCGCTGGAGAGTGAAGCCAGGGCCGTGTTGGTGGCAGATTCCAGACGCGAGTCTGGGCATGGAACCGGCTCGATCTCGGGAGCCGCGAACTGCGAGCCCTCTTCGCCTTCTTCGTCGAGGCTGATCAGACGCCTGGTGCGGCGGTAGCGATTCACGAACTCTTGTGCAAGCACGGTGCGAAGCCAACCTTCGAGTGACCCGCGACCCGTGAAGGATGCCAGTTTGGAAACGCGCTCGCCATCGCGAGTAGTCGTGCCGTAGAGTTCGGCATAGAGTGTGTCGGCGAGATCGCGGGCGGCTGAGTCCTCGCGGGCGATGCGCAGGGCGCACTGATAAAGCTTTTCCCGGTAACGAATCAGGAAAAGTTCCCAGGCGGCATTGTGGCCCGCGGCGCAGGCTCTGGCGAGCGCGAGTTCCTCAACTCGCAGGCTTAGCAGAAAAGTGCGTGCCTCGGCTTGAGTGGCGCCCGTGGGCAGATACTTCATGGCCACGTCAGCCAGAATTTCGGCGAAGGATTCGCAGGCGAGACCGACTTTTTCGCAGCCGCTTCTATCGTGCATCTCCGGCAGCAACTCGGAGAGTGCGGATTGCACTGGAGCGGATATTGGTTTGCCGGCGCGCATGCAGAAGATGAAGAAAGTGCGAAGAGACCTCCCTTGATCCTACTAGTTCCTTAGACGCGCGTGAGCATAATTTTGGCCGCAAGCACTGGCGACTTTTTCGCTCTTATGGCCGGTCTTGGTGCGGAAGTTAGTTGTTTGCGCTGTTGTTCTGGTACCAATTTCGCCAAGCTGCGGAGTCGTTGGGCAGGCGTTGCCGGGTGATGTCGCCCAGGGCCTGGAAGGCCCAGGCGTGGGTCTGGGCATCGAGTGCGGGATCGTCAGAGTAATCAATGAGTTGCGGGACGGCGATGAGCCGCTGGTGGTGACTTAACATGCCTGACTCCGCCAGACTGCAGGCGGCGCGTTCGCGCACTATTGGGGACGGATCATCGTGCATCGCTTCGAGCAGGGGAGCGATCGTTGGAGTGGTTCCCACCACAGCCAGGCTTTCGACCGCCCAACGGCGTGCATCTTCGGAAGCCTTGTCCGATCCGCGGTCATTTTTCAGGTGAGCGCTCAATACCTGGACTACGCGATCCGTCCCAACGCCACGGTTTGCCAGCAAACCCAGAGTCCAGAAAGCCCAAATCTTTTGCGCGTGATCGGAGGAGGCGGCCTGCCGCACGAGTGCTTCGACAGTGGACTCGCTCTGGGTGACCCCGTAGGCCGCCAGTTGGACTTCAATGGCGGAATCCCGCACGCTTCTGTCATTGGAGTTGAGGGCAGCCGTGGTCAGTTCGCCGAGTTGCGCATCCCACTGGAGTTGCCCGCGCCAGGCATCGACGCGCGCTTCGATCTGCGCGGTAGCTCCATCGGAGCGAGCCATGGCGCGTTCGAGGAGGATTTCCGCTTGCTTTTGCGGCTTCTGACGATCCAGATCGCGATCGGACGGCAGCGCGGAAGAGACACCAAGATCTTTCCGCAACGAGAATGGAGTGGATAATTTTCCCCAAACCGCGTTTATGCCTCCGGCGCTGGAGACCGCCACCGCGAGTCCGATTCCCGCCATCATGGCGCCGATATGGAGCAGGGGCAGATTGGAAACGGTCCTACGATCAGAATCGGAAGATCCGGAAACTGGCGCCGGCGCAAGATCTGACCCCGGACCGAGCGTGCCGTAATCCGGCGTCGGCTGCAGGCGCGGATCCAGAGGACGAAGAATCCCAGTCCCGTCTTGCCCCGACAAGTTCGGTCGAAAAACATCCATAGCGCCAAGTTTAGGCACGACGCGGAATAGGGTAAAGTTACTTCAGGACCCAGCCCGATCGAGGTTCGATGTAAGGCGCGGCCACGTGTAGCTCGAAACTGGCATCGGAAGAAGCGCTGTGGGTCTACAAACTTACGGAGGAAGAATGTCTGCCCAAGGAAATTATTTGCGCCGCTGGTTGTCAGTTTCACTAGTTCTGATTATTGCCGCTGCCGCTTTGGCTGCGGCTGGCCCGGGTTACAAGGTCGTGAACACTTACAAAGTAGGCGGCGACGGTGGTTGGGATTACTTGACCGCTGACGCGTCGGCGCGGCGTCTTTATATTTCGCGAGCGACTCATGTCATCGTGCTGGATCTGGATTCTGGAAAGAATGTTGGCGACATCGCAGATACGCAAGGCGTGCATGGCATCGCCCTCGCTCCGGAACTGGGGCGCGGCTTTACCAGCAACGGACGGGAAGGCACAGTCAGCATTTTTGATTTGCAGACTTTGGCCACCAGCAGCAAAGTGAAGGTCGGAGAAAATCCAGATGCAATTCTCTACGATCCGGCAACCAAGCGGGTTTTCACGTTCAACGGCCAAAGCCACGACGCGACCGCGCTGGATGCTAAGAAGGGCACGGTGCTGGGCACGATCAAGCTCGACGGCAAACCAGAGTTCTCGGCCAGTGATGGCAAAGGCGAAGTGTTCGTCAACATTGAAGATAAAAGCGAGTTGGTGACGATTGATCCCAGCAAACTTGAGGTGAAGTCGAAGTGGCCGCTCGCGCCTTGCGAATCGCCCACGGGATTGTCGATGGACCGGAAAAACCGCCGGCTGTTCGTGGGCTGCGATAACAAGATGATGGCTGTTGTGGATGCGGATACGGGCAAGGTCCTGGCCACGCCCGCGATTGGCGACGGCGTTGACGCGACCGCTTTCGACGACGAAACTGGGCTGGCTTTCGCTTCGTGCGGAGAAGGCGTGCTGACGGTGGTGCGTGAGGAGTCGCCGGAGAAATTCAGCGTAGCGGAAAATGTTGCGACGCAACCGGGCGCGCGTACTCTGGCGCTCGATTCCAAAACGCACAATGTTTATGTGGTCACGGCTAAATTCGGCCCGCCTCCGGCAGCGACGGCGGATAATCCACATCCGCGGCGCAGCATCGTACCCGATACTTTTGTGGTTCTCGTTGTGGCCGAATGAGGTGCGGTTTCTATTCCTCGCGAGCTGCCATTTGGCTGGCGCTGGCGATTGGGTTGGCGCAAGTCTGTGCGGTGCAGACCTGCGCGTCGTTCTCTTACCTCATGCTCGCGGGGATCGCGCCATTCTTGAACATTTCAAACCACATCCGCATGTCGGCTTCGCCGTAGATTCCTAGCTCGCGGATCACCTCGCGGGCGAATTCCACGCTCCCTAGTCCGCTTGCCGTGATGATCTTGTGATCGGTCACTGCTAATTCATCCACGTAAAAAGGCTCATCCTTGTACTCCGGAACCATTTTCTTCAAATAGCTCTTCGCGTTACTGGTGTGGCGAACGCCAGCCGTCAACCCTGCGCGGGCAATTTCCAACGTTGCCGCGCACAACGCGCCAATCAGGATGTCCTCCGCATGCAACCGCCGGAGAAGTTCATCCACCTTCCCGTCTGGCCCTTTCTCCCACTGGGCTCCACCCGGCAGAATGAAAATCGCGGTTTCGCGTGGCTCGATCTCGTCCTCATCCATGGCGATGTCAGGCACTACCCTGAGTCCCCCCATCGTCACCACGGTCTCGCGCGAACGTCCTGCCGTCAGTACTTCGTACTTGTCGGATTTCCGGATCTCGCACAGAGCCAGCGCCGGCTCCCAATCCGCCAGCCCGTCAAACACGAAGAGGTATGCCTTCAGTTTCATGCTCGGCATCTCCGTATCTCAATCGTCCGCTGGGCGCTCGCCCATCGGAGGTTGATCCAAGAAGAATACCTGTCGAAACCACTTTGCGCGAACCACATCCCTTCTTCGAACTGAACCCGGAACGACCGTTCGGTTGTCAAACATCAACCCTCCATGTATCATCGCAAAACTTTAATGACCCTCTGCAGTCGGCTCTGTGTTCGCGCGCCAACTGCGCCAGGGTTTCCGAGGATTTTACGGATGACAGTTGGGGACGAGAAATTTTACCGGGCACGGGTCACCAAGCGGGTGGAGTTCGCACCTGACCTGTGGATGATTCGCATCCAGCCCGGCGGGGAGTTCAAGTTTGTCCCGGGCCAGTATGCCACGCTCGGTGTGGAGCACGATGGCAAGCGGACGGAGCGTCCGTATTCGATTGCCTCGGCGCCTTTTGAAAATGAAATTGAATTCTTCTTTGAGCTGGTGCCTGAGGGAGCACTGACGCCTCGCCTTTACAAACTGCAACCGGGCGACGAACTGCTGATGCGGAGAATACCAAAAGGCAAATTCACGCTCGATACGGAGAGCGGCCGGAAGCATCATCTGTTGGTTTCAACGGTGACCGGAGTGGCTCCGTTTGTAAGTTTTGTACGGACGCTTTCGAGAGACTGGAAAGAAGGCCGCTTTGATGGCAGCCACCAACTCTACCTGCTCAACGGCGCCAGCCGGCCATGGGAGTTCGGCTACAAAGAGGAATTGAACCGCTTCGACGCGGAACTGCCCTGGTTCAAATATGTGCCCACCGTGAGCCGGCCGTGGGATCACGCAGACTGGCCGGGTGAAATCGGCCGCGCCGACGATGTGCTGCGCAAGTATGCTGACCACTGGGAACTCGACGCCACGAATACCACGGCATATTTGTGCGGGCATCCAGACATGATCGCGAACAGCAAGGCAATCTTGAAGCGGCGCGGCTTCGTCGACAGGACGGCAATCAAGGAAGAGATTTACTGGATTCCGGCGAAGTAGTGACGATGTTAGCTTTCGGCGGGCGCGAAAAGAACCAGCACCGCTAATTCTTCCATCACATCGTAAAAATGATGCTCCACTTCGGCCGCGACGAAGATCACACTGCCCGCGGACACTTCGCGGTTTTCTTCGTCAACTTTGAAGCGGGCTCGTCCGCGGACGACATAATAGATCTCATCTTCATGGTGCGGCCTCTGCAGGTCCGTGGCACCAGCGGGCAGGACGTAAATTCCGGCGCTCATCGCTGGCACGCGAAGGAATTCGCGGTACAACTTGCCGCTCCGCGCCCGCTGTTGATCGATCTCGGAGATGCTGGCGAAGAGAGTTTTCACGCGAAGATCCCTCCAAAAATAAGATCGGTAAATTGCGGAATGAGATTCTGCGCCTGCAGGTCGCCTTCCGGCTTGTACCACTGATAAATCCAGTTGATCATGCCGAGCAGGGCGAAGGCGGCTGCGCGCGGGCTGACCTTTGCTTTTGCCCGATGTGCATGCCGGGATTTGTTTTGCACTTCCGCCATCAGGTTTTCGAGGAAGTGGATATAGTCCTTTTTGCGGGAATTGATGCGTTTACGCAACGACGGTGGCAGAGGATGGTTTTCGTGGAGCATCACCGTGATCTCGCGATCGCGCGGGCTGAGCACAACTTCTATGTGCAACCGGATGAGGGCGCGCAGCCGGTCTTCGGGATCGGCAATTGCACGCACGGGATTGAGCACGCGTTCGTCAGTGATCTCCATAGCGTGGTTCATGATCTCGAACAGGATCTCGTCCTTGCTCTGAAAGTGATGGTAGAGGCCGCCCTTGCTCAGTTTGAGGGCGGCGGCAACATCGTTCATGGAAGTAGCGTCATAGCCGCGCTGCTGGAACAGACGGGCGGCGGTGCGCAGAATTTCCTGCCGGGAGTCAACCACGGTCTCGCGGGTCATCGGGTGACATGGTAACTACTTCGGGAGCGGATTGCCAACGCGCCGGCAGAGCGTTCCGGAGGGGTTACGGCGGCGTGCACACTCCCGCGTGCACATTCCCGCTTGACAGGGACTCCGGGCGAAGGTAGCATCTCCGGATACCGACCGACCGGTCGGTACGCACAGAGGATTCCCGCTATTTTGGCTTGGATCCTTAGGAAGCAAGGGTATCTTTACTTCCTTTGTTCGACGAGACAAGTGCAACGAGAGGAGCACAGTGGTGGCTACTATCTTTTATGAACACGACGCCAATCCGAATGCCCTGAAGGGCAAAACCATTGCCATCCTGGGCTACGGCAGCCAGGGACACGCGCAGGCGCAGAACCTGCGCGACAGCGGCTGCAAGGTAATTGTGGGGCTGGAACCGAATCGCCCCAGCGTGCAGCAGGCCCGCGCCGATGGCATGGTGGTGGTCGCGCCGGATGAGGCCGCCAAGCGCGCCGACTGGATTCACGTGCTCACGCCCGACGAGACCCAGGCTGCTGTTTACGAGCAGTACATCAAGCCCTATCTGCATCCCGGAAAAATTCTCGGATTCTCGCACGGCTTCAGCATTCATTTCAAGACGATCGTCCCGCCGAATGATGTGGATGTGGTGATGATTGCGCCCAAGAGCCCTGGCCATCTGCTGCGGCGGGTGTACGCCGAAGGGCGCGGCGTGCCATCGCTCATCGCGATCCAACAGGACTCGAGCAAACGCGCTCACGAGTACGCGCTGGCCTATGCGTATGGTATTGGCTCAACCCGCGCGGGCGTGCTGCAGACTACATTCCAGGAAGAAACGGAAAGCGATCTTTTCGGCGAGCAGGCCGTGCTGTGCGGCGGTCTGACTTCATTGATCAAGAAGGGATTCGAGACCCTGGTGGAAGCCGGCTACGCGCCCGAGATTGCCTATTTTGAGTGTCTGCATGAGATGAAGCTGATCGTCGACTTGATCTACGAAGGTGGATTGAGCCGGATGCGGTACTCGATTTCGAATACTGCTGAGTATGGCGACCTGACGCGCGGCGAAAAAGTTGTGGGCGATGCTACGCGGGCCGCCATGAAGAAGACTCTGGCCGACATTCAGGATGGAACCTTCGCCCGCGAGTGGATCAAGGAAAACAAGGACGGCGGTTACAACTTCGCGTCGTTGCGCGAAAGAGAGCAGCAGCATCCCATCGAGATTGTGGGTGCACAGTTGCGCGGCATGATGAGTTGGCTGCCCGGCAAGGAAGCAAAGAAGCCGGCGAATGCGCCGAAACCCGAACCTGAACAGGTCGTGAATGCTTAAGGGAGCCGAAATCGTTTTGCGGTGCGTGCGCGCCGAAGGGGTGGACCTGGTGTTCGGTTATCCCGGAGGTGCGATCATGCCGTTGTATGACGCTTTGGACGGCAGCGGCATTCGGCATGTTCTCACGCGGCACGAGCAGGGCGCGGCGTTTGCGGCGGAAGGCTATGCGCGGGTTACTGGAAAAGTTGGCGTGGCGATCGCGACCAGCGGTCCCGGCGCGACCAATCTGGTGACTGGCATCGCCGACGCCAAGATGGATTCGGTTCCCCTGGTCTGCATCACGGGGCAAGTACGCAGCGCGATGATCGGCACCGATGCATTTCAAGAGACCGACGTTTTCGGTCTGACGCTTTCGCTAACCAAGTGGAACCGGCTGGTGCGAACGATCGACGAAATCCCGGAAGTGATCGCGGAGGGATTCCACTGGGCGCGCAGCGGGCGGCCGGGGCCCGTGGTCATCGATATTCCGACCGATCTGCTGAAGGCCAAGAAAGAATTCTCCGGTCCGGTTAAGTTCGCTCCGCACGCGCGTCCGGCCGATGCGAACGCCGAAGGCGCATTCAGCGACACGATTGTGGCCTTGCTGCAACGGGCGACGAGGCCGGTGGCGCTGGTAGGCGCGGGCGCAAAGCTTTCCGGAGCGGTTCCGGAATTGCGGCGGTTGCTCGACGATTTGAATATCCCGGCCTTCGCAACCGTACACGGGCTGGGCGCTGTTCCACCACAATCGCCATATTACTTGGGCATGGTGGGCATGCACGGAACGCGCGCGGCCAACATGGCGCTGCACGAGACCGATCTGCTGCTGGTTTTCGGAGCGCGCCTGGACGATCGCGTTACCGGCGATCCTACGCAGTTTGCGCCGCACGCCAAGATCATCCACTTTGAAATTGATCCGGCGCAGCTTGATCGTGTGCGAGCTTGCCAGTTGCCAGTGATCGGAAATCTTGCGGATACGATTCCCGCATTTCACGAAGAGCTACGAAACGCTTCCCTGCCCGACTGGAGCGACTGGCGCGCGGTGGCTTGCGGACGCGAGCGGGCGGAACTTGACCCGCGGGGATTGGCCCAGCCCACAATGCGGTTTCTTGATGAACTCTTCAGCCGGCTGCCGCAAGACAACGTCGTGATTGCCGACGTAGGCCAGCACCAGATGTGGGCGGCGCAGCGGTATCGTTCTTCGTCACCGCGCGGGTTTATTACCTCGGGCGGCCTGGGAGCGATGGGTTTCGCCCTGCCCGCCGCGGTCGGAGTGCAACTGGCGAAGCCAGAAACCTGCGTGCTGTGCGTTTCCGGTGATGGCGGCTTCCAGATGAACATTCAGGAACTGGCTACGGTACACCGGCTAGGACTGCCCATAAAAATGGTGATCGTGGACAACAAATATCTGGGCATGGTTCGGCAGTGGCAGCAGCTTTTCTACGAGCGCAACTATGCCGAAACCGATTTGAGCGACAACCCGGATTTTGTGGAGATTGCCAAAGCTTACAAAATTCATGGATGGCGGTTGAACGAAGCCGCCATGGCGGAGTATCCGGTATCGGCGGAGACAGGAGATCGGATCGAGAACTTCCTGCGCTCGCCGGAGCCAGAGTTGCTGGTATTTGATTGCCACCCTGAGGCCAATGTGTATCCCATGGTTCCCGCGGGAGCGGCGCTTTCGGAGATGGTGTTCGGGGACAAATAAGAGAAGACGAATAAACGGATCTACGAGGAAATGACCATGCAAGTCTTTCACATCCGCTATCGCAACGCGCAAGGCGCATTGATGCGCATACTAAATGCAATTTCCCGCAGGGGGCTCGATCTTACATCGGTGCGCGCAGAAGCTGCCGTGCAAGACCACGCGGTGACCGTCCTGCTCGACGTCACGCACACGCAGATCGGCCAGCTTTGCCGGGAATGGTATGCAATCGTGGATGTAATCGATGTACGTTCCAGCGCGGCTCTCCGCCAGCATGGAGATGGTGAGTGGGCGCCGCTTCCGCCGGGCTCGGCGAGTATTGCTGAGCAGTCGGCGCGTGCTGCCTTGGCATAAGTTCCGGTTTGATCGTGTCAGAGCGTGATGCCTCCTGGGTAGCATCATGCCAGTTGGGGAAGCTGTAATCGAGTGCGCCTCCTGACGTCACTTGATCGCAGATTCCCCGTTTTTCTTGATTTTGCTCCGCCCGAATCTTTAACCTCTGTTGTAATCTTTCGCCATGTATCTTAAGCATTATGGATCTTAAGCATCGCAGCCGCGGAATCACCGACGGGCGCGACCGGGCTCCGGCGCGTTCCATGTTCAAGGCCATCGGCTTCACTGACGCCGATCTTCGCAAGCCCCTGATCGGCGTGGCCAACACCTGGATCGAAACCATGCCTTGCAATTTTCACTTACGGCGGCTCTCCGCCAAAGTGAAAGAAGGCATCCGCGCCGCCGGCGGCACGCCCATGGAATTCAATACCATCGCGATTTCCGATGGCGAAACCATGGGCACCGAAGGTATGCGCGCTTCCCTGGTCAGCCGCGAACTCATCGCCGATTCCATTGAACTGGTTTGTCGCGGGCAAATGTTCGACGCAGTGGTCTGCGTAGTGGGATGCGACAAGACGATCCCCGCGGCGGCCATGGCGCTAGCCCGCATGGATCTTCCCGGACTTATTCTTTATGGCGGGACCATTGCTGCCGGCAGCTATCGCGGCAAAGATGTCACGATCCAAGATGTGTTTGAAGCTGTGGGGGCGAATGCCGCCGGGAAGATTTCCGACCAGGAATTGCACGACCTTGAAAACGTGGCCTGTCCCGGCGCCGGCGCCTGCGGAGGCCAGTACACCGCAAACACCATGTCCACCGTGATGGAGATGATCGGCCTTTCTCCCATGGGCTTCAACAGCGTTCCCGCGATGGATGCGAAGAAGGACCAAATTGCTTTCGACTGCGGCAAGGTAGTACTGAATCTGCTGCAAGAGGGAATCCGTCCGCGAGAAATCCTTACGCGCGATGCATTCGAAAATGCGATCGCATCCGTGGCTGCAACCGGCGGATCGACTAACGCAGTGCTGCACCTGCTGGCCATCGCGCGCGAAGCTGACGTCGATTTGCAGATTGACGATTTTCAGAAGGTGAGCGAGCGCACGCCGCTGCTTGCCGATCTGAAGCCTTCCGGACGTTTTGTGGCGGCGGACATGCACCACGCAGGCGGAGTGCGCTTGCTGGCCCGGCGACTGCTGCACGGAAACCATATTCACCCTGGGGCGAAAACAGTCACCGGTCGTTCCCTTGGGGCCGAGAGCGAGAGTGCCATTGAATCTCCCGGGCAGGAGGTAATTGCGCCGCTGCAAAGGCCGCTGAAGCAAACCGGGGGCCTCGTCGTACTGAAAGGAAATCTTGCGCCCGAAGGATGTGTGGCCAAGATCAGCGGGCATGAGAGGCTGGAGCATCGTGGTCCGGCGCGCGTCTTTGAGTCAGAAGAAGATGCCATGACTGCGGTAACCAACAAGAAAATTCAATCCAGGGATGTCGTCGTCATTCGTAACGAAGGCCCCAAGGGCGGACCGGGTATGCGCGAAATGCTAAGTGTTACGGGCGCAATTGTGGGCGAGGGATTGGGATCATCGGTTGCGCTGTTAACCGACGGCCGCTTCAGCGGCGCCACACACGGGCTTATGGCGGGCCACGTCTCGCCGGAAGCCGCGCTCGGCGGACCGATCGCCGCCGTGCGGGATGGAGACATAATCCGCTTCGACGTTAAACGGCGACTTTTGGAAGTGGAGATAAGCGACGAAGTTATTCGCCAACGAATGAAAGAATGGAATGCGCCGCAGCCGCGCTATCCGACCGGCGTGTTCGCCAAGTACGCAGCTCTTGTTTCATCGGCCTCCCAAGGGGCGATCACACGGCCGCCGAAATGAACGATTGACTCTTCCATTGGTCTTAATGGTCTTAGACGAACGAGGAGCGGCAGTAGCCGCTCCTACCGCGCGCAACAGAGAGGCGAAAGTCCCTACCGTTCAAACAACGGCCTTCCCTGCAGTCGCTTGCCCGAGTCTGAAGGGGGCACGTTGGTGGTAGTTCGTTTGGGTAAGGATCGCGCTATACTACGCAGACCTTGCTTCCCCCAAGCAGGAACATCGTTCAGGGCATTAGAAAGCATGGCCGCTCATAGCGAGTCTCTCGCGCCGACGAAGCGTTTGGACTCATGGAAAGAAATTGCTGCCTTCTTCGGCCGCGATGAGCGCACGGTTAAACGTTGGGAAAAAGAGCGCGGATTGCCCGTGTACAGGGTACCGGGAAGCGCTCGCGGCGGTGTCTTCGCTTACGCCGAAGAACTGGCGGAGTGGCTTAAAGCCCCGAATCATGCTCGCGAGGTCGCCGAACTTGGCGCGAAAACCCCTGCCGCAGATGATGGTCGAGACCGCGCATCTGCTGCGGAGTTGCTGACAATCAAGGTTGCTGCCGAGGTTCCGTCCGCTGATCCTGCTTTCGATTTCCTCCCGGCCGGAAGCACATCGAGGCTGGCCGCAGCCAAGTCTTTCCTGTGGCTTTTGCCTCTGCTCGTGATCACCGGCTCTTTTCTTGTTTTCTCCTTCGGCCATCGCGAGCCGCGGTTTAAGAATGCGCTCGCGGCGCCCCACGTGGCCGACGCCGAATCTCAGGATCTCTATTTGAAGGGCCGCTACTATTTCGAAAAGCGCACGCCTGACGATCTGAACAAGGCGGTGGATTTCTTTACCCAGGCAATCGTGCACGATCCGGCCTATCCGGCGCCCTATGTGGGACTGGCCGATACCTACAATCTGCTGCGGGAGTACAGCGCGATGCCTCCGCAGGAGGCATATCCGCGTGCTCGGGCGGCTGCCACCAAGGCGGTGGAACTGGATCCCAATTCCGCCGAGGCCCACAACTCTCTGGCCTTCGCCAGCTTTTGGGGATTCTTTGACACGGCCACGGCCGACCGCGAGTTCAAGCGGGCTATCGAACTGGACTCAACCTTACCCCGCGCTCATCACTGGTACGCCACCTTCCTCATCGAAATTGGGCGTACTTCGGAAGCCCTGACTGAAATCGAGCGAGCCCGGCAGCTCAATCCTTCTTCAACTCCAATCCTCGCCGACAAAGGATTAATTCTCGTGGAAGCCGGGAAGAAAGAAGAGGCCAGGGCTCTGCTCACGCAACTCGCAGTTTCCCAGCCCGACTTTATTCATCCTCACCGATATCTGGCCGACATCTATTTTCAGGAAGGAAATTATTCGGGCTATTTCCAGCAGAAAAAGATTGTCGCGCGCTTGCGTCACGATGCGACCGCGCAAAAACAAATCGACGCGGAGGAAAAAGGCTACGATGGCGCCGGTCTTAGCGGACTGCTCCAGGCGCGGCTCCATACCGCTCAGGAATCCTTCGACCGGGGTCTTGGCTCCGCCTTTGATGTGGCCGATGCTCACGCGGCTTTAGGGCAGCAAGATGATGCCTTGAAATATCTCAATATCGCCTTTCAGCGGCACGATCTCTCGCTCGTTACGCTACCGCTCAACAGCGCGTTTCGACCGCTCCACCAGAACCAGGAGTTCCGCAACCTGGTAGCCAAAATCGGACTCCCACCGATCAATTGAGGCCGTTGGCGTAGAACCTTCCTCTGTGTAAACTAACCTCGCGATGAGATCCTTCCCCCGATCTACACCTGCGCGTACCTGCATTCTTTCGACGACGCTGGCTGTTCTCGTCCCGGTGCTCCTGTTGGCCTGGCTTCCAGCAAGTTTCGCCTCGGCCTACAATGCCCATCCCAAGCTGGTTGTGGTAATTGTCATCGACCAGTTTCGCGGAGACTATCTGGAGCGCTATCGCGACAAGTTCGGCGAGGGCGGATTCCGCCAGCTCCTCGACCACGGCGCCAACTTCACCGACTGCAATTACGATTATGCGAACACGCGCACTGCTCCCGGGCATGCGACGCTGTTTACCGGTGCCTACACCAACGGCCACGGCATCGCAGCGAATGAGTGGTGGGATCCGAAGAAGAAGCGCATGGTGACTTCGGTGGAGGACGACGATACCAAGCTCGTCGGCATGAACGGAGACGTCGGTGCAAACAAGGAGGGAGCATCCCCGCATAACCTGCTCGCTGATACTCTTGGCGACGAACTCAAGCTCGCTACACAAGGACAGGCGCGAGTGTTTTCCGTTTCTTTGAAAGACCGGGCTGCCGTGCTCCCTGGCGGTTTCGCCGCGGACGCGGCTTATTGGATTGATCCGAAAAGCGGCGCGTGGATTACTTCTACCTACTATTTTCCTGACTTGCCCAAGTGGGCGCAGGATTTCAACTCCGGTAATCGGGCGGCAAAATATTGGGACCGTGATTGGAAGAATGCGAACGGAGACGTTTTGCGGTCAACCGCTCATCGTAAGGGTAAAGACGGATCCGATGCGGGTTTCTACGAAGTGATCGGATCCACACCCTTCGCCAACGAGTATGAACTGGAATTCGCCAAGCAGTTAGTCGTTTATGAAAATCTAGGCGCCGGGCAGGCTACCGACCTGCTCGCCATCAGCCTTTCCGCGAACGACATTCTCGGCCACCAGGTCGGTCCGGATTCCCCCGAGATGGCCGCCATGGCGCTGGCGCTGGATCGGGAACTCGCCGACTTCTTCAATTTCCTCGGTCATCAGATCGGCCTCGCAAACGTCTGGATCGCACTGTCGGCCGACCACGGAGTTTCCGCTTTGCCCGATGCCGCGAAAAAGTTGCGCATACCCGCAGCGAACTTGGGCGCGGGTAAACTCGAAGCGCAAATCAACGAGGCGTTGACGGCGAAGTTTTCGCCGGGATATACAGTCTCCTACATAAAGCTCGACTATCCTGTTGCCTGGCTCAATCAGGACGCTTTCGGCACCGCTCACCTGAAAGAGCGCGACGCAGAAACCGCCGTAGGTGAGGCGATGAAGCAGGCCGGACTGCGTGACTACTTTAGCAAGTCACAACTCGCGGAAGGCGAAGTTCCCGATACCTCTCTCGGGAAGAAATTCCTGCATAGCTATTCTCCCGAAGGCAGCTGGTATGTGATGGGAGTGCCCGAGATCTACGCGGTCGGTTCAGCAACAGGCACAGACCATGCGTCTCCCTATACCTACGACACGCATGTGCCGCTCGCTTTCTACGGACTTCCTTTTCGTCCGGGAACGTATCGCACACACGCGGAGCCAGTCGATCTGGCGGCTACGCTGGCATCGCTGCTCGGCATCAACGCTCCCACGCACTCTGTGGGACGCGTGTTGACCGAGGCGCTTGCCCCTCTGCATCAAGCAGAAAATGCCGCAGGATCTTCTACGGCGAGGTCAAACGGCGAGAGGGCTCCGCAGTGACCCCCTCTTCCGAAATCGGTGGCAAACCTGGCCTGGATCTCAGCGTAACCTTCGCTGGCATTTCGCTGAAGAATCCGATCATTGCTGCCAGCGGGACTTTTGGCTACGGCGTGGAGTTCGAGGATGTTGTTCACCTCGACAAGCTGGGTGGATTTGTCGTCAAAGGGCTCTCGCGGGAACCGATGATCGGCAATCCGCCACCGCGCCTTTGGGAAACCGCAGCCGGCATGCTCAACGCCATCGGTCTGCAGAACATCGGCGCAACAGCATTTCTCCAGGAGAAGTTGTCCCGGCTCCGGCAGATCAAGAACATCGTAATTTTCGCCAACGTCTTTGGCTACAGCCGCGAGGACTACGAAAGAACCATCGAAATCCTCAACGATGGCGAAGGCATTGCCGCTTACGAACTAAACGTCTCCTGCCCGAACACAGCCCACGGCGGTCTGCAGTTCGGCGGCGATCCGCGTTCCCTGGACGAAGTGGTGACCACGGCGAAACGCGTTGCGCAACGCCCTCTGATCGTCAAGCTTTCACCCAACGTAACCAGCATCGCGCAAATGGCCCACATCGCGCAGGAGGCAGGCGCAGACGCCATCTCTCTGATCAACACTTTCGTGGCCATGGCCATCGACCCTGACACACGCAAGCCGCGTATCGCTAACGTGACTGCTGGACTTTCTGGCCCAGCCATCAAACCTATTGCGCTACGAATGGTCTACGATGCTGCGCACGCCGTAAACATTCCGGTGATTGGCATGGGAGGCATATCGACCGCAGCCGATGTCGTGGAGTTCATGTTGGCAGGCGCAACCGCCGTGCAGATCGGCACGGCCAGCTATTGGGATCCCTGTGCCACCGAGAAAATCGTGGATGACCTGCAGCGCTGGTGCGACAACCGCGGCGTCACGCGTCTGGCAGATCTGACTGGCGGACTGATCGTGGAGTAGAGAAGAGAAGAGAAGAGAAGAGAAACCTTTAGCGACCGCGAGCGTACCAGATCGAGCCCGGAGACTTGTAGTTGCGTCCTTCGCCCCAAACCACGTGTGTGGTTCCCAGGTTATCGATGGCGATTGAGAAGTAGTCGCCGAAAGGAAAGCGGAAGCCCTCGGGCAGGATGTAGTCGTAGCCACGCGCCGGGCCGGAGAGCTGTGCTTCCGGCGACCAGGTTGCGCCGCCGTTACTCGAACTGCGCTGGAAAACATTCCACAAAGGCTGGTTTGGCAGAGGATGGCTGCGCGTGTCCATCCACGCGATGCGGACATCGCCGCCCGCGCCTGCCGTAATCGCGGGAAAGCAGTGTTCTGCCGAGCCGTCCGCGGAAGAGACATCCGCCCTGGCGGACCAACTTGTGCCGCCAGTGGTGGAAGATGAAAAGTACATGCGCTCGGGTCCGCCGTTCGTGGTGCCGGCGTTCCACAAGGTATAGAGAGTTCCCGCCGCATCGGATGCCAGCCCAATTTGCGCTCCCAGGTAGCCGTCCTCGCAACCTTCGGCCGCACAGTCCGGTGGCGCGCTTGAAGTGTCCAGCAGCACTGTGTTCCACGTACGTCCCGTGTCTGCCGATCGGCTCACGTAGAGGCTGACCGGGCGAGTGCTGGATTCCTGCCGCGCGTAGGCCGTCCAGGAAAAATAGACCGCCCCAGTTGGATCGACTGTGGCGCCACCAGCCAGCGACGATCCCGACCCAGCATTCGGATTCACGATCGCAGAAGAGAAATTCTGGGCATAGTCATGCGATGCGGCGACAAGAAAGTTCTGCTCGTGATTGAATCCCACGTAGACGTCGGGGCCGTGCACCGCCAGCACAGGCTTGTCCGCATCATCGGGCGAGCGCTCGGCCACCGTCAAATACCAGGAGCGCCCGTAGTCCTGCGAACGCGCCACCATCACATCGCGTTTATTGTTCTGCAGCCAGGAGGCATACACCGTCTGCCGGTCGGCGGGATCCACTACGATCTGCGGATCAAACTGACCGGTCGACGAAGCCACCAGCGGATGAGGCGCCTCCCACGACAATCCATTGTCATTGCTGACCAGCAGCGACATAGTCGGGACAGTGCACGCCGGGCAGTCGCTTACCACACCATACTGAGGAAATAAAATATAGATGTGTCCATGCCCATCGGCTGCCAGCGCAGGTTCCCATTGATCGCCAGTAGCGTAGCCGACGCGACGCTGCGGACTAAAATTCGGCGCGGCCAGCGCGAACTGTGCCGTTGCCAGCGCCAAAAGCATCCAGAAGACAAACTTCTGCACCGTCCTGGCGCGGCTGGATTTCAAAACCACAGACTTCTCCTGGAACAACTCCTGCGGATAACCGTGCCCGCACTTTATCTTGAATTCTTCCGCAGCGTCAATTACCCGAAGGGGCCATGAACGGTTTCGAGAGCGTGACTTTCCCGCGACTTCGTCATCTAATATCTACCTAATAGATAGTCTGTTACATGCATGTGAAAATTCGGGGAATCGATCCCCAGCGCAGGAGTGATCTTTAAGATGCAGAAAGCCACATTCGCAGCGGGATGTTTCTGGGGAGTCGAAGCCACTTTCCGGCAGATGCCGGGAGTGCTGTCCACACGCGTCGGCTACATCGGCGGAAGCTCCGACAACCCCACCTACAAAGAGGTTTGCACCGATCGCACCGGCCATGCCGAGGCGGTCGAAGTCGAATTCGATCCGGCCAAGGTCCGCTATGAGGATCTGCTGAAAGTCTTCTGGGAGAACCACGACCCCACGCAGCTCAACCGCCAGGGACCAGACTGGGGCACGCAATACCGCTCCGCCATCTTCTTCCACACGCCCGAGCAGCAGGCAGCTGCTCAAGCCTCGAAGGAATCGCTGGAGAAAGCCCGCCGCTACTCCAAACCGATCGTCACGCAGATCGTTCCCGCAGTGACGTTCTATCCCGCCGAGGACTACCACCAGCAGTATCTGGAGAAGCGTGGCTTGGCAAGCTGCCACATTAAGGCGTAGAGGACGAGGGGGGTTCTTGGCGGCGCGGCGTCTCACGCATCTGCGACACGCGACTCCAGTTGGGAGAAAGGACTTTGGATGCGCATGCCAAGGCTTCGCAAAGGCGGGTACCTGCTCGCTTGCACGGCAGTGATCTTGTGCACGTTGGCGACAGCACAAGCGGGAACCAAGAGGATCGTTGGCTACTATTACGGGAAGGGTCGGCCGGGTTACCAGTTTTCTCAAGTGCCGGTTCAAGAATTAACTCACCTGATTTATTCGCGGGCGAGTCCGACTGCTCGCGGCAATTGCGAAGTTGCTCACCCGGACGTGGATGTACCTAACCTACTGGCGCTGAAGGTGTTGAGGGCTAAGAATGCGCGCCTATTGGTCCTGCTTTCAGTTGGAGGGTGGAGCGGCTCAACATATTTTTCCGATGTCGCCGCCACCCCTTCGGCGAGAAAGAAGTTTTCCGCATCCTGTCTCGAAATTGTCTCGAAATACGGCCTCGATGGACTGGACATTGATTGGGAATACCCGGTTACCGGGGGGAAGCGAACCGATCACAAGCGAAAAAGTGACAAGGCAAATTTCGTTCTCCTTCTGAGGCAGATGCGTAGTGATCTGGATGCGTTCGACCACGGACGCCGCTTGCTGCTTACCGTCGCCTCCACTGGCTACCGAAATCACTTAAATGATCTGTCGCTGAGAGAGATGTCTGACGTTCTGGACTGGTTTAATCTCATGGGCTACGACTTCAATGAGATGCAATCGAAGCGTACATCTCATCACAGTGGCCTTTTTGCGTGGTCCGCCAATTCAAAGCTCGACGCGGACGCGGTCAAGTACGCAAATTCTGATGCTGCTGTGCAATGGTACTTAGATCAAGGTGTCCCGGCTGAAAAGATTGTTTTGGGCGTGCCGTTTTATGGACAAATTTGGGCCAACGTTCCTGACATGAACGACGGACTGTATGAACCGTACAGAGGCAGACCGGGAGAAGAAGGCACCTTGAGCTACCGAGAAATTGAGCGAGACTATCTTCCCTCTTACACTCGACATTGGGACGATCAAGTCAAAGTGCCATGGCTATACAAGAAAGAGACGAAAGTCATGATCAGCTACGATGACTCAGAATCGATAGCCGTGAAGGCGAGATATGTAATTCAGAAAAACCTTGGAGGAATGATGTTTTGGGACCTTGGTCAGGACGACAGCAGATCGGCTCTTCTTGACGCGATCCATACGGAACTTGGCGGGAATTGATTCCTTGAGCGGATAGTCGTCAACTCAGAAACCACGGCGTATTTACACCAGTAAGCGCTGAAGACTGGTTGTGCGTGAGATGGCGTTCTACGCCGCCGTCAACACCATTGGCGCACCCTTCGTGATCACCAGTGTGTGCTCGTAGTGCGCCGAAGGCCTGTGATCCGCCGTGACGACCGTCCACTTATCCGGCGCGACGAATGCCCGGCCCGATCCCGCCGCAATAATCGGTTCGACAGTGATCACCAAACCTTCCGTGAGGACGTACGTAGCATCGGGATCAGCATAGTTCGGCACTCGCGGTTCTTCATGAATCGTGCGCCCGATGCCGTGCCCTCCCAGATCGCGAATCACGGAAAATCCGCAGCGCCTCACCTCGCGCTCCACGGCTCGGCCAATCTCCGAAACCCGAAAGCCGGCTCGCGCCACCAGCATTGCCTTCGCGAAGGCCCGTTCCGCGCACGCGATCAGGCGTTGGCGCTCTTCCGTTACTTCACCCACTGGAACGGTCACAGCAGCATCCGCCATGAATCCGTCTTTCTCTACGGTGACATCGAGCTTGACCAAATCGCCCGTCTGCAGCGCGCGTTGGCCCGGAACGCCATGCACTGCCTCGTCGTTGACGCTGATGCAGTTCACCCCAGGAAATTTGTAAACCAGTGCCGGAGCGGATCGCGCCCCGTGCTGCCTCATCACGCCCGCGCCCACCTCGTCCAACTCGGCCGTCGTGATTCCCACGCGCACTGCACTTTTCATGGCGCTCAGCATAAAGCGCACCACGGCGCCAGCAGCGCGCATCCCGGCGAGTTCTTCCGGCCCGTTGATGGACATGAAACCACCTCAAGGACATGATATCTCGGACTGTGCTTCAGGCAGCAGCAGGTTCCTTCGGGCCAAAAAAGAAAAGCAGCACAAACCCGCCAATATAAAAAGGCAGGCTCTGCTGAAAATTGCAGCCCATGAAGCGCAAGATCAGGCCGAATAAAGCCAAAGCTTCGCTTAACGCGTAGGTCGCCAGATAACCACTTTTCCAATGCCCCAACGCGAGCGCATCATCAGGATGAGACGCCAGACTTTCCGCGGAACGGAGTACCAGCGTGCGCCTCACCACGAAAATCATTCCGACGATGGCCACGCCCAAGGTTGTGAAAACATAGCTGAGGGAAGGATCGACGGCTCTCGCCGTGTGACGAAACACTTCCCCCAGAACCGCATACAGTGCGATGCTACCCAACATCGCCCACTGCACGATTCGCAACCCCTTTAAGGCAACAACCATAGCGCTAGCTATTCTGCCGCAGGTCTCCCGATGAATTGAGGAATTTCTTCAAGGAAGAATCCGGCTAGGCACTATGAACCGCAGTGCCTGGCGATAGTATCCCGACGCTCAATTCCGGACGCGGACTCGCCCAATCGACTACGTCCCGGTAATCTTCACGCGGAGTTCTTCCGGCAGGCGTTCGCGAATCTCAGGAGGCAGGCGGTCGTGTACGCGGCGCGCGCCCTCCTTGGCCGCATCCAGCACGGTGACGGGCGCAGGCGTGGCCACCGCGACCACCAGCCAGATCAGCGCCGACAAGGCAAATCCTGCCAGTGCCGCAATCTCCAGCCAAAACGCGTGCCGCGGACCAAAATGGCGGATCACTCCGAAGGCCAGCAGAAACACTCCGCCCGAAATCGAAGCCAGCGCGATCAGGCCTACATCAATGACGCGGTTCATGCGCTGTCGGCTGCGGCACCGTTCGCACCCCGCAAAGTGGCTTTCGTAGTCCTCACGCATCTCCGGCGCCAGGCCGGAAATGTCGTACCGCCAGCCTGCCAGGATCTTGCCCACAATTGGATCAATGCACTGCTGACTCATAAGTAACTGCAGTCGGAGCCACTACAGCTGGATCGGCGGCAGGATCTCGGACTGCACCGCCACCAGCACGCGGTTGTGAAACAAGCCCCCGCGCTGCGCCAACGCCTTTTCGGCCTCTCTTCGCGCTATTTCCGGATGATTGTTCTGCTCAGAGAGATGCGCCAGCACCACAAAAGCCGCATTATTATCATAGTCGTTAGTGAAGAAATCTGCGAGTTTCTCGTTCGAGAGATGCCCCACATTGCTCGCGACCCGCTGCTTCACCGTCCACGGATAGGGCCCTCCGCGCAGCATTTCCACATCATGATTGGACTCCATGATCAGCACGTCAGAGCCGCGCAGGTGGTCGCGAACATTGACCGGCAGGTATCCCAGATCGGTGGCCACGCTCACCTTGGTGCCTTCTACGCGGAACGTGAAGCCGACTGGATCGGCGGCATCGTGCGGGATGGTGAATGGCTTCACCTCGATATCGCCAACCTGAAAGCGGTGCCCCGATTCGAAGCGCTCGAGTTTCTCCAGTTGCGGCCGCTCGCCGTTTTCATTGCGCAGAGCCCGCGCCCATGCCGCGTGCGTTGCTCCCGTCATGAAAACCGGGATGCGCAACTTCTTCGCCAGCGTTACTAAACCGTAGACGTGATCGGAATGTTCATGGGTAATCAGAATTGCCGACAGCGCCTGCGGATCTTCGCCCAGCGACTTCATCCGCTTGAAGGTCTCGCGGCAGGAAATCCCGGCATCGACCAGAATCTTCGTCCGCGCGGTGGCCACGAACGTACAATTCCCCCGGCTCCCGCTGGCCAGCATCGAGACAGTCACACCCATGTTCGCAGCATACGCGACCATCCTGTGGAACCGGGAGTAACTTCTTGATTATCCGCTACCTTGGGAGCGACCCACTGGGACTGCTCCCAGAACGGTAAGCTGGAAACCGGAATCTGAGAACTGAAAACTGCCCTTACTTCCCTTGCCGCAGATTATCAATCACTCCCCGCATCAGCGACCCGCCATAAGCCCCTGCAATGCCCGGCAACGCCGTGAGAAACGATCCGTAGACTTGGCCACGCGTAGGCTGTACGGTCAGAATTGTATAGGCCGCCAATTCGGCCAATGGGATGAAGACCACGACCACCACCACCCACCTCCAAGGCCAGCGCGGCCGCAGCAACCCCAACAGCATGCATGCCGCCAGCACCAGTAGTGCCGTGAAAAGCAGGTCATTGACGGCGACGTCCACCCACCCCGTGCCCATACCAGCGAGAGCCGCGAGCATGTAATAGGACGCATCGCTTCGAACTCGCGGCGAAACTACTTCAGTGGTCATTCGATCAAACGCTCTTTCAATCGGCGATAGAGTTTGTGTGGCGCAGCGCTTTCAGCGCAGCGATGAAGCGTGTAGTACCGTGGAAGAGCGGCGCTTCAGCGCCGTGTAAAAAGCCCAAAATCAGCGCGGGCTTTAGCCCGTGCATCTGCCAACGACAACCATTCCTTAGTACTTGTAAAATCCCCGCCCGCTCTTGCGTCCCAGCCAGCCAGCATCCACCATCTTGATCAGCAGTGGACACGGCCGGTACTTCGGATCGCCCAACCCATCCAGCATCACCCGCATAATGTCGAGGCAAACGTCGAGCCCGATAAAATCGGCGAGCGTCAGCGGTCCCATGGGATGTGCCATGCCCAGCTTGAAAATTTCGTCGACCGCCTCCGGCGTGGCCACACCCTCCATCACGGTATACATGGCTTCATTTAGCAACGGCATCAGCACGCGGTTGGAGACGAATCCCGGCGCATCGTTCACCTCCACCGTCGTCTTGTCGAGCTTAATCGACAAATCGCGCACCGTAGTGAAGGTTTCCTGTGAAGTAGCCAGCCCGCGGATCACTTCCACCAATTTCATTACCAGCACAGGATTGAAGAAGTGCATCCCAATCACTTTGTCGGGACGTTTGGTAAGCGCCCCGAGCTTCGTGATTGAGATCGACGAAGTGTTCGAAGACAGGATGACCTCCGGCCGCGCCAGCCGGTCGAGATCGCGAAAAATCTCCGCCTTGATTTCGAACTTCTCCGTAGCCGCCTCCACGATGAAGTCGCAGTCCGCCAGCTTGCCGCGCTCCGTCACCGGTTCGATCTTCTTCAATGCGGACGCCTTATCCTCGGCCGTGATCTTGTTCTTCGCAACCTCACGATCGAGATTCTTCGTGATCGTCGCCAGCCCACGATCCAGAAACCGCTGCTCCACGTCGCACAAAATCACCGAATAACCGCCACGCGCAAACACGTGGGCGATGCCATTGCCCATCGTCCCCGCGCCAAGCACGCCGACCCGCCTTATATCCATAAGCCCACCCTTAGGAAAACGTTCGAGTCTACCACCAGCAGGCATCCGCGTTCGTATCTTTCGCGGTTAATGACTTTCGGATCTCGCAGGATTGTGCAGCAGACCGAAAACTCCCACCCCGTCGGTTGTTCCAACATAGACCTTTCCCTGAGCGATCATGGGCGTGATGAACTTGTTTCCTGCACCGAAGTGGTCTCTTCCCGAAGCTGCTTCGTTGCTGTTGTACAGTTCATTCGCCAAGTCGTTCGCATCGTAGGCGTGTAGCACCGCCTGCTGGCCATTTTCAGAGGCCCAGACGATCCCGTTGCGCGATCCGTGCGCCGAAACACTGGGCATTGCGCCTGGATAACCGAATTGTGCAGCCGTGATAGAAACAGGTTCCGCGCGGAGCCGGGCGTCAATGAAGCGAAATTCGCGCATGCTGTCGTTGACCGATCCAAAATACAGCCGCCTGTCAAAATACGCGGGTGCGCCGCGAAAACGCTCGCCCTTCAGCGCCTTGAGAAGTTCCTGATAAATGTTCTGATTCCCCTGCGGATTGAACTTCCCCATGGCCTCACGATTCACCAGATAGATATTTCGATCCTTTCCCGATCCCACGGCTAGCCGCCGGGTTTTTCCCGACGCGTCTGTCATGTCGGGTAGCACGACGGGGCCGCCAGCGCCGAGGTCATCATCCGCGGCATTTTCAGCGTCAACGTTAAACATCGTGAAGTAATCGGCAACCAAGAGCTTGCCGCTGGCAGGCGAAATCTTCAGAAATGAGTTTCCAAAATCGCCACGTGACGGAAATCCGTCGGCGTTCAGCGTTGTATCGAAGGTTCCATTCGCGGCCATCAAATAGATGTTGCCTTGGTCATCCGCGGCCGGTCCTGCGCCGCTCTGCCAGACTGCGCCTTCTTCACCGTCCGGAGTCAGGTTGAGCACGGCTGTCTGCTTCAGTGTTTCCGCGCTGTAGCCGATAATCCATCCGTGGTATGGGTTGATGTCGCAATGCGAAGCCCAAGTGGTGTAGACCACGCCGTTGAGCAACAGAAGTGCGGCCCGCTCCTCGTATTGTTTCGGATCGAAAATCTCAGTGCCATCGCGGCTTGCCGCTCCGGCTCCGGGAAATGTGGCTTTAATTTCCACTGGCCCTCCGAACTCTTCGCTTCCATTTCGGAGATCAAGCGCATGCAGTCTCTGCAGATAGCGGCCGCCCTGAACTTTGCTCATCGAGACCAGGTAGATCGTGCCGTGCGGACTCCGCTTGCGATCGATGACCGGCGTAGATGTGATTCCGATTTCTGGGATTACCTGTGAGCAGCCGCGATCATCCGACGTGGTTTCACCGGGCCGCAGCAGCCGAACGTGCCAGAATTCTTTCGCCGTATCCGCATCGAATGCATAGACACTGTCATGCTCTGTGGCAACGAACAGAACATTCTTTAATCCTTGATTCGGGATTTCCAGCCTCTCGGCATAAAGAGGCTCCGCATCCACCTTGCCGTCCACGCGAATGATGAACAGCTTGCCAAACGTCCTCGGATTTACATTCTGCAATGTGAGGATTTTTTCCTTGAGGTTCTGTCCGGTCCGCGCATTGTCGTTATGCCAGGTCAGAACATCTTGTGCCGCCGACAGGTGGCACATGCAAAGAGCAACAGCAGCCAGGGTGGGCCTAGCTAAGAGCGTCTTTCTTGGAAGGCATTTCATGAATTACCTCCGAATGATCCGAAATGAGCTCATTGCGAATTTGCCGGCCATAGCTTTTGACGTGCGGAATCGAGGTTCGGTTTCCGATGCTACAATTAAAAGACGGACCAACAGAAAGTCGATCGATCCAATTCTGGACCTGGATTCGTCTCAAGGAGCGTCCCCCATGGCAACCCTAGAAGCCCCCGTCCGGCCGCGCACTACATCCTCCCATCAAGGCCCTTTTATCAACGAACCCTTTTACGACTTCCGCCACGAAGACAACGCCCGCAAGATGCGCGCCGCCATCGAACGAGTGCGCGGACAACTCGGCCGCGAGTATGACCTCATCATCGGCGGCCAACGCGTCAAGACAGCAGACAAGATCAAGTCCCTGAACCCCTCGCGCCCGTCGCAAATCGTTGGCATTCATCAGAAAGCGGGCAAAGAGCACGTAGAACCGGCAATGAAAGCCGCGCTGAAGGCCTTCGCGACCTGGAGCCGCACCCCCGTCGAAGAGCGCGCCGGCGTGCTGTTCCGCGCCGCCGACCTGCTGCGCCAGCGCAAAATGGATTACATGGCCTGGCTGGTTTTCGAAGTCAGCAAGAACTGGGCCGAAGCCGATGCCGACATTTCCGAGGCCATCGACTTCTGCGAATTCTATGCCCGTGAAGCTCTCCGATTTGCCAGAACTGAACCGCCCGTGCAGATGCCCGGCGAACGCGATACCCTCACCTATATCCCGCTAGGCGTGGGCGCCGTGATTCCTCCGTGGAACTTCCCCTGCGCCATCATGGCGGGCATGACCCTGGCATCGATCGTCAGTGGTAACACAGTCATCTTGAAGCCCTCCAGCGATTCGCCGACCATCGCCGCCAAGTTCATCGAACTTCTTGAAGAAGCCGGCATGCCCGAAGGCGTAGTGAACTTCTGTCCTGGCGCCGGCGCCCGCTTCGGCGATGCTATCGTCGCGCATCCCAAAACGCGCTACGTCGCTTTCACCGGCTCTCGCGAAGTCGGACTCCACATTAACAAAGCTGCCGCCACGCAGGCTTCCGGCCAAATCTGGATCAAGCGCACCATCCTTGAAATGGGCGGCAAGGACGCCATCATCGTCGACGCCGATGCCGACATCGACTCCGCCGTCGAAGGCGTAGCGCAAGCCGCGTTCGGCTTTCAGGGTCAGAAGTGCTCGGCCTGCTCCCGCGCCATAGTCGATGAACGCGTCTACGATAAGTTCCTCGAACAACTCAAATCTCGCGTCGAAAAGATAACCGTCGGCGATCCAGCGGAAAACGCCAACATGGGCGCCGTGATCAACGAAGGTTCGATGAAAACGATTCTCGAATACATCGAGCAGGGCAAGAAAGATGGGCGCGTCCTCACCGGCGGCGAGCGCGCCACCGAAGCCGGAGAAGGCTACTACATTAGGCCTACGGTAATCGCCGATATTCCCGCCAAGTCCAAACTCGAGCAAGAAGAAATCTTCGGGCCGGTTCTGGTTGTCATCAAAGCTCGCGGCTTCGACCATGCCCTCGAAATTGCCAACGACACCGAGTTCGGCCTTACCGGCGCCATTTATACCAAGTCGCGCGACAAGATCGATCGCGCCACCCGCGAGTTCCACGTCGGCAACCTGTACATCAACCGCAAGTGCACGGGAGCGATGGTCGGCGCTCATCCCTTCGGCGGCTTCAACATGTCCGGAACCGACTCCAAATCCGGCGGCCCGGATTATCTATATTTATTTACACAAGCGAAGTCGGTCGCCGAGAAGGTTGGGTAATTCTTTTTCCTTCCCCTCCAACTAAAGACGGCGTGCGATAAGAAATCAGCCGGCCGCGAGGAACCTTATTCGTCTCTCCCGGACGACGGTGGTTTGTGACAAAATCAACCAAGTCGAAATTCCGGTTAGGCCGAGCCTTTGTGTCCGCCGAAACCTTGGGTCGAGTTCCGTTTGCAGTTCGATTTTCGCTTTGACGGAGGTCCCATGTTGTACATCCTGCGCCTGACCAATGGAGATTGCGTCATCACCCTGGCTGCCGACGAGCGCAGCGCGCACGAAACCGCAAAGAAGCTCAGTCAGGATGAAGCGGCTGACGTGGCAACTGTGCGGCGTCTAGTCTAGGCTAGCTAGCAGGCTTCGGAGTTCAGTTCTCCCCCACGGAAGACGGAAGCCTGGAAGTGGCGCACTGGGATGATGCTACCTTGGACGACATTCTCGAAAGTGAATATCCGCAACTGAACGAAGCCTATCGCCGGGCCAACGCCGAGCCTTTTCTAAAGGCATCCGATCAGAAAGAACCGGTCCTCTAGCAGTTGAAAGCAGCGCACGACCTGAACACGGAGATGATTCGCGAGGGCCTTCGACTCGAGCGAGGTAGATTCAACCGCTCTCGACAGGCCGCTCATCTGAAATCAGTTTCCCGGAAAGTCAGATAGCATCTTTCTCCGGCGTAGGGATGGGCCCCGGATTCCGCTCCACAAATTGCCGCTGGTGCCAATAGGGATAAACCGGCGTCACCTCGCTCGCGCCATCTAACTTGGCAACCTGCTCGCGGGAAAGATTCCATCCCGCCGCTCCCAAATTCTGCCGCAGCTGTTCTTCGTTCCGTGCCCCGAAGATCACGGTCGAAACCGAGGGCCGTTGCAACAGCCAGTTCAGCGCCACTTGCGGCACAGTCTTTCCCGTCTCTTTGGCAACCTCGTCCAAGGCATCAACCACCTTGTACAGATACTCCTCTGACACTTGCGGTCCATAGTCGGCAGTTTTGTGCAACCGGCTCTCCGCCGGCAACGGCTTTCCCCGCCGGATCTTCCCAGTCAACCGTCCCCACCCCAGTGGACTCCACACCAGCGCGCCCACTCCCTGATCCAAAGCCATCGGCATCAGTTCCCACTCATACTCTCTGCCCACCAGCGAGTAATACACCTGATGACCCGCATACCGCGCCCAGCCGTACCGGTCAGCCACGCTCAAAGACTTCATCAAATGCCAGCCGGAAAAATTGGAGCACGCAATATATCTGACCTTCCCGCTCACCACCAGTTGGTTCAGCGTACTGAGAACTTCCTCGGCCGGGGTCAGGGCGTCAAACCCGTGCAGATGATAGATATCGATATAGCCGGTGCCCAGCCTGCGCAAGCTCGCCTCGCAAGCCCGGATCAAATGATGCCGCGACGATCCCAGATCGTTCGGCCCCGGCCCCATGCGGAACGTCGCCTTAGTCGAGATCAATACCTCATCCCGTCGGCCGGCAATTGCCTTCCCCAGAATCGTTTCGGAAAGCCCGTCCGAGTAAACGTCGGCGGTATCGAAGAGATTGACGCCCGCTTCCAGGCAAATATCTACAAGATGCGTAGCCTCGGCCACATCGCTCGCGCCCCACGCGCGAAAAAACTCGTTTCCCCCACCAAACGTTCCCGTACCAAAACTCAAGGCGGGTACCTTTAAACCAGAGCGTCCCAGCGTTCGAAATTCCATCCAGCAGTAGATGCCGCACACAAAGGAACGATGCTCTCAAAACAATTACCCACAAAACAAAAAGGCCGCCCGATGGGCGGCCCGTTTTCAAATCAATGTGTTCCAGGAAAAATCTACGGCATTGCTCCAGCCGGAGTTTGCGGTGCCGGCCCTGCCGTGGTCGCTGCCGCCGCCTCATTCAAAATCCGGTGGTGGATGGTGAACAGCGCCAGTTCCAACCGGTCCGAGACGCCGATCTTGTCATACACATTGCGCAGATAATTCTTGATCACCTGCTCCGTCGTTCCCAGCTGCGTGGCAATCTCCTTATTCTTATAGCCCTGCACGATCAGCGCCACAATCCGCAACTCCTTCGCCGTCAGGCGATCGCGCACACGCAAGCCCACCATATCGTTTTCGGTAAGCTCGCTGGGCACCGCGACATCCTGCACCCACGTCTCCCCGCGTGCCACCTTGCGCACGCAGTCCACAAGGGCCGCGCTGGTCACATTGCGGTAGACCACGCCGTGTGCGCCGTTCGCCATATGCCGCTGTGCACTTTCGCCCGTATCAGCCAGCACCACAATGCGCGTCTTCGCCTTATTGGCGCCCTGCACGATGGCGGCAAAATCATTGTGAAAGCCCGCCGCCACCACCAGCACCGCGGCACGAAATTTGTCCAGAGCCATGAACATCTGCTCCGGTGTCTGGGCCTGCGCCACGATGCGCATCTCGTCTTCCACCGCCAGCACCTTGGCAATGCCGGCGCGGAAGATTGCCTGGTTATCGGCCAGAATCAGTTTGAGCATGTTATTGGCGCTCCACAATTCAGTAATGTCATCCCGAGCAGGCGTTCTTTGCGCCGCGAGGGATCTGCGCGAGCCGCGCGAAGCATCGCGCTCCTTGCAATGCAATAATCGCGCCTTTGGCTCGCTTCCTTATCAAACTTCACTACTCCAAAACTTAAGAGTTCCTCACAAACTCGTATGAGTCGATCACGCAAGCCACACCCTTGCCCTCTTCGCTGGCTCCCGTGGGATCGGTGCGCACCACGCGCCCCTTGCATTGAATCACCACATTCTCCTGCCCCCCGGTTACATCCGGTGGCAGTGTGATCTCAAACTCCACCGGAGACCCAACCTCCAGCGACGCGTCAGCACGAATATAAACTCCCGCCGCGCTCAGATTTCCCGTCGTCCCCTTCGCGTCGCCGCTGGGGGCATCGCTATGCAGCTTGATCGGCAATTCCAGCGGAAACCTTTTTCCGGTCCGTGCTTCTTCGGACACAGTCCCTCCTCTTTCGTGGCTTGGTCCTTCTCTCTCGGCGAACGAGGCCAATACCATCAAATACGCTCCTGGCACGCAGATCAACCACTTTATGGCTTAGGGGCGGTTATATCACGGATGGCCACTCTATAAAAGCCTGATAACGAGTTAGTTAAGGGTAGAACCTAGATTCCCCCTTTGCCCTCGTGTAGGGCGGACACTCCCTTCCACAAGCTCAGGGCAAGTTCAGTCCGCTGCCTTTGACCTTGCCCTTGAAGTTGAGCTAGCCGGGCCCTCGCGATGGCCCGGAATCCCTGCATGTTTGCTATGATGTGCCGCCGGGTAAACGAGCATGACTCAACGATCAAAGAAATCGCCGAACAAACTCCTGCAAGGCAAGATCGCCCTGGTAGCCGGAGCCACACGCGGCGCCGGCCGTGGCATCGCTATCGCTCTCGGCGAAGCCGGCGCCACCGTCTACTGCACCGGCCGCAGTTCAAGAAAAAATTTGCAAAAACGCCCCGCCACACCAGGCCTGCGCGAAACCATCGAAGAAACCGCCGAACTGGTCACTGCCGCCGGCGGCCATGGCATTGCCGTAAGAGTGGATCACGAAGTTCCTGCCGAGGTAAGAAAGCTCGTCGCGCTTATCAAACGCCGGCACAAGGGCCTCGACATCCTCGTCAACGACGTCTGGGGCGGCGACGCCCTCACCGAATGGAGCAAACCGTTCTGGACCGTCAACCTCGAGAACGGCCTGCACATGCTCAAGCAGGCCCTCCATTCCCATATCATCACTTCCCACTACGCCGTTCCGCTAATGCTGGGACGAAGCCGGCCCGGTCGCAACCACGGAATCATTTTCGAGATTACCGATGGCGACGCCTTCTACTACCGCGGAAATCTCTTCTACGACCTGGTCAAGATTTCCGTCATCCGCCTGGCCTTCGCCATGGCCCGCGAACTGCGCAAACGTGACATCGCTTCCGTCGCACTGACTCCCGGATTCTTACGTTCTGAAAGAGTGCTCGAACATTTCAAAGTCTCCGAAGCTAATTGGAAGGATGTCGGGAAGAAGAACAAGAATAAAGATCAGAACAGCAAAGACCAGAACGACGCCCCCAACGATTTCATGGTCTCAGAATCGCCGCGCTACATAGGCCGCGCCGTAGTAGCGCTCGCCACCGATCCCAAAGTTATGAATAAGACCGGACGCGTCTTCAGCTCCTGGGCCCTCGCCCGCGAATACGGATTCACCGACCTCGACGGCACCCAGCCCCACTGGGGCAACTACGCCCGCAAGAAATACGGCAAATACAAAATCTGTGACGACCATTTCTATTCCTACTGGGTTCCCGGCCTGATAGAACTGATCTTCCCCGACTGGTTTTCGTGATCTGCTCGAGGGAGCCACGTTTGAAATCGACAGTTTCATCCCGGTAGGCGTCATCCGAGCGCAGCCGCTTTTCAGGTGGAGCGAAGGATCTCGCGCGCGGACTGTCGGGCGCAGTGCAAGCTCGCACCGCGAGATCCCTCACCCGGCTGAACTACGCCGGGTTCTGGATGACGCCTCCGGACAAAACCGAGGATCCAAGCTGCAGCCTCCACGCACCTGACCCCGCTTTACTTTGCAACCGAACCGCGCGTGGTACCGTCAGATGAGTGTTCTTTCTTCTTTCCCAGGAGAGCTAACTCATGCTCAGTCCATCTTTAAGCCACGCGCACCCGCTTGGTCGTCTGCGCCCTTTCCTCTGCCAGGTGATCTCTATTCTTCTGGTCTCGACCACAAGCCTGATGTCTCAGCAGTCGCCAGCTCAGAAGCCGGCCAATCCAACTTCCGGGAGCAAAGTTGCGGAGGGAAAGTCTGCGGAAGAAAAGCCACAGCCGGACGAGTCCGCCTCCGCAATGGCAGCCCTCGCGCAGCTCAACAATGCTCTGGAAGGTCTCGCCACAAAGGTGTCGCCGGCCGTAGTTCAAATCCTCGTCACCGGGTACGGCCCGTTGCACGAGGAGACCCGCACTCAGACCGCTCTCATCGTGCGCCAGCATGCCGTCGGCTCAGGCGTGATTGTCGACTCCTCCGGATACATCATGACCAACGCGCACGTCGTCGAAGGCGCGCAGCGCATTCGCGTAGCATTGCCATTGCCCGGAGATTCGGGCCGCGCTGTGCCCGTGGGAAAACGCCACATTCTCGAAGCGCGCCTCGTTGGTGTTCATAAAGACACCGATCTCGCTTTGCTCAAGATCGACGAGAAGGACCTTCCCACGCTGCCTCTACTTTCACAACAGCGGCCCCGCGTCGGACAACTCGTCTTCGCCATCGGCAGTCCCGAAGGCCTGCAGAATTCAGTCACCATGGGAGTCGTGAGCGCGGTCGCCCGGCAGCCCGATCCCGAGAAAGCCATGACCTACATCCAGACCGATGCACCCATCAACCCCGGCAACAGCGGCGGACCGCTCGTCGATATGAATGGCTCGGTGGTTGGCATCAACACTTTCATCCTCTCAACAGGCGGCGGCAGCGAGGGCCTGGGCTTCGCCATCCCCGCCCGCATCGTGGATTTCGTCTATCACAGCCTGCGCAAATATGGGCACGTGCATCGCGTGGAGATTGGCGCCGTGGCGCAGGAAATCACACCCACCCTGGCAGATGGCCTCCATCTCTCGCAACACTGGGGCGTCATCATCGCCGACGTCAAGCCGGACGGCCCGGCCGGCACCGCCGGCCTGCGGGTTCAGGACATCGTTCTCACCGCCGACGATCGCCGCATCGAAACTCTTCCAGCGCTCTCTTCCGCGCTTTATCTGCATCGGCTCGATCAAGTATTGAAGCTGGAAATCTTACGCGGCGACCAGAGAAAAATTTTGTACGTTCCCGCCATCGAGCAGCGCGACCCCATGGATCAACTCTTCGATGCCGCCGATCCAGAAAAAAGTCTCATCTCGCGCCTGGGCATTCTCGTCACCGATATCAGCGACGACCTGCGCAATCAGATTGGCACGCTGCGCATTGCTTCTGGTGTGATCGTACTCGGTCGCGCCGCCGACCTCATTACTCCTGAGACTGGGCTGCAGACCGGAGACGTGATTCACTCGCTCAACATCACTCCCATCACTTCCATGGACGAACTGCGCGCCGCCGTTCAACATTTGAAAGTCGGAGATCCGGTCGTCCTGCAAGTGGAACGCAGCGACGGCTTCACCTACTTGAGTTTCGAAATGGAGTGAAACAGGCCGCTGGTCCGGATTTCAAAAGCTTGTCATTCCGACTGAAGCGGAGCGAAGTGGTGGAATCTGCTTTTTCTTGCTGTAACGTTGCTGCCTATGCTCTTAGTCGCAGCCCGCGTGCGCGGCCGATGCAGCGACGCCCGAAGCGCTGACCGTGTCTCGGCGCGAGCGTTGCAGAGCATTTTCCACTGCCAATCCTAGCTTTGACGCGAGGGTCTGCAACACACTCAAGTCCTGACCGACAGCCGCCGCAAACTCGGTTTTACGGCTTGGTTTGCCGTAGAATGTCTTCTTGATGCGCCCGTAGCTCAACTGGATAGAGCATCTGCCTTCGGAGCAGAGGGTTGGGAGTTCGAGTCTCTCCGGGCGCACCACTTGCAATTAGAACGCGCTGCCACCACCACCACCGAAGCCGCCGCCGGAAAATCCTCCGCCCCCTCCAAAGCCGCCACCACCGCTCCATCCCGATCCCGTGGAACTGGCCCTGGGCGCGGACACGAACACCTGGTGCATATCTGTCGCCATACCGTGCATCGAGCTCGAAAATAAAATTGGGTTGAACGCCATGCCATATCCATATCCGGCGGGCGCAGCGTACCAACTCGGTGGATCTTTCACGATGCCGGCGAAGGCCTGCGCCCAGTGGTGTTCCACGCCGAGAGCCATCGCATAAGGCAGGAATTTCTCGAACGTGTCGGGCGGCATCACTTTGAGGCGCTCGGCGTCGACGCGATTCATGAATTCCTGGAATCCCAGCACAGCGATGTGGGTACGCGCGCCCTTGAGAGTCTTCGCCGTCATGACGCGGGCAAAGAGCCACCAGATCACGGCGCTAACCAGCACACAGCCAACGAGCATCGGAATCGAACTCAGAAGATCGGCCCATCCCGCGAACTGAAAAATGGCGAAAGGAATCAGAATGCAGAAGGCTGCCCCAATGCTGTAGCCGTTGGCGGACTCGGGATCGAGCGTGTAAATGCCTTTCTGCTTCAGCGCCGACATGATGTCTGTTCGGACCACGGGCACGGCAGTGTAGAAGCGGTTCTTCAGGCTCGACAGGCGAGTGTCAGGTGCATCTCCGACGAAAATATTTTCCATCATGACGCGCTCGTGGGGAGCGAGGCCGCGCCAGTCCTGGCGCTTTTGGAGCAGATGGAAGATGTAATCCTTGTGATGGAATAGCTGGCCGTTCTCGTCCGTTTCTTCAATCTTAATGAAGCCGCGCACAGCAAGATCGACGATGGTCGATGTAATGTCGCGGGGATGGATGCGATCATCCAGCAGCGTTCCGGCTTCCGCGGGCGAAATGCCGGGCGGCGGTTCATACATCGGCGCGACGGACATGCCCGGGTCAGGATCGCGACCGGCATACCACCAGAGGACGAACATAACTACGAGCGTGACCAGCGGCAGAAACACAACCGGGTTGCTGCCGATGAACCAAAATAGTTTCGTTAAAGCTCCCGGCTGTTTCAGTATGCCCTTGGGAATGTAGACATCAATAGTCATGCCGCCGCGCATGGGCAAAGGATTGTTGGTTTCGAACTCGGCGTTTGCGCCATCCACTTTGGCGGTTGCGTCGTGCTCGGTCGAGCCATAGACGCCGGTGAAGGCTTGCGCGCGCAAGGATCCACTGGCGGAATCCGGAAAATGTACGGTAGCCGCGGCATGATCGATGGGCACGGGCCAATCGTTGCCGGTGACGTTCCAGTAGAACTCGTCGTACTGGTCGAAAAAGCGCGTGCCGTTGCGCACGCGGTAGGCGATCTCTACCGTACGCGTGGCATCGACGGCGTTGGGGATATAGATTTTCAGATCGCGAAAGGCGCCCGAAGTAGACGAATCGTATTTGAGCTTGGCTCCGCTTTCATCGGTGACGCTGGTGACGTCAATAAAAAGTTGGTAATTCGTGCCGTCTGGTCCGGGATACTCGATGGGAATGGTCCGGTGTATGCCGTGCCACTCGCCGACGAAAATCAGAGTGATGGTTTCCTTGACCAAGGCACTGCCGTCGTTATTGACGGTGATGGTGTCGTGAAAGTTGGAGATGCGCCAGGATTTTGCGGAGGCGGGAGCAGCGAGCACGATAATAGTGACGAGCAGCAGCAACGCTGCGGCCGAATGCGACCTTCCATGCCTCGCCCCGAGCATGCGAGTCAGAACTTCACGGCGACCGGTTCGCGGTCGGCTGCCTCGGTGGTCTCGAAGAACTGGCGCGCGGAGAATCCGAACATGCTGGCAAGAATGTTCGTGGGGAATGACTGGATCTTCGTATTGAGGTCGCGCACCACGGCGTTGTAATAACGTCGCGAGTTCTGGATCGAGTCTTCGGTCTGGCTCAAAGATCCCTGCAGTTGAGTGAATTCTTCCGACGCCTTCAGCTCAGGATAATTTTCGGCCACGGCGAACAGACTCTTCAGCGCTCCGGTGAGCTGATTCTCGGCCACGGCCTTGCCTTCGGGAGTAGTCGCTTGCATCGCCTGCGAGCGGAACTTGGCAATGTTTTCGAACGTTCCCTTTTCATGCACGGCGTAGCCTTTGACGGTCTCGACCAAGTTAGGGATGAGATCGTGGCGGCGCTTGAGTTGAACGTCAATATCGGACCAAGCCGAGTCGCAGCGCACCCGCAGCTGTACCAGGCTGTTGTACATGCCGATCAGAACGACGGCGATGACCACAAGGATTACGAGAAAGATGATGCCGGCCATGAGCGTCTCCTTTTGTCATTCTGAAGAAGCGTTCTTTGCGCAGTGAGGAATCTGGGCGAGCCGCGCGCTCCTCGTAGCCTGCCCTGACAGAGCGAAGCGACCGAAGGGCGCGTTTGGCTCGCTTCCTTACCGAATCTCGAAATCAATGGGACGGTAGCACAGCGGGGGCGCAGGTGCAAACGAACTTCGCCGGGTATGTTCAGTTTCCCCGCGCCGCGAAGTAGAGCAAACGACGGTCGAGTGGCCGAGCAACCGCCCAGCGCCGAGCCGATTCTGAAATTGTGAGCGATATGGCGATTTATCAACAACCATGTTCCCCGATTTCGTATGCAGACTAGAAGCAAAAAGGAGGCACGCTCGTTGCGTGCCTCTCGTGTGGTTAGTCCGATTACGCTGCTTTTGTGCTCCTCAGCCGTGTAACTACTTAGCCGCGGGGATGTAGCTCAGTTCGGGCTCGAACTTCCACATGCTCCATTCCGTGCTCTCGATCAGGGGCGACACCTTGGCTAGAAACGCTTTATATTCCGCAGCGCTCATCCCTTTTTCGGTGCCAATCGGTCCGTCCAGGTCCGCCCAGCCACTCAGGCCCAGGTAGCTGTGAAATTCATTCGAGGGTGTACCAAACCGGGCCACGGCAACTCCGTAGTCGGTAGCGCCGGACTTCTTAATCGCCGGCACAATCTGATCGTGGAAGATGGCTTTGACGTCATCCATTTTGCCGGAGATGACTCGCGTCCTAGCGACCCGCACCATCGCGGGAATTTGGTTCGAGCGAACCATCATGTCGGGCTGCATTTCATCAATCCAGGTCTCGAGGCTGTCGGTCACCGTGTCAAGGCGGGCAAAGAGCCTTGCCATCTCAGCTTCTACCGGTTTCAGCTTCGGGTTCTCCTCGTCGATCTCCTTCCACTTCGACGAATACCAGACAACCGCGTGTTGCGCCGGTCCACTCTCAGACTCCCAGACGGTGAAGCCCTGGTCTGAGCCTGCTTTTTTCACCGTCGCCGCATAGTCTTTCACGGCAGCTTTCCAGCTTTCCTCCTGGCCCAATTTCACCTTGACGAACAGCACCGTGCGGATGTTGCCTTGTGCCCAAGACGGTACACAGAAGGCAGTCAATGCAATCGCAGCAAGCAAACTGCCGCGAAGCGAGAACGATTTTCTCATTGGTAGTCTCCTAGGCCTCGTGAAAGCAAATCGCAACCCTCGACAGCCGGAAACAATGGGATTGTGTTGGTGCTGAGGCGCCGCAAGTATACACGCTATCTTTGAGAATCACAGGATGGGTGTCGTTTACAGGCGATTACTCATTGAGAATTGGCCGTCGGAGTCAAAGAGTGTAACGGCGACTGTTTCGAAAAAATGTTTGGAACAGCGAACGTGCGCATGTAATCCAAACAAGAACGGAGGATTCGAGATGACGGAACGTTTCCAATACATGAAGGTCGCGCCGGGCGCGTACCGTGCCATGGCTGGCTTGGAACATTATCTTCATGAGAGTGGGCTGGAAGAATCACTGCTGCATCTGGTGAAATTGCGTGCTTCTCAAATCAATGGCTGCGCGTATTGCCTCGATATGCACTGGAAAGACTTGAAAGCGACTGGAGAAGCCGATCAGCGGCTGCACGAGCTGAACGCGTGGCAAGAGGCTCCGTTCTACAGCGAGCGCGAACGGGCGGCCCTGGCTTGGACGGAGGCGGTCACGCGCGTGGCCGATACCCATGTGCCGGATGCGGTGTATGAGGAAGTGCGCGGCGTCTTCAGAGAAAAGGAATTGGCCGATCTGACGCTGGCTGTAGCCGCGATCAACGCGTGGAACCGGCTGGCGATTTCCGCGAGGACGACCCCTGGAACTTATCAAGTGCCATCGAGAGAGTTGAAGAAGGGAGCGTAGATTTACCGCTGCGGGGCGAAGTAGCCTTTGCGGGCGCGGACTTGCAGGTCTTTCTTGAGAGCGGAGATTTCGATGGAGCGGTAGCGGCCGTCGGCATCGAAGTCGGCGGGCTTGTAGGAGACGACGTACTGGCTGCGGAGTTCGTCCTCGATAGAGGCGAAGGAGTGAGTGATGTCCTTCATCTTGAAAGGGAAAAAGGCGCGGCCGCCGGTGGCTTCGGCGATCTGCTCAAGCACTTTGTCGCCGCGGAGGATGAGCCCGCTATCGTCGGTGGAGATGGCATAAATAATAACTTCGGCGCGTTGCGCCATTTCGATGGCCTGGGCGCGCGAGACTTCGCTTTGATTGTCTTCGCCATCGCTCACCACCACGATTGCCTTGCGCGTCGGATGATCGGGACGGTCATTGAGGAACTTATCCTTGCAAGCGCGGTAGATCGCATCGTAGAGCGCCGTCCCTCCACCATCCTGCAGCCGGTGGACGCCATCGGAAAGCAACTGCACATTGTCTGTGAAGTCCTGTGTCATGTCACTTTGCTTGTTGAAGCCGACGACGAAGGCCTTGTCGAAGCCGGCGCGAACCGAGTGCTGCAGAAAGCTGATCGACGCATTCTGCTCGAACTCAAAACGGCTGTGGACCGATCCGCTCACGTCGATGAGCAAGCCAAGGTGCAGCGGGAGATCGGTTTCGTGGCGAAAATTTAGAATGGATTGCGGCGGTTTGTGATCATCAAGGATAGAAAAATCGTTCTGACTCAGATCGCGGACAAACTTGCCATGCTTGTCGGTCGCGATGAACAGTACGTTCACTTCGTCGACGCGCGTGCGAATGGTGAGCATTGCGCCGGCCTGAGGATCGTCCGATGTCGAATCCGAAGCGGACGGGCTTCCATACGCGGCGGAATTGGCGGCGCTGCTGGCGTAAGAACTGGAGTACGAATCTGATTGGGCAAAACCCGGGCAGGAAAGCGCCAAGGCGGCTGTCAGCGCCAGAATCCGACCGGCGGATGCCGTGTACTTCGTGCCTGAGAAGTCCAAAATTTTCACTCCAACCGACCTCAAAATGTACTTCCTACTCATTAGATGCACGCCGGATGCCGAATGACGGGCGGGCCTTCCCCAGCTTATCCATTGACTGTAGAAGGGCGCGAACCAAGCGCCAAGTTACAAAAGGAGCACTCATTTGGTCATCGCCGCGTCCTGCCGGCAGCCACGGCTTGCTTCTACGGCGAAACAACCATTTCTCCAAACCTGGCACCGTGGTCAATAAAGCAGTTCAAAAAAGTAACACGGAGGACAGGGTAAGATGGTTCGGGTATCCAGTGAAAATGATGAGGAAGAACTCCCGGGAGGAACGGTACCGATGAAGCATATTCGAAAGAATATAAGAAAGATGGTAGTCGTGTTCGTGGCTTTATGCTTGTTCACATCGCTAGGATTCGGCTCGGATGAGAGGGAAGAGGAGCGAGTGAAAGATGCTGGCGCCGTGATGAAGGAAATCCTGAACATCCCTGACAATATTCCGCAAGACTTGCTGGATAAGGCGGAATGCGTGGTGATTCTGCCCTCGGTGAAGAAAGGAGCGTTCGGGGTGGGAGGCAGCTACGGACGCGGAGTCATGGTGTGCCGCAGCGGGCCGCACTATACCGGGCCTTGGGGAGCGCCGGCACTCTACGCGCTGGAGGGAGTGAGCATCGGCTTTCAGTTGGGCGGCCAGGCGACGGATTTTGTTTTGCTGGTGATGAATCCGAGGGGAGCGCGCTCGCTGCTGTCGAGCAAAGTGAAGTTAGGAGCGGACGCCTCGGCCGCTGCGGGTCCGAAGGGACGAACAGCGGAGGGAGCGACCGACATAGTAATGAATGCGGAGATTCTTTCCTACTCACGCAACAAGGGATTGTTTGCGGGAATATCGCTGGAGGGCTCCACTCTGCGTTCCGATGGCAGCGCCAATGAAAAACTCTACGGAAGAAAGCTAAGTGCGAAAGAGATCATTGTGGAGCACAAAGTTGGAGTTCCGGCTTGCGCGAAAGAATTGGTGTCGCTGCTGAATGCGAAGTCGCCGAAGAATGAGTCCGATCCAAAGTCGCTGGAGTAAATGGCACGGCGGTCTGGCGAGCAGGTTCAGCGATTTATGAAACGAGCCAGCGGAGAAAAACGCCAGTTGGTGCGTTGCGCATGGGCGCGCAGCGAAGTAATGATTCGCTATCACGATGAAGAATGGGGCGTGCCGGTGCACGACGACGACAAGCTTTTCGAGTTTCTCGTTCTGGAGGGCGCGCAGGCCGGCCTGAGCTGGGAGACGATTCTGAACAAGCGGGAAAATTATCAAGCCGCGTTTGATGGTTTCGATTCACAGCGAGTGGCCCGCTACGACAGCCGGAAGGTCGCGCAGTTGTTGCGGAATCCGGGCATCGTGCGCAACCGGCTGAAGATCGCTTCCGCAGTGCAGAATGCCCGCGCGTTGCTGCGGGTGCAGAAGGAATATGGCAGTTTCGACCGTTACGTGTGGCAATTCGTGAGTGGCAGGCCGAAAGTGAATTTGCGGAATGCGCGGAATCCAGTTCCGACGCGCACCGCGGAGTCGGACGCGATGAGCAAGGATCTCAAGAAGCGCGGTTTCAATTTTGTGGGATCAACCATCTGTTATGCATTTATGCAGGCTGTGGGAATAGTGGATGACCACGTGATGCAATGCTTCCGGCGTAGGAACGCAGTCACGACGAAGTGAGCCGGTGCCGCGATAAGAGCGGATCCGGAGGATTCTCATTAGTCTGTACAATTCCGTCGGTCAGAAACGCCACGCCACGGTTGCAAAGCCCCAGGTCGTCGATTAAGCTAGTCTTCTCTTCACGTGCATGTCTCAAGCCGGGATGGCGGAACTGGCAGACGCAGCGGACTCAAAATCCGCCGGTACTTAGTACCTTGGGGGTTCGACTCCCCCTCCCGGCACCAGACCAACCCATTCAGAGGACGTCAGTTAGGCAAGGACTCCAGCAACAGAGAGACGAAGTTCAGATGCACAATTCTTGGGCAGTTTCCCCTCAATCGTGCCCGAACTGCTTTTGCGACGCCGCAGCGGACTTTTGCTGGGCTGCAGCTTCCGCGTGGTCTCGCTGTTGCTTCGCTTCTAGAGCTGTCATCGCATCGTTGATGTCACGATCCGAAACGATGGCGTACCTCTCGAACCCACTGCGAGTTTTCCAGCCGCCGATTTTTGGAATGATGCCCTCGGCAACTCCCGCTCGACGGAGATTGCGTGCAGCCGTTCTCCGCAGATCGTGGAAGAGCAAGCCTGGCACCTTCGCAGCTTCGCAGGCGGTCGCCCACGCTCCGCGGAAGTCCCGCACCGGAGTGCCGTCCTCGCGAGTGAACACAAACGCCGATGCTGTCTTGCAATGGATGCACTGAGAGAGCAACGTGCGGACCGGCTGTGTCATGGTCACTTGCCGCCCCTCTTTGTTCTTCGTGGTGCCGGGTTCAAGGCGGATCGTGCCGGCCAGCAGGTTGACTTGGGAGACGCGCAAGCCCAAGAGTTCCCCGTGACGCCAGCCGTACGTGACTCCGACTTCGAAGATCGCACGCATCCAGAGGCCGACTTTCGCGCATTCAGCGGCCAGATTGTCGTGCTGCTTGCTTTCGAGAAAGCCCGTCCGTGTGTTGTCCCCTTTCAACATCGCGATGTAAGGAACTGCTGTGACTTTGTTGGACTGGCGGGCTAGCGAGAAGAGTCGCTTCAACGCCGCTAGCTCGCGGTTGGTGGTCGCATTCGATGCCTCTTCCTGCTGCCTGGCGTCGATGTACTGCGCTACAAGCTGACCCGTGACCTCGATGGCCCGCAGATGGGCAAAGAACGGCTTTAGATGCAGCTCCCATCGCGCAGTTAGATCATCGATTGACTTACGACCGTTTATTTTGTATTCCCGGAGCAGATCCTCCCCGAGTTCGGAGACGCGGGTCTTGGTGACCTGCAACGGGATATAGGTTCCCGAAGAGATCGCGCCGATTCGCTGTCGCAGCAGCTTCTCGGCCGATTTGACTTTGGTCGAGCCGCTGCTCTCCCGGACTGGGACGCCATTGCGATAGTACTTGATCCAGAGCACGGAACTGCCCTTGATGCTGTATACGCTGCCCGTGCCGCGGGGCCTTGGTTGTCGTTCCGTACCGGCTTCACTCTCTTGGCGATTAGGCCGCCGACGTTGACGTGGTGCAGCATAGAGGCTAGACCGTACACCAGTTCGTATACATCAGCCCTGCCGATCTCGTCGGCCATCTTCTTAACTGATTTCTCAGACCAACTATTACGCACACGGCCATTCTTCTCGAACTTTCCCTTGATGCGGTTGTACTGTGCTTCCCCTTCTCTCTTGAGCTCCGGTGTCACCTTACTGGGAGAATCCTTTTCGATGAGGAGCAACTGCCGCCAGGCAATGACATGAGCAAAGTCCAAATAGGGGATCGGCTTCATTTGGATTCTTCTCAAGGTACTCAGCCGTTACTGACACCTCGTACATAGAACGAGCGACTTTCATCGCCCCTGTTCCCCGCCCATTTCCAGTAAGGATCAGCACATCGGACATAGAGGTGACGTTGATGCTGGTAAGAGCACGCATCAGTTGAACTAGCTCCACTGTGCTGCCTTTCGTGGCTGCGATCAATTCGTTTCCAACCAGTTGAACCTTGTCAATAGCGCGATATACATCAATATGATTCTTGTATGCCACATCCCAGAGATTAGGAAATGCGAATACCGCCGTTGGGCCGATCATATTCCGTGTGCCTCCTTACCGACGTTTGACCGTTCAGTTGCGTCGCCTCAATTTAGTCCGCGCCGGCGCAAACCCCGTTCTCCTTCAGTCGTTTTGAACTAACCCATGTGGCTTCGTTCATGTCCCTCAATCCGGTTGCCGGCCAAGACCTCGACTTCGTCACCGTAGTCTTTTACGAAGAAGCCAACATCACCACGTCCTGTAAACCACTCTCCGGCAATCTCTCAGAGTCGACTTTGCTTATAATCGTAAATTCTTCTTCCTCAGAGGTGTCGCGAAAAGGCGCCGCAGCCTATGAGCCCCGCTGGGGTCGGACAACAGGGCGGCCCGAGCCTTTGCCCGGCCGAACCGATCTAATCGACATTCCATTCACATTGCGCCCGTAAGCCGCAGAAAGGAAACATCCGGTTTCCGACTCATGCCCCGCCGAGGCGTGGTGCTTCCTAGAAGAGGACTTCTTGGGCGTTTGCGGGTCCGAAGGGAACTTATAAAACAGCACGTGAACGCGGGCGAGTAACCGCCCACGAAAAGAATTCTGCTGCGTCAAGCGAATTTGCAGCATTCTTGTCTGGCGAGCGACTTTTTTGGGGTGGACTCATTATGCGCATTCTTGTCATCGGCGGAAATGGCTTCATCGGAAAGCCGTTGGTTCGTCAATTGATAGGAGGTGGCCACCGAGTAGCCGTATTTCATAGGAATCGCCAAGACGGTTCACGTCAGACGGAGCACCTCCAAGGTGATCGCAATCGCTTGCCGGAATCTCTGGAGGAGTTCCGAGCATTTTCCCCTGACGTCATTATCGATATGGTCCTCAGTTCTGGCGAGCAGGCGCAACAACTGATCGTCGTCGCGCGCGATTTGAGTGCTCGCGTAGTTGCGATCAGCAGTATGGACGTTTACCGCGCGTGGGGCGTCATGCTCGGAACCGAGCCAGGAGAGTTGGAGCCGATGCCGCTCTCAGAGGATTCCCCCTTGCGCACAGTCCCCCAGACGTACCCACCTGAACTAGTCCAGAAAATGAAAAGCATCTTCACGTGGGTGACGCCTGGCTATAACAAGGCCGCCGTTGAACGAGAGATCATGTGCACCGACACGCGCAACACGGTTATTCGACTGCCAATGGTGTATGGCCCCGGTGATCCGTTGCACCGGCTTTACGGTGTCGTGAAGCGAGTGATAGACAAGAGGCCTGCCATCATCCTGTCGGAGGGCCATGCCGCCTGGCGAGGACCACGAGGGTATGTCGACAATGTGGCAAACGCAATCGCCCTCTCAGCCACTGGTCGGGGCGGCTTTGGGCGTACGTATCATGTATGTGATGAATCCACTGTGACGGAACTTGAATGGCAGAAGAAGATCGTGGCCCAGACAAATTGGTCCGGAAGATTCGTTCTATTATCGAGCCAGCGCACTCCAAAGCATTTGCTGGCGCCCGGAAACGCTGCACAGCATTTGGTAGCCAATACCGAACGAATTCGCACAGAGCTCGGGTTTACGGAGCTTGTATCACTAGACGAGGCGATCCGTCGCACTATCGTGTGGGAACAGGCCAATCCGCCCGCTGGGGCCACGTTTCATGAATTCAATTATCCGGCGGAGGACGCAGCCCTCAGCTCCTAAGCGTCAACCAAAGAAGGAATGTAGTCCGCGTGTTCGCCAAGCAAGACCGACATAGGTGACTCCGTATCGCGAGTGGGTTGTCGGCCAACAAGAAACTGACAATATGTTCGGATGACTTTCAGGTTTGCCAGTTATCCGTCGTCTTGGCCATTTGTGGCGTGTTCACTCCGGTACTGGCGAAGCACTCAAATCCGAACCGGTGTCACTGGCCGTATCGTCCGCTACCCGGAAGTTATCCAGAAACGGGCTTGGAGGAGATCAGGCGGGAGCGGAATTCAGCAGCAACACACTTTTCCCAAGCCGACGTCTCGATAATAATCCCACTTTGTATTTGTAGCGGGGTCGGTCATTGGGGACCGAGTAGCTTTGGCCCGAGTGGCCTGAGCGGAACGCCGGCCCCCGTGTTCGCGCGTAAGATCAACCATAAGCGGCAACCCAGCCCAGGCTATTATTCTGAAATGTGACTGAAAAGCCAGACACACACCCCAAGACGCCGCTTCGCAAGGGCTTTCTCCGGTCCTTTATTCGATGGCTTGTCATCGGCGTGGCGCTTCTTTGGTCGCTTGCCGCTCTGATCCTTGTGGCCGCCCGGTGGATCGACCCACCGACAACCGCAGTGCACATCCAGCGCCGCTTGCAGGCCTGGATTCACCACACTCCGTATCACGAGCGCTACAAGTTCATTCCGCTCAGCCAAATCTCGCCCGATTTCCAGCACGCTGTAATCGCCGCGGAGGACGCGCGCTTCTACCAGCACCACGGGTTCGATTGGCACGAGGTCCAAATCGCGGCCGAAGACGATTTGGAAGGCGGTCGCACTCGCGGAGCTTCCACCATTACGCAGCAACTTGTAAAGAACCTATTTTTCGGAACGGGCCGCTCGGTTCTACGGAAGGGTGCGGAGTTCACACTCGTACCGGTAGCCGAATTCGTCCTCGGCAAGCGGCGCATTCTAGAGATCTATCTCAACGTGGTTGAATGGGGCCCTGGTATTTATGGTGCAGAGTCGGCGTGTCGTTACTACGATGGAATGGCGGCTCGGAGTATCGGCCGGGAACAGGCGGCACGGCTCGCCGCGATTCTACCGGCTCCCCTGAAGCGACGGCCCGAGCGCATGAATAACTACAGCGTGCTCATCCTTGAGCGGATGCGCCAAATGAATTGGTAATCGCGCGCCGCATTTCACCAATACTGTGCGTATTGTCTCTCCGCGGGGTTTTGGCCGGATGGTCGGCAAACCTTACCTTACAACATTAGGGAAGAGTTGCTCGAATCAGGGAGCAAGCCACCGACGCTCAACTAAAATACGTGAATGACCATTGAAGTGGTTATGCGGCGACCGCAATCCAGCGAGTACAACTCGGTACGGGCTCTGATAGAGACAGTGGCGAATGAAACATTTAAGGACCTTTTTGCTCCGAATCCCGTCCCCCTTAAGTTCGAAGATGAGGATTGGCCGTTGGCATGGGTGGCAGTTTCTGATGAAAAGATTGTGGGCGTGATCATAACGAATCAGGAGTGGGTTAGCGACCTGTGGGTATTTCGCGAGCACCGCAGACAAGGTGTTGGAAGCAGATTACTCGCGCAGGGCGAAGCTGAGATAGCTGCTCGTGGTCACCAGAAGTGCTGCCTTCGCGTCGTTCGGTCGAATGCGGTTGCCGTGAAATTCTATCTCAGTCAGGGGTGGCAGATTGCGCGTGAGTTCGCGCACGAAAAGTATCACCATGCCATGCTGGAGATGGCTAAATCTTTGCCAGAGAAGCTCGGTGGCGCTTTCTGAGCGGATAGTCAAACCGGAAGTGATCCAGAAACGGGCTTCGGGGAGATTGAGAGATGATGTCCTCGAAGCCGACTTCTGGCCCGGAACCGTAGCTGCGGGCGTTTTGAGTGTAATCGGGGTGTTTCACCAACGATTGTTGAGGCACGCGGCTCTTAGCAATCTAATCCCGGTTATCTGTACGGATTGCGAGTGCCTGTGCCGCCGTCCTTTGCGGAATAGTCAGCCCATGCCGATGGTGCGAGTTCGTCGAACCTACAACTGAGAAAAAGCCCGCTGAGACAACGCAGATTAATATCAAATGCGCGTTTCGTGGGTGTCCCCGCAGCCTGCAAGACACAAGTGATGAGCATATTTTGAGGGAGCTTTACTGGGTGACCATGGTCGAGGTATACGCGGTAGTCCTGATTGTGACAGTCGTGATCGAAACTCGCCGAGTCGCGCACAGTAGTCTCGACTTCATATCCGAGAGGGACCAGCCGCTGACGGGAACCTAACCTATCGACCCTAAGTTCCGAGACCGCCGTAAGGCTTCTGTCCAGCTTTCCGTTTCGAACTTCAAACCTCGCATAGAGAACCCACGAACGCACCCCGATATAAGGAAGAGCAGAGTAAAAGAATTCTGCCGTTCTCTCTTGTAACGGAAACGGAAGTCGTGCCAGCGGAGTCATGATCCACAGTTCAAACGCGCAATCTTGCCGTGTGCAGTTGGGCGCTGACCTGTTGAAACTCACGTTTCCGTGCAAGTCCGGTGGGAACGGGGTACCGAAATCAGGTAACCGTGGTAGTGAATCCCGCTGAATCGCCATACCCCCATTGCGAATTGTGAGGTCCCGAACATCAGGAAAGCCAGCCGTCGCAAAGTCAAGGGATTTTAGTTCGGCAACTAGGGACTCTGCTCTCCGACGCTGATAGACCGAGTCGAGGTATAAGAGTAGCCAGCTACAAGCGATAAACACGAAGACCAGTCGCGTCACCAAGCGCACAGTGACGTGAAATCGACGGCGGGTTTGTGAATGATTGTCGATCACCAGAACTAGTTTAGACCCGACCGACGATCCCTGAGTTCCCAGCACAACTGACGTAAGCAGGCGATTACACTCAGAACGCGGCTGCCCGGTCACGCACGTGGCTGCTTAAGCAAGAATGCGCCCAGAGTCTTCGGCGGGATGCCGCGCAGTCGGATCGCGCTGGAAACCGGAATGCATTCGCCGTGGGTGAGCCGGCTGTTGAGTGAGTTGGAGCACGAAGTGATCGTGGCCCACGCGCGGAATGTGCGTTTGATCGGAGAGAGCCGTCGAAAGGACGATCGCTTCGATGCCCGCACCCTGGCTCGGCTGGCGAGAATCGACCCGGATCTGCTGGGGCCGATACAACACCGCAGTCGAAAAGCACAGGCGGATCTGACGGTCATTCGAGCCCGGGCAGGACTGGTGCGAGCGCGCACGTCGCTGATCAATACAATCACATTCCATCGCCCGCCAGTCGGATTGAACTTACGCTGAAGCCTTCGTTGAAGGTGTAGGACGAGTTGTAAGGCATTTGGAAGGCGCAGTGCCCCGACTCTTTGTCCAGTTTGCACGCGCCGCCGGCGCCGAGGATCGCAGGGTGGAAAAGTACTGATCGCGAGCGACAGTCGGGCCGCCGATATTCGGCGTAATTTGCGCAAAAGATGCAATCTGTTGCACTTCTAAAAGCGACTTTATCGCGGTGGCACTTGACACTCGCGTTGGAGCGCAAGATACTGGCTGTCATCAGGTGGGGGAGGGAAGCATTTTCTCTGTCGCCCGGAAAACGGCTTCCCGCGCGCCTTCGCGAGGGCAGTCACGATCGACGCCATTCCGGAAACAAAAAGAGTTCAAATGCATTGGTCCGACGTGGAGCGCAGGGGCAAGACGGTCAGTGCGTTCGGATTGTCCCCGTCCTGAAGATCGGGTTCCAGCAGATTTCGAATTACCGGCACCAGTTTCTGTAATGACTAACACGCTGTTTCATCGCTGTACCAAAGGAGATGTTATGAAGTTTCTCAGGAAGTCTCTGTGGGTTTGTATCAAGCCGGCCCTAACGGTCTGCCTACTGGCTTTGCTGGCAGGTTCCATGTTTTCTCAATCGAGGGGCGCAGTCGCCTCTCCGCAGAATCTTGGTCCGGAAGATCCTTCCAAGCTGATCACCGTGACGGTATGGCTCAATCAGCACAACAAAGCCGCTCTCGATGAGTTGGTTCGCCAGATGTATGAGCCGAGTTCCGCCAATTATCATCACTGGCTCACCCGTGAGGAATACAAGGCCGCCTTCGCACCCACAGCTCAGGATGCAGCGATCGTGCGCAGTTTCCTGGCAAGCCACAACTTAAGCATCTCGTCGACCGACAAATATAATCACTTCGTCAGGGCCCAGGGCCGCATTGGCGACGTGCAGAATGCCTTCCACGTGCAGATCAACCACTATCAGGTGAATGGAGAAATCCACCGGGTGAGTAGCACTAAGCCCACGGTGGAAGGAGCAGCCGGTGCGCTTATAGCATCCGTGCAGGGTTTGTCCGACAGAACCTTTAAATCGTACGCGAGGAAATCGATTGATCCTGATACCGGCACTCCTTTCGCGGGAGTCCCACTCAGTTCAGTCGGGCCGAATGGTCTGTTTTTCACGGATCAATGTTTCCGCAGCCCTGAAACGGTTACGTTTACGACGGGGGGTGGCTTCCCCTCAGCGACGTACGCCGGTAATCGCTTTGGTTCGGACATCACCTCCGGTCCACCAAATCTGCCCCCTTGCGGCTACGACGCCGCCGATATTCAGACCGCTTACGGGCTGCCGCAGGTTTACAAGAATGGATGGAGGGGAAAGGGTCAGACCATCGTGATCGTCGATGCTTACGGTTCGCCTACGATCGTGGATGACGCTAACACCTACTCGACGCTCAACCACTTGCCCGCCCTCACTTCAAAGAACTTCCAAATCTACACCGCGGGTGGCACGTCGACCTGCACACCAGCGGAAGGTTGCTATGCCCCAGACTGGTATCCGGAAACGACCCTCGACGTAGAGACGGCCCATGCGGTCGCGCCGCAAGCCGATATCGTGCTAATTGAGACCACGGACAACACCGACACTAATCTCGACGAGGGCGTTCTGTACGCAACCGAGAATTTGTTAGGCAACGTGATTTCGAATAGCTACGGAGGACCGGAAGTTCCGCCCTACAATGACCCTACCGATTCGGCGGCTGAAAACACAATCAATGAGTTGGCGGCGGCCCTCGGTATTTCGGCAGATTTTGCTACTGGCGATGATGGGGATTTCTCCGACGCCATCGGTTTCACCAGCGTTTCCATGCCGGCAAGTTCGCCCTATGCGACGGCAGTCGGCGGCACCAGCTTGTTCTTGAACAAAAATAAGACGATGAATTTCCAGACGGGCTGGGGCCTCAACGAAACCCGTATTGCCGATCCTACTCCAAATCCACCGGTCGTTCCCCCTCTGGAATTTGGTTTCATCTTCGGAGCTGGTGGCGGAACCAGCGTCCTCTGGCACAAGCCTTCCTTCCAGAAAAGCTTGACAGGAGGTTGGCGCAAGCTGCCCGACATCTCCATGGATGCCGATCCCGAGACGGGGTTCGAGCTCGTCATAACGCCCGATGCCGTGCCCGGTGACCCGCAGGCCGTTGAAGTGTACGGCGGAACCAGTTTGTCCTGCCCCATGTTCTCGGCTCTATGGGCCATCGCGAACCAGGCAGCCGGAAAGCCGCTTGGCCAGGCAGCCACGTACGTCTACACCCTGCCCGCCGGTGCTCTCTATGACGTTACCGACGTCAGTTCTCCGGACAACGTAACCGGGGTTATCTTCAACCCTCCCAATCCTCCCGCACTGGAAACCGCGGATGCACTGGTGCAGCCCTTGGAAAAAACCAAGAACTTTATCAGCGCTCTGTACAACAGCGCCTCGTCGACTCGCTGGGACATTTTCACGTTTGGCACCGACACCTCACTGACTACCGGGCCGGGGTGGGATAACGTAACGGGCGTGGGCACTCCCATCGGATTGCCCTTCGTCCAAGCAGTGGCCGCGGCCGCAACCGCTTCTCACTGATGCCGTAAAACTGGTAACATCCGGAGGGTTGAAAGTTAGCGGGCTGCTCTCATCGACAGCCCGCAATTTTTTGTCGCGTTGGGGATCGAAACTGGCGGAGCGGGGTGGAAAGAATGGGAAGAAACGAGCCGTGATTGCGACAGCACGAAAGTTAACAGCCTTGCTGCATCGGTTGTAGGTCAGCGGAGAAGTCTACGAACCACTGCACAATTGCAGACAACAACCCATGCCCGCAGCGGCATAGTCGAGGAATCTAGTTAGGAAGCAAACACAGCCCAAAGCCGAGTTCCGGTGACTGCGTCAATCGCCTGGCCCACTTTCCACGCTGTAGGTGGAAAGCAAGGTCGACAATCAGGTGGCAACACCGGCTGAAACGAGAACACCCAACTTGCACCAAGCGAAAATCGCTCATCTAAAGAGTGCGGATGGAAGGATGGCGGCAGAGGCGGCCGCTCCGGCAAAGTAAGGACGGAACGAAAACGGTTCTTGACACTGACCGGCTTTCTCATGGAAGGCGTTTACACGCATTGAGAATTGACCGGGGCGAGTTGTCCGCAACACGGAAACGGGCTTCGGGGAGATCAATAGATCTCCTCGAAGCTGACTTCTGGCCCGGTTCGTTGAAAGTTTGTGCCGGGTCATAACTTCCGGCTAGTCCGTGACTCGGGAAGAATCGCCGAGGTGTCAGGAAAGGCCACATCTCCGTTTGCTTGACCGCTCTTGCGGTCACCGAGTCGGCCAGCAACTCTGGCGCGAAGTGCTCGGACTGTGTTTGAATTCGGGAGTCGTCCGCACAGTTCATTTCAAGACGAGGGGCTTCATGCATAGGAGATTGTTGTTGCTCGTGTTCTGCTTTCTGCTGCAGGTCATCCCCGGCGCAGCCGCCAAACGCGCCTTCACCATCGAAGACCTTTACCGCGTTCGCGGACTAGAGGACTTGCACGTGTCTCCCGACGGTAAAAGCGTCCTGTTTACCCTGCACACGAACGACTTGGCGAAAGCAAAGAGCATCGGGCATGTCTGGTTGATGGATGCCGATGGCAAGAACGCGCGCCAGTTTACGTTTGGCGAAAAGGGTGAATCGGCGCCCGTCTTCTCACAGGACAGCAAGTGGATCGCCTTCATCAGTGCCCGGGATGGCGATGACAATCTCTACGTGATCTCCGCCAGCGGTGGCGAAGCCCGGCAACTCAGCAATATTTCCACCGGAGTTTCCGACCCGCTCTGGTCCCCGGATGACAAATGGATCGCGTTTTCGAGCGACGTCTATCCGGAATGCAGCGCCGACGATGCTTGCAACAAGAAGATCGAACAGCGCTGGAGCAAGGGCCCGCTCCACGCCCACACGGCCGATGCGCTGCTCTACCGCCATTGGACGCAATGGAAAGACGGCAAGCGCACGCACGTCCTTCTTACCGATGTTTCCAGCGGCGCGGTGCGCGACCTGACGCCCGGTGGCTTCGATTCTCCTCCCTTCCAACTCGGCGGATCCTTGCGATACGATTTTTCTCCGGATAGCGCGGAACTCGCCTTCGACTCCAATCATGACCGCGACCTCGCATCGTCCACCAACAGCGATGTGTGGATCGTCCCGCTCTCTGGCAATCAGCCACCGCGCAACATTACCGCTTCGAATCCCGCCTTCGACGGCCATCCGAAGTACTCACCGGACGGAAAATACATCGCCTATCAACTGCAAAAGCAACCCGGCTATGAATCCGATCTCTTTCGACTGGCCATCTACGATCGCTCCACCGGCGCATCACGCGTGCTCACCGAGTCCTTCCACAATTGGGTAGACGCCTTCCAGTGGGCCCCAGACTCGAGATCCCTCTACTTCACCGCTCCTGTCGAGGGCGACAATCCCATCTTCCGCGTGACCCTCGACACCAGCTCTATTCAGCAAGTGTTGGTGGACCGGACCATCGACGATTTCGAGCTCTCCCCGGACAACCGTCGTATCATCTACACCCGACGTTCGGTTGGCGAGCCAGTCGAGATTTTTGCCGCGGACATAGCTAACGGGAAATCCTCGGCGCCGCAACGCCTGTCTCAATTCAACAACGAAGTCGCCAATGAGGTGGATATCCGTCCGGCCGAGCGCATGTGGGTCAAGGGAGCCGACGGAGCGAAGATCGAAGTCTTCATCGTCAAGCCTCACAACTTCGATCCGTCAAAGAAATATCCGCTCATCCTCAATGTGCATGGTGGGCCGCAACAGCAGTGGCAGGATTCCTTTCGCGGCGATTGGCAGATTTATCCCGGCGCTGGCTACGTCGTCGCGTTTGCCAATCCGCACGGATCGACGGGCTATGGGCAGGATTTCACGGCTGAAATTTCCGGAGATCATGGCGGCAAGGCTTTTGAAGACCTGATGAAGGTTACCGACGAACTGAGCAAGCTTCCTTACGTCGACCCCGACCGTATGGGCGCCATGGGCTGGTCCTACGGCGGCTACATGATGGACTGGTTCGAGGGCCACACCACCCGCTTCAAGGCCATCGCTTCGATGATGGGTATCTTCGATCTCCGCTCCATGTACGGAGCGACCGAAGAACTATGGTTCCCCAAGTGGGACTACAAAGGTCAGCCGTGGAACTCTGACCAGTACGAAAAGTTCTCCCCGTCCTACTACGTGAAGAATTTCAAGACGCCTTGCCTCGTCATTTCCGGCGAGCGCGACTATCGCGTGCCCTACACTCAGTCACTGCAGATGTTCACCTCGCTTCAGGAAATGAATGTCCCTTCCCGGCTGATCGTCTATTCCGACGCCGGCCACTGGCCCAGTTGGTATGAAATGGCTCTGTACTACACCGCGCACCTCGAATGGTTCCATCAGTATCTTGGAGGAGACGCGCCACCTTGGTCTACCGACCAATTCCTGCGCAACACCGTCTTCGACAAGGAGACGGGTCGGCGGATCAAGTAACGCATGGCCGCGCTTGCCAGCGCTCCGGACGGATGGTCGGCAAACCTTACCTTACCGGATTAGGTAAGAGTAGCTCGTCAGATCGGCATAGGGGCGGCGGTCACCCGCCGACCCCTGCCACACCACCGTGCGTACGGGTCCGTACACGGCGGTTCGAGTTGGTTACGCTAACACCCATCGATCAGCGTTGGAAGTCCGAGC
>Ga0208819_1000165_pt1 | contig 63079 bp, 62 predicted proteins | sample June2015DPH_11_1_3_FD_184707 | JGI IMG/M metagenome (GOLD analysis project Ga0208819, IMG submission 184707) | Peatland microbial communities from SPRUCE experiment site at the Marcell Experimental Forest, Minnesota, USA - June2015DPH_11_150... | ecosystem: Environmental > Terrestrial > Soil >...
TTATCGGAGAGGTGCGAAGTGCTATCGGTGTGGCAGTGGATTCCGGCAAATTAGCGATGAACAAAGACGAGGCGTTGATGGCGTTTCAGGTTCTTGTTGATAATCAGTGGAGGCAGCCGGTTGCACCTGGTAAAGAACAAGCGAGACAATACGGTGAGTACCCACCTGCTGTCTATGAGGGAGATGAGGGGGGATATGAACCATATTACTATCCCTATTATGATCCATATCCATACTACTACGGTGGTTATTACTCCCTTGGTGGTTTTGGAGGCAGAGGATTCCGAGGAGGTGGTGGCAGAGGTGGTGGCAGGGGCGGAAGACGTTGAAGATCTTGATCGTATAAGAGATCCACTTTGGGGAGAATTTGAACCAAGAGTTCCTATCAAACAAGGTTCGACGGCAGGATCAGAAATGACCCTGCCTTTTTTTGGAAATCTTCTTTAAACTTGCTTTCTATTCGTAATCGTCAACTTCCAAGGTTATTTTAGAGCGAGGTGAACTATTCAAGCAAGGTTTCAGTTTAATTGCTTATCGGAAAAGGGGATGTTTAGATAGGTAATAAAATCCTATTAAGGTAGGAGTGAAAAACATTTCGAAAGGATCTGCTATCGATAATGTTCTTCAAACATTGGGGTTTTCTTTGTGACTCTTCCTAATGCTTCGGGGGGGACGAATTCGACCTTTGATCGGACCCGATAGAGCTGAAGCATTCGCTGTTCAATCTCTTTTGCTAAATCAGGCAATTGACTCGGTTCTACACCTGCCCCATGTTCTACTTTTACCTTTAAGGGAGGAGAGATATTTGGAGGAGGTTCTGTCAGGACGATCCGCATTGCTCCGGTGACTCTCGGGATAAAGGAGGTCACCACATCCCGAACAGCGATTGGGAAAACCCCAACTCCTTCCACAAACAAACGATCGCTCAACCTCCCGATGTGCTTGATCCGATTTCCAGGACCTGGATACCCGCACTCACAGGACTTTGTAAAGACCTGAATCACATCCCCTAACCTATATTTTATTAAAGGTAATCCTTCTCGATCGAGGGAGGTAATCAATCCCTCCCCAATGGCACCGTCCTTTACTTCTATCGGTTTTTTTGTATCGGGATCGATCAAATCGTCTGACCAGATACTTAAATCCAATGCCACTTCGTGAAGCCCCTGGTATTCCTTTGCCGTACATGAACTGGAGAAACCTTCGCTGTTGATCATCAGATAGTCATTCCATCTCCCGCCAAAAGCCTCTTCCATCCTGCTACGGATTGAAGGGATGGCTACTCCGGGCTCACCACTTAACAGAAGCTTTTTAATCGCAAGTTCTGAGACAGGTTTTCCTGTTAATTTGGGATAGGTTTCGATGAGTGCCTCTGCAAAAGAGGGAGTGGACATGAGAACATTGGGCCGAGTCATCTTGGCATATTGCACAATTTTTTCTACAGGGGTTTCAGCGCCAAGATCTAAACAAAGGATACCCATATCTTGAAGTGGCGTTTTAATGATACTGCCTGCCCATCCACCACTGAGTGGAAAACAGAAGAGGACTCGATCTCCAGGCCTGAGTCCAGCTAACCAGTATCCTCGGGCTGATCCTTCATTCCATCGATCATAATCGTGTTGGGTAAAGGAATAAGTGAATGTGGGAAGTCCGGTTGTCCCGCCCGTTGTTTTGGCCATGACAATCTTCTCCAGAGGGCAACACAAATGGATCCCGAAGGGATGGCCAAAACGTTCGATCGATTCCAGTTGACTCTGTCTTTCATCTTCCTTGTCCATCAGGGACGGAATCTTCCTGAAATCTTCCCAGGTTCTAATCTCCTCGGGCCGAAAACCCTTTTCGTCAAACTTTCGCCTGTAAAACTCAGAATGAGTATAACAGTATTTTAACTGTTTCCGTAATCTTCTGAGACGGACCCTTTCTACTTCTTCTCTGCTAAGGGTCTCCATTTTTTCGTTCCAAACCTTCTTCTCAGGCATTTTTTCTTCCCTTCTTGATTCTTCCGACATCCTTTTTAAAACAGAAAGCGAGGATCATCTCTCTTAAAATAACAGAAGCCGTAATAGAGGAGATCTGGGTCGAATCATAATCCGGTGTCAGTTCCACCATATCAAATCCAATGACATGAAGAGTTTGAAGTTTCTTAAGAAGAAGGATGAATTCCTGGAAAGTAAGACCTCCGGGCTCTGGCGTTCCGACACCAGGGAGAAAGCTAGGATCCATTACATCGAGATCGAGAGTGATATAGACGGGCCGGTTCCTGAGGCGTTTGATCATTGAACTCAGAAAACTCGAATCAAAAGAGACGATGGATTTCATCTTTCTGGCTAATTTAAATTCCTCTTCTATTCCGGATCGAATCCCAATTTGAAACAATCGGCCTTCACCCAAATAATCGACCACCTTTCTCATCACGGTACTGTGAGAAAGGGATTCGCCCAGATATTCTTCCCTTAAGTCTGTATGGGCGTCAATCTGAATAACGCAGAGACGAGGGTAGAATTGGAGGATCTCTCCTATAATCGGAAGGGTGATCAGATGGTCTCCACCCAGGAGGATGGGAAATTTTTTTTCGGAAAGGATCTTACCAAGGGCTTTTCGAATTAAACCAAGGGAAGTCTTTTTCTCTCCTAAAGGCAACTCCAAGTCTCCCATATCGTGAATAGGATACTGGCTCAGGTCTCTTTGAAAATATGGACTGAAGGTTTCAATCCCCCATGAAGCCCTCCGGATCGCAGATGGTCCAAAACGGGCGCCCGGGCGAAAGGAGGCTGATCCATCATAGGGGCATCCGAGGATCACCCCTCTGCTTTTTTCAAAAGAAGCATTCGCTGAGATATAGTTGGTTTCTATAAAAGGGAGTTTCATTCGATCCATTCCTTAATAAAATTGGGCAGGGAGAAGGCGCTTCGATGAATTCTTTGATTGTAGTATAGAGTTTTCAATCTCAGTTTCTTGGGGTTGACATGAAGAAAGGTATCATAACGTGAAGCCGAGCTTGTGTTGGAAGGTTTCAGTAAACCAGAGCGCCCTTTTCATTCTGCGACAGAGCAAAAATCCACTGAAGCCTTCGGCGGTTTACTTCTGTCAGCTTCCTTTGAGACTCACTCTCCCCAGAGAACGACAGCCGCGAGGGTCGCCCCAACCCTTTTCACCCGATATTCACTGACGACCGTTTGAAGGTCCTTGATCTTCCACCCGCGAAGCTTTATCCCCTCGACAGCCATATTCCGGACGGTTTCCTCGATCTTGCGCCGATCTCCTTTGGCCGAATATTCCATGATCAATCCGTTCTGATTTTCATCCTCTGGAAGAGCTATGGCGACGCCCGCCGAGATGATCTCTCCGGGCACATCGCTGGTGATGCAGGCATAGGCTGCCGGGACCAGGGCCCCTGGAGGAAGAGCGATCGGGGAAATCCGTTGACAATGGGGCGGAACGATGCTCGACATCTTGACGATGTTCGTGTTCCCGATGCCCGCCTGGAGGAGGGCTGCGTCAAAGGCATTCAGAGGTGTGTAGCCGTCCGAGGCTCCAGAGACCAGAAAGTATTGGGTTGGGGTTTTAAAGATCATGGCGCTTCTCCATCATCTCTCATCTCAGTGAAGGCATATGGGGTTTGTGATGCGCTTCCTTTCCAAAAAGATCGACCTCACTAAATTCAGAAGGAAGGGGGCGAACTGATCCATAGGATCACCGCCTCCTTCGAGCCGCTGTTATGGAGCCAATGCTCCTTCTCTGCTGAAAGGTAAAAGCATTCCCCTTTTTTCAGCTTCAGAATCTCTTTCCCAAAACGAAGGTTGATCCTTCCCCTAAGGACCAAACCGAATTCCTCTCCTTCATGGGGCTTTTCTTTCGGCGTCGATTCCCCTTTCCGGAGGGTCAGTAGAATGGGTTCCAACCGCCGATTTGTCGAACCCGGGACCAGAAGCTCAAACTTCTCGATCTTCTCTTTTTCAATCGCGACCCGGTCCTTCTCCCGGTAGATGATCTTCTCCTGCGAGGTCTCCTGGAAGAAGTCAGAGATGTTTTCGTCCAAGGCCTCGAGAATCTGGATCAGACTGTCCAGGGAGATGGACGTCAGATCATGTTCGATCTGGGAGATAAACCCCTTGGTCAGATTGGCCCGCTCGGCCAGTTCCTCCTGGGTCAGGTTGCTCAACTGTCTCAAATTCCGAATGCGTTCTCCGATCTTCATAAATCCTGCAAGAATGGTATAAAAAGAAATTTGTTTAGTAATCTGTTAGACATTATAAGAAGAAATAAGTTTAATAAACTAAACTTACAAAATTATAACGCCCTTTTTTTATTTGTCAAGCATTTTTTTTCATTTTTAGAAAATATTTTTCAGGGGCTCCTCTCCACTCTACCCCACAGATTTTTTTAAGGCTTTGGAGGAGCGATGGAAAAGATCACTATTCGGGAAGGCTGGGTTGACAATCTCAATGACATCGGTCTGGAAATTCTGATGGGCGAGTTGAAATTTCCTAAAATTTATGCGAAGGAGAGAGTCAAAGGAGAAGGACATCATGCAAGCCCCTCAGCCCTCATTACAAGAGTGGAACACGCTCTATCGTGCAGCTATTGACTTTTGGCAGATTCAACCCTGGCACTGGGTAGACGATACGGATCTTTTCGGGGTGAAAAATCCCGAGGATGACGAAATCGGGTACTGCTGTGTTGTTGGAGCCTTGGGGGAATTCTTGGGCTTAGTGGTTTATCTGGGGACAGAAGGTTTGGAATCATATCTGAAAACCCAAATGAGTGAATCCCCTGAGGAGGACGTGCTCAGCACAGCAAAATGCTTGGTTGCTTCATTCGAAGACCGAAAGTTTCTGCAAAAAGCGGATCATGATGTGATCAAAAGACTCGGGCTGAAATTCAGGGGGGCGAAATCATGGCCTTTGTTTAGGAGTTACGAGCCAGGATACTATCCGTGGTATCTCAATCAACCGCAGGTCTGCTTCCTAACGCATGCTTTGCAGCAGGCCGCAGATGTCAGTCTCCGGATGAAGATTAATGATAATCTCCTCACGAATTCGGAAAAAGCCCAATATCTGGTCCGGATTCCGGAGCGGAGCGGGTCGGAGTTGCGCTGGAAAGATGAATGGTTGTCGCCGGTTCCTCTGGAGAGAGAAAAATATGAGGCTCCAGCCATTGACGAAATTCGTTTGCAGCGCATCAAGAAAAGGGGTCTCAGACCGGCGGGCATCTGGGAGGTTGATTTCTTCCAGTTCTCCATGCCCATACAGGAGGGGGGTCGTCCTTTTTTCCCGCTTTGTCTCTTAATCGTGGATCATGATTCGGGATTCGTTTTCGAATCACATTTGGAGAGTAAGGATCGCCACAAGCCTGAATTCCAAAACCATATGCTCAAGGTGATTGAAGAGACCGCTTATTTGCCGCAGGAGATCTGGGTGAAAAGAGAAGAGGTTTTCCAGCTTTTTGAAGTTCTTGTTTCAAGGCTGGGTCTGAAGATGAAACAGGTGAAGAAATTAAATCAGCTCGAATCCGCGCAAAAGTCGATGAAATCTTTTTTATCTTTCGGGAAAATATGATAGTACAAAAAAGCGGGAAAAGAGAACCTTTAAAATAATTTTCGGGGCAAATGAAAATGTGCCCCTCCATGCTTTTTCCTGCCCAGCGTTTAATGAATCTCATCCATCGCCGAAATGAGTAGGACTCAAAACCAGACTTGACTCCTCTTGCAGGTCTGACCGCAGGTACCTTCGCAGGCCGGATTTTTTAACCATTAACAGCTTTTTTAATTTGCTATACAATATATACAAAATATACATTGTTGGAGGTTAGGAGCATGACGACCCAGATGATTATTAGGATGGATCCCGAGGTTAAGGATAGGTTTAATAAACTTGCCAGGGTGGAGGGAAAGACGACAAGCCAGATGGTGAGGGAACTGATAGAAGACTATATCAAAGAGAGGGATATTGGCACCTATGTTGACGACCTGTGGGGTAGAATCGGTGGGAAGTTGAAATCCAAAGGGGTAGGACAAAGGAATATTGATAAAACGATCAAAGAGATAAGAAAAAGCCGGAGATGAAAGTCGTTATCGATACCAATGTCTTTGTTTCATCCTTTTTCGGGGGCAACTCCCGAAAGATCATCGGCCTCTGTAAGAAAGGGAAGATAAGTCTTTGCGTATCGAAGAATATTCTTGATGAATATATCGAGGTATTGCAGAGGATTGGATTAGGGGATGGAAGAGAAGTTGAGGAGCTTCTTTCTCTTTTTGCCAAAGGTTTCAATATCCTCTTTACGACAAAAACACCGAAGATAAAGGCAGTTAGAGATGACCCTGATGATGACAAATTCATAGAATGTGCCGTGGGGTTAAAAGCAGAAGTAATCATCACAGGGGATAAGGCATTAAAAGCAATGAATGAATATATGGGGATCAAGATATTAACCCCTCAGCAATTCTTGAAGACCTACAAAATTCACTGAAACATAGTCTATTGAGTAACCTGCGAGCTGGTAGAGAGCCGTCTTGGAAAGATATGAGGATTCTCTATGAGATTTTTTTTATTGTCCTAAAACCTACCCAGTGTCCAATGAATGGTATGCTTTCTCGAAATGAATAGGAGCGAAAAGCAGCGAAAAGCAGACCCCTCTCCGTTTGAGAGACAGGAACTATTTTACATAACATTTGAAGGTAGTCCTCTGCTCCTTCTTTAGAAATGTACAATCAATATCAAGTTGTTTTAGAACCAATGTTCCGTCTCTACACATTCCCATATCTGTAAAGTGCTATTTTTCAACTACATCCCTCTATGCCGTCCCTGAGTTAATTTTGACCTTGTCCCCCGTCTCATTTCGTTTTGTCCAGGCTCCATTTGACCCCGCCTCGACAGGCAATGAGGAGAAAAACAAAACTGTAGAGAAGAGCCAACTCACCTTTGTTTACTGCCGGGAAGAGCTGAGCTCCGATTTGGAACTTCCAGTGATACTGAATATAAGCCACGGCCATCGTGCCGCAGCAGAGGAAAGCCGCCGCGCGGGTTTGGACCCCCAGCATCACCATCAGCCCTCCCACAAGCTCGATGATCCCGCCGAACCAGAGCTGGGACCATGCCGGTGGTCGAAACTCGGAAAGCACTCCCAGGATTATCTGGGGACCGTGGAACGAGAACATGAATCCCGTCACGATGCGCATCAAGGCGTAAGCGTAGTCCGCATACTTTTCAAGCCATTTCATGAATGCAACCTCCCATTAAGGAATTTTACTGCTTTCCCCAAACCACAATCTATTGCATAACCCCCCGTAACCCTCTTTTCCTTACTTTCTTCAAAGACAAGACAATCTTTCTTTTTGTCCTTAGATGTCAATATTTAAATCTGCCCCCAGGGCTCCTAAAGTGATTGTTTTCATCAACGTCCCCTGAGGCCCCGTCAAAACAATTATGGGAGATGCCGTTTCTGCATCAGGCAAATCCAGGCCCTGGGTGGATTTGGACGATTAGATCCGAAATGGCCGGATGTAAGTGAAAGAATCTGAAAATAAGGCTCTACTGCCGAAACGATAACTCCTGCAGTCCGTTGAGGCGGACCAGGACCTTGCCGATGTTCATCGGCATTACCAACAAGTGTCAGCCACAGGCCGACTTCCTCCAAATGAGCAGCGACATTTTGGGCAAATCTTCTTCGATCATTTTCAGAACTGAATGCGTGAAAACAACCTCTGTCAAATACAAAACCAAAAGGAGCGCCTTCAATTTTGTTCTTAAGAAAATCAACAAGTATGAAATCGCATTCAACGTTGGCTTTAGAAACTTTTTCTTTTGCCTTCTCCAGAGCAATGCCCGAAGTATCAGTGCCAATAACCTGAAAGCCATTCTGCGCAAGCCATATGGAATTGTCTCCGGTTCCACAGCCGATATCCAAGGCTTTGGAGCTTGGGATAGGGTGTTTGGTCACCACTTCGATCAGATTGAAATCCGGCTGGCCGATGTCCCAGGGAGTGTCCCCTGATCTGTATCTTTCTCTAAAGCTCTCCTCCATTGTCATCTGAATACACCTTAGAACATTCTAGCTTCCTATAGAAGTTCTGACTTATTTGTTAAATATTCTTGGACAAATTCTTTAAAGGTTGGATCAGAAATCACCAAAGTATTATTAAAAACCCTATACTCATAATTGATATTGCTAAGAATACCGACTACGAAAAGCACGATGAAGATCCCTACGTAGACAGGGAGTTGATACCAACAATAACCACTGAAGATGATGGCAACCAGCGTGCTTATGGAAAGAGTATACATTGTTAAAAAAGACGAGAGCCATATACTGTAATGTCCTGGAAATTTCTCAGGATATTTTTGCTGAAATAGGACCCAGAGGTCATTTCTAGTTCTCCATTTTTTTATCCCGAATTGTTTTTTTACATAATTTCTTCCAGTATCTCCTGGAGTAATTAGGTCTAAACCCATTTGTAGAAATGGGTATAAAAAGGTGCGAAAAATAGAATATGCGACCGCACCGATTGAAAATGAAATAATGATTACAATTAATTCCTTGTCGAATTTAATTATTTCTGGCAGAATATGTTTCTGATTTAATAAAAAGAAAATCCAGATTCCGGTAACTAAATATCTAATTATATCGTCAATTCTGAGGTCTTTCATTAGTCGCTCTCCAAAATTATTTTCATGGGTATAACGTCCCACATCACAGGCGCGTGTTTATGAGCGGCCTTGTGCATGCGGTTGTTAAGCACCTTTGTATTTTAGGAATGATATTATTTTATCTTCAAAATCTGGATCTGTAAGAGATGATTCTGCATTGACGAAGTCGTTGTAATTGGCATTTGATATAACTTCATTGGCGCGAGTTGGATTAGTAAATTCGCCTTTAAAAATTACCCACTTTTCACCATTTGTGAGTATTGGAGAAGTCCAACCATGCCTAAAACGATAATTTCCAGACAAACAATCATCCTTTATTTGTCGCGCAAAATCAGACTGGTCACTTAAATTTCTGAGATCACCTTTTCCTATTAAATTTATATTGTCACACAATCTCTTACATTCAAAAACGAATCTCGGAGCAGCCTGTATTGAGTGGTAAAGCTCGATATCAAATCTCCTATGTTTGCTAATCCTATCCTGATTACCTCGTCTAAGAATCAAAGGACTGATAGAATGAATATCCCATTCTGCGATTTCGATGATTGGAACCACGAACCTTTCGATCGAATCATATTCGTGGATCTCCTTCTTGTCGGGTACATTCCTTAGCCTGTGAATGATTTCCGCTATATCCATATTTGATGGACTCATATTTGACGCCCAACGGGCCTGTAGAAAAAGTCCCTTTGACCATTCAGAGCGCGCCTGCAGGTCTTTCGGGTCAGGCATAATTATTGAGACTTTTCCTTACTCTCTTCAAAGACAAGACATCCTTTCTTTTTGTCCTTAGATGTCAATATTTAAGTCTGGCCCCAGGCCTACTTTTCTTAAGGTTTCCATAGATTGGTTTTTGGACTATAAATTTCTGCAATCTGCGAAAGCAGAGAGATTTTCTTTTCTGCCGTGGTTCCAATAAATATTGTTTGCCGAATCCTATTTATTTCTTTAATGCTGATTGTTAAGAACATTTTTCCCAAGATTCTCTTATCTTTTTCTGTTGGGAAAGTGGAGAGGATTTCAACAAAGATTCGTTCCGCGGTTTCTGGGAATATGGTGTCATCAATCACAACGTTCGTCAGGAATCCTGCCACCACGCTAAACGCGCGGCTGAAAGGAACACCATATTGTTCTGACAGCGTCAGAGGGAAATTGAACCACCTAATTCTTTCAGGTTGCACGGTTATTATGATTCTATCGCCAAACACGGCCTTTTCGATATCCTCAGTGGTGAGATGGAGAAATCTGAAACGGTAGGAAGAAAGATAAGAAAAAAAACTCAAATACTGTTCGAAAGTAATTTTCGTTTGTTCATACAACACCCTTGCCAGCGCAAAAGCAGAGCAATATTCGGGGGCTTTTTTATTAGTGTCGAGTTCGTTTGCTTTGAGATACAGAAAATCTTCGGTAAGAACAGGTACGTTATCTTTTTGCGCTAATACGCACGCATCACACAATTCCGCTGGGACCCTTTGTTCAGAAAAAGAATCCACTTTATTTGCAGCAGAAATAGCGCTGATATTTCGTGGCTTAGACTCAAGAAGTCTTATAGAATGTTCAAAGTTTCTTTGAATAGTTACTCGTGTGTCCTCATTAACAGATGAAAAGGTTAATCTTCCTTGTGCATATCCCATATATCCAGCCAGCCCGGGCATGTACCGAAATTTTCCCTCAGTTTCTAGCAAGAGAGTGATTACGGATTGTGGAGCCTTGAGATTTGGTAAGTACTCATAAATCTTTTCCAGTAAGCCTGGTTCTGAAAGCACTAAAGCGGAGGTCCCATCAATATAGAAAGGCTCACCCGAAATGATTCTTTTTGCCACCTCTTTCTGCCAGTTAATCTCTGCTAAATCTCCCGAACTGAATCTTATAAAACCTCTATTTTCACTAGTTATGCGACCAATGGCTCTTGTCAGACCTCCCTCATTAGCAGCAAGAAATGCCAAAGGAACATTCTCTCGGCAATAGAATTCAAAAAAGCTGCCTCGCTTCTTTCTCTCATCCTCCAGTCGGGCAATAATGTGTTTTGTGTCTATTCCTTCTCCTGTTGTGGGGACCTCGATCATTTCCATCACGTTCCATCTATGTTCGAGGGTGAGCTGTTCGGCATGATGCCTGCACTGCCAAAGGATGTATCCTTCGATGAGCAGAATATTTTCTATGGTATGTTCGATCGTGCTTGAGCGATACCTATCATCAAAAACTACTTTTTCTCCAATCTTCTTGTCCAATAATTTGGAATACTTTTCATCGGTTGGCGGGACTTTCGTGGCATCTAATTCGTCCTTGTCTCCGACAAAATACCATCTCTCTTGATCTTTGAACTTAACAAAACAGCCAGCCTCGACCTTCTCCTGTGAAGTAAGAGGAATATCAATTAGGTTCCCCACTTCAACGAAAAACATAAGAAGACTTCCGTATTGCTCTGGAGTGGGGGTTTTGCGTGCTTTTACACCTGCCACGACGGATGCGAGAGCATTATGACCATCGTTATTTTTCAAATAAACCTGTGCCTCAACTGCGACCTTAAATTCAAAAGTCTTGGAAAGCGTTGGGTACTTCTCCATGAGACCTTTGGCCTGTGGAAATTCACCACGCTTCAGTCTCGCTACCAGTGTGTTCCCAAGAAGGGCTTCCTTATTATGGTCATCCAAAGAAGCTATCTTTTCACTATCCGATAATATTTCTTCTCCAATCTGGATGGCTTCTGGGAACCTTTCTAGGTTAAAGTTTGCTGAAAATAGCAGGAGCTTCAGTTGTGAAACGGCTCGCTTCTCTGTTTCGTACTTCAGAAGTTTTTCCACGACCTTAATTACAAAGTCCCAGGCCTTTTTCCCCTGAGCAATTTCCAGGATCGGCTTGCATTCAAAGTAACTTAGATTCGAGAAATCAAACGCTTTGAGAAGATTGAAGGCTTCATTAATATTCTTTTCGTCATAGTTCAGCAGGAGAAGAAGTTTCTCTTTTTGGATGTTTGGGTCATCCGGCAGGTTCTCAATTATCATTTTTCGGAATTCAGGAAATTGCTTAGCTGTATTCGCCATTGCGACAGCGAATTTTAGGTCTTCTTTCACAAATACCCACGCTTCTTCGTATTCTTTTTTCTTTAAATTATCAATAAAATCCAGAATCCTTTTCTTCTTAATTGCGTCAAAGAACTTTTTACCTTCAAAAAAAAGGGTTGTTTTAAGGTTGAATTGAATAACAATCATTCTCGCCAACCCATCTGATATGACTTTTTCCGCCTCTTGCAGGTACTGCAATAATCTCTCAAAGTCTCTTGGGGGCAATTCAACAAACGTCAACAGTCCGGCAAGGAGATTATCGATCGAGTAGTCAAAATAGCATTGCATTGTCAGCTCAAAACTTTCTTTCGCAAGCCTTTCGATCTCAGGAGCATTCTCTATGGCCAGGAATACGTTAATTTTTTCAAGGTTGAGAGTGGCTTGATTTCTTGGGTCTAATCCGCCCCATTCATTAGCTTTTTCTTGAAAAGCATCAATTTCGGATAAAAGGTCTATTGCATCCTTTTGAAACTTTTCTTTGTCACCGATTTGTGAGAAAATTTGACTTTCTAATATCGATAACCTGGCGTAATAGTTATTTATTTTTTCAGGGTTGAGACTTATAGCCCTTTCAATGAAGCTCTCGGCTCTTGCTTGGTTACCCGCTCGATGGAGGAAAACTGCATATAGACGATAGAAGTTTGACTTTAATCTGGGGTTAGTGGGAAAACTATTTTCATCGATCTCTGTAACATCAATCTTATTTCCCAGTCGGTATTCTCGGACCAGCTTTTCGAGCGCCAAAAGCCAGTGATTGCTATCAATTCTCTCGGCTTCTTTTAAATGCTCTTCGTTTTTCTCGAAATCTTCATTATTTAGGTGGATTTCGGCTAAATATAAAAATGCACGAGGGTCATTCGGATATCTCTTACAAAGGCTCTCGTATCTCTCTTTTGCTTCCTTAACCCTTTCAAGTTTTTGAAATGCCCGGCACTCCAGGATTTCGTACTCTACAAGAAGGTTTTCATCTTTCAGACTGAGGATAATACCTTTTTGATTTTCCAGAGCTCTCAAAACAAATCTCCCATTATCTCTGTCCAAATCGATTTCTAGCTTAGCCAAGGATTCCCGTGCAATGCGAAGAGCGTTTCTTGAATCAATATCAAATCCGAGTGCAAGCATTTGGTCAGGTTTCAGTATGAAAAAAATGTCCTCTAAATCCTTGGCAATGAGTTTTCTGAAAGTAATGGGAGGATTGGCATCTCTTAATTCTGCTAACGCTCTTTCGATCTCGATGCTTACTCCAAGGCCCTTGTCGTTAAAAACGAAATAAAATGTTTTTATGTTGGAGATTTGATTCCAACTTGTCTTTAATGTCTCAAAATTCTTTTTGACCTTTTTGGCAGCATCTGCTTCTTTTTCTCGCGGTTTTTGGGGCGAGTAAGCCTGATAGTATATTCCCTTGTCTGGTCTGTATCCGTCATTACCACGATCACCCTGGTTTCCATAAGGCCGAATCTTCTGAAAATCAGGAAAGGCTTCTTGCATGATATCTTCAAAAAAGCTCTGAAATTCGGTTCCGTTCTTTTGATAAACCCTGTTCCAGAACTGCAGCTTTAAATAATGTTTGTCAATTGGTTTCATATCACTATTTAATGGAAATGGTTTTTCTGCGGCTCGAAGACCAGAAAAAGCGTTCTACCCTGGTTCATAAAAAAATCAGAGAGTCACAACCAAGGCGAACCTGCAAAACCTGGAAATTATTTTTCCCCAATATACCCATCCCGACCAGCCTCTACACTAGTCTACTCCCTGTTATCACTTCACTCAGAAACAGATGGTCATAATCTATTCTTGTAATCGTTATAGTTAAATTCCTTAATTAATCTAAATCCTGACTTTTCACTCCATATTCCAATGCAGGGATGACTGACGCCATTGAACATGGTCGTTTTTACCGTCGTGTAATGAATCATATCATCGAATATGATTTTATCACCGGGTTTTAATTCTTTATCAAATGACCAATTCCCCATAAAGTCGCCTGCCAAACAGCTAATACCTCCCATTCGGTATGTTGGTTTTCCAGCCATTTCATCGGTAGCGCCCCCAATGACAGGTTTATAGGGCATCTCTAAACAATCGGGCATATGGCAGGTAAATGAAACATCGAGCACAGCAGTTTTTATGCCTTTGTTTTCAACCATATCTAATATCGTAGAAACCAAGTAACCCGTTTGATAGGTAAAAGCGCTACCAGGTTCTAATATAATTTCAACATCATGCTTGTTTTTAAAACCAGTTAAGATTTTAATCAAATGGTGTATATCATAATCCTTTTTTGTTATGAGATGACCACCGCCCATGTTCACCCATTTGAGCTTAGGTAAAAACTTACCAAATTTCTTTAAAAAAACAGCCAACACCTTTTCTAACGCAAAGGAATCCGCCTCAAATAATGTGTGAAAATGAAGGCCCTCAACCCCCTGTGGTACGGCATCGCCAAGCTGTTCAGCAGTCATGCCAAATCGGGAACCGGGCTTACAAGGGTTATAAATGTCATAGGGAGAATCTGAAAACTCAGGATTAACACGCAAGCCAATCGAAACACCATTTTGACTGGCTATCTTAGAATACTTTCGCCATTGGTTAATGGAATTAAAGGAAATATGGCTACTATATTTTAGAATGTCTGCTATAGATTTGTCTTCAAAAGCAGGCGAATACGTATGCGCTTTGACTCCGAGTTCCTCAAAGGCTAATCGCGTTTCATTGATTGAACTTGCTGAAGCGCCAAAACCGCATTCTTTAAAGATCGGAAATACACCCCAATTCGAGAAAGCTTTAAACGAAACGAGGATATCAACCGCGGCCGCCTCTTTAACCTTTTTTATTAACCGAAGGTTATTTCGCAACAAAAGCTCATCAATCACATAACAGGGGGTTTGAATTTTGTTAAAGTCAATAGGCATGACTGATACAGGACCCTTAGAGTTCTAAATCGACATCGTGCAATTCGTGCCAAGGAAGTCCATGGAGTTTCAATTGTTCCATGAACGGATCCGGGTCAAATTCTTCGACGTTAAATACGCCGGCCGTTTTCCATTTGCCTGTAATGAACATCATCGCGCCAATCATTGCAGGCACCCCAGTGGTATAACTTACGCCTTGTGCACCGGTTTCCTTATAGGCATCCCGGTGTTTACAATTGTTATAGATATAATATGTTTTCTCCTTATGATTCTTAATCCCTCTGATCCGGCAACCAATGGAAGTTTCACCTGAATAATGTTTGCCGAGTTCGCCCGGATTGGGCAATACCGCTTTGAGGAATTGAAGAGGCACAATCTCTTTGCCCTCATACAGGATAGGTTTGATACTGGCCATCCCAATATTTTGAATCACGCGTAAATGGGTTAAATACTCTTGTCCAAAAGTCATCCAAAAACGGGCTCGTTTTAAATTAGGAAAATGTTTCACCAATGATTCTAATTCTTCGTGGTAAATAAGGTAAGATTCGCGGGGTCCGATAGCTGGATAATTTAACGGTTTGTGAATTTCGTGAGGGTCTGTTTCAATCCATTTTCCATTCTCCCAGTATTTACCTCTTTGAGTGACTTCACGAATATTGATTTCTGGATTAAAATTGGTTGCAAAGGGTTTTCCATGGTTACCTGCATTACAGTCAACAATATCAAGAGTGTGAATTTCGTCAAAATGATGTTTGGAAGCATAAGCGGTGAAAACTCCTGTCACACCCGGATCAAAACCACAACCTAAAATGGCTGTTAGTCCTGCCTTTTTAAATCTGTCATGGTACGCCCATTGCCATTTATATTCGAATTTAGCGACATCGGGTGGTTCATAACTTGCGGTATCTAAATAATTCACTCCTGTTTCAAGGCAAGTATCCATGACCGTTAAATCTTGATAAGGTAGCGCTGCATTGATTACCATTTCGGGTTTAAAGCTTTTAAATAATTCAACTAATTGTCGGACATTATCCGCATCCACCTGAGCCGTCTTGATTTTATTGTCGCCAACGGCTTTGGCAATGACATCACACTTTGATTTTGTACGGCTTGCCAGCATGATATCCGTAAACACCTCTGGGACTTTTGCAACTTTATGAGCAACAACGGTACCTACACTACCTGCTCCTATGATCAATACTTTAGCCATGATCGATCACCACCTGCTCCCATGATGAATCATTTAGTCATTGCCCTAAATCTCGAGTCTGCTCTCCGATTTCCATCAATCCAGGGAGAATAGTATAAAAAGAAATTTGTTTAGTACTCTGTAAGACATTATAAGAAGAAATAAGTTTAATAAAATAAACTGTCAAAATTATAACGCCCCTTTTTTATTTGTCAAGCATTTTTTCAGAGATCTCCGGAAAAGTCCAGAAATCTCGATTACACCCCTGCCTGCCGGCAGGCAGGGATTATGAAACGATTACACAGATAAGAAATGCACCTATCCAGCCCGGCTGCGGCAGCCAGAGAAGGGGAGAGAAGGCGAGCATAGCCTCATTTTATGTCTTTACAGAGGGTTACTTTTAAGTTATTTTTTTTGAGGAGGTTTAATGGAAAAGATCATTATACGGGGGGCAAAGGTTCATAATTTAAAGAATATTGATGTGGAGATCCCCCGGAATTGTCTGGTGGTGATTACTGGTCTGAGCGGCTCGGGTAAGTCCACGCTCGCCTTTGACACACTCTATGCTGAGGGACAGAGACGGTATGTGGAGTCCTTATCAGCCTATGCACGGCAGTTTTTAGAGCAGATGGAGAGGGCCAATGTAGAATCCATCGAAGGTCTCTCTCCCGCCATTGCCATTGATCAGAGGAGCATGTCACGAAACCCGCGTTCCACCGTGGGTACTGTGACAGAGATCTATGATTACCTCCGGCTCCTTTTTGCCAGGATCGGAGAGCCTTTCTGCCCGCATTGTGGCTCTCCTATTTCCTCACAAACCCTTCAGCAGATGACTGAGACACTTCTCCGACTCCCCAAAGGGACACCTCTCACTGTTCTCTCTCCAATCGTAAGAGGGAAGAAGGGTGAATATCGAAAGGAGTTAGAGGAACTTCGGAGGGACGGGTTTGTGAGGGTGAGAATTGACGGTCAGATGAGAGATCTCAGCGAGGAGATCCGTTTGGATAAGAATAAACGCCATGAGATCGATGTCGCGGTGGATCGTTTGGTGGTTAAAGAAGGAGCAGAAAAGAGAATCAACGATTCCTTAGAGATTGCCTCGCACCTTTCGGAAGGGATTGTGAAAGTGGAGAGAGGAGGATTGGCTCCCATCGTCTTCAGCCAGAAGTTCTCCTGTATCGATTGTGGATTCAGTTTCCCAGAGATTACACCCAAGATGTTCTCTTTCAACAGTCCCCAAGGCGCATGCCCTGCCTGCAGTGGATTGGGAACAAAGCGATATTTTAATCCTGATCTCATCGTTCCGAATCCCTCCCTCTCGGTGAACGAAGGTGCTATCCTTCCATGGAAGAAGAAGGGAGAGTCCTTTCTAAGACCCATTGTGGAAGGGTTGGCGAAACATTATCATTTCGATCTTGATACTCCGTTTCATCGATTGTCCAAATCGGTTCAGCATCTTATTCTCTACGGATCGGAGGGAGAAAAAATTTCTTTTAAGGTTAAAGGAAAAGGGAAATCCCATCTCTTCCGGCAGGAATTTGAAGGGGTAATTCCAGAAATGGAGAGGAGATGGAAGAAAGATGGGGAAGAGGATGAGGAGGTAGAGGAGTTTATGAATGTGGCTCCCTGTCCCGATTGTGCGGGGACACGGCTAAAAAAGGAAGTACTTTCGGTCAAGGTGGGTGGGAGATCGATCGCCGAAATTACCCATCTCTATGTCAAAGAGGCATTAAATTTCCTGAGGAATTTGGAACTGTCCCCAAGATCTCAAAAAATTGCTCAAGGAATTTTGAAAGAAATCGAAGAGCGATTGAAGTTTATGGCAGAGGTCGGTCTGGACTACCTTACTCTGGATCGGACCGCTGCCACTCTTGCTGGAGGAGAATCTCAGCGCATTCGACTGGCGACCCAAATTGGCTCGAGTTTAGTAGGCGTGCTCTACATTTTGGATGAGCCCAGCATTGGGCTTCATCAAAGGGACCATTTACGCCTTCTGGGGACATTGAAACGGCTGAGGGATTTGGGAAATACCGTTATTGTGGTGGAACATGATGAGGAGACGATCCGTTCCGCTGATTATATCATCGATATGGGCCCCGGGCCCGGAGAGAGAGGAGGGGAGGTGGTCTTCACTGGACCTCCCGAGGCATTGGTGAAGGCAGAGCATTCATTGACCGGACAATATCTTTCTGGGGAAAAATTCATCCCTCTCCCGAAGCAGAGAAGACCGGTCGAAGGGAAGTATCTTGTCCTCCGGGGTGCCACGGCAAATAATTTGAAAAACATCGATGTGAAGATTCCCCTGGGGGTGTTCACCTGTATCACAGGCGTTTCAGGGTCAGGGAAATCAACCTTGATCATTGATACGCTCTATTGTCTATTAGCCCAACAACTTTATCGTCTCCCCCAGCGTTGCGTCTCTGTTCAAGGGATTGAAGGGTTGGAATTTGTGGATAAAGTGATCCATGTGGATCAGATGCCGATCGGACGGACACCCCGTTCCAACCCGGCGACCTATACAGGTGTGTTTCAGCCCATTCGAGAACTCTTTGCCCAACTTCCTGAATCGAGGATGAGAGGATTTCTGCCTGGGCGCTTCAGTTTTAATGTTTCGGGAGGACGATGCGAATCGTGCCATGGAGATGGGGTGTTGAAGGTTGAGATGCAATTTCTTCCTGACGTCTATGTGACCTGTGAGGAGTGCCATGGGAAACGCTATAATCGAGAGACGCTCGATATTCGATATAAAGGAAGAACCATCTCCGATGTATTGGAGATGACGGCAGAAGAGGCGAATGAGTTCTTTCAGGCCATCCCCGTGATCCACCAAAAACTCCAGACCCTCTGCGAGGTCGGTCTGGGTTACCTCAGGCTGGGTCAACCTGCCACAACGCTTTCAGGAGGAGAGGCTCAGCGTATTAAACTGGCGAGGGAATTGAGCAAAAGAGAGACTGGAAGGACAGTCTATATCTTAGATGAACCGACAACAGGTCTTCATTTTGCAGATATTCAGAACCTCCTCGATGTTCTCAACCGACTCACCGATAGAGGGAACACAGTCATCGTCATCGAACATAATATGGAAGTAATCAAATCAGCCGATTACATCATTGATCTGGGTCCGGAGGGTGGGGAAAATGGAGGAGAGGTAGTTGGATTTGGAACACCCGAGGAATTGATCCAAAATCCGACTTCTTACACCGGTCAATTTTTAAGAAAGAAGATTTCTAAATTTACAGATTGACCCATTCGGCGGCGCCAAGGCTTCGGCCTTTAAGGCGATGTGTAAATCGCCCCTTCCTTCGGCAGGCTCAGGACACTGAGTTTATCGAAGTGCAGGGTCAACCCTGAGCAAGCCCCAGCAATTATACTGGGGAGTCGAAGGGTGTCGAAAGATTGACTTTTAAAGCTATTGTTGATAAAAATATTCACCTAAAAGTTTTTATCTATAAGGAGTAGGATGATGGAAGAAAAGAAAAGATCGAGCACTGGATTAGATGAAAATGTGGCTGGGTTTCTATGTTATCTTTTTGGATTCGTCACAGGTATCGTTTTTTTAGTGGTGGAGAAGGAGAGCCGTTTTGTCAAATTTCATGCCATGCAATCCACCATAACTTTTCTTGGTCTTTTCGTTATTTCTTTTGTTATAAGTTGGATCCCTATCATCAATCTTTTAGTCTATCCCATCTGGATTTTGAGCCTCATCCTGTGGCTCATCCTGATGGTGAAAGCCCTTCGTGGAGAGCGATATTCATTACCGATTGTTGGGAAAATGGCTGAGGAAAAGTCACGTTAGTAACTGGGTTTTGCATGAAACCAAAACGGAAGAAAAGAAGCGCCACAAAGGGCAGGGGAGGGAAGATACTTTTTTTATTGATCCTGCTCGGGATCGGTTTGATCGCGTTCTTTCATCAGCAGATATACCATTCCATTAAACCCCTATTTGAGCGATGGAGTATTTTAGCGGAGAGAAAGAAAGTTCTCCTTTATTTTTCGGATCCTGAAGGTGAATATCTGATTGGGGAGAAAAGAGGGATATTGAAAAAGAGCGAAGTAAAAGAGGAGGCGAAGGAGACGATTATCGAGCTGATCAAAGGTCCGAAAGGAAAGCTTATCCCCACCCTTCCTCCCCGAACAAAATTATTGACTCTCCAGATTAATGACACAGGAGTGGCCAGAGTTAATTTTAACCCAGCCCTTTCCAAGGATCATCCCGGCGGAAGTTCAGCTGAGATGATGACTGTCTATTCCATTGTCAATTCCCTTGCCCTCAATTTCTCTCAAATCAAACGAGTTCAAATTCTCATCGATGGGAAATCGATCGAAACCATCACTGGTCATCTTTCCTTAAGACAACCTGTTTCCCCCAAACCCGATTTGATTAGAAGACAATAATTGATTTCATAAGAAATTGATGATAATATTAATGAAATTTTGATTATTGGGCTCATCCCCAATGATTAAGGTCTTTTTTTATGCTTGAAGCCAAATATATTCGAGAACATCTCGACGAGGTTCGGGGGAAATTGGCCTTAAGAGGTCAAGCCATCAATCTGGACCAGTTTGTTTTGATTGATGGGGAGCGAAGAAAAGCCATCCAGGAATGGGAAAGATTAAGGGCCCTCCAGAAGAAAGTCTCTGATGAGGTGAGTAAGAAGAAACGGGAAGGCCAGGATGCCTCAGATTTGATTGAGGAAATGAAAAAAGTCTCCCGAGACTTGAAGGGGTTGGACGGAATTATCGAAGAGAAGGAGATGGCTCTGCAAGATTTTCTCCTCACCGTTCCAAACCTTCCCCATGCATCTGTTCCTGTGGGAAAAGATTCATCAGACAATGTTGAGGTCAGGCGGTGGGGTGAAATCCCAAAATTCGATTTTGAACCAAAAGCCCATTGGGATTTGGGTGAGGAGTTAGGGATTCTTGATTTTAAAAATGGAGCGAAGATTACCGGAGCACGGTTTACACTCTATTGGGATCTTGGGGCAAAGCTGGAAAGAGCTTTGATCAATTTTATGTTGGATCTCCATACCCGAGAACATGGATATCGTGAAGTGCTTCCTCCCTTTATGGTCAATCGAACAACGATGACCGGTACAGGGCAGCTCCCAAAATTTGAAGAGGAACTTTTCAAGGTGGAGGGAACCGATTACTTCCTGATTCCGACTGCAGAAGTCCCCGTGACGAACATCCATCGGGATGAAGTCCTTGAGGAAAAAGTACTTCCTCTTTATTATACAGCCTACACGCCTTGCTTCAGAAAAGAGGCTGGATCTTATGGAAAAGACACCCGGGGTTTGATTCGGCAACATCAGTTCAATAAGGTGGAGTTGGTAAAGTTCGCAAAACCCGAAAATTCTTATGATGAACTTGAGAAACTTCTCTCCAATGCAGAAGAGGTTTTAAAAAGGCTGAAACTTCCCTACAGGGTTGTCAATCTTTGTTCTGGGGATTTGGGATTTTCGGCCTCGAAGACTTATGATATTGAGGTTTGGCTCCCCGGTCAGAATACATTCAAGGAGATTTCTTCTTGTAGTAACTTTGAAGATTTTCAAGCAAGAAGGGCGAAGATTCGATACCGCATTTCTGGAAAGTCTAAGACAGAGTATGTCCATACTCTCAATGGTTCTGGCCTGGCCGTCGGGAGGACATTGGTGGCTATTTTAGAGAATTATCAACAGGCTGATAGAAGTGTGATCATCCCGGAGGTTTTACGACCTTATTTATACGGGGTCGACCGCATAGAAAAGAGGAAGTGAGGTTAGAGTTAAGAATTAAGAGTCAAAGGTATTTTTTCGCAGGCAAGATTGCGGAGGGATGGCCGAGTGGCTTAAGGCGTCCCGTCAAAACGGGATTCCCGATGATCCCGGGACGTGGGTTCAGCGACCCCGGAGGGGGAGAGAGCGAAGCGAGCGAGCACATCCTACTCCTTTGTCGTAGACGAAAAAGGGTTTGTGCAAAAGATCAAAGAATGGTGGAAATATTTATACTATAAGATTGCGGAGGGATGGCCGAGTGGCTTAAGGCGGCGGTCTTGAAAACCGCTTCCCGTAAATCCGGGACGTGGGTTCGAATCCTACTCCCTCCGCCATGCACTATGTATTAAGTGTTGGGTTCGGAGTTAGTGGCTCGGAGATAAATACTGATTCAGTGGGGAATGAAGTTGCGCCGAACTCCGAACTAACAACTCGTAACTAATATTTGGAAAACGGAGAGATGCCCGAGAGGCCGAAGGGGCTCGCCTGCTAAGCGAGTATCCCGCTTAAAACGGGATCGAGGGTTCGAATCCCTCTCTCTCCGCCATGTACATTTTAATGTAGATAATCGGAGTGAGGGATGAGAACCCTCCTGCGAAAGCAGGATGGTTCGGCGACCCGAAGGGGAGGCGGAAGGAGCGGAGTGGATGAGCACATCCCTCTCTCTCCGCCATTTAAATTGTGATGTAGATAATTGGAATGAGGGATGAGAACCTTCCCCGACGTGAGGAGGGGAAGTGGTTCGGCGACCAGAGGGAGGCGGAAAGAGCGAAGCGGATGAGCGCATCCTACTCGGTCTGCTATTTAAAAGATAAGGTTTAGGTTGGGGTTCAGGATAGGGGGTTCAAGGGGGAAAATAGAAAAATAATAAAGAATTTTTAAAAGATAGTCGAAAGGCGGATGGATAAGCAAGATAAACAAGTATGACAATTTAGGGGATTCTGCAGAATAGAGGAGGGATCATGAAGAAGATTTACAAAAAATGGATGATGGGATTAATCATTTCTACAATCCTTTTCGTTATCGGAGTAGCAATAACTTCAGCACAACCCTATTCAACTTTTGTGGGTAAAGTGGTTGCAATTCAAAGAGGGGCCATCAGTGTTGAAGGAGTAAAAGGGGAGGTCCTTCAGTTCGCTGTGGGAAGAAACACCGTATATATTCCTCCCCGCTTGCCCGGTATAGGTGAATGGGTCAGAGCAGAATATAGGTTTGACGGGAGGCGTAATGTAGGTTACCAAATGAAGATTATTCAACCTCCCCCTCCAAAAAAGAAATAAATGATTAATACAGGCGCCCATAGCTCAGATGGATAGAGCGTCGGACTACGAATCCGCAGGTCGGGTGTTCGAATCACCCTGGGCGCGCCATACACCATGTAAGGTGCATGGCAGTCTTGAACCTTACATAGTTCAGGACGCCGATAAATAATTCAAGGACTAACTTAAGGTCACATATTCGGGTGTCATTTATAAGAAAGGATGTAGGGGAATATTAACCTAATATTGACATATGAAAATGGCCCCAAAATCATTGCCCTGTTTTTAGTCTTTCAGAGAAATATTCTATTCGTGAAAAAATGTTAAAAGAGTTCCTCTTACGATTCATTAGAAAAAATCTCGGTCTTTTCGCAGCCTTAGCCATCGTTTTGCTGATTGGGACTGTGGGCTATTCGATTATCAGTGAGGGGCGGCATTCCATTGTGGATTGCCTTTACATGACTGTTATTACCATTACCACCATTGGATATGGTGAAATCATAGATCTCTCCAATAAACCCATGGGGAGAGTATTCACCATGTTCATCGCTTTCTCCGGCATTGGTATAGCGGCCTATTTATTTTCAAATGTCACTGCCTTCATGGTAGAGGGGCGACTGCAAGAAGTTTTTTGGAGGAGGAAGATGGAAAAAGAGATCGGAAAATTGAAACATCACTACATCATTTGCTGTGTTGAGGGTGTAGGGTTTTATATTGCAAAAGAACTTAGCAGCACCCAAAGAACTTATGTCATCGTGGACAACGACAAGGCAAAAGTGGAAAGGATTATCGGTGGTTTGGAGAATGAGTTGTTCGTTGAGGGGGATGCTACAGATAGTGACGTCCTGATTAAAGCCGGGATCAGCGAGGCACATGGATTGTTTGCAGTAACAGGAGATGATAATGAAAACCTTGTCATCAGCCTAACGGCGAAGACCCTCAACTCGGGTGTAAAAGTAGTCGCTGCGTGCAATGATTTAAAGAATATGGAAAAGATAAAAATAGCTGGAGCGGATGCTGTTGTCTCTCCTTCCTTTATTGGTGGTTTGAGAATCGTCTCGGAGATGATCCGACCAACGGTTGTGTCCTTTCTTGATACCATGATGAGAGATAAAGAGAAAAACCTTCGGATTGAAGAAATTTCAGTATCTGAGTCCTTTGTCAATAAGCCAATTAAAACCCTGAACTTAAAAAAGTATCCAAACATACTTTTGCTTGCGATTAAGAGGGAAGAGGGTTGGGTTTATAATCCAGGTGAAGATTATATTCTGAAACAAGACGATACCTTAATCATTATGACCACACCTGGAGAAAAGTTTGAATTAGAGAGGATTTTCATACAACCAGTGAGAAAATAAAATTCATGTATACCTCCTTTTACCTATTGTCGATCTAGATTTTGGATATTCTTAATGAATTGAATAATCGGATTTCAAATAATCGGATTTCTATTGCCTCATCCTGTATTTCTTGTTAAAATTTCATTACAAAATTCTTAGTTTGATAACAGGAGACAATGTTAAGAGATAGAATGGTTGATGAGAAATATATGAAGGTGGCTTTAGAGGAAGCCAAGAAGGCTGGCCAGAGAGGGGAGGTTCCGGTGGGAGCCATTTTACTGAAAGGAGATCAGGTGCTTGCAAAAGATCATAATCGTTGCATCGAGCTCAGCGATCCCACTGCCCATGCAGAGATCCTTGTCCTCCGAAAAGGGGGTGAAATTTTAAGAAATTATCGATTGAATGATACAGTGATGTATGTGACGGTAGAGCCCTGCCCGATGTGTGTTTCCGCAATGGTTCACAGCAGGATATTGAGATTGATCTTTGGAGCACTTGAGCCGAAATTTGGGGCAGTAGAGTCAAAATTAAGGTTGTTAAATGGTAATGGTTTGAATCACAAAGTGAAAGTTGATCGAGGTATTCTTGGAAAAGAATGTGCTGAAATTTTAAAGAACTTCTTTAAGAAAAGGAGAGTTTAAAGTTCTAAAGTAAAGAGTATCGAAGGTCTGGGAGAGGTTGCCGAGTTGGCTTAAGGCGCCGCTCTCGAAAAGCGGTTCCCGATGATCTCGGGACGTGGGTTCGAATCCCACCCTCTCCGCCAAAAAATTTGCAAGGCAAATTTTACTAAATACCGAGGACATCTAATGGAGAAAAAGTTACAGTAAAATGTGTTAATTGTTAAAAGTATCTCGCCTTTGTTGAGATCACGGAGAGATGCCCGAGAGGCCGAAGGGGCACGATTGGAAATCGTGTATTCCGCTAATAACGGGATCGAGGGTTCGAATCCCTCTCTCTCCGCCATGTACATTGTAATGTAAATAATCGGAATGAGGGATGAGAACCCTTTCCCATTTTTAATGGGAAAGGGTTCGGCGGCCCGAAGGGGAGGCGGAAGGAGCGGAGCGGATGAGCACATCCCACCCTCTCCGCCAGAAAATTTGCTAAGTAAATTTTACAAAAAAACTTGTAACATTTAACTTACAACCGTTAAGAGTTAAAAGTTAATTGTTTAAGGTATTTCACTTCAAGTGAAATCTTGTTGATAGTCGGGTCCTGCGCAACAAAAGATTACAAACCCCGCCAGGTCCGGAAGGAAGCAGCGGTAGTAATCCCCTTTGTGTGCCGCAGGGGTGCCTGGCTATCAACAAGTTATTTATAGAATGAAAGCTGATGGCGGATAGCTGGCAGTTAGTAGCTTATGGCCAATAGCCCATAACCCAAAGCCTATGGCGAAAGAAGACACATCCTATTTAGTGTTGGCGAGAAAGTGGAGGCCGCAACTCTTTGAGGAGGTTGTTGGGCAACAACACATCACCCAAACTTTACAAAACGCCATTTCACAAAAACGGGTGGCTCACGCCTTTTTATTTACCGGAGCAAGAGGGGTTGGCAAGACTTCTACGGCTCGTATTCTGGCAAAAGCCCTAAACTGCGAAAAAGGTCCCCAAATTAATCCCTGCGGTCAATGTACAAACTGTCAAGAGGTTACCCACGGGACTTCGATGGATGTGATTGAGATCGATGGAGCCTCCAACCGTGGGATTGATGAAATTCGAGAGTTGAAGGAGAATGTCCGGTATACCCCGGCCAAGAGTCGGTACAAGATTTACATCATCGATGAGGTCCACATGCTAACCAAAGAGGCCTTCAATGCCTTATTGAAGACCTTGGAAGAACCTCCCCCACACATCATCTTTATCTTCGCCACCACCGAACCCCATAAAATCCCGGCCACCATCCTTTCACGATGCCAGCGATACGATTTTAAGAGAATTCCGTTTAGGGAGGTCATCGGGAGCCTGAAACGGATCGTGGAAGAAGAAAAGATCCAAATCAGTCAGAGGGGACTTCTTTCTATTGCCCAAGAATCCGAAGGGAGTCTGAGGGATGCTCAAAGTCTCCTCGACCAGGTGATCGCTTATGCAGGAAAAAATATCCGTGATGAAGACATTGCCGAAGTCCTTGGACTCATCGATCGCAAAATTCTCAACGATACTATAGAAGCCATTGCCAATAGGGATGTTGAACGGTGCATGGAGGCTATCGAGACTGTCTACCACTTTGGATACGATCTCCAACATTTCTGTCGAGAGCTTCTTCAATATCTTCGAAATTTAATCCTTATCAAGGTCAGTCAACATCCGGAAGGGTTAATGGAATTGCCGGAAGAGGAATTGGAATTATTTAAAAAACAGGCGGAGAAATTCCAATTCGATCAATTGAATCATCTCTTCAGCCTTCTTTTGAAGGGAGAACAAGAAATAGCACAGTCCACTTTTCCTCGGACCATGCTGGAGATGACATTGATTCGAATGGCCACGTTACGGCCCATCCTTTCCATCGATGAGATGATGAAGAAGTTGGAGGCTTTAGAAAATAAGGAACTGCCCAAAGGATGGAAGGAGAAAGAGCCCTCCCCTGCTTTAGGGAGGGTTATCCATTCAGAGGATCCGGAAAGAGACAAAGAAAAAGAAGAAGCATCACCCAAGAAGCGAGAGCAAACCAGCGAGAGAAAGGTTTTTGAAAAAAATGAGGATTTGAAGGATTTAAAAAAGGAAGAGGAGTTTGGTGGCGCCCCTCCCCAAATCTGGGAAGAGACTTGGAAAGGGTTGGTCGATTTTACACGAGCGAGGAACCCCATATTGGGTTCGTTCTTGGCCTTAGGAAATCTTGTTCATCTAAGCGATGAGAAGGTTGAGATTGGCTTCGACAAAGATTCGTTTCACTACGAGAGAATGTTGGAAAGGGAGAACCGAAACCAATTGGAGTCGATCTGCCAGGATTATCTTCAAAAGAAGACGAAGGTAGTCATTTCACCGTTGAACCAGGGGGTAGGATCAAAGGGGAGGGTGATGTTCAACAAAGGAGAGGTCACCCGCAATGAGTTGGACAAACGATTAGAAAAGCGAGAAGAAGAGAACCCCATCATCCAAGAGGCTCTTCGTCTCTTTAACGGAAAGATTGTAGAAGGGTAAACCCCGTTAGAAATTCCAGCGTGGCATTAAACCCCGGCGAAATTATTCTAAAATGTAACCCCGCCGGAGAGCAACGGGGTTACATTTCTAACGGGGTAAAAGGAGAAGCGCATGACAAAAGGTTTGGGAAACATATTAAAACAGGCTCAGCAGATCCATGCCAAAATTTCTCAACTCCAAGAGGAGATGGCTGGTAGAACGGTGGAAGCCAGTTCTGGAGGAGGCATGGTGAACATCGTGATGAATGGGAAGCAGGAAGTCCTTAGCATTCGGATCGACCCAGAAGTGGTTAATCGAGAAGACATTGAAATGCTGCAAGATTTAATGGTAGCGGCTGTGAATGAGGCCATCCGAAAATCCCAGGAGATGATGACAGAGGAGATGAAAAAGGTCACCGGTGGGTTGAACATACCAGGGTTGTTTTAACCTACTAATGAAAATGTCAAATGCCAAAGTTCAAATTTTAAAATATTTTAATTTCGGACTTTGACATTTATTTCCTGGATTCAACCATTAAGTTCAACACTCGGCTTTGAAGACCTCCGCCGGTGTTTTGAATCCGAGACATTTTCTCGGACGGTTATTGAGCCGGTATTCGATTTTTACTAAATGGTCTTGTGAGATCTTAGCCAAGTTGGTCTTCTTTGGCAAGAAGCGTCTAACGAGACCAATGGTATTTTCAACCGTACCGCGTTCGTAACTATGGAATGGTTCACAAAAGTAAGAGCATGTCCCAAGAATTTTATTGGTGCGCATATGCTCTGCATTCTCAGGTCCGTTGTCGTAAGTGATCGACAGCCTAAGGTTTGTAGGATAGCGGTTGAGTCTTCGAGTCAAGGCAACGCTCATGGCTCTTGAACTTTTGGTCTTGAGTTTCGCCAACTTGGCATATCGGGCTTTGCGTTCCACGGTCACTTGCACCGCCTGGTAGCTTTTGCGACAGCTGATGGTGTCCGTTTCCCAATGGCCGATGTGAAGGCGCCTGAGAACGGTTTGAGGACGCTCTTGGATCGAGATCCTCTCTGGAATATGCGATTTTTTATGTTTCCGGGAGTACCCTCTGTGTTTGGGCTTGCGATGGGCTCGCACCAGGGACAAAATGAGATGGGTAGCCTCCTGGTAAATCCATTGATAGATAGCCTCATGGCTAATGGAGAGTTCAGGGTGTTCGATGGCCAATCTTCCGGCGATAAGTTCTGGGGACCATCCCAGGCGAATGCGTTTTTCGACATATTGCCGAAGAGAGTCGGTTTTGAGTCTTGGTCGCCGATGGGATTCGCGGTTACGTTTATCCGCTCGTTCCTGAGCTTTGTGAGACAGGTAATAGCCGGTATAAACCGGAGGGGCATTTCGCTGAAGCTCCCGTGAAAGGGTGCTGGGACTCCGCTTGAGAATGGTGGAGATTTCCCGTAACGATCTGCCGTTGCTTTTGAGGACGGCGAGAATATCTCTTTCATTTGCGTCTAAGTGTTTGTAGGTTTTTGGCATCATCCCGCAATCATAATGCGGAAGCCCTAAACCTAAAAGTGTTGCACTTGCTTATTGAACTTGGGTTTGACATTTAGATTTTGAAATTTGGATTTAAAAAACCTTATTTCGTATTCGTGCTTCGAATTTAAAGTGAAAAAACTATGGCCCTCTATGCCAAGCCCATTGATCACCTCATAGAAGCCCTGACGAGACTCCCGGGAATTGGGAAAAAGACCGCTTCCAGACTGGCCTTCCATATTTTGCGGAGCAATCCATCAGAGGCTCAGGAACTGGCCAGGGCAATTTTGGATGTAAAAGAAAAGATCCGCCTTTGCTCCGCCTGTTTCAATCTGACAGATGAAGATCCCTGCCGGATTTGCCAAGATGAGCGCCGATCCCGGGAGATCCTTTGTGTGGTTGAAGGACCGAACGACCTCATTGCCATCGAGAACACGGGCGTTTTTAACGGAAGGTACCACGTGTTACACGGTACAATTTCCCCTTTAGAAGGTGTTGGGCCCGATGACCTCAAGATTAAAGAACTGTTGAAAAGACTTCAGAGCGAAAAGATTTCCGAGGTGATTCTGGCCACCAATCCAACTGTCGAGGGGGGGGCCACCGCCCTTTATCTTACCGATCTCATTAAACCCATGGTTGTAAAAGTGACAAGGATCGCCTATGGAATTCCAATGGGGAGCGAGATTGAATACTCAGATGGGATGACTTTATCAAAAGCGCTTGAGGGCCGAAGAGAGATTTAGGATTTTTTATTGACATTTATATGGTTGCTTGTTAACGTTAACGCAAATAATTGAAAGTTCAGGTTATATATAGGTTATGAACCAGTCATGTTGTCTTAACTATTTGATTTTTTTAAATTTTTTATTATTGAAAAACCATCAAAAATATAGTATATTATAAATGTTTGAATAAATTCAGGAGAATAAGATGATTGAGATTAGATTTCACGGAAGAGGTGGCCAGGGAGCTGTAACTTCAGCGGAACTTTTAGCCCTGGCAGCTATTGAAGAAGGTAAGTATGCTCAAGCTTTTCCAAGCTTTGGTCCGGAGCGAAGAGGAGCGCCAGTACTTGCTTTCTGTCGGATCAGCGACCAACCCATTAAGATCAGAGCCAATATCTACGAACCCGATATCGTGGTCGTCCTTGATGCCTCCCTTTTAAAAATTGTCAATGTCGCCTCTGGCTTAAAGCCGGAGGGTATTCTGGTTACCACAAGCAATGATTCTCCTGAAAAAGTGAAAGAAGATCTGAAGATAAAAAACCGGATCGGAGTGGTGGACGCGGTCAAGATTGCAAGGGAGGTTCTTGGTCTTCCCATTACGAATACAACAATGCTTGGATCTTTGGTGAGGGCCTCGGGATTGGTCAAGAAGGAGTCTTTTGTGTCTCCTTTGAAGGAGCGGTTTGGCCGAATTGCCGAAAAGAACATTTCTGCTTTCGAGAGAGCCTATCAGGAAACCATCCTCATTCAATAAATTTCAATAATCCCCCAAACCCTCCTTTAGCCAAGGAGGGTTTGGGGGATATAAATTATTCAATTAGAAGAGGTAGAAAGGTATGACAAAACCTGAATCAGAATGGACATGGAAGGAATTGACAGTCGGAAACATCATCTTAGAGCCTGGAAATGCCAGCCAATATCGGACGGGGGATTGGAAGACCCTTAAACCAGCTCTGAACAAGGAGCTCTGTATCCATTGTGGATTGTGTTACATCTTCTGTCCGGACATGGCCTATAACCTGAACGAAGAAGGTTATTTCATCGCGGACCTTTTCTATTGCAAGGGTTGTGGCATCTGTGCAAAAGAATGTCCCACCGGAGCCATCACCATGGTGCTGGAAGAGGAGGAGAAATAAATGGGAAAAAGGATTGGAATGGAGGTTTCAATCGCTGCCGCTGAAGCGGTCAAGCAGGCCAATGTGGATGTGATCTCAGCCTATCCCATTACGCCTCAAACGCATATTGTTGAGCATCTCTCAGAACTGGTGGCAAATGGAGAGCTCGATGCAGAATTCTTTTGTGTGGAATCTGAGCACTCCGCCTTGAGTGTCTGCGTGGGGGCAGCGGCGACCGGGGCAAGGACGTTCACCTGTACGAGCTCTCAGGGGTTAGCCCTGATGAGTGAGATCACTTATATTGCATCGGGGTTGAGGTTACCGATGCTCATGATTATTTCGAATCGAACGCTTTCCGCTCCCTTGAGCATATGGAACGATCACAGTGATGTGATGTCCATTCGGGACTGTGGGTGGATCCAATTCTTTATGGAGAATGGCCAGGAGGTCTATGATCATGTGTTTGTGTCCTATCGATTAGCGGAGGACAGAAATGTTCTCTTTCCTGTCATCATCAATATGGATGGATTCATCCTCAGCCATGTGATCGAACCGATTGAACTGATCCCTCAAGAAAAGATTGATCAATATCTTCCTCCTTATCAGCCCGTTCATAGTCTGCACCCTGATCATCCGGTCACCATGGGTGCTTTTGCGCTTCCGAGTATTTTTGCAGAGGCTAAAAAAGCCCAGGAGGAGGCTCTTCGATCTTCGATGCCTAAGATCTTAGAAACCTGGAAGGCCTTTGGAGACATGACAGGAAGGTATTATCATCCCGTCGAGACCTATAAAGCAGAGGATGCCGATACCCTACTGGTCACCATGGGAAGTTGTGGTGAGACTGCTTCTGTAGCCGTGGATAAGATGCGGGAGGAGGGAAGATCTGTTGGGCTCGTGAAAATTCGGCTCTGGCGTCCTTTCCCTTTTGATGATTTGAAAAAGGCCACCCTCCATGCAAAACAGTTGGTCGTGATCGACCGGGCAATCTCTGTTGGGGCTTGTGGACCTGTAGCATCGGAAGTGAAGGCAGCCCTTTACGGGAAGGACCAGAGACCATCCGTGTATAACTTCGTGGCAGGGATTTCAGGAAGGGATGTAACTCCTTCAGACTTCATCAAGATGGTGGATAAGGCTGAAATCGAGATTGAAGAAGGAAATAAAGAAGGTTTCGAAATTTATGGGGTGAGAGGATGACTGAAAATTTAAATGTTTTTGCAGTTCGGACTTTGACTCAAAAAGAATACTTTGCACCAGGCCATCGGTCCTGTCAGGGATGCGCCGAGGCATTGGCAGTGAGATTAGTTGCCAAAGCATTGGGAAGGAATGTGATCATTGCTGCGGCCACGGGCTGTATGGAGATCGTCTCTTCTCCGCTTCCCTACACTTCATGGAGGGTGCCCTGGTTCCATGTGGCTTTTGAGAATACTGCAGCCGTTGCCTCGGGCATCGAATCAGCCTTAAAGGTCTTGATGAGAAAGGGGAGAATTCCTCGTAAGAAAATAGTCACCCTTGCCATGGCTGGAGATGGTGGGACAGCAGACATTGGACTCCAAGCCCTTTCAGGTGCCCTTGAGAGAGGTCACAACTTTCTCTACGTCTGCACCGACAACGAGGCCTATATGAATACCGGTATCCAGAGGTCCTCCTCGACGCCTTTTGGTGCCTCCACAACCACCTCTCCTGTTGGAAGGGTTCAAATGGGGCAGATCACATGGAAAAAAAATATGCCTGCTATCGCAGCGGCTCATAATATTCCTTATGTGGCCACAGCCTGCCCCAGCTATCCAATCGACTTGGTGCAGAAAGTGAAGAAGGCAGCTGATATGGAGGGGCCTGCTTATGTCCATATTCTTTCTGTTTGCCCTACCGGATGGAGGTCGGCACCAGAACTTTCGGTCAAACTGGGTCGGTTGGCTGTAGAGACAGGGATTTTTCCTATTTATGAGGTTGAGAGAGGTCAATATCGTTTGAATATTGATTTCCCGAAATTGAAACCTATCAAGGAATACCTCAAGCTTCAGGGTCGGTTTCGCCACCTCACGGATGACATGATCGAGGAGATTGAAAAAAGAGTCCATCAGGAATATGAACAATTGAGAGAGAAGGCAAAAAAAGGAGTGTAAGAGATGACCTATGAGGAGATCGATAGCATCATAGAACGATATCATGGCAAGGAGTCGGCCATTCTTGCCATTCTTCAAGACATCCAAGCCAAGGAAAAATATCTTCCAAAAGAAACCCTGGAACATTTGGGAGAACGGCTCCACATCCCTTCAAGCAAGATTTACAGGATTGCGACTTTTTTTAGGGCTTTTAGCCTTATGCCCCGGGGGCGACACGAGATCATTGTCTGTCTTGGGACGGCCTGCCATGTCCGTGGAGGACAGAGAGTTATAGATCAATTCACCATGGAATTGGGAATCCGTTCTGGAGAGACCACCCCGGATCGGAACTTTACCCTGGAAACCGTGAACTGCTTGGGAGTCTGCGCCGCTGGACCAGTCGTAGCCATTGATGGTCAATATTTTGGAAAGATGAGTTCCACCAAGGTGGAAGAAACCCTTAAGAAATTTCGCCCGGGTAAAAAGGAGGGGACAAATGGGAAAGATTAGTTCTCCTCAAGAATTAGAACGATATCAGAATGAGATTCTCAGCAAGAGAGATCCCCATCAACCTTGTGTGACGGTTTGTGGTGGAACGGGATGCCATGCTTCGGGATGTCATCAAGTCATCGACGCATTCAGAAAGGTCCTTCAGGATCATTCGCAAGGCAATGGAATAAACATTCGAGTCACAGGTTGCCACGGATTTTGTGAAAGAGGACCTTTGGTGGTCATTTATCCACAAAAGATTCTTTATCAACGAGTCAAACCAGAAGATGCCCGGACAATCTTTGAAGAAACGGTCTTGAATGGAAAGGTTATAGAATCCCTTCTTTACGATCATCCTACGACGGGGACAAGGATCGTTCATGAGGAAGAAGTTCCCTTCTATCAAAAACAGATGCGTATCATTTTCGGGAATAATGGAAATATTGACCCCACCCGAATTGAGGATTATCTGGCAGTGGGAGGGTATCGAGCCTTATCAAAAGCCCTGTTTTCAATGACTCCCGAAGAGATCATCCGGGAGGTGAAGAAAGCCAATCTAAGGGGACGGGGTGGCGGAGGATTCCCTGCTGGTGTGAAGTGGGAGACCTGCAAGAAGGCACCGGGTGATATCAAGTACGTGATCTGCAATGCTGATGAAGGAGACCCCGGTGCTTATATGGATCGAAGCCTTCTCGAAGGAAATCCTCACAGTGTTCTGGAGGGCATGATCATTGGTGCTTATGCCATCGGATCTCATGAGGGGTATGTCTATGTCCGGAACGAATATCCACTGGCTGTTGTGAATATCGGCATTGCCATCCAACAGGATAGGGAATTAGGGCTCCTTGGGGAAAATATTCTCGGGTCAAAGTTCGATTTCGACGTACAGATCAGTCGAGGAGGAGGGGCTTTTGTCTGTGGAGAATCGACTGCACTCATGGCCTCGCTCGAAGGGAATGTCGGAGAGCCCAGGGCAAAACATATCCATACCGTGGTGAGTGGCCTCTGGGACCGTCCGTCTAATTTGAATAATGTGGAGACCTGGGCCAATGTACCGGTCATCATTGAACGCGGTGCTGATCGGTATACCCAGATTGGCACAGAAGGAAGCAAAGGTACCAAGATTTTTTCTCTGGTCGGTAAGGTCAATAATACCGGTCTGGTTGAAGTTCCCATGGGGATCACCCTTCGAGAGATTGTTTATGATATCGGAGGTGGAATTCCTGGAGGGAAGAAATTCAAGGCCGTCCAGACCGGTGGACCCTCAGGGGGTTGTATTCCTGAATCGCTGATCAATCTGCCGGTCGATTTTGACCGACTGACGGAAGTAGGATCTATGATGGGTTCCGGTGGGATGATTGTCATGGATGAATCCACCTGTATGGTGGACGTGGCCAAGTATTTTACGAATTTTCTCAAGGACGAATCGTGCGGGAAGTGTACCTCCTGTCGGGAGGGGACAAAGAGGATGCATGAAATCCTGACGGAGATTACAGAGGGCAGAGGGAAACCGGAACATATTGATCTCCTCGAAGAACTGGGATGGGTGACGGCAGAGACCTCACTATGCGGTCTAGGCCAGACAGCTCCCAATCCCGTCCTTTCTACCATCCGTTACTTCCGTGACGAATATCGGGAACATATCATCAACAAGCGATGTCCAGCAAAGGTCTGCCGAGTTCTCCTTCGGTATCGCATTCTCTCTGATGTCTGTACGAGGTGTGGAAGATGTGCAAAGGTCTGTCCAGTGAAGGCGATCACTGGCAAAAAGAAAACGAAGAAAGAGGCGGGAGAACCTTTTCAGATCGACACCGAAAAATGTATCAAATGTGGCATGTGCTTTGAGACCTGTAAATTTGAAGCGGTCGAAGTTCAATAAAAGGAGAGGTTCATGATTCCATTTGTGATCGATGGTCAACCTGTTGAGGGGAGAGAAGACGGGAATCTTTTAGAAGTAGCGCTTGACTCAGGAATTGAAATTTCCCACCTTTGCTACAACGAATCGGTGAAGCCCTATGGTGCTTGTCGTCTCTGTCTGGTGGAGGTCGTGAGAAACGGGAGGTCGAGAATGACTACCGCCTGCACCTATCCCGTCATAGAAGGGATTGAAGTATTGACCCGAACGGAGAAGGTCCTTCGGGCTCGCCGGATGATCATCGAACTCATTTTGGCTATGTGCCCGGGAGATAAACTCATTCAGGATATGGCGAGAAAGATGGGAGTCCATGAGGTTCGATTCAAGAAGGAGGATAAAGACTGTATTCTCTGCGGCCTTTGCGGAAGGGTGTGTGATGAAGTGGTCGGAGCCCATGCGATCCAATTTGCTTTTCGAGGAGACCGAAAGGAGATGATCCCTCCCTTTGGGGGAGAGGCCATGAATTGTATCGCATGTGGTGCCTGTGTGATCGTCTGTCCTGTCGATGTGATCCGGATGGAAGAGGAAGGAGATGAGCGGACGATTATCCGGTGGAAAAGAACATTAAAGATGAAACAATGCAAGATCTGCGGGAACTATTTCGCTCCCTGGTTTCAGTTGGAGAAGTTTAAAGAGCAGGTCAAACTTCCCAAAGAATTTTTTGATGTCTGCTACACCTGTCGGACTTGAAATCTCTGCTCAATTCGAGTATATTCTTTTTAAGAGGCATGTACTATAGGAGGTGATGGGTATGACCCTTGTGAAATGGGAACCCTTCCGAGACCTAATGGTAATGCAAGATCGGATGACCCGACTCATTGATGAGACTCTTTCCCGTTTTTGGAAAGAGGATATTGTTCGGGGAGTTTGGGCCCCTCCTGTGGATATTCTGGAGAGAGGAAACGAGGTGGTTTTGAAAGTTGACCTCCCTGAAGTGAGTCAAAATGAGATTGATATTAGAGTAGAAGAGAACACCCTGATCATCCAAGGAGAGAGAAGGTTTATCAAAGATACCCCTGATGAAAATTACATCCAGATTGAAAGACCTTATGGAACCTTTCGTCGGATCTTCAACATCCCGAGAACGATTGATCCGGAGGGAATTAAGGCTTCTTACAAAGATGGAGTGCTCCGAGTTATCCTTCCCAGAAAATCAGAAACCCAACCCAAGCAGATCGCCGTGGAACCCAAGTAAATCAGGTAGGTCAAAGGGGCCCCTTTTCAAAAGGCCCCCTTTTTGCGGGAAAGTCCCGCTTATGAGCGGGACTTTCTTAATATTATTACCTTACGCGGAAGCCCCGTCCTGTAGGGCGGGAGGCTTCATTTCTTAGGAACCTTCTTCCAGTCTGCCAAAAACTTTTCGATACCAATATCCGTCAAAGGGTGCTGAGCCAACTGCTCAATCACTTTATAGGGAATCGTTACCACATCCGCTCCGATGAGAGCTGCTTCCAGGACATGAATGGGATGACGAATGCTGGCGACGATCACTTTAGATCCAAACCCATAGTTTTTAAAAATCGTAACAATCTGTCCCACCAGATCCATTCCCGTCTGTGAAATGTCATCCAATCTTCCGATGAAAGGGCTGACATAGGTCGTTTTAGCTTTGGCAGCGAGAAGGGCTTGGGTTGGGGAAAAGACTAAGGTTGTGTTCGTCTTAATCCCTTCCGAAACTAATACTTTGATCGCCTTTAAGCCTTCTACCGTCATGGGGATTTTGACCACGATGTTGTCTCCCCTCTCAGCAAGGTTTCTGGCTTCTTCGATCATCCCTTCAGCCTTTAGACTCAAGACCTCCAAACTGATGGGAAGCCCTTGGATGATTTCACAAATCTCTTTGATCAGGGAAGTAAAATCTCTGTTTTCCTTGGAGATCAGGGTGGGATTAGTGGTGACGCCATCGATCACTCCCATCTCATAAGCCTTCCGGATCTCGCCGGGGTTAGCCGTATCGATAAAGAATTTCATTCTGATCCTCCTCGTTAGATAAAAATAGGTGGTAGGGAATTTCTCCCTACCACCTACATATCGATCCTTCACCCATAGACGGTCCAATTATGGAATCACTTTAAATTCCACCCTCCTGTTTTTGGAGCGACCCTCTTGAGTCTTATTGTCTGCCACAGGTTTTGTGCTTCCATAGCCTTTGACCACTAATCGACTATCCGGAACGTTGAATTTATCCTGAATATATTTCTTGGCGCTCAACGCCCTCTTTTCCGATAGCTTCTGGTTTGCCTTCTCCCTTACCGATCCATCCGTATGGCCTCCAATTTCTACTTTGATATTTGGATTTTCCTTCAGAATCATCCCGTTCCGATCCAAGGCCTTCGCTGCTGTCGGAGTAATGTTCGTCTTATTGGGATCGAAATAGATCGTATCAAACACCAGTGCTGGTTTCGGTGGTGGTGGTGTGGGTGGCGCTGGTGCGGGTGGTGCAGGTGGCGCAGGTGCGGGTGGTGCAGGTGGCGCAGGTGGCGCAGGTGGCGCTGGTGCGGGTGGTGTTGGTTTTTCGCAAGGCGTCAGTTTCAAAGCCTCTAAAGATTTCTCTTTAACAATATTAATTGAATTCACTTGTTTGTCTAAATAAGGAGAACATCCATGCCCTATCTTTTCATAATGGTCCAGTAGGGCTAAGTAGGCCTCAGCCGTAGCATACTGACAGGGTGCACACTTCTTTGCACCCGCTAAGGTAGCTTTATTGAAAAGTTCTCGATCCTCATTAATCGCTTGCTTTTGGTTCATGGTTAGTTCAGCACATCCTGAGACGATCATCGCTCCCAGGATGAGAAGTATTAATGCCATCCATTTCCGATTCATATTCATACTTCACCCCCTCTCTTCTTTGCTAGATTATTTTTTCTTGACTTGAGCTAAACCGGCTTCTGCAGCCGATTTTGAACGAGTTGCAAATTCCTTCGACTTTTCCCAGCTGTTTTCCGCTAATACAAATTTGGAAACCTCTAAAAAACTTTCGGCACTGCAATACTCGTAAGGAGCCAGTGTTGCTCCTCCCGCTCCCTTCAATTCAGCAGTCGCTTTCTCTGCTGCTTTAATCTCATTTCGTGCGGTGAAATAGGCACATCCGGAAACAGATAAGGAAAAGAAAACCAGAACCAGCAGTAATGTGAAAGCCCTTTTACTCATAGAGTCACCCCCTTTCAACTTTTATAAGTAGGATTTCTAAATTTTTCATAACATAACGAACCTATTTGACTTTGTCAACACTTTTTTTATTTTTTTGATTCCATTAATATAATTTTCCATACATTCCTGATTACAAAAGTAAACCAACCTCCCATTATCTATTGGGAATATTTGGGATAAGCACCAAATCCCAAGCACCAAATAACCAATAAATCCCAATCATCCAAATTCGAAACTAAATCTGTTTGGTCATTTGGAATTGGAGTTTGGAGCTTATTTGGGATTTGGAATTTGTGATTTGGGATTTAAAGCCTTTCAACCCCTTGATCTTCTTTGAAATTGTTTAAGAGCTCTTGGACGGTTTTTTTCAAAACAGGATGGATGAAATTTCGATCGATTTCAGCCAAAGGGATAAGGACAAATTGGCGATCTTGGATGAGAGGGTGGGGGATTTGGAGTTCCTCGGTGTGAATTTCAATATCATCTAAAAAGAGGATATCCAGATCAATGGTTCGGGGTCCCCATCGAAAGGTTTCTGTACGGCCCAATTGGGACTCGATGGTCTTCAAGGTCCGGAGAAGTTCAGGGGCTTCCAAATCGGTCTCGATTTTTATTACCCCGTTCACAAACCAATTCTGAGAGGTGTAGCCAATGGGTTGAGTTTTAAAGAGGGAAGATTTTGCTAAGAGTTTGTGGCGGTCGATTTTTAGGATCTCTGAAATAGCTTTTTCACAGTGATGTAACTTATCGCCAAGGTTAGAACCAATCCCAATGTAGGCAATGTGTCCCATTCTGATTGGAGGTAAAAAGCACTCGACTTTTCACTTTTTTTCAGAAATCTCTTCAGGCTTTTTGGGAGTGACGTCGATCTCTTCGTCTTTAGTCGACTTTTTAAAGTTTCGGATCCCTTTGCCAAGTCCTTCACCGATCTGAGGCAGTTTCCCGGCACCGAAAATGATCAAAATGATGACCAAGATGACGATCAACTCTGGCATTCCTATTCCAAACATTTTTTTCTCCTTTTAATTTAATGTTATTAACACAATTTGGCGGAAGTGCATGGGAATCGAACCCACCACGGACATTTCTGCCCGTCACTGGATTTGAAGTCCAGGAGGCCCACCAGAACCTGTCCACTTCCAAAGTATAACCTAAAAGGTTTTCTTTTTAAAGTCAAGGTGTTCATGCAGGGCTATCCCTGAGATCCTTAATATTTTTTCTCGGGAATGGTGGCCCTTAATAATTTCAATACAAGATGGGGAAATTCGAAACTCCCTGGCCAAAAATCGAATGAGGGCCTCGTTCGCTTTTCCTTTCACGGGCGGGGCAGTTACTTTTACCTTAATGCCATCCCGATATGGTCTGACGATCTCATTTTTTGAGGATTTGGGTTGGAGATAGACTCTGAGAAGGATTTTTTCCATTTTTCTAAAGTCTTTTTTAAGGATAAGCACCAAATCCCAAGCGCCAAATAACAAATAAATTACACTCAACGAAAATCGAAATCCCAAACAAAATCATTTTGATTATTCGGAATTGGTGCTTGGAATTGATTTGGAATTTGGAATTTGTCATTTGGGTTGAATCATTCCAATAAACGAGAGTTGCCTTCCCGTTCGGCCTTCTTTTCGGTAGGAGAAGAAAAGGTCACTATGACAATGGGTGCAGAGATTGATCCAAGAAATTTGCTCCTCTTTAATTCCCTCCCTTTTCATCTGAGCGATATTGATCTGAGCCAGGTCCACCATCCACTTTCCCGCTCCTCTTGAGGTTGAAAAGGGTTCCCACTCCGGCTGAAAAACCCTTTCGTCGATTTCGTAACAGCAAGACCCTATGGATGGGCCTATGGCGATGAGGAAGTCTTTTGATGAACAACCGAACTCCTTCTCCATCTTTTTTATAAGCCTCGCTGTAATGTGTAGAGCCGTTCCCTGTCTTCCAGCATGGGTCGCAGCAATCACTTTTCTTTTTTGATCAACGAGGAAGATTGGGAGGCAATCTGCGGTGAGTATGCCAAGGAATGCATTCGGAGAATTCGTGATCAGAGCATCATATTCTAAAGGAGAGGGAAGGGTGATGATAGGTTCTTTAAGGAGAAGGATCTGGTCTTGTTGCATTTGATCGAGCAGAATCAAACGACTCGAATCAAAACCAAAGGCTGCAGCAACAAGGTTTTTATTTTTGGAGATAAATTCTTCCCGATCACCATTCTTATCGCTCAAATTGAGAGAATTATGAGGTGGAAGGCTCACCCCACCCTGACGAGTGAGAAAAGCATGCCGGACCCATTCAAGTTTTATCAGCTCAGGGATTTCGAAATAGGGAAGGTTGTTCTTTGTTTTTAAAGCAGATCGGTTAAGAATATTCGTCCTTTTCCTTATATCAAAAATAATTCCACAGAAAACTTTCCCCTCCCCTGGTGGGAGGGGATTCACCCTGTTAGATAGAATATTTCTTGAGTAGCAGGGGCAAACAAATAACCTTATCTAACAGGGTAAAGGGGAGGGGGAACTAACCCTTTTTTGTCACCCTCACCCACGCCCTCTCCCCTCAAGGGAGAGGGAGGAGTTTTTGGTCTGTGACCTCAACCATTCCAGCACTTCTTCCATATCTTGAGGGATGGGTGAAACAAACTGGACTCTTTCTCCTGTTCGAGGATGATCGAATTCCAATCGTCGGGCATGAAGGGCCTGACGATTCATTCTCTTCACGCACTCTTTCAAAACAGGGTCACGGATCGCCCCGGGTCTTCCTTTTCTTCCGTATAAAGAGTCTCCCAAAAGGGGATGGCCAATGGAGGAGAGGTGCACCCGAATCTGATGAGTTCGTCCGGTCTGAGGAAAAATCTCAAGAAGGATACAGCCATTAAATTCCTCAACCTTCTTCCAACGGGTGATCGCCATTCTTCCTTTTTTAGTCCGAGTGGACATCTTTTTTCTTTCACTTGGGTGTCTTCCGATGGCCGAATCGATTAAGCCTTCGTCCTGACCGAATTTTCCATAGACAATGGCCAGATAGACCTTTTCCACAGTCCGGTTTTTAAATTGCTTGGTCAAATGATGGAAAGCCTCGTCATCTTTAGCGACGACCATCACACCAGAAGTATCCTTATCCAATCGGTGCACAATACCCGGCCTCAAGACGCCATTAATACCACCGAGATCTTTACAATGATAAAGAAGGGCATTGACTAATGTGCCAGAAGGGTTTCCATAAGCAGGATGAACGACCATTCCCGAAGGCTTATCGATTACAATGATAGAGGAGTCTTCATAAAGGATGGTGAGGGGAATGGATTCTGGTTTGAGAGAATGGGGTTTGGGTTCGGGAAGGGTTCCTGAGACAATGTCTCCTTTTTTGACATGAGCACTGGGCTTAGTGGGTTTCTGATTCAGAAAGATATGATGTTTCTCAATCCAATGCTTTGCCTGAGAGCGAGAGAGGTTCAGGTTGGTGTCCGAGAGAAATTGGTCGAGGCGTCTTCCCTGATCTTTTTTAGAAATCTGGATTGAAAAAGATTTTCCTTGGTTGTGTTCTTTAAGTAAATATTGCGTCATTGTGACTGGAGATGTTTCAAGGTCTTCTCAAGACCAGCAGCCAATAGAGGGATTTCTTCATCGAAGACGGTTCTCATATCCAGGATCAATTCTTCTTTGCTGATTCGAGAAATGATGGGAAGGTCCCCCTTCCTTAAATTTTCTTCGAGGCTGTTTACGGAAAAGTCGAGAGGTTTGATGGCGACGACCACGGTTGGAAGTTCCTGAAGGGGAAGGGCTCCGCCTCCCACTTGAGAAACATCTTCTTTCAGAGTGAATGTCATCCTTTTGTTCATCATCCCTGACAATCTTTTCAACAGACGTCTTCCTCTCCTTTTTAATCTCCTCGTATCTAAACTCAACATTCGAAGGGTTGGAATTTCTTCCATTGCCTTCTTCTCATCGAAGTAGAGGAGAAGGGTGGATTCAAGAGCAGCTAAAGTAAGCTTATCGATGCGAAGGGCTCGGGTCAAGGGATTGATCTTGAAGAGGTCCAGAAATTTTTTCTTCCCCAGAATGATTCCGGCCTGAGGACCTCCCAGGAGTTTATCCCCACTAAAGGTGACCGCATCCACCCCAGTTTTGATCGTCTCTTGAACGGTAGGCTCCTTTTCTAATCCATACTGGGTGAGATCTATCAGGCAGCCACTCCCCAGATCATCCACGACAGAGAGTTGATGTTCCCTTCCCAGTTGAACCAATTCTTGTAGAGATACCTCAGAGGCGAAGCCCATCACCCTGAAGTTGCTGGTATGAACCTTCAGGAGCAGAGCTGTTTGGGGGCCGATCGCTTTTTGATAATCGCTGAGGTGAGTACGATTTGTCGTCCCAACCTCCCTGAGCAAAGTTCCACTTCGTTTCATCACATCAGGGATCCGGAATGCTCCCCCGATTTCGACTAGTTCCCCTCTCGAAACGATAACTTCTTTGCCCTCTGCAAGGGTATTCAAGACAAGCAGGACTGCCCCTGCATTATTATTCACCACCAGAGCCGATTCTGCACCCGAGAGGCGGCAGAGGATCTCTTCTACATGAGTATATCGACTTCCACGTTCACCCAATTCGATGTCATATTCTAAGTTGGAATAGTGTTTAGAGATGTCAATGAGATGTTTAATCGCAGAAGAATGGAGTGGAGCCCTGCCCAGATTGGTGTGGATCACCACGCCGGTCGCATTGATAACTCGACGGAGCCGGGGTTGAATTTGGAGATCGATCTCTTTCTGGAAGAGGGGATAGAGGCGTTCGAAAGAAAAGAGGTCATCTCCTAATTGAGATAATTCTTCTTTACGGAGGATTTCTTCACGCAGTCGTCCCAATCCTTTTCGGATAGCTTCGACCACTACGCTTCGTGGATAGGTTTTTAAGAGATTGGAAACCTCTGGTTTAGAGAGGATTTCATCCACACTGGGTATCTTACGGAGAACCTGTTGATGAGGGGATGGAGACATTGGGTTTCCTCCTCACGAGGAGTGTCTTAAGAATCTTGATGAAGTTCATTCGAATAAATCGAGTGGGCCACTCCAGTTCTTTTTTCTCGCAGATCGTGGACATGCTATAGTGACGGAGGGAGAGATGCCCACTTGAAATAGATTCCAATGCAGCCTCCCTCTCTTTGGCATCTGGAAGGGCCATGATCCGGTCGATCTCCTTCATCATCTGGACTGCCCCTTCGAGCCGCACCTCAACCGATTCTGCTGTCTTTGGATCGATCAGACCGAATTCGGCCTTCAAACGATTGAGCCTCTTCCCAGCCTCATAGGTGCTCGCGACGATCTCATCCCGATTCATCCATTCCGTTTCGTAGTTGAGGATATATTTCCAACTAGGTGCCAATAAGGCCTGACGGTGTTCCTCCACTGTCCGGTAAAGCAAGCGGTATCCATATTTTTCAGGTGCTTCAAAGACAGTGCTCCCAGGATCCAAGAAGGGGGCCAGAGGAGAGATGAAGGGGAAGAGCTTGTTGTAGGAACGAAATCGTTCTAACAGGGAGCGACAATAATCCACCGTCTCCAGAACGGATTGATAGGTCTGTTTTGGGAGGCCGGTCATGAAGAAGAGATCGATCCGTTTCGAGCCAAGATCGATGGCATCCACGAGCATCCTTTCCAACGGTTCATTGTTATAGGGTCTTCCAAAAGCCTTTCGAACTTCTTCGTCGTGAGACTCTGGAGAGATCTCGATATTGAAGTTCGAAATAGACTCGGCAATCCTTTTGAGTTGAGTCCTGGAAGGAGGGACAAAAAATTCAAAAGCGATATGGTTGGTGATCGGCCTCCTCTTCATCTCCTGAAGAAAGTTGAAGCCATATTCTTCTCCGGGTTGAAAGATGTCGCCGATGATCATCACTGGCGCATGGAGGTGATCTGAGATATTGAAGATATCCTGTGCCAATAATTTGGGATCCCGATAGGCTGGTTTCCTCCGGTTGGCCATCGTTCGAAAGGTCTGTGCGGATCCTCCACAAGTTTTACAAGAGTAGATACACCCCCGGCAGGTGAAGACGGCTGTCACAGGATAAGTATACCAATCAATAAAAGGCTGGTAGCCTGTGGGGTCAACATACCTCACCACCTTCTTCATGATGTGGCGGTAGTCGATCGTAATCTCGTCGAGGTTCTTCGGTACACAGGTGAGGGGATTGACGTGAATTCCATTTCTCTCATCCCGATAGGTGAGGTTAGGAATATTTTTGAAATCTCCCCCTTTTTTGATCGCTTGGAGGAGTCGAAGCAGCGGCTTCTCTGTAGAATCTCCTCTCACCACAAAATCGATAAAAGGATATTGATGAAGAATCTCTTCATGATAATAGGTAGCAGAAAGCCCACCCAAGATGACAGGGATGTTGGGATGAAACCGTTTAATGATCTCTGCAAAAGCCAATGCTCCTTGGACATGGGCCATCCAATGGAGATCGATGCCGAAGGCTACGGGCTTATTTTTCTGGATGAGCCGCTCCACATCAAATTTCTCATCCTTGAGCATCTTCATGGCCACATTGATGATCCTGACTTTGAGACCGTGGCGCTCCAAATATTCTGAGAGGCTGGCAAACCCAATAGGATACATTTCAAAGATGGGTGTGGAGGGAACAACATCGCTGATCGGACCATGAATCCCAGGTCGATTTCTGAAGTCGTAAAGGGTTGGGGGATGTAAAAGGATTAGATCAATGCTTCCCATTATCATTTCGAAGAGACAGGATTTTCTGTTGCCTGGCTTTTTGCCTTATAGGCTTCGACCAACTTTTTAATATTGGGATCTTCTTTCATCTGATCCTGCAGTGGAATGATGTTATTCGTAAATTGGTTTTTACCCCGGAGTTGGTTAAGGGTTCGTTCAGTATCCTCTTTGGTTTTTTGCCATTGAGCCTTTTCAGCCTCCGGTGTTTCCTTAGAGGTTAATCGTTGGTTGATGCTGTTGAGGTTGTTCTCCAAAGATATTTTGGTTGCCGAATTGTAAAAGATAGGCTCATTGTTATAGAAAAAGAGGTCAAGCCTTGCCCCAAACATCCCTCGAGAAGCGGTCTGAAGGATCATTGTATTTTTGATGACTGGAGGATAGGGGAGATTGATGCCGGTATGGCCACCCACGATGATATTGATTCCTTGGACAGTCTGGGCCAACTCGATATCTTTCACATAGCCAAGATGGCTTAGGAGAATGATCAAATCGGTTTTGGGTTTAAGTTCTTTAACCATGGCTTGTGCTGTTTCGATCGGAGAATGAATGTTCAATCCCCTTCTTCGTGGATCAGAAGGATCCGTAAAGAAATCAAGCGAGAGAAGGCTAAAAATGCCAATTCGAAGACCATGGATTTCCTTTATGAGAGAGGATTGAAAAAGAATTTTTCCTGACGCCTCATCAAAGAGATTGGAAGAGAGAAATGGAAAATTGGCTTTCTTTGAAATTTCCAATAGAAATTCCTTCCCCAGGTTTAAATCATCATCCCCAATTCCTATGGCATCGTAACCCGTTAAATTGAAACTCTCGATAATAAGATGGGCTTTCTCGCTCATCCCCTTTAATTCATTTTCAGGAATGGGATTAGCATATCTTTTGAAAAGGAGATCGCCCGAATCTAAAACGAGTATCCCCTTTTGACTCTCTCGTAAATCCTTGACCCATGCTCCTCTTCTGGCCAGACCGCCAGTTCGACTCTTTTCCCCTCAGGTTGGGCAAGGGTCAATCTCGGCATTAATATTATTACTATAGAGGAGAGTAAGAGTCTTGGGCGATTTTTGGGCATAGGATGGAAATACATTGAAGAACAAGAAACATCCCACAACCCAAACGCCTATCACAAACCATTTTCTTTTCATATCATTCACCGTTCAATAATTAGTGATAGTGTTCAGTGTTAGTGAAAAGTGTCTTTTCACAATTACCATTTACCTGCACTATCCAATATTTATATCCCATTCATCCTTCAAAAACAAGGGGTAATTAGTTCATAAGAAAATGGAAAGTAGGAAATATAGGAAATGGAAGGTAAAATAACAAATTGGAAATTAGATCCAAATTTCTTATTTCCCATTTTTTATTTTTCAGATCGTCCAGGGGTTGGGGACTGGTCTCTTATAGCCCTTTTGAGAGGCTAAAATATCGAGATGGAGGGTGGCGAGGTCCTCTAAAACTGGATCTGACTCTTCAAGGTTTCTGTAATCGATGGTCTTAATATATTGGTGGCATTTATCACAGAGGTCAATCCGATAGATTTCCTCCCCCTCTGCATAAAGATAGTGAAGAGATTCCTGTTCTTTGTTGTTACAGAAAGGGCAGTACAATCGATCGATTCTCCACTGATAACCGCAATAGGAGCAGAGGAGATACCGCTTTCCCGTTTCCTCTTTCAATAGACTTAAGGAGGGAAGGGAGCCACACACAGGACAATATCCTTTGAGCCAGGTTTCAGGATCAAGTTCACTACGTAGTTGTTCCATTCCTGCTTCAATCGATGGCTTAGTGCTGCTATGGATTAAAAATAAAAAAACTTTTTTATCTAATTCCAATTCTTCAGCAACCTGGTCAATCCTTTGTTCCTTTACTCCTTTCTTTAATAATTTCTTCAGGTCTATTCTTTTATTGTCAATAGCCTCCTTGATTTTCCTCACCTGCTCAGCTATATGAGGGTTTGAATCTTTTCCGATCTGACAGAGGGTTTGAAAAAGTTTGGCAGATGCCTCGATATCCAATGGGAAATCTTCTTTCTGAATCAATGAGAAGCCTTCTTTGGCCAAGAGTTCCTTCCATTCCTTCTTGAGTTTTATGGGATCAATTTTTAAAGAGGCCTTCACTTTATCCTGTGCCTCTTTGACCATTTGATAGAAATCCAGAATCTCTCCATAGCCAGGTCTTTTCTTTTTGAGTTGTTCAATTCTATTTTTAAGTTCCAAAAAGTCCTCCTTAAAATTCTTTAGCTTTCTTTTCGGGTCTGTCATTCCCGTGGAAACGGGAATCTATGTATAAGTTTAAAAAATGATATAGAATCCTGGTTTCGCAGGAATGACAAATACGATAAATCACCCTCACCCCAACCCTCTCCCGTCAAGGGAGAGGGAGAAATTTGTTGTTGGTGATGAGAGGGGAGATTACGAAAAAAACGGGCTTGTTTCGGATGGGAGTCCGAAACAAGCCCTGATAACACCCCCCTTTTTTTCAGGGTTTTATCCAATCATGTGTTGAAGACTGTTCAAGGGTTGAAAGAGACGTTTGAGTGCCATCTTCCTTGTGATCCCGATCGTATTTTCTGCCACAGCAAATTTGTGATACTTCTTAGGATCATCCACAAGGAGATAGATTATCCGAACGTCATCGGGATTGGCAAGCATGGCATCTTTATAAGTGCCCTTTACCTCTGCCAACCTCTTGTTAGCTTTCTCGAGAATGTCCTTCCTATCTCCGAAGTTCATTGCTCCAGTCGGGCAGGTCTTGACACAAGCCGGGAGCATCCCCTCTTTGGTGCGGTCGAAACACATTGTGCATTTCGCCATAATTCCTGTACCGGGGAGGAATCTTGGAATATCATAGGGGCAAGCCTCACGAATTTCCTTGAAGTCGGCGGGCTTTATCTTCATTTTTGGATTGAAGACAACTGCCCCTGTCTTCTCGTCCTGTGTAATGGCGCCCTTTACCTTCCCATCTGCCACCTCTTTACAGGGAGGAGACATACAATGACGACATTGATCTGGGAAGAAATACCAATTCACCTTATCCCCAGGGATCTCGTTGAATCGAACTAATTTCCATGTATTGTAGGAAAGATCCGGGGGATTCTGATGATTTCCCCGGTTGATCGTTTTTTCTGTTGCTCGTTGATTCCATTGCTTACAGGACATCTGACAGCCTCTGCAAGCGGTACATTTGGTGGTATCGATGAAAAAGGATTTTCCTTCTGCCATTTATATCACCTCCTCCTAGCCTTTTTGGGCCGGTTTTGTAGTTAGTTTGCGGACATTGGCCATGAATGCCTTGGATTCTGGGATCATTGTGTTGGGATCCCCAACCGTAGGAGTTAGCAAGTTTGCGCTATCCCCACCATCCTTAGGATGGATCCAACCAAAGTGCCAAGGAATTCCAATCTGGTGAACGGTCTGACCAGCGACCTGAAAAGGTTTTAGACGACTGGTCACAATGGCCGCGGCCTCTACCTTACCTCTTGGAGATTCCACAACCACTCGATCACCATTGTTGATGCCTTTCAATTTGGCCAATTCCAAACTCATCTCACAGAACATTTGAGGTTCAGCCTCAATAAGCCAGGGTAGCCATCGGGTCAAAACCCCAGTCTGCCAGTGTTCAGTCACTCGATAGGTGGAACAGACAAAAGGATACCTCGGATCGCAGGTGGTAAATTTGTCCGGACCTCCTTCAAAAATCTTGATGACCGGGCTAATTCTCTGGTTAGACATTACATTCTTCTCAATCGGGCATTCCAGAGGCTCATAATGTTCAGGGAATGGTCCGTCTTTTAAGCCGGGTCCGAAGATCGAGGCTACTCCATCAGGCTTCATGATAAATGGATAGGCTCCAGCAGTACCCATGGGTGGGACTGCATTATCAGGAACATCCCCTATCCATCTCTTTCCGGCCGCATCCCATTTAAGTAGCGGCCGTTTTGGATCACGCGGATTTCCATCCAAATCTACAGAGGCTCGATTATAAATGATCCTTCGATTAACCGGCCAAGCCCAAGCCCACTCTGGATAGAGACCCAATCCTGTTGGGTCGGTCTTCTTTCTCCGAGCAGCCATGTTTCCTGCCTCGGTATAACTGGCAGAATAGAGCCAGCTGCCACAAGAGGTTCTGCCATCATCCAGAAGGTAAACAAAGCTTGGAACAAGAGTTCCTTTTTTGTATGCTTTTTTGTCTGCCGGATGTTCTGGGATGTCTTCTAAGAAGTAACCATTGATTTCTTTAGCTACCTTATGAATATCGAAATGACCATTGGTTTCATAATCCCACTTCAAATTCAAGATCGGTTCTGGAAATGCCCCTTTTCCTTTCTCATAGAGGGCTCGAACCTTTTTAAACAACTCATACATAATATCCCCATCAGGTTTGGACTCACCAGGAGGATTGGATGCCTTGTACCGCCACTGCATCCAGCGGCCGCTGTTGCTGATACTGCCTTCCTTTTCCATGGAGGCAGCGCACGGTAGTACGAAGACCTCAGTCTTGATTTTCTTGGGATCCATGCCCGGACCCTTCCAGAAGGAACCCGTCTCATTATCAAAGAGATTTACATTCACCATCCAATCCAGTTTGGTCATGGCCTGACGAACCTTCCCGGAATGGGCACCTGAACAGGCTGGGTTCATACCCCAGGCAAAGAAACCAGTGAAGGTTCCCTTATACATTTCGTCAAAGAGGTTCAACCAGGATGCGTCCTGACCCTGATCCAGCTTGGGCATCCAAGCGTATCCAAAGTCGTTCTCCTTGTTGGCCTTCTCTACAAATACAGATTTGAGATAGCTTGCAACGTATTTGGGTCGGTTTTTCCACCAGTTGACGCTTCGGGGATCCTTTGAAGCCGGCGTCGTCTTGTTGTAATCGGCGAGTGTTGCCAGATGGGCCTGGGGCGTTGGCAAATACGCTGGCCAGATGTGGTATAGAAGACCCGCATCAGTGGAGCCTTGAACGTTCGACTCTCCTCGCAAGGCATTGATTCCGCCACCCGCAATACCCATATTACTGAGAAGAGACTGGATGATGCACATGGCGCGAATATTCTGGACACCTACTGTATGCTGGCACCAACCCATGGCGTATAATTCAGTTCCCGCCTTATCCGGGGCTCCAGTGGAGCCATAAGCCTTATAAACCTTTACTAAGTCGTCTTCAGGGGTCCCAGTGATCTCCGTGACTTTCTGCAGTGTATAACGTGAATAATGTTTTTTTAGAAGCTGGAAGACACACCGGGGGTCTTCCAGTGTCATATCTCTTTTTGAAATCCCATTTTCATCTTTTTCTATAGCCCAGGTTGAGGCATCATATGCCCTTTTAGTGGAATCATAGCCTGAGAAAAGGCCGTCATCAAAGCTGTATTTGGGGCTCACAATAAAAGAGGCATTGGTGTAGTTTTTGACATAAAATTCATCATAGAGCTTATTGTCCAAGATGTACTTAATCATACCGCCCAAGAAAGCAATATCTGTCCCCGAACGGAGTCGGACGAAGATATCTGCTTTAGTCGAAGTACGAGTAAATCTTGGATCCACATGGATGAAGATGGCTCCTTTATCACGGGCTGCCTGGATCCACTTAAAAGAGACCGGATGGTTCTCAGCCACATTACCACCCATGTTCAGAATAACATCAGCGTTTCGAAAATCGATATAATGATTGGTCATGGCACCGCGTCCGAACGACTCTCCCAGAGCCGCTACAGAGGGGCTGTGTCAGATACGGGCCTGATGTTCAATGTAGATGATGCCGAGTGACCTGAGGAACTTTGCGTAGAGCCAGCATTCTTCATTATCCAGGGCTGCGCTTCCCACTGAAGCAATGCCATTGGCTCGGTTGACCACTTGACCTTTCGCATTCTTCTCCATAAAGCTTGCATCCCGGCTCTTCTTTATGTTGACCGTAATCTTATCTAAAGCCCATTCCCAACTTACCTCTTTCCAGGTATTGCTGTAAGGAGCGCGATAGCGGACCTTTTTCAATCTGTTATCATTGACGGCGATTTGATAGAGGGATGCCCCTTTCGCACATAAGGCTCCTTCGTTGATCGGATGATCGGGATCGCCCTCGGTGTTTATCACTTTTCCTTTCGCATCAGCACTCACTATAATTCCGCAGCCGACCGAACAATAGCAACAGACCGTGGTGGTTTCTTTTGCCCCTTTAATTCGAAGTTCTTGGGCATAGACCTCAGCTGGAGAGAGATCAAATCCCAGTCCACCCATCACTGTTCCAGCAGCTGTGGCTCCCGAAATTTTTAAAAAAGTTCTTCTGGTAATTTCCATGAGGATTCGTTCCCCCCTTTCTTAGAATTTTTTAAATGGAAGTTTAATTCACTTCCTTTTAACTTAATGAAACTTATATTTTTCTAAGGCTCCCCTCGTTCCTTGAAAACTATAAAAAAAGATTAGATAAGATTAAAGACTTGTGAAAGATACCACAAAGCTTATTTTTGTCAAGGGGAAAATTGAATTAATTTATATATTTACTATTTTTTACCATTTCTTTCTAAAAATTACTTATTACTACAATTTAAGCTGGTTTAAGCCTCTCCGCCCTCGAGGATAAACTTGGTACAGCAATCAGGGTCATCGATATAAAAACGTATATTACGATTACAGTCTAAGCTTTCCTTTCAAAATGAATTCCGTTATAATTCTTCACAATTATTGACAAGTAAAATCAAAGGAGATTTGGAGATGAAAATAATAAAATCGAAAGGTCCGGAGATATTCGATATTGAATTGGAGAAAGACCTTTTAGCCAGGAACAGGAGCCTGGCTAATGAAAACCGGAAGAGGTTTGATCGTTCAAATATATTGGCCATTGACATTATGGGTTCGATCGGTTCAGGGAAAACTTCTTTGGTCAAGGCAATTTTAAAAAGGCTTGGAATGGGTAAGAAGGTGGCGGTCATTGCAGGAGACCTTACCACCACCATCGATGCACAAAGAATCCAGACGGAAGGAGCCCGTGTTATTCAGGTCAATACTGGGAAAGAATGTCATCTTGATGCCAACCTGATTCGTCAGGCGATAGAGAGGATGAAACTGGATGGTGTCAAAGTGCTCTTCATTGAAAATGTGGGGAACCTCATCTGTCCAGGAGAATTTCCTTTAGGAGCCCATAAGAGGCTGGTTGTTACCTCCGTGACTGAAGGGCCCTATACGCTGATGAAACATCCTTATATCTTTAAGGAGGCCGATGTCATTGTGCTCAATAAGATCGATCTGGCTAAAGCGATGAAGGTAAGTCCCTCCCAAATGGAAAAGGATGCCAAAAAGATCAACCCCCATGTTCCCTTTATTAAGACGAATGCGCTGAGCGGGATGGGAATATCAAAAATCATCAATGCTCTGGGATTGAAAACCTAACCATGCATGAGTTCTCGATATCTTCTGAGATTGTAAAAACTGTTCTCGATACCACGAAGAAAAGTAGTGGAAAGAAAGTTCTTTCTGTCCAGTTAGAGATTGGTGAATTAACCCTTCTCAACGGAGACCAGGTCGGTTTTTGGGTTAAAGAGCTATTTAAAGGTTCGGCGGCTGAAGACGCAGAAGTGAAGATTAAAACGATCAAGGCCCGCATCCTTTGCAAAGCCTGTGGATACAAGGGAGGGATTAGATCTGACCAAGAGGACTCTTTCCGGCACTTGACCCTTCAAACTTGTCCTCAATGCAATTCTTTCCAATTTAAGATTGAAAAAGGGCGGGAGTGTATTCTTAGAAGAATTCAAGTGGTGAGATAGGGGATGAACTAATGTCAAATGTCAGAGCTCAAAGTTCAAACGAAATCTAAAGCCCAAATTTCAAAACGGAATAACATTTGGGATTAAGGAACTTGACATTCATTTTACATTTGGATTTTGACATTTGGATATGATTCATCTTTGGGGTTAACAAATCCTTGGATACTGTCCTCCAGTTAACATGTCCAGAATTCTGTGCCCACCAATCAATGTGTGGAGAATTACCCTCTTTGGATTTTCCCCTGTCACCCTTCCGATGATCTCTGCGTTTCTACCAAGGGGATGGTTTTTCATTACCTCCAATAGCCGTTCTGCTTCATTGGGTGGGCAGATGGCGATCAATTTCCCTTCATTAGCAAGATACAGCGGGTCTAAACCCAGCAGTTCCGAGATCCCCTTGACCGATTCTCGGAGAGGAATCTTTTCTTCTTCGATCACCATTCCCACATTGGACATCGATGCAATCTCATTGAGAGTCGTGGCCAAACCCCCACGGGTTGGATCCCGCATACATCTGATGGAAGGACAGGCATCGAGCATTTTCCCAACCAAATCGTTTAGTGGAGCGCAGTCGCTTTTCAACTCACCCTGAAATTTAAATCCCTCCCTCTGGGAAAGGACAGCCATCTCATGATCTCCGAGGTAACCGCTTAAAAGAATTTTATCTCCTGGTTTGGCATTGATGCCCGAGAGGTTGACTCCTGGTTTGATCCATCCGATCCCTGCAGTATTAATAAACAACTGGTCTGCAGCCCCGTGCTCCACCACTTTGGTGTCGCCTGTCACAATATTCACCCCTGCCTGCTCAGCCACTTCGTGGATGGAAGAAATAATCTGTTTGAGAAGTTCGATGGAGAATCCTTCTTCAACAATTAGCGAGAGGCTGAGGTAAGATGGAGTAGCCCCTATCATCGAGAGGTCATTCACTGTTCCGCATACAGCCAGTTTCCCGATATCCCCACCAGAAAAGAAAATGGGATTGACCACATAGGAGTCTGTCGTGAAGGCAATCGATCCATTCTGGTTGGTAATCTTAGCACTATCATCCAATGGTTCGAGAAACGGGTTTAAGAATCGGGGCAGAAAAATCTGTTTAATCAAGTCGTGAGAGAGTTTTCCTCCGCTCCCGTGGGCTAAAAGGATCTTATCTTCGGGCATAGATTTTTCTCCTTAAAGGGTTCGAGGATTCATGGGTTTAAGTGAAGGCTAAAGAAAATTTGTTATGTTTTAATTCGATTTTACACACATTTCACTTGACCCCTCGACCCCTTGAATCCTAACATTATTTGGGATTATTTCTTATTGATATTTAAAATAAGTATGGCAGGTTCCTTCAATGGAGACCATGCAAGGGCCGATCGGGTTTTCTGGATGGCAGACCTTTTTGAATAGACGACATTCCAGAGGGCTCTTGATTCCCTGAAGCACTTCTCCGCAAAGACACTCAGGATGCTCTTTCGGTGGTTCCACCTCCACATCAACATTCCTAACGTCCATTTCTTTGTAAGATTCTTTAAAACGATATCCACTGTCCGGAATCAGTCCAAGCCCTCTCCACCGGCTTTCATCTTTTTCGAAGACCTGATCAATCTTCCTTAAGGCAATTGGATTACCCTCTTCATGGACGACTCTTCGATACTGGATTTCAATGGCCGCACGATTCTCTTCAATCTGTTTGACGAGCATCCAGATTCCCTGAAGGATGTCCAGGGGTTCAAAACCAGTGATCACAGCAGGTCGGCCAAACTCTTTTGCAATGAATTGATAGGGATTTATCCCAATGATTGTACTCACATGGCCGGGGAGGATAAAGCCATTAATCTTTACCTGCTTCGATTGCAAGAGGGCAATGAGGGCAGGGGGGACCCGTTTCTGACTATTCAAGAAAAAGAGATTATGTAACTTTTCTTCTTCGGCTCGCAGGATCGCTACTGCAATCGTGGGAGAAGTGGTTTCGAAACCAATGGCCAGAAAGACCACTCTCTTCCCGGGATGTTCTTTTACAATCTTTAATGCTTCGAGAGAAGAGTAGATGATTCGGATATCCCTCCCCTCAGCCTTCTCCTTCAGCAGGCTCGATGTCGAACCAGGGACCCTCATCATATCACCGAAGGTTACAATGATGGTGTCCTTTTGGCGGGAGAGGGCGATGGCCAGGTCAATATCTCCGTTGGGGGTGACACAGACAGGACAACCTGGTCCGGAGATCAACCGGATGTGTTCTGGAAGGACTCCTCTAATTCCGTATCGAAAGATAGAGACGGTGTGCGTCCCGCAGACCTCCATCAATTGGATGGGACGGGTAGAGGTTTTTTGGATCCTCCGGATCAAACCTTCCGCAATCTCTTTGTCCCGAAACTCATCGACGAACTTCATATCCCTTCTGCCATCTTTATCAAAAGATATAAAGTTTCCTCAGCTTCCTTTTCATCAACTTTTTGAATCGCAAAGCCTGTGTGGATGAGGACATATTCTCCAATGGAAACATCCGGGCAGAGGTCGAGCGAGATATCCCTTAAAAGCCCTCCCACGTCCACCTTCGCCACATTCTTTTCAATCTCAACCACTCTTCCTGGAATACCTAAACACATTGAAATAACCTCATATGACCGATGACTGCTTGTCCTAAAGAGATTCCGCCATCATTGGCGGGGACAAGATGGTGAGTATAGACATTAAAGCCCGATCTTTTCAACCCTTCTGTGACAAGAGTGAGGAGGAAAATATTCTGAAAGACTCCTCCGCTTAGGACGACCCGATTCAGCTTTTGCTTGGACCGGATCGTCTCACAGGTCTCCACAATAAGGTGACCGATGGTTCTATGGAACTTTCCTGAGATTTTTGAGGAGGGTATTCTATCTATTAAATTACGGACTATCCCTCTGATCATATCTGTAGGGTCAATCACCATCGGTATTTCGTCTTTATGAATATGAAAAGGATATTCTTCTTCCACTCCGTGATCTGCGATCATCTCCAGTTCGATGGCTGCCTGTCCTTCATATTGAACCTTATCCCTGATGGACAGAAGGGATGAGATGGCGTCGAAGAGGCGACCCATGCTTGAGGTCCAAGGGGTGTTAATCTTCTTTTCGATTGCCCTCTTCAAGATATCCCATTTTTGAAAATCCATTCTTTTCATCAGGTCAATTCTTAAATGGATGGCTTCATCTCCAAAGGCCTCTGAAAGATAAACCATTGCCATTCGCCATGGCTCTTTAATGGCCATCGAACTTCCAGGCATAGGGACTTTTTTCAGATGGGCCAATCGATCAAAATCTCTTAGATTTGCCTTGATGAATTCACCTCCCCAGATGGTACCATCCAATCCAAAACCTGTTCCATCCAGGGCGATTCCGATCACATCCCCTTCGATTCCATTTTCAGCCATTACACTGACAATGTGTGCGTGGTGATGTTGGACACCGATTCTTGGAATATCTTGAATCGATAGAGCGTACTGGGTAGAAAGATAATCCGGATGAAGATCATAGGCTACTGCCTTTGGCTCAATGTAGAAGAGCTTCTTGAAATGCTCGATTCCTTCTTCAAAAGAGGTGAGGGTTTCTAAATTCTCAAGGTCTCCGATGTGATGACTCATGAAGGCATATTGACCACGGGTCAGACAAAAGGTATTTTTTAGTTCCCCACCACAGGCCAGGATCATTTCAAGGGGGAAAGAAAGTTTAATAGGGAAGGGGACATAACCTCTTGACCTCCGAAGGATGTAAGGTTTTCCTTCAAAGATTCTTGTCACCGAATCATCGCACCTCATATGAATCTCACGGTTGTGAAAGAGGAAATAATCAGCAATGTGGGAGAGACGGTGAAAGGCCTCCTCATTTTTATAAGAGATGGGTTCGTCACTCACATTGCCGCTCGTCATCACCAGAGTCTTGAGGGGACTATTGAGCAGAAGATGGTGAAGCGGCGAGTAGGGGAGCATGACACCGAGGGTATCCTGGTAAGGAGCGACAGCATGGGCGACTGGAGAATTTTCCCTCCTTCTCAGAATGACAATGGGCCTCTCCACACTCAATAATAACTTCTCCTCCTCTCCATTGACTTCACAATGTTCCTTCACCTCTTCCATATCCCGGCACATTACAGCGAAAGGTTTATCCTCTCTGAATTTTCGGGACCTCAAAGAGGAAACAGCGTCTTGATTTTTTGCATCACATGCCAGATGGAACCCTCCCAGGCCTTTGATCGCTACGATCCGTCCCTTTCCGAGCAGATCCAAGGTCATCTCAATTGGATCTACAGGAATTTTTTTCCCCTCTCTATTCTCCAAATGAAGGGAAGGACCACAAGCAGAACAGGCATTGGGTTGGGCATGAAAGCGCCGGTCAGAAGGGTCTTCGTACTCCTTTTGACAAACAGGACACATGGTGAAAGAGGCCATGGTTGTTTTATGACGGTCGTAAGGGATGTCCTGAATAATCGTAAATCTTGGACCACAAAGGGTACAGTTAATAAAAGGGTACCGATACCGAAAGTTTTCTGATGAGAAAAGTTCAGAAAGGCATTGATCACAGGTGGCCACATCGGGGGATATGAGGACAAATTTATCCTGAGTCTCCTCACTCTTTCTAATTTCAAAGGTAGTATAGCCTAAAGGTTCGAGGTGTTTTATTTGGAATGATTCAATCCGGGCAAGAGGTGGAGCAAGTTTGGGGATATCTTGAATAAATTGGTCAAGATTTCCATCTTCGCTTTCCGCATCGATCAAGACCCCCTTTTCATTGTTGAGAACCCATCCTCGAATAGAATGGGTTCTAGCCAGATTATAGATAAATGGTCTGAAGCCAATTCCTTGAACGATTCCAGTAATTGCGATCTCCGCCCGTTTCATGTCCAAACATTAACACTCTTTCAAGACTGCTTCAATGATGGTTGGAATCTTAATTTTTACCTCCTCTGTTAACTCCATCCCCCAGTCCAATATTTTTGGTTCAACCCCGATGATAACAGTATCGATCTTCATGCCCATTTTTTGTGCCATGTTTAAGCTTTCTAACAGGCCAATCTCATGGAGAGAAATGGGTCCTTTTTCTTCGGGTAAGAGATCCTCTGGTCTGCATTTATAGATCGTGCCTGGCGCCCCTCCTGCCTTCATGGCATCGATGGCAATTAGTTTCTTCACCCCTTCCAAATATGAGATTAAATCCATGGTAGAGGTTCCCATGTCAAGTAAATCGATATGATCTGGCAGTTTCATGTTTTCCATTTCTTGAATCACATGGACGCCAATGCCTTCATCCCGGCAAAGCAGATTACCGATTCCGACTATTAAAATTTTATCCATAGATACCTAGCGTTTTATAAAATAAAGAGGCTGCTGGAGTCAATCCAACAGCCTCAAAAGTTGAACTTGATTAAAGAAATTTAAATCACTTTGAACTCATAAACCTTCTTGGTTTCAGCGTGCAACACGTGCACGGCACAGCCCAGTCAGGGATCGAATGAACGAACGATCCGCACGACATTGAATGGGTTTTTGATATCTTTGACAGGTGCGCCAATGAGGGCCTGTTCAAGAGGGCCTGGAACCCCCTTATCATCCCTGGGTGAGGCATTCCAGATCGTGGCTGCCACGACCTGGTAATTATCAACCTTCTGGTCCTTGATGGAAATCCAGTGTCCCAGAGCGCCTCGAGGAGCCTCAGTCAGTCCAACACCCTCAGCTTCCTTGGGAATGTCAACTTTAACATAAGAAGGAGCTCCCGGTTTGAGTTGGAGAATCCATTTCTCCATCGCATCGGCCACTAATTTGCACTCCTCAGCTCTCGCCGCATGCCTTCCAAGGATTGAGAAGGCTTTATCTCCAAGGTCTCTGAATCGGATTTCCTTCTTCTCATCGATACCTAAGAATTTATTGGCATGTTTGCTTAGAACAGGGTTGGTAATCCACATCCTAGCCATCGGTCCGCCTTCATGAGGAAGGTCGCGATACCGAGGGGCCTTAATCCAAGAATAAGCACCCTTTTTGTCAAATTCGGGTTCCGTCATCCCTTTGCTTGGGTGTAACCCAGTGGTTTTATCCTGATAATAGGAGTATTTAACATACTCTTTGATCTGAGCTTTATCCAATGGAAGGTCCTTGCCCTGAGTATAGGAGCCTGGTTTAAGGAGAAAAGTCTTTTCATCATCGTCTAAGGGAAAGACCCCAAAGGAGAGAAGGTTTTTACATCCGGTCCCTACGCCAAAAAGGTCCTTGTATGCTCCAGCGACAAGATATACCGTTGGAAGGTAAGTCCCGTCAATAAACTCCTTGATCTCCCTTAATCTCCACTGAAGAGAAACCATCTTGTCTACAGTCGGAATCTCAGTAGCTCCTCCAACAACCATCCCATAGACATGCGGTGTTCTTCCTCCAAAAAGGGCGACCATCTGGTGACATTTTTGTCGGATGTCCAATGCCTTGATATATTGTTCAACAGCAACCTTATTCGTTTTTGGATCGAGGCGATAATCCCCTTCATATCGTGGGATGAAAGGTTCTGTATCAGGCCCTTTCACATAATCAAGGGCAGCCAGATGATAAAAATGGAGGATATGCGACATCAAGTAATCCGATCCGAAGATCAAATTCCTGATAATCCTCCCATTCGTCGGGGGTTTCAACCCAAAGGCATTGTCAAGACATCGAACTGCAGCGGTTCCATGGGCGGTGGGGCAAACTCCACAAATCCTCTGCACAATCTGACTTGCATCCCGAGGATCTCTTCCTTTCATGATGATTTCGAAACCCCGGAACATGGTTCCTGTTGACTTAGCATCCACTACCTTACCACCTTCTATATCCACATCAATCTTAAGGTGACCTTCAATTCTCGTTATCGGAGAAATTGATAATTTTGTCATCTATTTTCACCTCCCTCCTTATCCTGTTGTTTTCACATAAAATGGTGAAAAGTTATCCGGCCATCCCGGCTCTGTGCAGCCTAAACAAAGGGAATTGTGGATACACCAATTGACATTGTTGTTCCATCCCCTCTTCCAACAATCTGAAAAAGATTCAGGTCCTTTGCAGCCCAGTTCCACACGGCATCCTTCTTCTCCAAAAGATTTAGCGAACTTCTTTTCATCGTAGTAAGAACGGTACGGACAGTTGTCGTGGACAAGGGTGCCAAAGAAAAGTTTAGGCCTTCCGTTTGAATCGAGCTCAGGAATCCCGAACATCAAAGCATGGGCAATCGTCCCAACCATCCAATCAGGATGAGGAGGACAGCCTGGGATGTTGATCACAGGAGTCTTAATCCCTTCATCCTTGAAAAAGTCCATCACGCCCTTTGAGCCTGAGGGATTAGGTTTGGCTGCAGGGATTCCTCCAAAGCTACCACATTGACCCAGTGCCAATACAGCCGCTGCCCCCTTTCCCAGATATTTCGTGAGTTCTGTAAAGGGGACCTCTTTGCCGCCCTTTTCTCCGGTGAGGCAACATATCCCTCCATAAGCTGTTTCGATTGTTCCTTCTACCGCCAGGAAGTATTTACCATAATTCTTTGCTGCGGTCTCCCACAGATAATCATAGGCTTTTTGTCCAGAGGCAGCCATCACTGTTTGATGGTACTTCAGGCTGATAATTTTTAGAAGCACCTCTGCAATCGTCGGATGAGCGGTGTTCAGAAGAGAGACTGAACAGCCTGTGCAGCTCCCCCCCTGAATCCATAACACAGGTGGATTACCCGCTGCTGCCTTTTCCAATGCCGAAACGATTTCAGGCAGGAGCGTTTCCGATGCACCAATGGCGATACCTGTTCCTGCACAAATTTTTAAAAATTGCCTTCTGGTAATCGGCATGAGATATTCACCCCTTTCTGTCTTTTTTAAAAGATATTGATCTTAGCTTACCTAGAAAAACTCGTTTGGATCATCATCACCTCCTTTTTTCTCATAGAATTCCGGTCAATCATTTTTCTGAATGTAGAATATCGATTAACCAATGAAAGCCTAAACAAGTGAGTAATGGGAAGGAGGTATTCTCAACAACGAAGGGCGAAAAGTTTCTGATCGAGAGAGGACATTACAAAGGAAGAGTATGGAAGCTGTTGAAACAGATAGGTCCCGAGGATGATAAAAGAGGGGCCTATCCCGAATGCGAACGATTTATTCTGCTCGTTAGCTAATAGATAATCTTGGTCAAGATTTTCAATCGTTGGTTTGGCAGAGGGGAAATCAGTTTCTACACAATTATTGTAAAGGGAAAAAGCTGGAAAGACTAAAAAAAAGAAAAAAAATGATATAGCAAGGAAAATTTGGATCTTTTTTTGTTTTCTATTCATGTTAAAATTACACGTGGGTGATATGACCCCCCGCTTCGGATTAAATGAACTCTTAAATTTCTTTTTAGAAGATTTCCCCCCTAGCCAATGAAGTCTCTTGGATAGATATAAGATAGAAAAAGGCGCTGCATTTCTTCGACATCTTTGTCATTGCAATACCTCTTTGTATTACTTGTTCAAAATTTCCCAATTACAAATAAAAAGATACTTGTTAAGATTTTTTTTGTCAAGAAAAAAATTACTTTTTGGAAACATGTTTCTACGAGAATGATTGTATTGGTAAGTTGAAGATATGACAAATCTATTTTAAGAGGGTCATCTACAAATCTTCTATTGGACAGGAAGAGATACTCCAATTATCCGTAGTGAGTGCTTGCTGAGTTGACTTTTTACCCGAATTTTCTTATCTAAATGTTTTAATAAGAGATCAAATTGTGAGACGAAAGGAACAACCGCTGTTTTTTCAGAGAGGGCGAGGAGAGTTTTAGGAGGGATGAAAAAATTTTTAATGCCACTGATTGCTATCTTACTGTCGTTCTCCGTATTTGGGGATCCAAACCTAGCCGCCAACCTTCCCCCAGTAAAAGGTGGTGTGCTGCCGCGGATCAAACTTCCGGTCCCAAAAGATCCAGATGAGAAAAACTACTTAGGGCTTTCTGGCAGCGGTTTTTTCAGGATACCACAGATCAAAGCCAAGGTGGTCATCATCGAAATTTTCAGCATGTACTGCCCACAATGCCAAAAAATAGCACCGGGGATAGAAGAGCTTTATCATCTCATCGAAAACGACCTGGATCTTAAAAACAAAATTAAATTAATCGGTGTCGGTGCGGGGAATTCGCATTATGAAGTTGAGGTATTCAAGAAAACATATCATACGCCTTTTCCCCTTTTTCCGGACAACGATTTCACCATCCATAAAGCCCTGGGAGATGTCAGGTCCCCTTACTTCATTGCAATTAAAATCAATAAAGATGGAACTCATGAGGTTGTTCATTCAGAATTAGATAGCTTCAAAGAGGCACATGCATTTCTGGAGTCAATCATTACTGCTTCAGGATTAAAAAGTGATGACTCAAAAGGGGTTAAACCAAAAAAAGATTGATATTCAAATGGGTCTGTGGTATTCAGGTTTTCATCAATAAGAAGGTGAGGGATCAGAATGGACCAAGAGACAAAGGAATATTTGGAGAGAATATTACTGGGCCTAACCACTAAAGAGGATCTGGAGAAGCTGAGGCAAGAAACGAAGTCAAACTTCCGGCAATTGAGAGAAGAAGAGAAGGCAAACATTGTGGAATGGCAACAAGAGGTCAAGGCGGATCTTGAGCAGTTGAGGAAGGAGAGTAGGGTTGAAATCGGGCCAGTCCAGGAAGAGATTAAGCAGAGATTGGAGAAGTCTCGAATGGAAACCCAATCTGCTCTTGATCAATCGATACGGATCATGGAATCATCCCTTCAGAAGATCGGAGAAGAAATAAAAATTGCCTTTGACCAAAGGAAACAGGAAATGGACTCAAGCCTCCAGATGCTCAAAGAGGAAGAGAGAGCCAATATTGCCCATGCAAGACAAGAAACAAAAGCTGACCTTGATGGGCTGAGAGATGGAATGGAGAGCCTCAGAGAAGGGATCAGGGAGGTGACAGAAGAAATCGCCTCCGTCAAAGAGAAGATGAGTGAAGGTTTTGTTAAAGTCAAAGAGGAATTGGGTTCGATGATAAAATTCTCTTATGCAGATTTAGAGAAGAGATTTAACGCCTTAGAGGCAAGAATCAAAGCCCTCGAAAAAATGGTTTTCCCTTAATTATATCTCAATCTGCACGGGATTTTCCTTTCATCTAAATTAAACTTAAGATGTAAGAGGCGAACGTTCACTTGAGAGACGTTGTCAGATCTCTTGATTAACCAGTACACCTCCTACTTATCATTTGTGTTATAGAGTCTAAAAGAATGGGGTTTTACTCATTCAAGAGGAAGGCAGGAGAACTTGAGTTTTCACCTGGGTCAGAGAACCCTTTTTGTAGTGTGTTCCCTGCCT
>Ga0208819_1000173_pt1 | contig 61084 bp, 58 predicted proteins | sample June2015DPH_11_1_3_FD_184707 | JGI IMG/M metagenome (GOLD analysis project Ga0208819, IMG submission 184707) | Peatland microbial communities from SPRUCE experiment site at the Marcell Experimental Forest, Minnesota, USA - June2015DPH_11_150... | ecosystem: Environmental > Terrestrial > Soil >...
TGTTAATCCATGCGCTTCGATGAGAACTTCTTGAGAACCCATAAATAATCAAAAATAGAGTTGCATCGAGTAACTTAAAATTAACTCTTTTAGGGCATAATGCTTTTCTTTTCAGGATTTGCCTGAAATGTATTTGCAGTAACCGTAGCTTATTGGTCCTTTCTTGGTGGTTTCACATGGGAAATCTTTGCATTCAAAACACAATTTAACGCCTTTACTGAAAGCGCAAGAGCAGATTTGGCACATTTTATTTTCCCTTGCAACACAGCCAACATTGCCATTCGGGCAGGTGCCTTTCTGCATTCGAGGACATTTCTCGCAAGCGATACCGCAAACACCAATTCTCATGTAATTGACCCCTTAGTACTGGAAAGGTTATAGCCTCTTGCATATATATCAAAATTTGATTTAAACGTTTAAAGGCGAATTTGTTCTATCCTACAATAGGCGGTTGCCTGTGAAAGTTACTTTTTGGCTCCTAGACATTAACCCCAAAATAGAAAATGGGACAGTTGAATTGTGGCTTTGGGGAATTGATGCAAACGGAAACCGAGTGCTCATTATTGACAGAAACTTTACTGCTTATTTTTACGCTGTGGTCAAAGAAGGATTTGACCCGTCGAAAACTGCAAAGGAAATCATGAACGCTTATGCCTCATCAACAGTGAAGGCGGAAGTATCAGAGCGCAGGTTCTTCGGCAAACCCGTGCAGACAATAAAAGTTTACTGTAAAAACGCGACCGAAACTGGAAAGCTTGCAAGGGAACTTCGAGGGTTCGAAGGGGTAAAAGATTGCCTCGAAGATGATATTCGCATTCCTATGCGGTACCTAATCGACAATAATGTGACCCCCTGTGCATGGCATGAAGTAGACGCCGATGAAGAAGACAACGTGTTAGGCGTAAAAGTGAATAAGGTTTATGCTGCAGGGTCTATTCCAAAACAGCTTGGTAGTGTCGACAAGCCCCTGCTCAGAATCCTCAGTTTTTCAATGATCAGTTATAGTCGTGAAGGCTCGCCCAAACCAGATAGAAATCCTGTAGTAATAATATCCAGCGTTGCCAGCAACGGCGAAGAAAAGCAGTTTATAGCAGGCAACGAAAAAAATGATAAGCCTGTTATTCAACAGTTTGTTGCCTATGTTCGCCAGTTTGATCCTGATATCATCGTTAGTTTTGGCGCTAACGCTCAAGATTGGGATTACCTAATAAAAAGAAGCCACAGGCTTGAAAGAACATTTGATGTTGACCGCGCAAAAAATGAACCACATACCAGCGTTTATGGTCACATTTCCTTCACGGGCATGGCTAACGTTGATCTTGCTGATTTTATGGATGTTTTTCCAGAGGTGAAGGTTAAGACCCTTTCCAACTTAGCTTACCATTTAGGCGTAATGAAAAACGAATCAAGCAATGAAATTGAAGATATTGAATTTGCCAGTTACTGGGACGACCCGCAGAAAAGAGAAGCGCTTAAACAGTTCAGCTTAAACAACGCTCGTAAAATCCAAGGCTCCGCAATGTTGCTGATGGATTTCGCAATGCAACTATCACGCTTAGTGAGCCTGCCATTAGACCACGTTATGACTGCAGCTGTGGGCTTCAGGGTCGAATGGTTTCTAATTAAGCAAACACGGAAAATCGGCGAACTAATCCCCAAACGAATAGAACAGCCCTATCAGCCTTACACCGGAGGGTTAGTGCTTAAACCAAAACCTGGACTGCATGATAACATAGCGGTTTTAGATTTCAAATCAATGTACCCTAACATAATGATAAGATACAATTTGTCGCCTGACACATACGTTGCACCAGAGGAGCCTGAACCGCCAAGTGGAGTTTACGAAACGCCAGAAGTTAAGCACCGATTCCGCAAAGCACCGCCCGGATTCTACAAGGAAGCATTAACGTTCCTAATAGAAGTAAGAAACAAAATACGGGCACAAATGAAGACTTTAAGCCCCAGCACGGTTGAATACAGCATCTTGGATGCGAGGCAAAAAGCTGTAAAAATCATAACAAACGCTACCTATGGCTATGCTGGCTGGATTGGCGCAAGATGGTACATTAAACCAGTAGCCGAAGCAGCTTCAGCTTGGGGTAGACACTCCATTTTAAGCGCCACTCATTTAGCTGAAGAAAAAGGATTAACGATTATTTACGGTGACACTGACAGCCTGTTCTTAACTAATGACAAAGAGAAAATCCTTGAACTGCAAACCGAGATTAATGAGAATTTAGGCTTAGAAGTAGAAGTCAGCGAGGTTTACAAGCGTATTTTCTTCACTGAAGCCAAAAAACGGTATGCAGGCTTAAGGTTTGATGGCAGTTTAGACATTGTTGGGTTAGAAGTAATTCGGGGCGATTGGGCGGAAGTAGCTAAAAAAGTGCAAGAGCACGTTCTTGAAATAATTCTTAAGGAGCAGTCGCCTAAGAATGCAATTGACTACGTACATACCGTAATAGCAGCGCTAAAGCAAAGGAAAGTTCCGTTCCGTGACCTAATAATTTGGAAAACACTAACCAAGCCGCCAGAAGAATACGCTGTTAAAGCTCCTCATGTGGAAGCGGCAAAAATGCTCAAGGAAAAGGGATGGCGTTTAACAGGCGGCGACAAAGTAGGCTTCGTCATACTAGCAGGTAAAGGACGATTTTACAATCGCGTGAAACCTTACGTTTTCGCTAAGTATGATGAAGTAGACGTTGACTACTATGTAACCAATCAGGTAGTTCCGGCAGCAGCTCGAATACTTGGATTTTTTGATGTGACCGAAGAAGAACTGATTAAAAAAGACATGAACGAAAGTGAAGAAATCAGAAGCTTAATGGATTATATTTAGGCTTGAGGAATTGCGTCTTGGAAAGTTACCAATTCAACGTTTAACGCTGGCTTCACAGCTTCTGAAACTCGCGAAGCAACTATCCGCCTGATGTTCTTCTCGCCGGCAATATCAACGATTCTCTGAGTAATGATGCCGTCAAAAACCACTGTGTCAACACCGTTTACTTGCTGAAGCTTTTCTGCTAGCTGGCTTACTGGCAAACGCTCAATCAACTCAAGCTTATCGTTAAGTAAAACTGCTTCAAGTGTGCCCTGTAATGCTTTTGTAGCTTGGCTTATGGTTTCTGGAACCTCAACCTTGATACGCTCAGGCTTTTTAGGTTTAGAAACCTCTGAAACCTCTGTCATTGGAACCTTAGCTTCTAGAGCTTCAGTGATTTCTTTGCAGTTGCACTCCTCGATTTCTTTGCCTCTTGGAGCGCGACCAACAAACTTGGTACTCGTAACCTGCAATAACTCTTTTAATATTAAGTCGCCTCCTCGGTCACCATCTAGCAATGCAGTGGCTGTTTTTTCTTTAGTCAACTTCTTTATTGACTCAGGAACTTTGGCGCCTTCAAGAGCAACAGTGTTAAAGATTCCGCAGCGCATCAAATTGATTATGTCAGCGCGTCCTTCAACAACAATAATTTCTTTAGCACTTTCTAAACCTGGACCAGCAGGCAAATCTTCCGGACCGTACTTTTCCACTTTGCCAATCTTCATGGTATCAGAGATTTCTTTGTAAACCTCATCTACGCTTGGCATTAACTCAATAGTCCATTTATGCAGGATTTCTTTTGCTCGGTCAATGATTATTTTTCTGCGTGCTTCACGAACGTCCTCAATTTTATCCAAGCTAACTTTAGCCGAGCACGGACCGACACGATTAATGCTTTCTATGCTTGCAGCAATAAGCGCCGTTGAAACCCTATCTAAACTAGTCGGGATGGTTATTGCGCCGGTGGTTTTGTCATTTTTTGAGTGTAAATCAATTTCGATTCTTCCGATGCGTCCTGTTTTCTGTAGTTCTCTCAAGTCAAGTTCAGGTCCAAAAAGTCCTTCTGTTTGACCGAAAACTGCGCCTATAACATCGGGTTTTTCTACTACGCCTTCAATTTCAAATCTGGCATGTACAACGTACTTTATCGTAAATGTTTGGGATGCTCCCGTAAGTATGCACTTCCTAATGATTTTATTTGATTATTTGTTAAATCGCATAAAGCGAGTGTTTCTCGCAATGATGAGATTTTTAATTTTTTATTAGTTTGATAGAATTTAGGTGCATGCTGTTTAATAATATTTGTGGTTTAATGATTCATCTCCTTTACAAGCAGGTATAGAACTACCTTATAAAATAAGTGACATTTGCACACTTCTTCTACTTATTTAACGAAAAGTATGGTTTGGCGAACCAGCCATGTTAACCTAATGCGACGAACTAAAAGTAATTCAGGAAGAGCGAGGAGAGAGATCCAGTCGCATTTTCGGTTAACTGATGATCCGCCAAACGAGCTACGCGGTTTTCATACGCATACATATCAACCTCAAGAAAAAATAAAAGAATATGTGATTGCACCATGAGACAACATTCCAAGGCTCAGCTTTAAGCAGAATGCCACATAGAAACGCTTGTACCCTTCACCTTAAATAATAATAACATACAAAAGGTAAATACCAGACAACGGCGATGTCCATGAGCTTACGCTTTAATCCTGAATATGAAAAACTGTTGCCGAAAATGTCTGAGGCAGAATTCGTCGAGCTCAAAGCATCCATACAAGCAGAAGGCCAACACTACCCAATAACAGTGAACGAGGACCTAGAAGTTTTAGACGGACACCACAGGTACCGCGCATGCACCGAACTGGGCATTGAGCCAGATTTTGAAGTGCGCAAGTTTGAAGATAAACTGCTTGAAAAAAAATTCGTGATTGAAGTAAACCTTAGGCGTCGCCACTTGAACAATTTTCAGCTCGTAGAGTTAGCGGTGCCATTGTTAGAGATTGAACAAGCGCTCGCTAAAAAGCGGCAGGCAAAAGGCGGCAAAAACGGGCGAAACATGCAATTAGGATTAGCGCCAGATGACGCTACGCCCGAGTTTAAGGCTAAAGCAACTGAGGCCGTAGCCAAAAAAGCAGGCGTTTCAACCCGAACCTTTGAAAGAGGCAAAAAAATACTGGAAAAAGCAAGTGAAGATGACAAGCAGAGGCTGCGCGAAGGGAAAGCCAGCATCGCCAAAGTTTACAGTGAAATCGTTTCAAGCAGAAACGCGCAAGTTAAAAAAGGAGTTGCTGAGCAGCCGGATTTAAAGCAAGAGAGTCCTCGTGACTTGCAAAACAGAGCGGAATTGTTAACGCTTTTGGAGCGAATGCTTAAGCAAGAATTGTTCTGTCCTTCATGTGGGAACTCAATGTTCGAGTGTAGCAAATGCCATAAGACGTTGCAAGCGCTTTTGCAGTCTAGGAACTCTGGGAACACCGCTGTTCAATTAAAGGATACAGGTAACAAAAGCGCAACTTAAAGTTGTGAAAGCTCCAAGCTCCCAAGCAAACTTTTTATAATCCGCACAGCACTTAGCCGAAAGAAAAAGATAGTCTGATCAAAATTATGGTACAATACAAATGGGTAGCACTCTCGAACACAACTCTCGGCACGCTTATGGCTTCTATCGATGTTACAATAGTGCTAATCGCTATGCCCGCAATATTCAGAGGCATAAGCATTGACCCATTCTCATCTTTCCAGTACCTATTATGGATAATGTTCGGCTACAGCATAGTAACCGCCACCTTGCTAGTAACTTTCGGCAGACTATCCGACATATACGGCAGGGTAAAACTGTACAACCTAGGCTTTGCCATATTTACAGTCGGCTCAATACTGCTCTCCCTAACTCCAAACGTTGGCGATGCTGGAGCCATGGAACTGATAGTCTTCCGATTAGTTCAAGGTGTCGGAGCAGCATTTCTTTTCTCAAACAGCGCTGCAATAATAACTGACGCTTTCCCAGAAAACGAACGTGGCAAAGCATTAGGAATAAACCAGTTAGCTTTCTTGGCAGGTTCACTTATTGGCCTAGTTTTAGGTGGCATCCTGGCTGTTTTTGATTGGCGCTTAGTCTTTTTAGTCAGCGTTCCAGTAGGAGTCATCGGAACAATATGGTCATACTGGAAACTGAAAGAACAACATATCGTAAGGAAAAAGCAGAAATTAGATGTTTGGGGCAACATTTCCTTCGGTGCAGGCTTAACCCTGATTTTGCTAGGCATAACTTACGGGTTAATACCATACGGTAATTCACCGATGGGCTGGAGCAACCCATGGGTAATAGCTGCATTTGTATCCGGAGCGGCACTGCTGGTAGCGTTTCCATTCATTGAACGCCATGTGCCTGACCCAATGTTTAAGCTTGACCTTTTCAAAAACCGAATGTTCGCCACAGCCAACATCGCCACTTTTCTAAGTGCGATTTCAAGAGGCGGAATAATGATAATGCTCATAGTGCTCTTGCAGGGCATATGGCTTCCTCTTCACGGTTTCAGCTACGACTCAGCACCGTTCTGGGCTGGAATATTCATGATTCCAATGTCAATAGGCATAGCCCTCACTGGCCCCTTGAGCGGTTGGCTATCTGACAAGCATGGCGCAAGAGTGCTGGCGACGGCTGGCATGATAATTACAGGCATCACATTCTTAGCGTTCACTCTGTTGCCTGCTAACTTCGATTATTTGCCCTTTGCAATAATACTTTTAGTCATGGGCATAGGCAACGGCATTTTCATGTCACCAAACATGGCTTCAGTAATGAATTCTTGTCCGCCAGAACACAGAGGCGCTGCATCAGGCATGCGGGCAACACTTCAGAACTGTGGACAAACCATCAGCCAAGCAATATTCTTCGCCATAATCATAATATCATTAAATGCCACCCTACCAGCAGCACTTGCAATATCAGTAGCCAGCGCAGGTGCTCCAACGCAAATTGCAGCAGCATTCAGTCATACGCCTGCTTCAGGCGCACTTTTCGCTGCTTTCCTCGGCTACAATCCTATAGGCACGTTACTTCAAGGTATGGGTCCAACTGTAGCTGCAAGCTTGCCACAGCACACGCTAACTGTTTTGGAGGGTCAAACCTTCTTCCCGAATGCTATTGCTTCGCCATTCATGACAGCGCTAACACAAGCCTTCATAATTGCAGCAATACTATGTTTCGCCGCAGCAGTATTCTCAGCGCTTAGAGGTAAAAAATACGTTTATTCTGAAAACGGGTGCTTAGAAAACGGTTCAGCAAAGACTGCTACTTCAAAATAGCATAGAAATCCTTCACTTTTTGCGACGCGCCAGGCGTCAACGGTTGTCCATGTCCACTAAGCATAACATCAAAATCAAAAGTTGAAATTTTTCCTATAGAGTCCCTTGCTTTATCGGCATCTAACGTAAACTGCTCAGGTGGAGCCGTAATCTTGCCATCTACAAACCTAAGGGCATCGCCGACAAACATGACTTTTCTTTCAGTATCTAAAAGTGAAATGCTTCCTTCAGAATGCCCACTTGTTAGAATAACATTTAACCTTCCAACTTTATCGTATTCTTTAAGAAGTAAGTCAGGCTCAACTGGTGCAGGTTTAATAACTGAACTGAAAGCTCTAAACATTAAATTCTTAGGTTTAGGCGGCGCTTTCTTTCCAGCAACAATATCGGCATCAAATTCGTGAACCGCTACCTTGGCATCGGTGAGTTCCTTCATTTTTTTGGCGCTTCCAACATGGTCAATGTGAAAGTGAGTTAACACGATTATGGAAACGTCTGTTGGCTTGCGACCTAGACTTTCGATATACTTTACTATTTTCTTGTGGCTTCGAGGCAAGCCAGTATCAATCAAAATAAGCTTCTCTCCATCCTCAACAAGGTAAACGTTGCCGTTGATTCCGTCTACCTGATAAATTCCATCGACAATTTTCATTAGCGAACACCTACAGAAAAATTAAATTGCTTAGCCTTAAAAACGTATCAGCAACAAAAACCTTGCGGTTTTTTCAACCACGGTAGTCATGTTAGCATGGATTTTTTGGCGCTTTGCTTTTGTATGCAACCGCAAGCGAAATGGTCGCCGTGGCAAGCAGGACAAGGATCATTTGAATGCTTAACTCTGGCACTGCAGGTGTTGCCGAAGGCTCAGGGGATGGTGATTCACTTGGAGCAGGCGAAGGAGTGGGAGTAGATGAAGGACTTTGAGTGGATGAGGGACTTGAGGTTGCTGAAGGCGATGAGCTTGGCGAAGACTGCGGAGTGCTAAGAACAATTGAACTGCTAAGATTTGCTATTAAGCCCGCGTTATCTTCTATTTGGCAATAAACCGTTTTCGCTCCGTCTCCATTGGTTAACTGCCAGTTTTCGGTGTTTGTATATGGTTCCCAAGCAATCTGATCCCATATACCGTCATTGCTGAATCTTATTTGGCTGATGCCTGATAGTGAATCAGTTACATTTACGGTTAGGGTGACAGTGCTTGAGGATGTGTATGTTGCACCATTATTTATTTGGATTGAACCTTGTGGAGCTGTTTTTTCCAGTTCAATTCCCGTTAAAGTCACGTGTGGAAGTTCCATGGTGCCTGTTCCGTAAATGTCCCATGTGCTCCAGTACTCGAGCGTGTTATTGCTGCCTTCCGTGGTTATGAGGGGTTGCCTATTAGCGGTAACGTTATAGACGGTTCCGTTATTAATTTTGTAATATGTTTGGGTAACGTTGTAGTCTGGGGTTAAATTTATTGTAAAGTCTGTTGTATGCCATAAACCATCGTAATCAGTGGTTAATGTTGGCAAACGAGTAAGGAATACACAGAAGTTTGAGGCTCCGTCGTTTATTGTAATCATGTGCTGCCCTGCAGTTGTGGTCGGCACAAGCACGGTTGCATTGAAGAATCCCTTTTCGTCTGTTGTCGCTGTGCCAAAGTTTATTGTGCCGTCCCAGAGCAAAGATGCAGTACCAGGGCTAAACCATTCACCGGCAACTACTATTGATTGATTATTTTGAACGGAAGCGGTTGTACTTAGGTCTGTGTTGTTGCCGTATAATCCTGTTGCAACATTGTTGCCTAATTGGGTTAAGCCTCTACGCCATTCCGTGTATGGAATTGTCGTGTTGTATGAATGGCCGTTGGTGTTGTCTTGGGCTCGAAAAACGATGTTATCAGAGAGAGATTGATTGTCGCCGGCAGTGTTGTTTTGCAGCAGGTCCGGAGCAGTAAAGTTGTAACTGAAATTTTGTGCAGATGACGTTGTTAGATTATTAATTATTGGAACCCAATTGGTGGAATTTAATGGGTTTAGGTAGGAAATATTTACGGAACTATTCGCTGTGAAGCCTATTCCATCAAGCTCAATTGCGCCTCCGGCTGGACCTGAAGTTGGAGAAACCGTAAGGTACGTGCCAAAATTATATGTCAATGGGCTACCTAATCCTGTAACAAGATCATATCCTGGGGTTGCAAGATTGCCATTTGACCCTGAAGTGATGTCTCGAAAGTAAGAAGAATAATCTAATTTTGCTTTCTGATACAGATTAATGTTTGTTGCTGAGAGTCCGAGAGCGTGAATAGCCGCCCACTGCGGTGCCCCTGCGCTTGTGCCACCAACCTTATACCATGAGGAATTGCAATACACAGAGACTCCTGTTGAAGGATTCGCGTTATAAGAAACATCAGGAACCGCACGTTTAGCATATGTGAGACCATAACTTGTTTGATAGTTAGGTCTAGGTTCAAATGTGCTCACTCCGCCGCCGCTTCCGCTCCAAGCTGTCTCAGAAGCAACTGTGCCATCAGTGTTAAGGTTAAGTGTAGTTCCTCCAACAGCAACAACATTTGGTGAGCAAGCAGGCCAGCTGACTCCTGAGCCGGAGCCGTTGTCTCCAGAAGAAGCGAAGAAAATGATCCCTGGTTTATTAAAATGTGGGTCATAATTTTTTATAGAAAAATCTTCAGCGCTTCCCCAACTCATAGAGACTGCGACTACACCAGGCTGACTTGTAGCATAGTCAATGGCTGAAAGGAGGCTGCTTCTGGTGTTATTCACTGCTTCTACTAGCAATATTGTTGCATCTGGGGCAATGGCGTGAGCCCACTCAACATCCAGACAAGTTTCCGTTGCCCAATCGCTGTTCGCGGGACTAAGAGTTGTTGACATGTTGTGTACCTCAAAATTGCTATTTGTTGGCGGTGGTAAACCTGATTGGTTGGAAAACATCGTTAAATCGTTCCATATAGTAGTCGTATTATAAGCATCAATTATCGCGATTGTGGCCCCTGCGCCTCCTGATGATGGCAGTCCATAAGCTACTCTTATTTGGGCTGGGGAATAACCTAGTGGATCTGAAGAGCCAGATAGTTGAATAATATGCATGGGATAGGCTACCCATTCATCGTTGGGCTGTGCCGCCAGAATCGTTCCGACCGGCACAAAGTAAGCAATAATAAATAATGAACATACAACGAATACCATAAATTTTGATGCGTGTATTCGATTCACTTTAGCCACGTTCCTTTTTGTCATGGAACGTCTTGAAGTTATTGATAACTTGTTTATATGTTCAGTACTGCTATCTTTTATGCTTTATGACATATTGATAATTAATAAATTAAAACGACAGTAACAAAAAATTTTTCATTCTGCAAGCGCAAATAATATAGCACTACACACAGCAACAGTATCTCACAGTGAAGTAACTCATGCAAAGGTCTTATTCGCGATTACTGGGCGTAATTGGAAAACCCAACACGGGAAAATCCACATTCTTCAGCGCCGCAACCTTGGCAGCGGCAGAAATAGCAAATTATCCCTTCACCACGATCAAGCCGAACAGGGGAGTCGGCTACGTACGCACGCCCTGCGTCCATGAAGAATTCAAAGTAAAAGACAACCCAAAAAATTCCTTGTGCCTAGATGGTGTAAGGCTTGTTCCAGTAGAATTAATCGACATTGCTGGGCTTGTTCCAGGCGCATGGGAAGGACGCGGCTTAGGCAACCAGTTCCTAGACGAAATACGCCAAGCAGACGCACTTATCCACATAGTTGACGCTTCAGGCGGAACAGACTGCGAAGGGCGTGTTTGTAAACCGGGCGAGCATGACCCGCTTGAGGATGTTAAGTTTCTTGAACATGAAATAACAATGTGGATGGTAACCATACTTAAGAAAGATTGGCCGAAAATCGCCAGGACAGCGGAAGCAGATAAAAAGGGCGTTGCCGTACCCCTTGAAGAGCGTTTAACAGGTTTAGGCATAAGACGTCAACATGTCGCTGAGGCCATCAAAAGGGCGAACTTAAACGTAGATAAACCCACCACATGGTCTGACGAAGACTTTTACCGGTTTGTTGACACTTTAAGACGAATATCAAAACCCATGCTGATAGTTGCAAACAAGATTGATCTGCCAACTGCTGAGGCAAACTTGGAGAGGATGAAAGAGCTTGATTACATGGTTATTCCATGTTCGGCAGAAGCTGAACTTGCACTTAGACGTGCTGCTGAAAAACAATTAATCGATTACAAGCCAGGTGACCTTAACTTTAAGGTAACGCAGCCAGAAAAACTTTCCCCAAACCAAATTAAAGCACTGGAAGCTGTACGTGAAAAAGTGCTCCAAAAAAACGGTTCAACAGGTATCCAAAACGCCATAAACATGGCTTACTTTAAACTCCTAAACATGATAACCGTTTACCCCGTGGAAGATTTGGAGCACCTATCTGACCATAATGGGAGAGTTTTGCCAGACGCCTATCTTGTACCTAAAGGAACGACTGCGCGCCAGTTCGCCTACTTAATTCACACAGAACTTGGAGAAAGCTTCATCTACGCTATCGATGCTCGAGACAAAAGAAGAATCGGCGAAGACGCCATACTGAAAGACAGAGATGTTATCTCAATAGTTAGCGCGAAAAAACGTGCCTGACCGCTTGGTTAGGCGCCATAACGGCGCTTACGTAGCTGGTAAGTTCGAATGACACGGAGAAGGTCAATAAAGCGGAAATCAGGCCAATAAACATCCAAAAACACCAGCTCACTATACGCAGATTGCCAAAGCAGAAAACCACTCAGTCTTTCTTCGCCTGAAGTTCGAATAATCAAATCTGGCTCCTGTTTAGTCATGTGCGATGTATACAGATATTTCTCAAACATGCTCTCGTTAATATCATCCAGTTCCAACTTGCCATCCTTAACCTGCTCAGCAATGATTTTGGCAGCATCAACAATTTCTGCTCTTCCACCATAAGCAAAAGCAAAATTCAAAAATTGATTATCATAATTTGCTGTGGCGCTCTCCATTTCACCAATTAGCTGCTGTAGGCTTTCTGGAAGAAGATTAATTCTGCCGATGACTTTAACATGAACCTTGTTTCTATGAATGCGCTCGTCAGTTAATAGTTTACGGAATTTTTCCTCAGAAATCTTCATTATCTCCTCTATTTCTTGAGGAGAACGCCTAAAATTCTCAGTTGAAAACGCGTATAGCGTTATGAACTTTACGTTAAGTTTCAAACACCAATCTAAAAGATGTTCAACCGTTTCCGCACCCTGCTTATGCCCCAGCCATGGGTTAAGCTCATTTTCTGAAGCCCAACGCCTATTCCCATCTAAAATTATGGCAATGTGTTCAGGCTTTACTCCGCTCTTAACCTGCTCCCACAGCCACTTCTCATACATCTTGTATGCGCCAATGACAGAAAGAACTTTTTTAAGCACTAAGCGTGACCTCGCATGTTAAACGTTTCTTCAAGGATTTCTATGCAACTATGCATTATAGTTAAAACCTTTGTAGTTTCAATTAAATCTTGCTCTAATTCGAGGATAAAATGGAAGAAAAAATTCATTTTGTCGCTTGGCTCTTTTCTGGTTTTTGGAAGAAGTCTTTAGTTGACCTGTTAACAATAAAAATTAATAGTACAGAAGCAACGCCGATTAGAATACCTACTATTATTGTGAAAAGGAAATTTGAAAAAAACGGGTCATTTAAACCTATTGGCGCTCCCGTGCTACTTGGGTTGTAAATTATGTTTGCTGTTGCGTCGAGGATCCAACGAAACCACGCAACTGAAACTATCAAAGCAATATTGCGTAGCAATTTTGAGTCTCTTTCAATGTATAAACGTACGCTTCGTCCAAGAAGAACAATGATTAACCCCACCACTAAAAGGTCCATGATACCTTTGATAAAGAATGTAGCAATTCTTGGAGTGATAGTAAGCCATCCGGCAAAATTGCTGGGAAACGGTGCCACGTTGATAGTGACGTTTGCTATTCCCAGGTAGACGCTGACGGCTACACATAAGATTCCGGCGAAAATTGTGTAATTTGAGATTTGCATTGGTAGGGGCGGCGGCGAATATTCTTTTATCCACTTATAGAAGTCTTTAGCTGATTTGTCAACGCCGAAGCCTTTGATAAGCAAGTAACCGCCTACAACAATTACAATGGTAATTCCGTAAAAGTAAATAGCGCCTGGATAGACGAAATTGTTGATAGCCCAAAGAATACCGAAAATAAAAACCAGTAATCCAGGCAAACCTAACGCCATGCGAGCGTACCTAGGGTTATCCACTAATAGTCGAATGTATTTTGTGAAGAGGGCAGCAGTTTCTTCGATTGATTCGCTATGCTTTATTACTATCCGTCTGACCGATGAAACGGGCACTCTGGATTCAACAAGAGGTAAAACTGCTTCGTCAGAATAGCCATCTGTAACCAAAATTACCTCGTTTGCACTAAAAGAATCTAGCAAATTACTTAATTCAGCAACCAATTTTCTATCCGCGCTAACACCACCCAACTCAGAACCCGATATGGTAGCGACTTCAAACATTTCTTCTGGCTGCTTTTCGTTTTGTAACCTGTCATGAAGGCGGACGGCTTCAAACATAGCGTTTGCGTCAGGTTCTTCAGGGTCTTTTAGGGCTAAGGCAACTGCGCCGTCTAAGTTTGCGGTCCTTCCTAGAAGCGGCGTTTTTATTCCTGCTTTTGTTTCTATATCGCCATCTCTATCCACACATAAAATTAGGATTCGCTTTTGCGTTTGTTCTTGCGTTTCCTTTTTCGCCATCTATCTCTATTCCCATAATATTGCTATTTAACTTTAATCTTGTGTTTCTGAATCATCCTGAGCGCCGTCACCCATAACAAGTTGAAACTCATTCCAACTTAATTTTTCGCCCCTTTGAAGCTTATCCCTAGCTTCAGTCCCAAGCTTTTCTTTAATAGCTTGCTCAGTCGCCATTTTCTTCACTTTATCTTTCTCTTTAACTGAAGCTTTCAAGTTTTTTAATTGCTCAGTCAGTTCCCGGATTTTCTCATATAAGGGAGCAATTTGTTCTTTTGTTTTAATGTAAGCTTGGTGTAAGCTATCAGCTTCACCTTTGTTAATTTTCACACTATTTACTTTTTCCATCATATTTGAGTGTAACTCTTGGCTTTTCGTAGCTAAATCAGTCAATTCCTTATGCCACGCGTCGGCTTGAGCCTCAAAGGTTCTCCGTTGGGTCAGTAAGTCCTTGATTTTTCTGTTTCGCAGGTCGATTTTTTTGTAGCTGCTAAGTTGGATTTCAAGTTGTTTGACGTTCTCTATTAGCCTTTTTTCTTCTTGCAAATCAAGAGAGTTTGTCTGTATTTTCCATTCAATTGCTTCAAGCTCTTCTTGCAAATCTCGCTGCCTTTCGCGTGGTAATTTCTTCTTGAGTTCAGAGATTTTTTGGTTTATGGCGTTTACTTCATCGATGATGGGCGCGGCCTTCGCTCTGATAGAGTCTCTTTGCTGTTTTAGCAGCTTAACTTTTTCATTTATACTGTCGCGCTCATTTTTTAATTCAGTGATTTCCTGACGGGCTTTCCTGACTTGATCGTTCAACTGGTTTCTTTTTTCAATATACTTTTTGATTTGAGCGTTCGCTAAGCTAGCTTGTTCTCTTAGCTTTTCAATTTGCTGGGTAATGTCTTCTATTTGGCTGGTTTTCTGGTGCTCTGTCATGAGCGGGCCTCTGATGTAAACTAAAGATAATGTTGATTGTTATTTCAAATTTATATTGATTTGTATGTAAAAATCCGTTCTTTCGTTCATGCAAAAGCATAGTTTTTAAATTATAATTTTAAATATATGCTGGCACCATGATTTGGTGAGATGTGGACATGACCTTTAATTATGATGAACTGCTAAAGAGGGCGTGCGCTCAGATGCCAGAAGTTTCCACAAAGCGTGAGCGCTTAGAATTACCAAGATTGTTTGTTAACACGGTTGGTATGCGAACGATAATTTCTAATTTTAAGGAAGTAGCGGATGCCTTGGATCGTGATCCTCAGCATATTTTGAAGTTTTTGACGCGGGAAATGGCTACAGCCGCAACTTTTCAAGATTCAAGAGCAATATTTCAAGGAAAATTTCGCTCCGATAGTTTCGAACGGTTATTGCAGAGGTATTTAGAGAACTATGTAATTTGCCCAGTTTGCAAGCGCCCTGACACCAGAGTTGTTAAGGAAAAACGCTTGTCTTTTCTAGTATGCAACGCTTGCGGTGCAAAATCATCAATTAAACAATTGTGAGAGAGCTAAAAATTGGAAGTCTATGTAAACCTCAAGAAGGACGGCAGAAATGTGCTTTTAGCTATCTGCGACTGTGAATTGCTCGGCAGGACGCTTCGGGAAGGCAAAATTGTCTTTCATGTTAGAGACGAGTTTTATAATGGTCGAAAGGCGAGTGTTGAAGAAGCTATTGGAATGATTAATAATTCAACCATAGTGAACCTTGTAGGCAAGTGCTGTGTTGAAAAAGCTATAGCGAAGGGTTATGTGCATCCTGAAGCGGTTTTGAAAATAGAGGGCATACCTCACGCCCAAATCGTGAAGTTTTAACCATGCTTATGGATAAATAGTAAACTTTTGCTGTCATTGTCATTTCCTTTTCCTAAACAGTTTAACGTCTTGAAAATCGCAAACATAGTCAAATCCAGCTTCGATTAGGCTTAAAGCTTCAGCTTCGGTTCTTGCTGCTTTAGAAGTGTAGTCGTCACCACCGTTAGGATAAGCAAGTCTTTCCAGGTCAATGTACACTAAAGTGTTTTTGCCTTCATAGTTTAAGCAACACTTTAATATAAACGGCAATCAAATACAGAATGTAGATCATGTTGAAGATGGTTAAGCCAATTTCAGGGTAACGAATCCACAATCTAGATTCAACACCAAGAAAATAGCCTTGTGTAGATATACCGTAGAAGGTCAAGCACATTAATGAAACAGCGCCAAACAAGCCTGAAAGCCCTACGATATGGAATACATATTTCAAGTTTAAACGCATGTTATTAGTTAAAGTTTTTTGGTGCTTCATTAAGGGTAAACTCCTTAAATGATTCCTAAAGTAATCAGAACAATTACAGCGTCAATTGAGAAAACTATGATTGCTAAAACTTTAAGTCCCGCTGGAATTGCGTTGATTTTTTCTACTAGTTCATTTATCACTGGGTTCCTCATCTTTCATTTTTTAGCCTTCTTTTTGCGCTCTTCGCGTTTTTTAAATTTCCAATATTCGCGCATTGAAGGAGAACCTTTATGTTTCATAACAATGACTTTGCCGTGTTTAGCGTTTAAAGATAAATTAGAGTCATTGACGTTCAATGACGAATTTAAACAAGGCTTTCTCCTTTCAGACGGATAACGGTGCTTCTTTCCCCGATCAGCTCTAAGCTCTCGTTTATGCGATTTGAAAGGCTCAATAGAAAAACCTCTGCTCTGTGCGTCTATATCCTTAAGCGAATTTGAAAGGCTGTTTAACTCAGATTTTATTTGCTCGATTGAGTGATTAGTAAGAATAGACTTAGCCGACACCTCAAGAGCCTCCAAAAAAAGAAGGGAATTGAGGGAGATGCTCAGTTAGTCGCCCTTTTTTGTTAATACGCCCAAATAGTAAAATTCTAAATTTGTTTGTTGCTTTTTTTATTGGTTCAATGATTAAAGTTTTAGGAAGTGCTAAGTTATCTAAAAGGTTGCTTGTGTTTATGGTGCCGCCTTTTAGGATTATTTCTTTGGCTTGGGGGCCAGTATTGAATAGCAAGTCTATGATTGACATGTTAGGTTGAAAGCCTTCGTATCTTTGTTTGTAAATTGGGTGCTCGTAGTAGTGCCATTGAATCTTAATGTTGGCTTGTGAGAACAAGCTTTCATTAACGTAGGCTTTTCCTCCAGAACCTGACAGATACGTGTCAGCCCCCATAGATCTACACATGGATACTAGTTTTTCGTTTTTTCTTTTCCGCAATAAGGAAATTCGGATGAACGGACAATATTTACTTTTATGGATAAGATTTCGGCAAACGTCCTTATGAGATGCAGGTTTAAGCCTATTAGTAGTTCATGATCGAAATCTATGGCTTCTTTAATTAAAGGAAAATATTCTTTAAAATAAGGTGTCTTTTCGTAATTGTTCGTTATTGCACTTAAATGTTTATTTTTCCATTGGGTTCCTGCTATTTTTACATCCTTAAGAGTTTGTGGGTGCCCATGAGTAATGGGTACAGTTAGCCATTCCCAACCCTGCGCCGTTCTAATTTTGTTTCTATTGTGAAATCCGCCGTGTTGAAATTGTGCATCGTCATAGATGACAAAAGTGTTGCATCTTGCAAGTTTATCAAAGAAACCAAGCCATGGCATATATTCTGGCTGGTGAACAAATATTATCATTTTTATCTCCTTTAGGTAGATGGCTACCTCTTTCAAGGTTCATTGAATGGTTTTGAAAGATCCTTTTTTGTTAAACCTGCCTTGCTAATTGGCCGAATGCTGATAGGATTCAGTATTTCAGAAGCAATGTAAACAGCTGTTTGTTTAGTAAAGCAAAGGGCTCTCCATTATTAACGATGAAAACCATGCTATATAAGAACTAGTTACAGCTTCTTGTAACTACAAAGTTAACTTTTGCCTGAATTATTCAAAATGCCCCTTTATTGGTGATGTCACCAACTCCGCGCACAATTCCCTTTTTCTTTTTGGAGGCTCAATAAGTGCAAGTTAACAAGGATTTTAGTGTTGAGCCTTTCCGACAGCGTAAACGTGGAATCCGCAGCGATAAGGGAAAAGCGCATAATTACCCGGATAAACGGAGAATCCCTTGCTTAAATTCGTCTTTGAATGTCCGAGAAACGAATTTATCTTTAAACGCTAAACACGGCAAAATTATTATTATGAAACATAAAGGCACGCCTTCAATGCGCGAGTATTGGAGACAGAAAAAGCGCATTCAGAGAGAGAAGGCAAAACCGAGCGGTAATGACATAGCGGTGAAACCATGCGAAAAATTAGCGTAAAAAGATTTTTGACAATCAGCTTAATCATTCTGTTAAGCACCGTGATGTTTACAGCTTTAGTTAATCGAGAGGTTTATGCTCAAACCTCACTTATAACCAACGGCAATTTTGAATCAGGATCAACAGGATGGACTTTTTCAAACACGACCCAAATTTATGTTTCAGCAAATAACTATGAAAGCCCAACTCATAGCGTAGAGATTGATCCTGGTGTCGGCAACAATCTAGGAGCTTATGCAATTCAAAGTTTTAACGCTACAGCAACAAGCTATCTAACACAAGTCTCTGCTTATTCAGCAACGGCTTCTGGAGCTAATTATGTTTCGCTTCGTTTGCTTTATAACGATTCTTCCTATACCTCTATAGATCTAACAGCAACTCAAAGCGGAACGAGTTTTGTTGAATGTACGCTTACTCCAGCTTCTAATAAGTTTGCTAATGGAATAGAAATTATTGTTGTGCAATCAACGGCAGGGCAAGGAAACGACTTTGTGGACGATGTAGTGGTAACAAGCAATCAAACAGTGCCTTATAGCGGAGGATACCCCAGTGGCACCTTGATTAACGCTTTAAACACAACTGCTTTTGCGAATAATTGGCAGCCGACTTTAAGCAACTGGAATACAGTAATGACGGCAGCTCCAGCCGACATTGACATGATGATGACAAGCGTTCAATTTGGATTAACAACTGTTTCAGCCGTTCAAAACACTGTAGATAATAGCGGTTCGCCTCCAGCGATAATATACTTCTATTCGACCTATGCCATTAAGATGGGCTTAACTTACAATTCAACCGCTATAAAATATGCGTTAGACAATCTGAAACCGTTAGATTACGGTTTTACTGTAGTCGGTGCTTATTCAACGGGTTTACCAGCGTCAACGGGATGGGTTAATGTAACTGGAGGCAGCCCAACCGAAAATGAGTTTTACATGGCTGAAGGCTATTTGCTTTATGTCTATTACTGGGCTAACTATTACAGTTACGATCAATCACTCTGGAATCTTGCAACCGCTTACAACACTTTCGACAGCATGGTAAATAGTTCTATTACAAATGGGAATTATGGCACCATGTTGTATATTGGCTCTATGGATTCCACTTATTTTATTGAAAACGGTTTATCTCCATTTTACGTTAGCAACACACGTTATTATGACGAGTTTGGAGAAACCGTTAGAAACCTATTGCTTTTCTACTCTTTCGGTGAAACTCAAGCGTTAAACGTAGCTGTAACAATGTGGAACACTTACGCGAGTGTTGACTGGAACCCAGGAGGAGCAGAATATAACCCTTCTAAGCCATTAAATTGGACTTCAACAGGAGGCTATTTCCAGTATGAACCTAACCCTTCAAACAATGAGTATGAATGTGAAGCTGCTTTTTTCTTGCAAGATGTCTATTTGCTGCAATCTGCTTATTTCCAAGCTACTGGGTTAACTCTAGCGAATACAACTTTAGTCATGCAAGACTTACAAACCCGATTTATTTCTCAAGGATGGCTAAGTTATCAATGGATGTATTCGGGAGCTCCCTCAACCGTTGATCACACCGTAATACATGCTTATGTAGAGACAAACCAACATAGGTTGGCTAATACTTTAGGCGCATGGGAGGCTCTTTATGCTGAATGGTCGGCTTTTCCCAGTTCCGATACTTCAATTCTCAGAAACATGCTTTTAGGTAACGGCTCAGCAAACTATCTTTATCCAGCATGGCAATACCTCTATAGCTCCAGTTTATACTATGCTGGAAACCAATTTAGAGCTGAGTCAAACGTAGGCGCTGACTCTCAAAGTACAGGGCAAGCCGAGCTTTTAACAGCCATGCAGGGTATTGTGCCTCAAACAGCGGTTTTAGCTACTCCGCTCCAAGAACTGTATTATCAAAGCTGCGTCAACATGATTGACCCCGAATTGTTTAACATAAACTTCGCTTCGAATCAGTTAACAGTCGGAATCTCTGCACCTGGAAGCGTAACCTTCATTTATGGAGCTACGCCTTTCAACTACACTTTTGCGTCACCTGGCCTCTATACTTTACAATTTGATAGTAACTGGACTAGTGTAACTTCGCAAAGTGAAACAGCCTTACCAACAAGAAACTATCTGCTTAGCATGACTTACTCCAATGTTTCAGCCAATCAAACGGACGCGGGGAAAAGCACAACATTCTCAAGCTACTGGAGCGCTAACGCAGCATCATTAAGCGGATACATATTTTCAACCAACAACACGGGAAGCTGGGTTAATGGCACCTATACATCCTTTTCTGCTACTCCAAGCTGGGCAAACGTGACTTTAACTTTAACCTCTTCAGTCGGTCAACCAGTCGGCTATATGTGGTACGTCAACGACTCTGTAGGTCAATGGCTTAGTACATCGATTCAAACGCTAACGACTACGGGCTACTATATTTCAGCTTCAAGCGACCAATTCAGCACTATTACACCAGACGGTTTAGTCGGGGTAGAAAAGGGAGGCAGTCAATCTTTCAGTTTTTCGGTTGTAAACGGTAGCTATAGCATTCAAAGCGTAATAATCAACGGAACATATCAAGCGCCGTTAACAAGCCCTTACAGTTTCAGTAACGTGCAGGGAAACGAGAGTATAGCGGTTTCAACCTCTGCCATAATCTACTCTGTTGATGCTAGCTCTGATAGTGGATGCGTAATTATTCCCTCTGGAAACTTGATTTATGCCCGTGGCACATGGGCTAACTTCACATTCAGCGCATATCCAAACTATCAAATTTACAATTTAGCGGTTAATGGAGTTAACCTAGGCCCACTAACAAGCTACAATTTTATGCCCTCTGGAAACACCACGCTATCTTTAACTTCAATTCCGATTAGCAAAAACACTAACAATGGAGGCAGCACAATAATTATTAATCCAACTCCAGCGCCGACAGCTCCAACAGAAACAGCAAACCCGAACGGCGAAACTCAAGCCGAAGCCAGCTATTACAACCTGGTTTTTGTCGTTGGAAGCGTACTCATAGTTTTTCTTGTTGCTTTAGTGATGTTTAAGAGCAAAAAGAAGAGGTCGAAAGTACAGTGGGACAGGTACTAAGCAAACGCAAAACCATTTTTCTTTTAATCGTTATCTCAGTGGCAGCCTTGCTAGTCGGCTACTATCTCAATCAGCTAGGAATCAAGTTTATGCCAATTTAAAGAGGGGTTGAATGACGCAGAAACTAAGCACCATAGGCAAAAAAATTTCGTTTAGGGTAATGAGAGGCTACGGTGGAAAATCTAAAGGGTTCTTTTCAGGAAATAGCGGGAGCCTCTTCAAAATAGGATTTTTCTTTATCGCCTTCGTTTTGGTTGTAGTTGTGGTTGCTACAGTTTTTCCAGATGTCATTAAGATAATCAATGACGGCCTAGGATTCTTAAATCATCTATTTGGAGGCGCTTAACATGCAGCAAACAAACCAATTTATGGAACGGCTCCAAATCCGCACACAAACAGAACCTAAAAAACTTCGCTGGGAAGCGCCGACATGCGATAGCTGTGCTAGAAAACTCTGTAGTTTCAGAACGCTAAATACTAAATCAGTTTGTAACCTCTGGAAAAGTGGGTATTCTCTGAAAAAAAGGGAAACATGGAAAACGGAACGCGTGTTTAACATAAAAGATCCTAGTCTAACCACATCAAAAAGTCTAGTGTCGAATGGAGAGGGTCAAGTTTGACTTTTCCAAGAATCTATTTACCAGGGCATCCTAAAACGTTTGCACGTGACCCAGAAACAAACAAGTTTCTGCATATAGACATAGAAGCTACAGAGGCATTACAAAACAGAGCCATGCCAACAGAGCAAGAAATAGACGACATACTCAAGAAGGCAGACCTTTTAGAAACTCTATATTTCCAGCTCAGAGCAAAAGCCATAATCGGGCTAGTTAAGATTTTTGGGAAACGCCGAGCCGAGCTAGGCCTCTTAGAACCTAAAGACTTGCTGATAGAAGAGGGGTTACTCTATGTTACTTTCACAATTTGCAAGAAAAGCAAAAAGGGCTTTTTCCAATATCTCCAATTCTTAAAAAAACAAGGCGACCCAGAACTGTTAAACAAGCCTCTGCCTATCCTGCAAGAAGAATGTAAAAACTGGAATCTCACAAAAGAAGGCTCAAGACTCAAAAAGTACACACGGCAAAAATACACTCCAATCTCTGATAAATTCGCTAAGTTGGTTATTGACTATTTCGACTATATGACAGAAAATTATCCCAGCGCTAAGTTTCTGTTTCCCAGCGGAAAAGAGGTTTTCGGTTCTGGGTACTTGATTAGCGCCGATAAAGCGCTCTCAGGACGGCAAATATTGAGCATTGTAAAAGAGCTGGATTCTAGTGTGTGGATACACCTGTTCCGAAAGAAAAAGGGTTCTGAAGTGGCTAGGCGATACGGACGAACCCTTGAAAGCGTTTTTATGGTGAAAGATACGCTGGATTTAGAACGGCTGGAAACGGCTATGCACTATGTCGAAGCAAACGCTCCCAAAATGGAAACTGGAGAGACATAAAGGTGTTTCCGCTTTTAGTGCTTGACTTGAATAGCTTGATTAATTCCATGATTAACGGCGTGTTTGTCGGCATGGGTTCAGGTGTCGGAATATGGATTGTTACAAGACACTTTCTAAGACACTTAGAAGCCCTTGAGGAAAAACTCAAAAACGGTAACGGAAAGGCAGGTGAAAAGTAAAATGCTTTCAAGAGATTGCGATGGTTGCGGAATGCAAAGAGACTGTTCAAGGCGCTATAGAATCGCTTTCACCGGTAATAAGGTCTATTGCCCTGACGGAACAGCGCACCTAATAGATTCAGGCTCAGAGGTTTAGAAAAAGGAAAAAGTTTAAGGTTTCTTTTCTTCAGCTTCTTTAAGTTTAGCTAAAGCATGTTCTATCGCATGGCTTCTGTTAGCGAAAGTTGTGTCCTTAACCTTGCGGTCAACCCATTTTAAGAGGGCATCGCTAACTGTGACAGCTATTCTTTTCTTAACCATGACACTCAAGTTAATCACCTTTCCTTTTTACGTTTATGTCCGTTAGTATGCAGTTATGCACAAAGGTAATATATAACTTATGCTAAAAGAAGAATACCAAGGAGAGAAAAGAAAAATGCAAAAACAAGCAGAAAAACCTATTGAGTATGAATCTATAAGCATAGAAGTGCCTAAACAAGTCATGGAGCTGCTAAGAGCCTCTGAGTCTATCTTAGAAATGTCACCTAAAGAATGGATCGAATATTATCTCGTTGACGCTGTGCGGTCTAGCATAGATTCAGATATGTTCACGGACAGCCCAAAAGAGCTTGCCGATAAATTCAGTTTGAACCCAGTGTTTAAAGAAATCTTAGACACTACAGTGTTATAGACCCTTTTTCCTTTTTTTTTATGGTTCTCAGTTACCATTTTTTACGTTACTGAGTATGTAAAGCATGATAGACTATCACGATAAAGTTTTGTCTAGCTGAGTATGAATAAATCCTTTTTGTTTGTATAAACGCTCAAGTCTTCATACAATCCCTTTTTTATTAGTTCAATTAGAGTAGCCTATAGACGCAAAAAGATAGACTTCGGGAACACTACAACCTTTTATATTGGAAGGCACACTATAACCTTATGCCATACAAAAGCAAAGAAGAGAGACAGAAACATAATAGAGAGCAACGAGCGAAAGAACGCCTTGAGTTTAAGACACTCAGGACTCAAACAAGCAAGATCAGGGAATTGTTACAGTCGGCGCCGACTTCAGCAAACGAAGCCTTAGCAGAGATTGAAAAGATTTTATCAGCCTCACCAACTCCAGCCGATTATATAGCAGACGCAGAGATTCCAGTCGAACCAAAAGCAGAACCAATAAGGCATAAGCATTATATTCAGTTAAACTGAATGTTTTGAGATGTACCACACACATATATCCACACTCCTACTAACACAATAAATATAGGGTTCCCACTTTTTCCCTGAATCCGAAAACCCAAAAAGGAAAGCATGTTTCGATTTCCTTTTAAGTGATAATAGGAACTCGGAACTGTTGCACGGTTCTTTTTCCATGCTTTTCAGTAAAATAACATTTCTCTATAGTATTATATAGTATATTGCTTGCTTGTTTGTTTGTATGAATGAATGAATACTTAGCGCTTAAAATCAATAGGTTAGACCGAGAGCGCGCAAGGAAAATGAAGGAATACTATTCCCAACTAAGCGCCGATCCAGCCTAGCCCTTCTAACTAAACTTCTTGCTTCAGCTCTTACTCTCAACTTTTCGCACTAATTATTTTCCAGCCTGGGTCTTCCAGTAACTCTTTTAACTTATCTACATCTACCTTTTGCTCTAAGCGTTTTTCTAACTCTCCCTGCAAAACTTTGCTCTCAATGACCTTTTTCAAAAACTCCCGAGAAGTGTCCTTTTCTTCCCCTAAAGTGAGTTTAACAGTATACAGCGTAAACACAGCTTTAGCTAGAGGTTGATCCGCGAACTGAGATGCAAATTTGTCTAAAACACCATAAGCCTCTTCATTACGTTCTTTCATAAATCGCTCAAATGTGTCTTCGACCGCCTTCATCATTTGAGGTTGATTCAACCAAAGGGAAACAAGCTGCAACATTCTATTGGCATACCGTTGTTGATCTGCAAAAACTAAGTAAGAAGTATATTTCGGCATCTTAAAACATGAAGAAAGAGTAAACAAGCATTCAAGCAAGAATTGGTCAAAAAAATATTCAAGTACGTGGTCAGGAGTAGCGTTACTCTCTTTCATTTGAACAAAAATTTTCTGCTGAATCTCAAAATCTTTTCTCAGTTCGTTTAACGACATTTTAGAAAATTCAATTATGTCTTTTCCTGAAAGTTGGTAAGATACTGGATACGGATATTTGCTTTTCATATCCATTGTTCTCTTCACTGTACCGGCAATTTCCATTTCCTTGAGATGTTTGGTTAATGTAGCTCTGCCTAGTTTTGTTTCTTTTACTAAATTGCCGTATAGGTGAGGTTTGCCGTCTTGGAGAGCGCCTATTACTATGCCTTCAGCTTCACTTTTTTTGTTTTGTTGCCATTGGTAAATTTCTTTTTTCTTAGCCATATTTCATCACTACTTAATAACTGAACTAAGTACATAACGGTGAGACTTAAATATATGTCTTGTGCTTAAGTAGTTCATAACGAAACTAATAGGAAATGGAAACATGGAAAATCCAAAAGGAAAACGGCGAACCGTATGGCTACCAACTGAGCTAGACGCAAAAGCAGAACAAGCGCGGAAAACTCTGGGTTTAGGACGATCAGGGTTTTATCGTTATGCTGTTATCGAAGTCGTGAAGGACCTAGCTCAAAATCCAGCCAAAGAAACGGTTTGTCAAGTACAATAATCAAAAAAAATGAGTTAGGACTGGTAACTCATGCAAGCAAGTATAAGACAACAAACCTATAAAAAACTTACGCTGTGCGCCGATTGCGCCGACTGGGTAGGTAGATGTCTCAAGGGTAAAATTAACAGAATTGCAGCCGATACCGCTTGTTTTGACTTCACAGAAAAAAGGATTGACCTGAGGTATTGAAGATGGTTAGATACACAAGTTCTCTCGGTTCAATGAAATGCCCGGTATGCGGGCGACGCGGGCAACTAAAGATTCGCAGGTCTCACTTACAATATGACTGCAAGGAATTTGTTGTTGATCATTTTAAGAAAGGCAATAATCACGCAAGCGGGTGGGATCATAGTTGTTACGTTGGAGTTGCAGATGTAGAATTAGCGCAAAGGTTATACCGGCTTAATTCACGCAAAAAAATCTTAATCGAGGTTGCTTAAGCTATGACTGAGCAGACAGAAACCTTACCGTCAATTGACGGTAAACTATTTCTGAAGAAACCAGCGCCGTCGGCGACGCGCCACGGAAAAGAAACAATGGCATTCATAGCTAAGGAATCAGGTTTCTCTTCTACGACTACATGCAGGCGCGTTTTATATGTTGTGAAGTATGGCTCAGAAGAAATTAAAGAAGCTCTATTAAATGGTGACGTTAGCCCATGGTTCGCTTACAATTATGTTCTGCGCAAACAGTATGCACGACTAAGAGAGATATTGAAAGCATCGGCGACGGCAAAGCAAATAGAGGTAGTACAGCCATGACCCCTCAAAAAATTGTACTATGCGATATCGGCACCGAGAGTATAGCTGGATGCATGGGAAATTATCCGAAAGCAATCAGCCCAAATAAATGTTCAAAATGTGATGCACAAGAAGCATGCAAACGAACAACAGTGATACTAAAAGGCGATTGACCCAACATGACGATACTTTTCAATGTTGAAAATATGAGACAGCTCAAACGCGGATTCCCCGACTGGGTCATAGTGGCTGGTGACAGAGACAAGAATCCTGAAAGTTTAGGGAAAGGTTGGAAAAAGCAAGCTCAAACTATGGAAGAGTTTGAGGACTTGATAAGCTACTGTGAAAGTTCTAAAACTGAATTTTGGAATTATGGCATGGTTGCAGGATTAAACAATGTTAACACCATTGACTTCGATTGGGAATTTGTCTATAGTTTATGGGTTCAAAAATTCGGAGCTAGAACCAACACTTTAACGTATCGAACACCGAATTTAGGTTACAGGGTTCTATTCTATTCAACGGAAAAAGACAATAGCAACCCTTACAAAAAGCCTCTTCATACAGAGTTTTTGAATAACCAATATGCAGCGCTCGGAGGCTACGCCGTAAACGCTGAAGGAAACAAAGGAGAGTACGCCTTAGTTAAGCAAACACCGCTTTTAACAGATAACACGCTGGGCTTAGACACAAGACGGTTTCTAGCTGAAATCTTGGAAAAGTATGATTTCTTACAATACCTATGCATTAACCAAACTGTGAACGCTAAACACATCAAGCTAGAGCACAATCAACGGTTAGCCTTACTATCCTTTATGCTCTCTAAAAACTTCAAGGACGAAGAGATACACAACTTTTTCAAATCCGTATATGACGCGAAAGGCAGAGACTACGAATACAGCATAACCCAGGCGCAAATAGAGAGCGGAAAATCCTTTAAAGAGAACGGAGGCAAACCGCACCCATGCACACCTAAAGAACATGAGGACGGCAAAAAAAGCATAGCCCTCTATGACGTTTTTGTTTCAGACCCTAAAACTGTTTGCTCAAGATGTAAAAGACGCTCTATAACAACCAAAAAGACAGAGAATCGAGAGGCAAAAGAGGCGAAGCTAGAGGAAATTCTAAACGACTTAAACGCAAGATACACCTTTAAAACACCAACAGACTTAGAGGACTTATACTTTTATGTGGACGGAATCTATAAGAAGGCAGCTCATAAACTCAAAAAAGAATTAGAGGACAAGCTAGGCCCTGAAGGTTACACTTACTATATCGAAGAAATACTCAAGCACCTAGAGAGACAGAGCTATGTTTCACGCGAAGAATTTAACAAATTTACCGGTTCTATCCCAGTTCAAAACGGACTGTTAGACTTAGAAACCCAAACACTCAAGCCTTTCGAGAAAGAGCAAATATTCACTTTCAAACTGAATGTTACTTACGATGATACTAAGAAATGTCCGAAATGGCTAAAGTTTCTCACTGAAATTTTACCTGAAGAGGCAGACAGAATATTACTGCAGGAAATCATGGGTTACACATTATTCCCAGGTATGCCCAAACATAAAATATTCTGGTTCTATGGGTTAGGCAGGAACGGGAAAGGCAGAGTCATAGCTACACTTGAGTTTATCCTAGGCCCTGATAATTGCGCTAACGTAGAATTAAAGGAATTTGATGGCGAACATAGATTCGCAATAGCTAACCTATACGGTTGCTTAATCAACGTAAGCAGCGAACCCGACACAAAAAACGATTTACAAACCGCATTAATCAAAAAACTCACAGGGGAGGACACTTTAGACGCTGAAGTGAAAAACAAGCAACACCGACTAAAATTTAAAAACATGGCTAAACCGTTTGTGTTAGGAAATAACTTTCCGCCGGTGAAGGATACAAGTTTAGGTTTTTGGGATAGAGTAGAAATTCTAAAATTCCCAAACAGTTTCATAGGAGACAAACAAATAGACGATATAGAAAAGACTTGGCTAAACGATCCTAATGAAGTCAGCGGAATTTTTAATTGGATGCTCACTGGATTGCATAGAATAGCCCGAAACAAAGACTTTTCAAAAAGCAAAACAACAACCGAAACAATGACAGAGTTTAAGCGTGCAAGTGATCCTATAGGCGCATGGTTGGATGATAACTGTGTTTTTGGCTTAGATTATTATATTCCCCGAAAGGTCAGCCATGAAGATTATAAACTCTATTGTGAGGATATGAACGCAACACCTGAGACAGACCGTAGATTTTACGACAGACTACGCAATACACCAAGAATAAGAGACTCTGAAACCACGATAAAAGGCGAAACAGAAAAAAGATTCTGGATAGGTTTATGCCTTAAAACTGATATGGAAAGACAAAAAGCAATCTTAGACGCTAAAGCCAAGGTTAAGCAATTAGAACTTACCACAGAAACCACAAAAAACACAGATAACGGTGATACGGCAAAAGAAAATTCTAAAAGTGAAAATTCTTTTAAAGAGGTAGAAAAATCTGTGGTAAGTGCGGTTTCTGTGGTAAACTCTAACCTTGAAAAAACGGGGCTAGGGGAAAGCGAAGTTAACGGTTATGAGCAGAAAAACATCGAGCTAAAGATTAAGCAAACTAAGGACGGTCAGCCTTGTTGGAATTGCGAAAGTGCAGCTTCAGAATTTGAAATCAAGCAATTCGTTAATGGTAAATTGTTAGGAACTAGCTTTAACTGCAAAACTTGTTTGTTTGAAAAAACTATTCCAGCGTACAGAGAGCAAGGCGCTAAAATTAGTATAGAGTCTCCAGAACCGACAGAATCAGACGGAGAGGACTAGGCCAATGTCAGCAACTACAGCCGAAACTATAAAGCGCGGTCATCCTTCGCAAGGCAAGACTTCAGAGGCGCAACGGAGAGCCTATAAGAATTGGTGTTTAAGGAATCCAGAAAAAGCTAAAGCATCTAGGAGTGCAGCTTCTAAGAGGTATCGTGAAAAAGCTAAAGATGACCCAGAGGTTAAAGCGAAAATAACGGCTTTTATTACCGCATGGTACAATCGGCATAAGAACGAAAAAGAGTTTAAACTTGATCGTAGAGCTCGAGCTAAAGCATGGCGTTTAAAGCATCCTAAAGAGGCAGCTCAGAGGTCAAGAGAAAGATATGCAAGACGTAAGAATGACCCTGTTTTTAAGCAAAAAGCTAAGGAACGGGATCATAGACGAATTTTGAAATTGAAAGCCAACCCAGAAGCGTACAGAAAATATTTGGACGAAAGAAACGCCAAGCGCCGACTACGTTTAGCAACAGACCCAGCGTTTAGAGAGCGAAGGCATGAATCTGAAAGGAAAAGCAGAGCGAAACGGCAAGGCACACGCGAACCTAAAATAAGAGAAAAGAACACTAGCGGTAAAACTTTTTACCAACTGCACAAAGACGAACCAGAATTTAAAAAGAAACGTTTAGGTTACGCGAGAACATACCGACTAAAGAAAAGTGGTGTACTAGGCCGTCCTTTTGACCCTGAAATTAACCGAGCTATTTCTAAGGGAGAGGTTGCTTAGTGTGCAGAGGTTTTTCTGAGGCATGGAAACGGCAAGAAATCATAGAGCAGCAACAGCAAGAACTAGCCGAGTTTCAAGGCAGAGTAGAGAAACTAAGCGCAAAAATTAGAGGCGTTAAGCATGACTGAAGCCTCTTTATCGCTAAAATGCCCTGAATGTGGCAGCACTCACGTGTTTAAGGATGGTTTTCGTCCAGCACCTTTGAATGCTTTATCAAGCGAACCTATCCAGCGCTATAGATGCAGCGAGTATGGACATAGATTTAGTGAGCATGTTACTAGCTTAAATAGTGTCTCGGACAATTCAGAGAACAACCGAATAAGCGCCAGTATGGTGAAAAATTTGGTTTCTACGCAAGAACTAAAGACTTGCGCGGAGAAAAAGGAACATACACCAACAGAAAACGAGATTAAAGCAGCTCCGCAAATAGAGCGGTTACTCACTCAAGTAAGTAATGACGGCAGACGACCAGGCACAGTAAGAAACTATCGAATAACGTTAACACGTTTGCTTAGAGAAGGCGCGAACCTTTTTGACCCAGAGAGTACAAAGGCAGCTTTAGCTAAAGCCAAAATGAAAGGCAGCACTAAGAAAAACATGGCAGCTAGGCTTGATGTTTGGTTTAATTTCAATGAAATAAAATGGAAAGCTCCAACATATTCCGGTGAAAGTGAAATCCCATATATCCCAAGCGAAGCAAAGATAGATCAGCTAATCGCAAGTTTAGGAAAAAAAACCTCTACGTTCTGCCAAATACTCAAGGAAACAGGCGCGAGATGTGGAGAAATAGCAGCGTCAAAATGGACGGACATAGACTTTGGAGAGCGCAAAATAAGGATTAAAGCAGAAAAAGGCTCTAACTCAAGGGTATTACCATTATCCGCTAAAGTTATAGAAATGTTATGTAATCTTCCGCGAAACAAGGAAAGAATATTTGCTAACCCTGACGATATGCGGTCACTCTATTACTTTCAGAGAAAAAAGGCAGCAAGACGTTTAGCTGACCCTGAGCTTATGTTGATTCACTTTCACACTTTTAGACATTGGAAAGCCACAACTGAGCAGCACCGTACTAAGGACCCGTGGCATGTGAAAATGATTCTAGGCCATAAAAGCATCAAGTCAACGGAAACTTACATTCACCTTGAAAAAATGCTGTATGAAAGCGAAGCTAACGATTCATTCATTGTTAAAGTTGCAAACACGTTGGAAGAGGCAATTAAGCTGATGGAAGTCGGTTTCGATTATCACGCTGAAGTGGAAGGAAATAAACTGTTTCGGAAGCGCAAATAACAATGAATTATGCTGAAACTGCTCTGATTATTCAAAATTAGCCCTTGCTTCTGATAGTAGTTTGCGTACTGGGAGATGCTGGGGGCAAACTGCTTCACATTGTCCACAATGAATACAGTTACTTGCCCTTTTAGCAGGAGGCACCGCTTTGTCGTAAGCTTCTTTTAATTTTAATTTTGTTTTTGGCTCTCTACGCTTGGTTGAGTACTTATTGAGCAATGCCAAAATTACAGGAATGCCGATGCCTTGAGGGCAATGACTGCAGTAGCGGCATTGTGTACAGCCTATATATCCGCGTTTAAGGTAAAGTTCGCTTGCTATAGAAATCAGCTCAAGTTCCTTACTGTTTAATGTGTTTGCGCCAGATTTTTTGGCGCTTTCTATGTTTTCTTTGACCTGTTGCATGGAGTTCATTCCGCTTAGGGCCACTGACACTTCAGGCTGGCTCCAAACCCATTGAAGAGCCCACTCAGGCGGTGTTCTTCTAACTTCTGCCTTTTCCAATTCTTTTCGGATTTCCTCGGGTGGATTTACTGCTAATAGTCCGCCTGCGAGAGGTTCCATTATTACAACGGCTAATCCTTTTGATGTTGCGTATTTTAAACCGGTTTTTCCCGCTTGGTAATTTTCGTCCAAGTAGTTGTATTGTATTTGGCTAAGAGTCCACCCGTCATAGCTATCGACTATTTCCTTGAACACTTCCAATTCATCATGGAAGCTGAAACCTAAGTAGCCAAGTCTTCCTTTTGCAACTTGTTTTTCAGCCCACTTTAGCATGTTCAGTTTTTTAACTTTGTTCCATAATGTTTTGTTTAGGCTGTGGAACAGGTAAAAATCGATGTAGCTAGTGTTTAATCGTGTCATCTGCATGTTCAGAATTCTATCCAAGTCTTCTTTGCATTTCACTGAGAAAACTGGCATTTTCGTAGCTATTTTTGCTTTTTTGCGGTATTTTCCTGCGAGCGCTTTGCCCAAGGTTACTTCGCTGTTGCCGTCGTGGTAGGTGAAGGCTGAGTCAACGTAGTTTACGCCTTGATCTATCGCGTATCTGATCAATTTTATGGCTTCAGGCTCGTTGACTTTTGCTTGGTCTTCACCGATGATTGGTAAACGCATGGTACCGAATCCCAGCGCTGAAGCTTTCCAATCGAGTTTTCCAAAAGAACGGTATTCCACTTGGGCACCAAATTGAACTAGAGAATGGATATAATTAATACGTTTATGGTAGTCTATAGGCAACCATTTTCTTTTGGCTGCATGCTTGCCCATAGGGGGCGTATTATCATAAAATTTAATTAACAATGGTTCTTTACATGTACTTCAAAATTGCCCGAGCTCTTCAAGATGAAAGCTAACTTAACTATCTCTAAACGAGTTATCGTTCTTTTCCTTGTAGCTCTGCTTGCTTTTTCCGCATTCAACACTTACCTGATTTTTGAACGAACCAGCGGTCCAGTTGATACAAGCGCTGTCAGTTATGATTTTGTTGTTTCTCAAGTTGGCAACACTTATCAGTTGAAAAACATGTTAACCGGTTATACAACGAGCGTATCTGAGAGTGCATCGCCTGCCATTAATGCGGCGTTAACTCAGGGAAAATCCGTTTACCTTAACCCTGGAACTTACACTTTAACTGAAGATATTTTGGTTTCCAATAAAATGAACGCTAAAATCGTCAGCGATGGAGCAACCATAATTGGTAACGGTAAAAAAATAATCATAAGCGGCGACAACTTTACCACTTCTCAATACGCAACCATTTCAGGCTTAACAATAATAAATGCAACAATTAGAACCGAAAACTCGTTTGGAACAACCATATCCAACATAATCTTCGAAAATACATCAACCGCCATCGAATTGGCCAACACGAAATCTTGGAGCGAAAACACAAAAATTGAAGATTGCCATTTTATTAATGCCACTGAAGGCATAGCTTTCCGAACGCCTATTGGCAACGCAACGGGTTCTTATGATAGTTCAGAAATCAACCGTTGCTTCTTCAACATTAGGGACAATTCCGTCGGCATCAACGTTGAACCATTGGCTGAGTTTTCAGATAGCCAATTGCAAGATGTAAGAATGTGGATGGGTGAAGATGGGAAAACTAATCAAACAGGACTTTTAGTTGGCGGTTCAATGTATCAGACTTTGCTTTTCGGTGTAGTGTTCGAATCCTTCACTGACCAACCCAGCAACATGTTTGCAATGGACATTGGACAAACTGCTAATCCAGCGCCGATATTGGACGGCGGCGTCAGCTTTCTAGGCAATTGGACAGCTAGAATACACAACCCCTACAGCGTGTGGATTTCTGGAGTCGGCAGCGCTTTTGAGCGAGAAAACGTCAATGTTCCTGTAGGCTTAAACAACCAGTATGGCGCTAACGTGAGTATCCAAACGCTTCCGCTTAAAATTTTCAATTTCAAACCTAAAATTCAAGTTGCCGGCAGCTTCACAAATAACGAGACTGTTACTGTTAGGATTCGCTTGGAATTTGCAGACAATGTAATTTCAAACAGCGTTGTTAAAACCTTTGCCAGTAGCGGGGCAGTATGGTTGACTGATGACGAAATGATGGAGCTGTATCCTTCACAGAGCGTAATTTGGGCTGTTTTAGTTGATGCTAAATCAAGCTATAGCTCTACAAACGCAGTTGTTACAGTTAGCGGTTACGGCACAGCAGGATAAATTATTGTTCGTTAAGCAATCGTTTGCGGCTGAATATTTTTTCTATTTCCTCTGGCTTAAGCAATTTCTTTTCCAAGGCAATCTCTTTTACTGAACGGTTTTCTGCTTGGGCCTGTTTGGCGATTTTAGCTGCTTCCAAGTAGCCGATGTATGGTGATAGGAGTGTGGCTAAGGAGGGATTCTTTTCCAAGTATTGGCTGCATTGTTTTTCGTTGACGGTTATTCCTTGAACGCATTTCTTTGTGAATACTGGAATGTAGTTGTTTAAGATTTGAATGGAAAAGAGCATGTTATACATGATGACTGGCGTCATGACATTGAGTTCCAACTGACCTGCCTGAACTGCTAAGGAAACCGCCAAATCGTTCCCAACCACTTGGAAAGCTACCATGTCTAAGCATTCAGCCATGACCGGATTGACTTTTCCAGGCATAATGGACGAGCCAGGCTGCACAGGCGGAAGCGTAATCTCATTTAATCCAGTCGTGGGACCAGATGCGAGAAGGCGCAGGTCATTTGCTATCCTGATAAGCTCCAAGGCTAACTCTTTAAGACCGCTTGAAACCGTTTGCGCTGCTCTGTGACTTTGGAGCGCTTCAAAATTGTTTGATGCAGGTTTCAAGGGAAAACCAGTCATCTTTGCTAACTCTGCTATTGCAATCCGTTTGTATTCTGGGTGAGTGTTGGCTCCTGTTCCCGTTGCTGTGCCGCCTAAAGCTACAGAATACAGGTTTTCCTGCCTTTTCCTAAGCTCAGCGCAAGCGTTAGCGATTGCTGAACCATAAGCGTTAAACTCTTGCCCAATAGTTACTGGCACAGCATCTTGCAAGTGAGTTCTGCCCGATTTCAACGTGTTAGCGTATTTTTTGCCTAACTTGTTAAAGGCGTCTGCTAGTTCATCTAGCGCAGAAAGCAATGGCTGCAAAGCCATGAGAACTGAAACGTGAAGTGCCGTGGGAAACGTGTCATTGGTGGATTGCCCCATGTTTACGTGGTCGTTCGGGTTCACAGTTTTGTAGTTGCCTTTCGCTTTGCCCAAAATTTCCAGTGCTCTGTTAGCTAAAATCTCGTTAACATTCATGTTAAAGGAAGTGCCTGCGCCAGCCTGGAAAACATCAACCATGAACTGGTTCAGAAGTTTGCCAGCTAATACTTCGTCGCATGCTTGGATGATTGCTTTCGCGGTTTTCTCTTCAAGCCAGCCTACTTGGGCGTTTGCGATGGCTGCTGATTTTTTTATGAGCACATAAGCCCTGATGAACGGCAAGGGCGCTTTGATTCCGCTTACGATAAAATTCTCTGTTGCCCTCAACGTTTGAATGCCATAATAAGCATCTTTCGGAATTAATCTCTCGCCTAACGGATCGATTTCTTTTCTTGTTTCCATTTAAATTGGTCTCCTACTCGCTTTTAGGGTGAAGTTCCTGAATTATTTTTTTCTTAGTCTTTAGTATTGCTTCAGTGACTTTAATGTTCTTTGGACAGACCATTGTGCACATGTAATAGCTTTTGCAACCCCAAATCCCATAAGGTTTCTCCATAACTTGCATGCGCTCAATTTTATCGGTTGTCCGAGAATCAAAAATGTATTTTTGCGCTCGAAGTATGGCGGCTGGACCGATGAATTTTGGTTCCTGCTCAAGAATAACTGGGCAAGCAGCAACACAGCAACCGCATAATACACATTTGATGGCATCATCGATTCTGCCTCGCTCTTCAATACTTTGCACACGCTCCTTGTCCATGGGAGCATTGAGCGGTTTTTCAGGCATGTTCGGGTTTATTGCCTCTATTCTTTTGAAGAAAGGCGTCATATCAACGGTTAAGTCTTTTATTATGGGAAAATATTTTAACGGTTCAATCAGCAGTTCCCGCGTGTAATCGTAGTCTTTGATTAGTTTTTGGCAGGCTAGAGCGGGCATCCCATTGATGGTTACCGCGTCAGAACCGCAGATTCCATGAGCGCAAGACATCCTGTAGGCTAAGCTGCTGTCTTGTTCCCATCGTATTTTGTTTAGGCAATCAAGGATTCGGTCATTTGGGTTGGCTTCAACGGTGAACGTGTCGTAATGCGGTTCCTTGTCGGTTTCAGGGTTGAAGCGGTAAATTTTCAATTTTACCTTCATGTTTAGTATCTCCGTTTTTCAGGTGGGAACCGTGTGATCGATATGGGTTTGTAAGCGGGTCTTTAGCCCTTGTGGTGCCATATAGACCAAGGTGTGTTTTAGCCATTCTTCATCGTTTCTTTCCGGGCAATCGCTTCGGTAATGGGCACCGCGGCTTTCATTTCGTTGGAGGGCTGAAAAAACTATGGCTTCTGCGGTTTTTAGCATGTTTCCGAGCTCGAGTGCTTCTTCTAGCTCATAATTGAATATTTTGCTCTTATTGGCTAAACCAACATTTAGGCATCGCTTTTCAAGTTGGCGAATCTCCTCCAGCGCTTGACCAAGTCCGTCACCGTTTCTGAAAACGCTGCATTGCCTCACGCAAAACTGGCACGCGCTCGTTTCCCGAACAGTTCAGTAAACTGTTAACTTTATCGACTACAATGCTTTCGGCTTGTTGAGGAATCGGAGGTAAATCTTTTTCCTTTGCATGTTTTGCAACGTTGATGCCTGTCCTACATCCGAAAACAACCAGATCAATTAGCGAGTTACATCCTAAGCGGTTTGCTCCATGAACGCTGACGCATGCGCATTCACCAACCGCGAAAACCCCCGGCAGGACTGTGCCTGTTTCATCAATCAAAACGCGTCCTTCAGTGTCAGTGGGTATTCCGCCCATCATGTAGTGGCATGTGGGAGCCACAGGGACAGGCGTTTCACTCGGATCAATGCCTAAGTAAGTTTTTATGAAGGATGAGATTTCGGGCAATTTTTGCGTCAATCTTTCTTTGCCTATTTCGCGGAGGTCTAAGTGAACGTAGTCTTTGCCTTCCACGCCTCTGCCTTCCTCTATCTCGGTTAGTATTGCCCTTGAAATAATGTCTCGTGGAGCCAAATCCTTCAAATTAGGCGCATAACGCTCCATAAATCGTTCACCGAGGCCATTGCGTAATACGCCGCCTTCACCACGGGCAGCTTCACTAATGAGAATTCCGAGCCCGTAGATGCCAGTAGGATGAAACTGGACAAACTCCATGTCCTCAAGAGGAATATGTAACGTCGAAAAAACGTTTCTTAGTGTGGAGAAAAGCTTCTGCCTTTCTTCATGTTCAGGTTAAGACTAAAAATTGGAATGATGCGATTGACGAAAGCCATAAGGTCGCTGAAACTTCAGCATCTATTTTGAGTTTCTTATACAGAGCTCATTTTCCAATTCTAGAAGGTCAATTCTTGAGCGGTGACAAAATTAAGGGTGGAAATCGTACTAGCCATGGATATAGTGGAGAATATTATTACAAACGTGGAACAACGTTTAATTTTAAACCAGAATTCGAAAAAGAGATTTCCTTGCTTACAGATATTTTAACTAAGCCAAAATCACGTATTGACAACAAAATAAACAATGCACTATCGCTTTTTAATTTACAAACTTCCATTTTAGATGGGGGTACACGATATGTTTTGCTTGCAACATGCTTGGAAAGTCTATTATTAGACAAAAATGATAGAGACTATCTTCGCTGGCGGTTAGCGGAAAAGAGTGCGTTTTTGTTTGCGCAAAATAGAAAGGAAATTTATAATAAAGTAAAAAAAACGTACGATAAGCGTTCTAGTTTCGTTCATGGGTCAGGTGAGCCAATATGCATAGCTGACCTGAATAACATGCAAGATATCGTAGTCTCGATAATGCGGCGAATGGTTGAATTAAGAAATGAGGGATTTGATACTATGGAAAAGATTGATGAATATATAACAGAATTGAAATTCAGGGAATAGTGAATCCCTAATAACAGAGCGCTCAAAGTCCACGAAGGGTGTTTTGCTATGCTTGCATTTCTTTGTTTAGCTTTCTTGAAAAAGAAAAGAGAGGCTGAGCGACCCGCGAAGCGGGAGCAAAGCACCGAGACTTAACTTGATAGGGTACTGAAACTTGATAGCACGCGATAATCAATGTTTCCTGAAAAGTATAGTCCAAGGAGCTGAGGCATATTGAAAAAGAAATGGTTCGTCATTAAACAAAATTTTGGGGTGAAGCGCGAAATCGCGAGAGTATTGAGAATATGAACTTTTTAGAAGTTCTTCATTAGCCAAGCCTAAGATGTGCACTTCAAACTTGACATTAATTTTGTTTTGGCTTTCCTTTACTAAGGTTTTCAATGATTTTTCACAGATGTAGATTAGCATCTTGGTCATGTGGTCTGAACTTACAATTAATTTTGAATCATGCGAATCTACGAAAATTACAATATTAGTCAGTATACCATTTTCACCAATAACAGTCCCTCTAAGATAGGATGCGCCTATCAGTCCATCTATTCCAGTTATGGAAACTTCCTCAACTTCACTCATCCTTGCGAGATTCTGGATTGCTTCAGCTTTAGCCGAATAAAAAATGAGCCTTCGAATATCCCAACAAAAAATGTTCTCCAAACGAAGTCTGTCGATTTCAGTTTCAGTTTTTGAGTAATTTGTAACAATCACTTTTCCACGAAGCTTTTTGAGCACTTCATCCTCAAGTTTCGTCGCTCTTTTCACTTTGTCCACGAGTTCTTTTACATCTTTGCTACCAAAATTTCCCGCTTTTAGACTAAATGCGGAAATGTCCTTGGCGTCTGGAGAAAAGGCTGGAGGTAAAAGAGTGCATTCTTGAAATTGTTCTTTGGATTTTGGTTGTCCCTTGAATTCCGCTATTATGTCTAAACCAGATTTTGTGTCTCTCTTTCTGAGGACGTTATAGCCGAGCCTCTCAAGTAGGTCGGCGAACGAATTTTCCATTACCCCGCTAGACTCAGGTGCATAATGTCCCGACAATCAATGTCACTCAGGTAACTTGAAGTAGACATATTTTCCTTGGTCTTTGATTCGTCGTATTTTGCCCTTCTGTATTAAGTTTATTAGCACTGGCTGAACGGAGGTCGGCACATCAGGAATTGCATTCACTTCCAACGCTTTCATTATTTCAGCTATAGTATGTGGAGTGCGTCCCCATGAGGTTTCGAAGAGTGCCTCAAGATTAGCGCTAGTGCTCTTCGTGGCTTTAATTGACGGGATTTCGGCAGTAGGTGCTTTGGCTATTTCCGCTTCTGTAATAATAGGTTCTTCTTCGGTTGAAGTGGGAATTGTTTTTTCTTCTGGTTCGAGTTGTTCTCTGATTGATTTAATGAAATCTACTAACGAATCGATTTCATTTGCTATTGAGGCTATGGTTCCTTCGGTTGTAACTTCAAAGCTTTTTGACCTGATAACCAATTTTATGGGTAGATTTGATTTATTTGGTAAGGATTCTTCGGGCATCTTTCTATCCTTCTTAATTATTGCCTAATGCGTATATACTATTACACTATTATTTTTTGCGTTGGTTGCAGAAAAGAGTTATTTGCGTTTTTTGAAGAGCTGTACTCCTTCTATTGTTGTGACGTATTGGAATCCTCCTTCGATTAGGCTCTTAGCCTCCTCTCTTGTTGCTGCGGCTCTGCAAGTCCATTCATCGCTTTCGAGGTTCACAAGATGCATGTATAACTGTGTAGTTGTGAGTTTCTTGTGACCCATTTGATTCATTGTGAAGAATGCGTCGCCTGAGTCGCGTAGTGTTTTAGTGCAGAAGTAATGCCTAAAGTCATAGAGTCTTATTGTCTTGATTGTTGGGTCGTGGAGCTTGTCTGCGAGTCGGTTTCTCATTTCTCGATAGCTGGAACCGTAGTTTGCTGATGTTCCGTTAAACAGTCTGTCGTTAGGGTTGAGGTTGTTAGTTCTTATCCATTCCTCTATTGTGGCTGTTAGTTGCTGAGTTATTTTGATAATTCGTGGGTTGCCTCCTTTGGCTGTGGTTGGTGTTATTGCTTTGTGGTCTGTGTCTATGTCTTTGAGTCTGACTAATTCGACGGGTCTTAATCCTGCTTCCATGCTGATTTGCAGTTTAATTGATAGCGGTTTCTGTGCGCTCGATATGAGCATAATTAATTTTTCTTTTGTCGGCAACTTTATGATTTTAGCCTCTTGTTGATAGAATGGCATTTTCCATTCTATTCCGTAGAACTTGCAGTATTTGTTGTAGGCTATGCACAGGTTTCGTTTGTAGCTGTCTGTGCCTTCCATTTGTGCTATAAAGGCTTTAACTGATTCTGGTTCTGAAAGGCTTGCGTTTCTAGATAGTCGGCTTAACGCTTTTCTGGTGAACCTGATTGTGTCGTCGCTCTTGTTGTCGTTCTTCATTTGAATTAAGACGTTGATTTGCTTGGATTCGTCTGGTATGAGGTTCTTGTCTATTTGGCATGGCGTTATCACTGGATGGCGGTTGTTGTACTTAAAATCCATTAGAGGTTCCCTCCTCCCCGAAAATAGGCGGTGTACAGTGGAATTGGGCTGGTGTATTGGTTGTAACCCGCCTTCTGTTATTGTGGCATTCGGCTAATCGGGCTACCCGCGCCTTCAGGTAGATTCCTCATCAGCGACTGTTTGCCCTTTCCACTTGCAGGACGGCCGTTTCACCGCTTCCAAACTGGCGCACTCGACATCACAAATGTCTCATCGCCAAGTCCAATTGGACGTTTCGTTTCTGCTCCGTAGCCAAGGCTCTCGCCCTGTACCCTGAGGGCACTGCAATTCTACACGTGGGCGGAGTTTCCTCAGACCCAAATTTTGGGTCCGAAAGCCACACACCAACTCGCCAGCCCACACCTATATGCGCTATCGGAAGCAATAAGAATTTCCCACTGCATCAGTAACTATTCATGAATAAACGCGTCATCCTCATAACCGGCACACCATGCACAGGAAAAACAACCACAGCAAAACAACTCGCCGCCAAACTCGATGCTCACTACATTAACTTAACAGACTACGCCAAAACCTATGACTTAACGTCAGGCGAAGACAAACAAAGAAAAACCATAATAATCAACGAAGAAAAAATGCGCACAAAACTCACCCAAACCATAAACAACACAGACAAAACCAACATCATCATCGACGGACACTACGCCAGCGCCGTAACCCCAGAAAACCTCGTAACCAACGTCTTTGTTTTGCGCCGAAACCCCAAAGAACTAAAACAATTCATGGAAAAATGCGGTTTCGAAGGAGCCAAGCTTTGGGAGAACCTGTCCGCTGAAATCCTCGACGTTTGCCTCATCGAAGCCGTGCAAGCGCAGCCGGGCAAGGTTTGCGAGTTAGATGTGACAGGCAGAACGGTTGAAGAAGTCACGAATGAAATCATGGATGTTTTGGAAAAAGGCAAAAAATGCTACAGTGGCATTGTTGATTGGCTGGGCATGCTTGAACGGGAAGGCTTAACTGATCAGTACTTGAAAGCCTAATTATTGGAATTTCAGCAGAATTGCAGTCAGACAAGTCTATGCAACCTAATGTTGAAACATAGTTGGGGCATATTAGAAGCATACAGTAGACCCGGGGGGAGGTCTGTGCACGCACAAATAGCTTATCAAGAGCTAAAATAAGCAGGAAAAGTTCCTTTTGACTACCTGAAGCTGCCTAATTTCTGCTTAGTCAACAACGTTAACTTGCGCCTGTTCGAGTATGATTTGGCGTGGTCACTGAATTTCTCGCCAATCATGATGGGGCTGCCTAAGCCAACATCTTCAGAAGCCGTGTCCAAGCCGATGATTACGTTCACGCCTATGGTTCTGTTCCAGTCCCTTACCCAAACGCCTTGCTCCACGCGGCCTTTCTGTACGATTATGTCAAAGTGCCTGGTATTGCCGCTGTAGCCTTCAAGCACTACGTTTTCCCTGTTAACCTTATAGCCTTCCTTTTTGAAGTACTGAACCGCTAACTCAACCAAATGTACCCTAGACTTCGGCTGTTCTTGTCCAATGCTCATGTCGCTCGCTCTCTTCCCTAAAGTGTTATCAACCTGTGTGTGGAAAAGCCTTTCGGTAAAGTTTTTCATGGGCTTTTATTCTTACTACTAACATTTTAGACATAAGTGCTAAACCTCTTAGGCTTCTTGAAACAGTGGTATTCAACATTGTTGATTTTAGCAACTGAGTATTCTATCCAGCCTTGAGAACCCAACTTTAAGATGTCCTCAACGGTTGACGCGCTTGTTGTTTCAAAGTCTTGGCTTTGGAACTGTATTTTGCCTATGTACTTCATGGTGTTTTTGACTTGTTTGTGGCCTAGCAGTTTTTTGACAGTTAACACGTTTCCATTGGTATGGTAGGCGATCATTGTTCCAGCCCAGGTCCTAAAGGCTGTGAAGTCAACCGCTAATAGCCTGGGGTTTTGGTGAATATCAGCCGTTCTTTTACGCATCGTCACAAAGCGTCTAAGCATGTTTGCGTAAGATGTCGGAAAAACTCTATCGTCTTTTTTGGGTAGTGCTTCAATCATTGCTAACAGTCGGTTGGATACGTTAAGGGTTCTAGGAAGGTGATTTTTTACGGGGTAACGTATGCTAATTGCCTTGTTGTTGGTGTCAACGTCTAACCATTTGATTCTTAACACTTCGCCAGGGTCGCCAAACGTTTCTTTTAGAGATTGAAGAAAAACAGCTAACAGTTTAGATTTTGCAGAACTGATTAATGCGTCTAACTCGGTTTCGTCAGGAACAAAAGGATCATGGTCCTCTTGAACGTAGGTAGGCATATCCCACTGAATTTTAAGCATTTTAACAAACGCATCGTAAGCATAACAGTATAGCATTTTTGTGCCGTTTTTAGTTTTTTGGCCGTCTTTCCGTTGCATGTGTCCAATTACGGTTTTAACGTGTTCTGGATCGCGTAAGTTTGCTCCAAGAACAGCAAGGTGCTTAACTTTATCAACGTAGTCGCTTTCAACAGAATAGGCTTCTTTCTCCAGATAGGCGTAGAACTGTGTTAGTAATCCTTTGGTGTCAGCACTTAGTTTTGCATCTCCAGCACAGAATAGCTTTCCTTTCGTTTTCTGCACTGGCTCCAAATTTTTCGCTCCTATAGTGGCGCATATTTGGCTGTTTGCTTTATTGTTGTCTTGGACATTTAAGCTAGTTGTGTCAGTAAACCGATAACCGCAACTTCTACAGATAAAACGCTGTTTTTGCTCACCATTTGACAACTTTCTTATACCGTCTTTAAAGATTCTGTCCTTGTTACATTCAGGGCATCGGATAACGGCTTGAGATTCCATCTTTAAGCCTCCGTTGGCGCCACATAGCCGGTTTGAGTGAAAAACAATTTACCTTCACGTAAAAGCGCCGTAACAGCTTCTTGATCTTCTATTGTTTTAACTTCTATTGGACCTAACTCTCTATGTTTCTGCTTGATAAAATCATAAGTTACCTTCAGTCTTTCCCATAGCGCCGATTTTTCAGGTTCTTGTGAATTAGGTAAAACTACGGTAATTTCGCCTTTTACAGTAGTTTCGGGCTTGTTTTCTGGAATCGGCTTGTTTGCTTCGTTAGAAACAATTACAACACAAGAACCGTTTGTACAAATTAATTTTTTCAATTCTTCTACTGTGATTGGCTCTAGGGTTCGGTCATTGAAATTTATTTTTTCTATCTGATAACATGGATTCTCATTCTCTGTTGTAATTGTTTTCTGTATATCAGGTTTCGCTGTTGTAATTGTTTTAAACCAAGCGTTAAAGTCCTTTTCCAATTCCAGCTTTAAATCTATGGTATTTCGCTGATTTACCGTAGTTTGCACTAATTTTTGCTGTGCCTCTGTTGCATCTTTCAACGGATAATAAGTTAGAAGTCTCTTATCGGCTTGCTCACCTTCTTTGGTGTTAACCCAACCTAACTCATCAAGTCGTGCTAAGTAATACCTTGCTGTTCTTTCACTTCGCATTTCTGGAGCATCTATCAAAATAGTTTTTAGAGTAGCGCCTTCTTTGTGGTGTTGAACATGGTTATGGTAAAAGTCTAAGATTGGTTTCTCTGTGCCTGTACGTGTAGTTTCAGCAATCTTGTCGAATAGGTCTAAGGCTGCCAAAACATCTTCTATAGAGGCAATTATGTATTTTTGTTTGCCTATGGTAATTATGGGTCGTTGAAACAGTTTAAACGCTGTATAAGTTGGTAGCATCTGGTTGAAATGTTCGTAGTCGCGCATGTCTCGCGTAGCTTCTTTAGAGAATTTTATTAGATTCCGTAAGTTTGGGAAGGGCATAACAGTTTTTAAATTGTATTTTTTAACGGTGTCTCTTATATTTCGGATTAAAGCCTTAAACAGCTTCTTTTCCTTTGTGTCCTCTTCATACTCCCAGGGAAAACTCCGTTTGTTGTCTATAACTTCTTGAGCTGCTTGAATCTTCTCTGTAGTTGTCTCTGGAGTGTCGGTAAATGTGCGTGTAGCAAACTCTTCTAAAAAGTCCTTGTCAACTGTGCAAAATATTACACTAGGCCAACCCTCTAAAACAGTAGTGTGAACTCCGCCTCTTTCGTCAACGAACTTATGGATTATTCTGGGTTTGTCATGGCTTAGAGTGCATTTAAACATCTCAAAAGTTGCTAGGCTAATCGTATCTAGAAACACATAGATTTTTCCAGTTAAACGAATCAAGTGAAAGCTGTTTTTGATTTTCTGATCCCATTTTCTTTTTTCGATTTTATAAACATCATAAGCATCTGAGAACTCTTCTTTTTCATACTGCCTACGCATCGGTTTCTGTGGTGCATCATCTAAGTTTAGCGGTGTCTCTTTGCCATTTTCGTCGATAGTCATTAAGTCTCCGTAGTCGTGGCTTATCACTTTCGGAGATTGAGAACCAATGATAACCACATCTTCATCTGGGTAATATTCCATTGACCCAGTTGTTATGTAGGTTTTACCTGCTCCACTTTTCGCTTTATGCGCTAAGTTGAAAGGGTCGAAGTAAGCACTTAACCCAGCGTGGATAGTATCAGAAATGACAACATCATCATTTTTGATTGTTCTATGGATATCTGCTAAGAATCTGCCTTCTATTTCTGGGTCAACAGCTAAAGCCTTTAAATCCTCTATGAGTTCAAACTGAGTGCCAAAAAAGTCGGCCTTTAAATCGTTTTGCCATGCTTCTTTTTCTGGATTAGATTCTCTGGGCATTCCCATAGGCACATCTGAAGTTATCTTATCTCTTAACGAATTTTCTGGCGTTGTCATGGTTGGCGCTCCTTGAGTTTTTGTCTGTAAATTTTATCTTCGCCGTAAAGCCAATATGAAAACTGGTAGTCCTTGCCGTAATAACGCGCCTGGATCGTTGCGTTAGAGCTATGTAGAACATTGAAGGCACTTTGCCATTTTTCAGGAATGTTGTTAGGCTTATAGCTGACTTCGTAGTCTCCGAGTTTTGCGCCTTTTTGTGGTTCAAATTTTAATGGTGAAAAAGTAAGTTCGCTCACAGCTTCTTTTTCATTTTGAACTTCTTTAGGCGCTAACGTGTCTATATACTCGTTCAGCGCTTCTGACGCCATAGCAAAAGCATCGCGTAGTTTAACGAGGGATTCCACTTGCTTTTTGTCAGTCAAGGCTTCTCCCTCTTTCTTGGCGCTGCTTGCCTACATGCCGGCGTTAAAGCAGTTGTGCCGTAGCCTAACTCACAGTAACCTATGAAATGACGGCAGAATTTACATTGTTTAGGTTTTATTTGGTCCTTAGGTTTCTTTGGAAGGTAGCCGTTTAGAACAATGTCAAAACGGTTGCCATGACAGAGAACAAGATGCTCAGGGGTTGTTTCGTGGTGCGCTTCAAAACATGGCGACAAAGTTGCTAGGCCTCCTGGTCGTTGCAAGCCACAACCAAAAAGATGTGGATTCCATCTCCGCTGTCATTTGGTTTTTCTTTTCCCTCTAAGAACAACGGAAAAATTGATTCAACTTGTTTTAGGGTTTTTAAAACGCGGTTTCTTTCACCGCTAATTTTGATTATTACTTTATTTTGTTCTTTGTCTGTGGCCAAGTTCTTTTTCCTTGCAGGGCGTTAAAACCCCACTAATAGAAAAATAAATAATAATGCAAAATCGTGAGCATACATCTGTTAACCACTTCCATAACAACCCTTGTGGCACGTGCCACAAACCAGATAATTCGACCATGGTCGATATGCCATCATATTTATAAATCGATTTATTAACTTGTCAACACTGTTGACAACGATAAGTTCTTGTACCTTGGCAAGTCGACTTGCCATATTGCAACCATGGTTGACAACCATCCCTATGTCTATGCCACGTGTCATAAACATGCCTGAGAGAAGGCTTATATCTTGTCAAACGCGTTTGACAACGATAAGTTCTATTACACGTGTAATAATGACCTATAGACATCTCGTTATGGTTGAAATACCACACGTGTGGTAAAGTTATCGTTATCAGATTCGAATCGATTCGAGTTATCAGATATCGTAACAGTCTGCTGAATCTGTTCAGCAGAACTTCTATAGAAAAGACCTATTGGTAACTACCTTTGCTAAAAATGTGTTTCTTAACTAAGAAAAATTAAGAGAGGGGATAATGAGAAAAAGCCTAGTTATGGTTGGCGCCTTTCAGCTCGAATAAGTAGCCCTTGCTAGTTTGCAACGCCTTTATTTTGCCATCCAACGACATTTTTAATAGCAGCCCCCTCGCTGTTTGCCAAGTGACTTTAAGATGATAAGCAACAAATCCGATTGAAATAGGCATGCCGGATGTCTCAAGCAGAGATAAGGCTTTTTTCTCGTTTTCTTCCCCAACTAGTTTACACGATTGCATATTTTGTTTTTTCACCTCTCTTTACCCCTCTCTATATGAAAAAATGCCAAGAAGGTAGAAATCACGGTTGAGGCGCACCGTGAGTTATCGAGCGGTTTCCTTTCCATGATTCCTGCCTTCAAGGTTCTCTCCCTCTATAGAAAAAAGATAAACTATATTTTGTTAGGCCCTGAAATTGCCAAACTCGTTGTTTCTTGTGGCTGCGACTACGTGTCGCTATCACAATTTGGCTCTAAATCATTAGTTTTTTCCATAATAATGCCGTTTGTTTCTTGCGACAGCTTGTCGCCTTTCTTTTTAATCTCAAGTTTATACCTCTGGATCGTGCGTTCGGTGACACCGAAATCCTTTTCCAACTCACTATCACTTAAACCATGCCGCGACAAGTAGTCAACAGCGCCAGCAATATCAGCATTTTCATTCTTAGAAGCAAAAGTAAACTTTAATCCGTCAAGAATCATATCTTTGACATGGATGGCAACATAAAAGTGACGTGTAAGCCAAATATCCATAGGTTCACCGTATTTTTCAGGGTTACTCGATAATCGTGCCTGATAAGTAGCCTGCTCAGTAGCTTCGACCAATTCAACATAAGGTTTCAACGGAAGCGGAGCAAGAAAATAGTGATAGGCAGATAAAAACGCCATAAAACAGTTGTATGATCGTAAAATCGCCAAGGTAATCTCAACATAAACCGCGTCGTCCTTATCATATAGAGCTAACGTGTTTGGTTTTAGCCAAGTAATTAGCATTCTGACGTCATTAGGCAAATTTTCTAAGGTAGCTAGGGGCTCCATGTTCGCCTCTTTCATCTGAGTTATTACGGCAATTTCACCTTCGATAGTCTTTAACCTTAAAGGCTGACTAGAAGCATGACCTATAATTGGAATGGTATTGTCAGGGTCATTACTAAGAGTCTTGTTTAAACAATGACTTATAACGGGTATTGTGTTGTCAGGACTGTTGGGTTTCTCTTCTTTGCCCAATGAATTGTTCATCATTTACTTATTCTCCCTACTAGATAAAATGCGAATATTATAGCTTCAAATCAGCGTAATTGTAGGTTCTGTTCACTTACGACATTGTGTCGGGGGTGTTTTGGGTTCTGCAAGTGGCTGAAAACCACTAAAAAGCACCTTTCTTGAGGCTAAAATCATGGTACTATGTGATAACACATACTTAGAAATAGCCAAAAGAAGCTTGATTTAGCCTCTGATTCTGTACTTTTTCATGGCAAAGCTCACGGTTTTGTCTCAATTTTACACATATTTGTTCTATTTGGAACATTTCACCATAGGCTAATTACCACTGAATAGTGTCTTTTCATGGGAAACATGGTTAATGTATGTATAAAACCCTAAAAAGTAGGGAATATGATATGTTTACATTATTGGCATGGAGAGTTCCCATGCAAAACCTGTTTTGGACAGCAAAAACCCAAACCTAAAAGTACAAAATGTAACGCTGAAACATGGAGCACCTTATATATTGTACACATTTCATTTTTATGCGACACCCCGCACAGAGTACATATACAACTATTCTAACATACCAAAAAAGAGAAATCGCGCAGGTTTTCTATTTTTTTCCCCTCCCCGACCATGCTTTTACTATGTTCAAAATGTTTGTTTAGTTCACACCAAACAAAGCCACCATGCCATAAAATAAAAAATTTTTCGCGAAAAAATCCACGCTATAGGCGTCCAGCTCTCCAAAAATGTCCTCGGAAACACTTAGCCTATGGGAGATCAACATAGCTGGAAATGAAACCTGAAAAAACTTAGCGATAACCGAGTAAATGAAATATGTTTGAGTACCGAGTACCTATATATGGTACATGGTTAAGTTTCTTTAAAGGTTAGTAACGGTTCGCACTCTGCCTTCCAAGTAGCCCTCCAAGAATCATCGCTCTTGTTAACGTAAGTCTTAGAAAGGTCAGCCGTTAGATTGTGGCCCATGTAATACTCGATCTTGCCGTTGTCAATTTTGCCATCTGTAAGGAAAGTTCTAAACCCTGTTCTCAGTGAGCTAGGGCAACAAGGGTTACGCTTTTTCTTTTCAGAATCTTTCTTAGTGTCAGTAGGCGTACCCGAAGCTGAATCAGTCTCTTTAGATTCAATCTTTGCTAAGAACTCTTTTGCCCTTCGAGCGAAGTAAGTTTGAATTGACACGCTGCTAATAGGGAAAACTAAATCGTTATCCGCTAAGGCTTTTGGTAAACTTTCATAGTATTCCTTGAAGGCTTCTAGGCCCTGAGTGCCAACGAAAGACCTAAACTTAATCTGAAATTTCTGAGTTTTCCAGCGAACCATGTTAAGGCAGATAGGGTTAACATCATTCTCATACTGAGAGCGAATCTTACCATAAGGCAAACGCAATAGGTCAATATTGCTTAACCCTGTTTGCAAAAACCAAACGCCTAAGCAGTAGTACAAAGGGCTATCGAAAGATTGAATGAACTCTCCTAACTGTTGAATAGACCATGTGTGCTTTTCATTCACAATAGTTGCTGGAGGCAAATCAGAATAAGAGGTTGTTATCTCTATCTCGAAATATTTGAAAAGCGCTTGAACGCTACCGACATAGGCCCTAACGCTTTTGGGAGCCATCTCTTTCTTTTCCAGATAAGAAGCAAAACCCTTAAGCAACTCTCGGTCAGGAAAAGTCTTACTCCGCGCAACATCAATTTTCTTGTCACGCCTAACAGCCACAAAGAAAGCTGGAATATCCTTAACTCTTTTAAACGCTGAATCCTTCTCAAGAGATTGCTCAGAAAGGAAACGTTGAAACCAAACGAATCCAGGTTTATAGCTTTTCGCTGAAGAACCTAACTTGCCCACGGCTACCGCTTCAGTAGGTGAAATTGCTTTAAGAAAAGAATCAACCTCAAAACCTAGTCCTGTCTCAATCGTCATAGTTGTCAATAGAAAAATGATGTTTGCTTAGTTAATAGCCAGTGTCTATAACAACGGCTATGTTAAGAGACCTTCGACAAGGGCTAAGTCAGTCATTTAGACTAGCTATATTGAGTGAGAAATCTGAGTGTCGCATGGTCGGTCAGTTCTACCCTTGTCAGATTCTGACGAGGGTTCGATTGGTTTACTACGTACATTCTAAGGCCCTTAGTTTGTTCCCATGAGAGAACAAAATTGCAGAGTACAAGAAGGTAGGGGTAGCCTGAAAGGAGTTGGTTACGATGCCTCAAGCATAAAGGAAATAAACCCTTCAAGCTACCCAAAAGAAAAAGGATAGGAGAAGCCGAAGGATGGAATCAAAGTTGAATCAGTGCTTTTGCTCAGAGGTAAAACGCCTTCAGCTTCTCCAAGAGAAAAAGGAAACTTAGCTTAAAGAGGCGCTATCAATCAAGTGTACTTCTCCATTCGGGCATGATACCTTATCGCCTTTAATGGCTAATCGAAATCGCATCATGCAATCTCTCTGTATTTCGCATCCGTCACAATCTCTTGAAATCATTTATGCTTTCACCTTCTATCTATTGATAGTAGAAAAATGTTAAGATTCAAAAAAAAGAAAAGAGGATAAGAGCTCTTACGGTGATGGTGTAAATGATACGGCTATGCTACCACTTTGCGCTATGGACGGAATTGTTAAGGACAGAGCACCACTAGCTCCAACTGCTAAAGATAAAGACGTTGCGTTCCAAGTTGCAGTTCCAGTTGTCGGTGTAGCTACTGGTGTTATTACGATTGCTTGATTAGCCGTAGATGTTAGCGTGTAAGATATGACAAAGCTGTCGCCTACATGAAACGTAGAAGGCAAAGTTATAGCGGTAGGATTAGAAACGGCAGTTCCGTTAAGTGTGGCTGTCACTGTGAAAGTATCAGTTGGAATAGGAAGAGGACTAGGGATTGTTACTGTTCCACTCCAGATAACAGACGCAAGAGCATAGGAACCGAAACCAGCAATTAAGCATATAACTAAAAGAGCAGCAATAGTTTGAATTTTACTTAACGTTGGAAATTTCATTTTTGTTTTCAAACCTCTAATAGAAAAAAAGAAACTTTGTTATTTGTGGCCTCTATGTTTAGGCTTTTTTTGCAAAGCGTAAATTACCGTTACTGTAGGCGCTAAGATAATTACAGCAAGCCCAATGATAAAAATTGAAGTGCTTAAGCTAGGTGTTTGAGTTGGAGTTTGTAACGGTGTAGGGGTAGCTGTTGCTGTTGGAGTATTTGTTGGCCCAGGTGAACCATTAGGATAACCGTATTCAATATCGTCAATGTGTATGGTAAGATCGCTCGGTAAGACACCGGCACTTGGAATAAAACCGATACCGAAATACATAACTTGCTTTAAGCTATCTTGATAACTGATAAATCCAGCACCAGGGCCTTGCCGTGTTCCACCAGACCATTGGTTTGTTGCATCAGCGACAAGATCAATCTCGTAATGTTGCCAATTTGTTGAAGTAACATTAAGCATGATCCATTCCCAAGACTTAGTTGTCATTATAAGAATTGCTGGTACTACTGCTGTTTGACCTAAGTACAGAGAGGTAAAATTAAAATTACCGCCGGGAATATAAGAATACTTAGCCCAAAAAGATAAAATGTACTTTTGGCTTAAATCAACATTGGCAATATGTCCATTTTCCAAATAACCTTCATGTATATTGTTTCCAGCTTGAAGAGTTGCCTCTATGCTTCCAGTTCCTTGAACGAAATCGGATGTGTCAACCATTGGGCTATATGACGGTGTATGATACATTTCGCCTGTTGACTCTGAGGAAATAAGCGCAATGTCCCATGCCTTATAGTATGGGTTACTATCGCAGTCAAAAAGCATCGTGCAGCCTGAAGATTGAGCATAACTTTTAGGAATTGCAACGATTGACAAAAGAAAAGCAGTTGCGATAACTAAGCAGAATACCTTTTTGATGTTCTCTTGCAATAGCTTCACCTAAAAGAAAAAAAGGGGTTTTACCTGGGTTTTCTGCTTTTGCCTTTAGTGCCTTTAGTGTAGCTCCAAGAAACATAGACTGCACAGCCAAAAATGACAGCCGAAGCCAAAATGATGATTAAAAGATCGCGGCTCGAAAAACCGTAGCCCAAAATATAGACTGGAGGCGCTGTTGGTGTTGGAAAAACGTAAGGCGTAGGTGTTGGATTAGTGTAAGGTGTTGGAGTTGGATTACCATTATAAGGCGTAGGAGTTGGAGCGGTGTAAGACGGGGTCGGTGTTGGTTGTGTTTGAGGTTGACTTGAAAGAGTTACGGCTAAATCCGCTGATACGGAAACGCCTTGAGACCATGAACCCAGAGAATAGCACATTGAACCACCTGTATAAAGGCTTTGATCGTTTTGAGCTGTCGTAACATAGTTTGAAGAATCAGTAACACCTGAATTGTCTAGTTCGATTGTAACGCAATATGTAGTACCTACGCTAAGAGAAATAGGGGTAATAAAGTTAAACGTGTATTCAGGGCCAGCATTACCGAGAGCAGATCCAAGTGTACTGAAAGACACGGAGTTTGAACTTCCTATTGGGCTACCTGTAGGCAACGTTCCAGAAGCAATATAGATGTAAGAAGCAATGTTTCCAGTAGGATTTCCAGTAATTTCAAACCAAAACATCGCTGAATATGCTTGAGTTGATGTGGTTACAGTGAAAGTTTGACCGATTTTTGTTACATAACCGTTGTACATGTTTACGACGGAAATGCCTTGACTTTGGTAAGGTGTAATCGAAATAATATTAGATGATTGCGCTAGCACTAAAGAAGTCGTTGACAGTATGAAGAGACTTAGCAAGACTACACATGAGATTTTTGTTATTTTACGTTTCAAGATTTATCACTATACAAGAAAAAAGGGAAAAAGGGTTAGAATGCTTTTCTTCGAGAAAAGGCTGCGATAATCGTTAGAACAGCAAAGACTCCAGCTAGAAGAAGACCGACAATAAGTAGGTGTGACCGAATCCATGCGCTATAGTCAAAAGAACTAGATATTTCAACATTAGCCTTTATCGTAGCAACAGCCGTATGCGTGACTCCAAAAACATCTTTCGCCGAAACCGTTACGGTGCCTTGAAAACTCCCTATGACATTCGAAGGAACCAGAAAAGTAAATTGAATCTGTGTTGTGCCACTATTCGGCGTAGTTTGCGTTTGAATACTGCCTGGTACAAGCCACTGGTCAAAAGGCGAAGACAAAGCAATATTGGTTACTGTCATTGCGCTGCCACTGTAAGTTACCGTTAAAGTCGCTTGAACCGTCTGGTTAATTGCTACATCTCCAAGATCGACATTAGAGACTTGAAAGGTCACGCCTGAAGTAGTCGGCGTCGGCGTTGGACTTAGGATGATGCCGCCTCCACCTGGGCTCGGGGTAGGTGTTGGGGTAGGAGTTGGTGCTGTAATTGTTAAGGTTTGAACCCCGGTGTTGTTCCAATTACCAATAGAGTTATTCGCATACCAAATACAGCCTACTACATCGTTTGGTGTTGAATCAAGAGTTAAGGTTTGGTTAGCCCAGCTAGGAGTAGTGGAAAACGCGGTTGCTGTACTGTTAAGCCATGTTTTAGTGTTGTTTGTAGAAAAGATGTAGAAACTTAGGGTTGTGTTATCTTGCCAATAGCACGTTAACGTTGAACTTGCCCCTGCAGTTGTTGAAGAGACTGTTATATTACTGAAGGTTGGAACTGGCAGCGTTCCAAATAATTGAACGTACCAACTTCTTGAAGTTGCGACACTAGTATCCCATGTTCCACCGTTTAATCTTGATAAGTCAGCGTTTGAATACACTTGACTACCTTGGCACGTATATGTCACGTAATTTGAGCTGTCATAAGAAACACCACTTCCATACAAAAAGGCTACTGCGTATTGCGTGTCATTAATAAGAATGATAGAAGAGTTAAATGAAAAAAATAACAGAGTCGGAGTTGTTGAAAAGGTGCTTATGTCTATTGGGTTTGTGGTTGCAAGAGGGGTTCCTGTAGGCGTCGCATTGGTTCCTGCCGTTCCTGTAGTGTTAAATATTCCTATATACGCATTGGTTCCTGTTGGGCTTCCTACCCTAGCTAAATAAGCTGTAACATTCGTTAGTGCAAATGTACCCGATGTTAACAAAAAGTTCATTGATACTCCAGTTATCGACGGAGTCATAACGTATGCGGTTGCTGCCGTATTAGCGAAATTAACTTGCATTCCTATAGTGAAATACGTTATCTGTGAATAGTCTGGAGTTCCATCTGTTGAGTTAGCGAATATTTGAACCCCAACAGTATAGCATAGTGTATTATTCCATGTTCCGGTAAAAATCGCTGGGTTCGATGTCCATGTTTGAACAGTTTGGTTTACCCATGAACCGCTGTTATTCCAAGAAAAAAGGTATGTTGAGGGTGAATAACCGTTTATTGATGAAAGGTTACAACTAAGCGTTACTGAGTACCCAGGAGAAACGTTTGACGCATTTATTACACCATAATTTACACCGTTCCCAACAATATAGTTACAAAGAACGTTGAGACTTGAATTGACGTAAACTGTTCCCCCTGATAATAAGCTCACTGGAGCAGCGCCCGAACTACCCGACCATACAGCATTATTGGGTATTGAATCGTTTAGATGATCCCAATAAAGTTGATTATTGACAAAAGTGTTATTTGAATACGCTCCTATCCAATAGGTTCCAGCGGGTTCCGCAAGTGAAGAAAGAAAAGGTAAATTTACCCATCCAGTAGAATAGCTAGAAACAGGGCTTCCAACACCTATGAGCGTACCATTTTGAAAATATATTACAGCTTCTAAACTGTTTCCAGTTGCAACCACATCTAAAGATAAGTTAGACGTTACAAACGGTGTTGCTACCGTGAAATTTGCCATATCCAAGTAATTGCCATTTTTCCCTTCCAGTGTAGTGGCACTTTGATAACCAAACGTGAGCGGTAGGGCATTAACAAGCTGAATCTCGAATAATCCTGCAACCATTGAAAAACCAAATAAAACAATTATGAAAAGCGTAACAAGTTTTCCTAAGTTAAGTTTTTTCAAAGACTAGACACCTAATAGAAAAATGAAGCAATCCCTTTTTTCTTGTGTAGGACAGTTAGAGGTAAGTCATCAAAGGTTTTTCCGTGACCTTTAGCAAGTCGCGGGTTTCCCCTTTCTGCTGATTCAAAGACACCTTACTATTCAACCTCTGACTGTCCTTTTTTAACGTGAAGCATGGAAAATGAGTCACACTTTTAACGCTCAGATACAGTATTATTTGACTAAAAACTTAAAGAGAAAAAAAGGGATTAATACTGAAGGTCTGAAACATCAAAACCCGAAATTGGCACGACGTCAAAACCGAGTTTGCTTAACTCTTCGCGCATTTTTCCAACATAATCAAGAACTTGTCTTGATGCTTGCGTATCCTGCGAAGTCATAAGCGAAAGTTTTGCGCGATTCAAATAGCCCTCTTCCTGGAGCTCATTTCTTTCAGGTAGATTAGTACCGACTCCCTCTTGATAATCCATCCTACCGTTGTCTTTCATGTATAGTCTTTGTGCTTCAGCAAGAATCTCTGCTTGAGTCGGCAGCTTATGGACTTCTTTTAGCGGATTGTTAGCGTCCTCTGATTTAGCAAGCTGCTCTATCTTCGCAATTTCCTTTTCGACTTCTTTCTTAGCTTCAGATTTCTTAATGAGCTTGAAATGAGTTGTCTTTTTTGCATTGTCGTCTTTAACGACTAGGTGAACGGGGGTTTTTTTCGCTAGCTTAGTTACCACATTTATTTTCTCTAAGATATTAGGGGTGTCTACGTTTTCCCAATCGTATTGATTTGGCGATTTCAGATAGATGTGTATGTTGGGCGCAATCGTAGCGAAACGGTGCAAATCCTGTTTTTGACTTAACTCAGACCGACTTTCAAAATTCTTCCTTGCTAGTGCTGTGTCATGCTGTACGCTTTTTCTGCCACTGTGCCATGAACCCTTAGAATGCCTCTGTTGACCGTAAGAACCTTTTGGACGCCCTTTGTAACTCAATTCAAATCACCTTTCGCAAGGATTCCCATAGTCTTAGCGAATTCTTCTCGTCCTTCAGGAGTTAACGTAGTATATTTCGCCATTTCCTTTAGGAAATTGCTTTTTTTGCTATTTCTCTTTTTGATGCGTAACGCATCGCTTTTCCCGCGACTACGAGTTCCATAATTGGCTTTGCATCTTCCTTTGTATGACAACTGTTTTCCCTCAATAGAAAAATAAGTTTGTTTTACCGGGTTAACAGACAATAGACGATAAACCCAAAATCGAATACTGCAGCAACTACGTTAACTGGAGGAATAGGAAGAACCGCGAGGATTCCAAGCACTATCTATTTCCATGAATCACTCGTATTCAAGGAAGGGCTATTTAAAACAACCGAAGGATAAATTACCACGACCATAATGGTTTAGTAGGGGAAGGATAGCGCTCAAGCATGAACGGCTGATTACGCTATCCAATGGATTTCTTATCGCGTTTACTTTTGGTTCTTTGATTGTCTTTCTCAGACAAAAGAAAAATAATAAAGCTAGTGATTAATGTGAAACCGTTTTGTCTTTGCTACTTACCGATTCAATGAGAGCTTGTTCAAACTCTTTTAGCAGTTTTTCAAATTGCTCAGGTTCTTTCATAAGCTTATCACTTTTTACAAAAGCCTTAAGTCGAGAACGGCATAATTCAGCATTTGCCAATTTGAGTCACCTATATGAAAAAAGGAGAAAGATAAAAATTGAAAGCACCTTCAAAGAAAGAAATCTTGAAAGAAACAGAGAAAATGCAAAAAATCTATGATTGTTACCGTTTTCTATTTACTAACACTGAGGATGAAAAATTACGCATGAAAATAGAAGACCTGGCAAGAGAGCATATTGTTTTAATGACAAACGAATTAAAATACAGTGTTGCTTTACCTATTCAAAATAAATTACGCGAACTAGAAGATGAGTTAAAAAAAGCCAAAGAGAGAGAAAACAGAAAAGAAAAATAGTAATAATTTAATTGGCGTGTCCAAGGTATTCCCAAACTTGTTTTCCATTAACTCTCGAAACCCTGTAGAGATAAGGCCCATGTGGGCAGCCGTTACAGTTTTTTCCGCAAGGCACAAGTTTAGCCACTAAAGACCCCTTAGTTTTAATCGTTTTCTCGGTCTTGCTGTTGCTTTTCTGCTCACTGAGGCTTTCCTGCAAGATTTCAACAAAATCAGTCAGGTCAACTAGGTTTTTTCTTGTTTCTTCGATAAACTCAAGGTTCTGCTCATAGATAGCTAAAGCGTCATTGGCGCCTTGCTTCTTATCCTTGCACGTTTGATATGCGGTTAACATGGCGTCGTAAACGTCTCTAATTGTCTTACCTAACACAGCCATGAACTACCTCTCCTAACTGTTAGGTAAGAAAAGGACGCATTGAAAAAAGAAAAAGGGATATTATGCGGGAGATGCAAATTGGAGATGTGACGTAAAGCCTTTCGGAAGGCAAACCAGAAATGGGAGCAACTTTAATCGTAAAATGCACAAAATGTGCAGGTTTAATGTTAACTGCTAAAGGGCAAAGGACAAAAACTTGTCCCTACTGCGGCGCGCATGTTGATCTGTTGCGGGCGCAAAAGGTAGCCTCAGCAAGCAACGCATTCGAAGCTTCAAAAATGCTCCGCAAATTAAAAAGTGAACAGGGATTCAACCGCAAAGCTTAACGCACCTGCCTCAGCATCTCGCAGGTCTTGCATAAATCCAATGCTGATGGTTCGCCGCATTCAACGCATGTTTTGAAACTTTCTTTCTTCGCTGTCTCCTCCAATGCGGGTCTTAAGCGTTCCATGGCTTTGAAAACAGTAAATTTTGTTCCAGCATGCTTCGCTTCCATGCGGTTAATCATCCCTCGAATATCATTGCGTAATGCCTCAGAAGCGTAGGGGCATGGCGTATCCTGAAAAGAGATTTTTTTCACATAAGCATATAGGGCACTTTCTTTCTCGGGAATTTCGCAAAAAGGCTTAATCTTCTGCACCAGCAACGGGTGCACTTCGCTGGTGACTGGTTTCTCCTTAGCCAACCGCATGATGTCTCCGTGAAAAATATTCATGAGAATTGTTTGCACTTCGTCGTCTAACGTGTGTGCAGTGGCAACTTTGTTTGCTTTAACCTGTCGAGCGCCAACGTTAATGGCTCTCCGCCTCAGAACACCGCAGTAAGCGCAGGCAGTTAACCCTGTTTCACCTTTGCCGCGTGCTTTAAATATTATCTCGTCAAGCGTGAAACCATAAAGCTCTTTGAACGAAACTATGTGATGGGGAATTTCGAGTTTTTTGCAGTTTGCAACCGCAATTTCTAAGGCTTCATCCCTGTAGCCTTTAATGCCCTCATCCACCGTTACCGCAGTAAGCGTGGTTTTTGGGCGAAACCGCTTCAGCTTCACCAAAATGTGCAGTAGGCTTAGGCTGTCTTTGCCGCCTGAAACTGCCACTGCCAAATGGTCATCAAAGCTCAGCATATGGTAGCGCGTCATGGTTGCTCTCGCCTTTGCTTCGATGGATTGGGTGAAGCATTTTTTGCACAGCGTTTCACCTGAGTATTGCCTGTGGAAGAAGGCTTCTCTTGTTTTGCAGGCGCTACAGACAGGCGTATCCATTGGGTTTTCACGCTTATAACATTTGATTGGTGGATTAAACTAAATAAACAATGCCGCTATAATTCATTAAAATGGCTGATAAATATGGCTGTTAAGCCGACAAAACCTTCAGATTACAAGGAAGTAACATATACTAGTGCACGCTGGGCGCTGCTAAACGATCTCAGAAGCAAAGCAACTGAAATTATGGCTGCGTTAGAAGTGTTTCATTTGCAGTCGCTTGTGCATGGAAGCATAGCCAGAGGCGACGTGAACAAGGACAGCGACATCGACGTTTTCATTCCTGAAGTGCAGAATAGTTTCCTTGTAGAAACCGCCCTAGAAAAAGCACGCATAACGGTTAACGCTCGTTTAATTGTTCAAGCCACGCCAACCTACGCTATGAAAGCGCACATTGAAATCAGCGAGCGGATCACTGTTTCGTTTCCGCTGATGCAAATGCGCAGGGTGGAGAGGGAATTTTACAGGTTCGGCGGAGAAGCGAACCTAAGCCAGCTTAAAGCGGACGTTCGCGTTGCAGGCGTGGATAAGCGGCTTACGCTTACTGAACCATCAGAGAAGGGGCATGTGGAAAGCAGCATCATCGGCAGGGAAGAGTTTGCCGCTAAAATTTTGGGAATATCCGCTGAAACCGTGTTTGACAGGGTTCATGCGCTTTTGAAGCGTGACGCTGTTGGTAGAACAGGGGTTTTTGTTAAAAGAGAGTTGGCTCCAGACGAGACTTTTGAGTTAGCGCTCAAAAAACTCTCTGACTCTAATCCTGCGGTTCGTAGAAGAATGAAAAAATAGTTTAAGAGGGAGCGGGGTAGAAGATGAGTTCTTTTTCTTCGAGTAGTGCTTGGATTTTGTCTACTGCTTCGTAAACTTGCTCTTCTTTTTTGGCTCCTACGCAGACGAGTTTTCCAGCTGAGAAGATTAGGAATACTACTTTGGGTTCATCCATTCGGTAGACTGCGCCTGGGAACTGTTCTGGCTCGTACATGACTTTGGTGAGTTTGTAGACTAGGCTTTCAAGGTCGATTTCGCCGCCTAGTGTTGCTGAGGCAACTATGTTTTGGATTTTTACGATTGGTTTTTCTGTGATTTGGATTCCTTCGCTTCGCAGTTCTTTAACTACTTTTTCAACTGCGCTGCGTGATTCTTTTTCTGATTTAGCGCCTGTACAAACCATTTTGCCAGTGCTGAAGATTAAGGTGGCTGTTTTTGGTTTTTTAAGTCTGAAAACTAAGCCGGGGAACACGCTTGGGTTATATTCGGTTTGCGGGAATTTTTCTACGATTTTTTGTAAGTCGATTTTCTGGCTGAGTGATACTGAAGCTACAATGTTTTGTATGCAAATGATTGGTTTTCGTTTACTCATGTCAACTCACATGCTTGAGTATTTAAATAGCACAGGGGGTATATAACAGCATCTATTTATAAAGGGCACCCAACCGCTAATCAGATGAAAAAAGTGCTACCCGACATTGGTCAGAATAAAAAATTTTGCTTTAAATAGGGGGCTTTAACTTGTTCCGAGCAGAATTTCTATATGATTCAAGGTTTATTGCATTGTGGTATCTCAGTAGATTGGAAACCGTAGCAAAGCTGCGATTCCGCCTAAAGCTAACAGTTTTGCGCCTGCTTCATGCTCTGTGCTGATTACAGTTACGTTCGCACCTCGCTTTTCCGCTTCCCTCATGAGTCCCTCCAGCTTCAACCGTTGCTGCTCGTCCGCATCACGAAGCGCAACATCGGCAAGCACCAGTTTTTCGACAGCACCCATGTTAGCGGCATTTTCTACTGCTTCTAAGCCATACGTGATTGTGCCTTCACCTTTGCCTAAGCGTTTCAAAACTTCTTCAATAGTTTCTGTTTCCTCGACAACGCGCAGTTGATTTGCCGCCCGTAACAAAACGCCAGAACGCAAAGCCTCGTAGATCCCTGCTGTGCCGCCATTGTTAACGCTCTTCACATCCGCAACAGCCTTGGACATTTCTTGAGCCTCTTCGGAAAGGAATCTTACAAAGTCAGTCTTAACAAAACCAGCCCCGATAATAACGATTGGACTGTGATTTTGAGCCCACAGTTGATTTAGGCTGTTTAGTGCACGACGAAAATACGCCTTTGTGGCTTCGACGCGTTTGTCGGCTTCATGTTTTCCAGGCAACCTCATGCGTTCTTCAACTTTGATTTCTACGCCGTATTGCTTGGTTTCAGCAATGGCAAAACCTTCGTCATCAATAGAAATTATGAGCATGGGCTTCTCGGTTTCGCTTGCCCTCGTAAGCCTATCTAAAAGGTGTTTAGGCCATTCTTTCTTCACAATCGTTAACGGTTGATTCAACGCTATACTAAGCGTGTGATGGGCACCAGTAGGAATAATATCAGGTGCATGACAAATCAACCCGTGAACCCGCAATTTACCAAGAAACTTATCCCAGCTGACTGATTCCACTCTTACACCAATGAAGGCTGAAACGCGCTCAGCACTTTTAGGACGCGAAGTTTCTGTGTCACTTTTTATTGCGCGTGAAGTGTAAGCGTAAGCTTCATCGCCCTTATAGATGACATTGTATAAGTGCCAAAGGTCATCTGGCGAATCCGGAACCACTTTAACGAAACCTTGCCCAAGGTTCTTTTCAATAATCTTCACAGTCTGCACATCTCTTTAGTTAGTTGCACACAAAGAAATAAAAACATGCTACAATGCAAGGCAGAAAAAACGTTAGGCATACAAACGTTGGGATTCATTGACAATATTTAAATTTATTCAAGCGGTATTTATGATTAGCTACTTCCACCGCTTTCGGTGCGCCAGGACTCATTTTGCCTATTTTACGCATGAGTAAAAGTGAAGAGACTATGGCGATTATGCCCGCTGTTGGCGCGAGCCAAAACACGATTGG